>Ga0265798_10000634_pt1 | contig 57404 bp, 61 predicted proteins | sample P3T30metagenome_FD_192430 | JGI IMG/M metagenome (GOLD analysis project Ga0265798, IMG submission 192430) | Plant litter microbial communities from East Loma Ridge, Irvine, California - P3 T30 | ecosystem: Environmental > Terrestrial > Plant litter > Unclassified | place: USA: California... | reverse complement strand
TTGGCCCAGAACGGCTCCCATCCCCAACGAACCTTGTCGACGCTCAACCCTTCTTCTGTCGGCCGGATTATTTCGACCCTGGTGCTTGGCGCGACGTTGTATCGCTCGATCGGCCATATGTCGTATCCATTGATGATCAACTGCTCTGGCGCAAGCTCCTTGAGGTAGTGGTCCATGGATTCGTAAATCGAATAGCGTCCGCACATGATGTCACCCGTGATGTCACTCGTCGTAAAGGGTTGTCTCTGACATTGACCGCAAGCAGAGCGCAGAGTTAACTGTATATACATACAGTTAACCCATTCACAAGGTCTGCATCATGAGCGTCATCATTCTCGGTCCGTTGTCTGAAGGGGGCCTCAAGCTCCCGCTTTACTCATTTCAGGTACCTGCAGGATTTGCCTCACCCGCTGTGGACTACATCGAGAAGCACATCTCCCTGGACGAAATTGCTGAGGTGCGCGCACCCCATGTGTACCTGGCAAAGATCGTTGGCGACAGTATGGAAGGGACCGGAATTTACAATGGTGACCTGGTCGTTGTGGACCGCAGCCAGAATGCCGAGCACGGGGAAATCGTAATTGCGGCGCTCAACAATTCCGAGCCGATCTGCAAGCGGCTGCACATGCGCGAAGGTATGGTGGTGCTCAAATCCGAGAACACCAAGTACCCGCCGCGCCACATTATGGAAGGCGATAATCTCGTTATTTGGGGCGTTGTGACCTACAGCATGCGCCGCCATGGAAAAGCGTGAGCCGGTCTTCGCACTCATTGACTGCAACTGCTTCTACGCAAGCTGCGAGCGAGTCTTCCGCCCTGACCTGGAACGCGTCCCAATCGTCGTGCTGAGCAACAACGACGGTTGCGTGATTGCTCGCAGCTACGACGCCAAGCCCTTCGTGAAAATGGGTGCCCCGTATTTCCAGATCAAGGATGTGCTGCGTCAGAACGGCATTATGATTTTCAGCAGCAACTATGCGCTGTATGGCGACATGAGCGAGCGCGTGATGTCGATCATTGAGTCCATGGTGCCTGCCTCCGAGGTCTACAGCATCGACGAGGCCTTCGCCGATCTCACAGGCATACCTGGCGATCTGACAGCGTTTGGCCGGCAGATTCGCGCCGCTGTTCTGAAACGTACCGGGATACCGGTAGGCGTGGGTATAGCCCCCACCAAAACCCTGGCCAAACTGGCGAATCACACGGCGAAGCGGCTGCTGGCGCATACGGGCGGTGTGGTCGATATCTGCAATTTGCACAACAGGAACTGGGTGTTGAGAAACACTGCTGTGTCAGAGGTATGGGGCGTCGGTCGCAAGATGAAAGCCCACCTTGAGGCCATGAACATCCACAGTGCAATGGACCTGGCCAAGGCTGACGCGCGGACGCTTCGAGACAGATTCAGCGTGGTGATCGAGAAGACTGCTCGTGAGCTGGCCGGTATCTCGTGCATCGACTTGGGCGAAGCTGCTCCGCCAAAACAGGAGATCTGCTGCAGCCGGATGTTCGGTCAGCGTCTGACCGCGATCGAGCCGATCAAAGAGGCGGTGGCCACTTACACCCAGCGCGCTGCCGAGAAGCTGCGCTTCCAGAATTCCCTGTGCAAAAAGATTCGCGTCAGCATCCGCACCGGCATGTTCAACCCAGAGGAGGCCAAATACGCCAACGGTGCGCTGGTGGAGTTGCCGTATCCCACCAACGACGTGCGTCTCATGACAAAGGCTGCAACCGAAGCAGTCAACCGCCTGTTCCGGCCTGGCTTCAAGTACAGCAAGGCGGAAGTCCTGCTGCTGGACCTGCGTCAGCCTGGCGAATTTACCGACGACCTGTTTGCCGCTTCACAGCCAGCGGCAGCAGAGCAGGTGATGAGTGTGCTGGATGAAATCAACGCACGCTGGGGCAGGGGGACATTGCGAGCGGGAAGTGTACCAACCGATCCTGAATGGGCGATGCGCCGGGATATGATGAGCCAAAGTTATACGACACGGCTGGACCAACTTTGGACGGTCAAATGTGAATGATAAAAAACTTGAAAGTTGAAAGGATGGAATGTTCTTCGGCAGGACGCCGGGGAGGGGATGGTTGTGCATGCTTGGTCTGGAAAGCTTCCCCAAAACGCAACTGTAAGCGTCTGATTTTATGGGGATAGTAACGGCGGTAAACGCAAAGCTAAAAAGGGTTATTTTTATAGGTAACTATTTGATTATAAAGAAATATTAGGGGTTTATTGGGGCATTCCAGTCGACCACCACCAGATCAAAGCTGCCTGACAGCCAGTGTTCCAGCCCGTGTGCGCCATTTTCGGCGACCTGACAATGATGCCCCAGATAACTGAGTTGCTCACACATCAGCAGCCTGTTGGCTGGGTGATCATCGACGATCAGGATATTCAGAGGCTGATCCGTCACTGCCGCAGGAGCAGCCTGGATCGGGGGATCGGCCATGGGGTCGAGGGTTGTCAGCATCAGATCCAGATTGATCTGCGTGCCGTTTCCGAGCTCGCTGTCGAGCGTAAGCGAACCGCCCATCATCTCGCACAGGCTACGACAGATGACCAGCCCCAGACCTGCCCCGGTGCGGGCCAGTTGACCATTATTGTCGACCTGCGCGAAAGGTTCGAACAACCGCTGCTGGTCCTCGATGCTGATGCCAATTCCGCTGTCCTGAACGGTAAGATGCAGCTGTATCTGCTGCGGGTCGCGGGTGTTTTCGGCCTGCAGGGTGATCCTGATCTGGCCTTGCGGGGTGAACTTGATGGCGTTGCTGATCAGGTTGGAGAGTATCTGTTTGAAGCGCAGAGGGTCGACCAGCACGTCGGTATTGATCTGGCTGTCGAGTTCCAGCAAAAGCACAAGGTTTTTCTGGCGTGCCAGGCCATCGAATACGCGGACCACCGACTCGACCAGTTGTCGCAGGTTGGCTCGCTCGGGGTTGAGCGCCAGGCGGCCGGATTCGATGCGTGCGATATCCAGGATGTCGCCGATCAGGTCGAGTAATTCCCTGGCCGATCCATACGCCACCTCGATGGCAGATCGGTCGAGTTCGCCCTTGTCGGCACGCTTGAGTGCCAGCTCGAGCATGCCGATGACGGCGTTCATGGGGGTGCGGATTTCATGGCTCATGGTTGCCAGGAATGTGCTTTTGGCGCGATTCGCAGCATCCGCCTGTTCCTTGGCGGTCTGCAGCTCTTCGATAAGCTGGCGGCGTTCGCTGATATCGATCCAGCCACCGATAATGCCCTGCACCTCGCCCAGGGAATCACGGAATGGCAGAATCCAGTGGTAGATGGTCAGACGGCGCTCGCCGATGTGCAGCGTGCGGTCCTGAATCAGCGAGGTGTTGCTTGCCATCACCCGCTGATAGTCCGCAGCGTACTCCCGGGCTTCGAAGGCGTTGCTGAGGACGCCGTCAGTTGCACTTTTACCGATGACGTCTGCGCGCCCAGCGCTGAAGGAAGAGAGGTAGCTGTCGTTGCACATCCGCAGCAGGCCATCGCGGTCCCGAACATAGATCGGGTGAGGGGTGCCGTCGACCAGCGCCCTCATGAATTCAAACTGGTCTCCAAGCGCCCGCTCGGCTGCCTCACGCTGTTTTATCTGACGCCTCATGTAGGCGTTCCAGATCAGCAGGGCCAACAGCAGCACGCCAGCGCCCGTGAGGATCTGATAGATCAGTCGCTGGTACTCGTGCCAGTTGGTGTTGGCCGGCGTGTAGGACCGCCAGCGATTGTTGATGACTGCCAGTTCCTGCGGCGCAATGCTCGCCAATGCCTTGTCGAGGATAGAACTCAGCTCGATGGAGTTGCGGGAGGTGGCCATTGAAATCAGTGCCGGGTCTTCGCCGGCGGTGGCGCTGATCTGCAGCCGGTCGCCGAATATGCCGGAGGACAGAAAGTAATTGGCGCTGAGCAGAGACGTGACGGCGCCTTCGGTTCTACCCAGCGCAAGCATGTCCAGGGTCTGAAAGGGGTTGTCGACCTCGACTGCAACGATGTTCGGGTGTTCGCGGCGTAGCCAGCCCAGCATCGGACTGCCCTGAGTGACGGAAAGCCGCTTGCGGGCAAGCTGTTCCAGATGGTTGGCGGCATCTGGCTCCTTGCGGGTTACCAGCACGTACGAGTTATCGATATATGGGCGGCTGAAGCTCAGGAGGTCTTCACGTTCATCGCTGGAGTCCAGCGCACCAATCATGTCTGCGCGACCCTGGCTGACCTCGTTCAACATCTCGCTCAGGCTGGCAGCGCGCCTTACCTCGAATCGCATGCCTGTGCGCAGGCGAACCAGCTCCAGCAGCTCCGCAGTAATCCCGCGAAAGTTTCCGTTGGCATCGAAGAACGTCAATGGGGCATAGGCTTCGTTGACGAGCACCTTCACGATAGGGTGTTGCGCGATCCAGCGCTCTTCTCGCTGAGTGAGCTGCAGCTTCTGGTCCGTCAGCAAAAGATCGCTGCCTGCACCCCAGCGTTTGGAAATGTCGATGCGCTCTTCGACTGGAATGGCTTTTAGCGTCTGGTTGATGATGCCCGGCAGCAAAGGGTTAGCGTTGCCGATGGCAAAACCGAAGCCGATGGCTTCGTGTTTGCCAAAGTTGGCCATTTGCACATTGTTTAGGTAACCCTTGTTGATGATGTATCGGGTGGAAATCGTGTCGCCCAGGAATACATCGGCCTCGTTGAAGGCAACGGCATTGATGGCGTGTTGAAAGGAAGGATAAGTCTTGAGCGTGGCATCGGGGTACGCTGCTTCGACATCCGCCAGGGGCAGGTAGTGGTAAACCATGCTCAGGCGCATGCCTTTCAGGCCGTCGGTCAGGGAGCGGGTTTCGCCAATGCGTGTGACCAGTACAGGCTGATCCACTGAATAAGGGTGGGACAGCGCGATGTCACGGTCTGCGGCTTCAAAACCGTTGGCGGTCCCCAGCAGGTCGATCTGACCGGCAACCAGTGCTTTCATCGCAGCGTCGCGTGTCTCGAAGCGTTGGACCCTGACCGGCAGGTCCAGCGCGCGAGAAATGATGCCGGCGTAATCGGCCGTGATGCCTTCGTATTCGTTGCCTGAAATCGTGATGTCGAAAGGTGGATAGTCGGGCGCCGATGTGCCCAGAATCAGTTCGCCTTTGCTGCGTACCCACTGCCACTGCCTGCTTTCCAGCTTCACATCCATGTGAGCGGGGCTTGAGCGACCGAGCAAGGCATAGCGGTCGGCGGCCTCCGCGCGAGCCAGCATGACCCCGTACAGGCACATGCAAATGGCCAGTATCAGAAGATGTTTGAAACGTTTTGACATCCGGTCTCTCACACTAGCGCGTTACGTTTCGCCATCTCGATAAGTTCTACCAAGGTTCTTGTTTTCAGTTTTTGCATCAGTCGCGTCTTGTAAGTGCTGACTGTCTTGTTGCTGAGAAACATGCCCTTGGCGATTTCCTTGTTGGAGCGGCCTTGGGCAAATAATTGCAGTACCATCAGCTCCCGGTCATTGACCAGCTTGAAAAGTTCGATTTCGCTCGGCTGGCCATCTTCGCGAACGGCATGCGTCAATGCCTGGCTTGGAAAGTAATTGTAGCCGGATAATACCGCCTTTACCGAACTAAGCAGTTCGCTGAGATCTTCCTGTTTGCAGACATAGCCAGCCGCTCCTGACTGCATGCAGCGAATGGCGAACAGGTTTGGCGTCTGCGAAGTGAGCACCAGGATCTTCGACGTAAGCCCCATGGTGTTGAAGCGGGCCAGGACCTCCAGGCCGTCGAGCTTGGGGATGCTGATATCCAGGATGATCAGGTCAGGCATGCATTCGCGAACCATTTGCATGGCATCCACGCCGTTGTCGGTTTCGCCGACCACTTCATAGTTTTCGTTTTCCAGCAGCATTCTTACTGCCAATCGAACAACGGGGTGGTCGTCGATGATAAAAACAGAGTTCATAGTTCAATCCATACAATCAATGAAGAAAGCGCGCACCTTAGCTCAGATGTTCATGCAGGCACATGAACAGACTCGGTCAGCAGGCATATATAGGAAGCTTCCTACAATAATTAGAGTATCGGAGCACATAAAGCTCTGCTTTGATTGCTCAATGTTTAAAGGCGGGGTGCGTCCTAGTGTGATGTTTCCTTGCTGGCGGTTTGCCTGTTTATTACGTTTGGGAATTAGCCGTCCTGTTTATCGCCTGTTTCCTACCCCTTGAACAGCAGGTTTTACAGAAGCTGTAAGTACGTCTTTTGTCCCGACTCTACCGCCACAGGTTGTCACCGGGCCGAGTCAACTCTTGCAGCTTTCTCGGCCAGCAATCGGGCAAGATCCGGCCCGTGCAATGGTTTGCTCAGACAGCCGAGCAACGGCAAACCGCGCTCGCTGGCCAATTGCTGAAGGTCCAGTAGTTGACCGCCGGGCAACCCGCTGAGAACGATGGCCTGACGGGCGAGCCCCCGCTGGCACGCCTGATCGATAAGGTCCAGGCCGGAAAGGTCAGGCAGGCACTGGTCGCAGAGTAGAAGGTCGTAGGGTTCGATGCTGCGCTCCATCGCCGCCATGGCTTCAGAAGCTGTCAGGGCGGGCGTCAGCAGGTAATAGCCGTGGTTGTTCAACAGGATCTGCGTGGCGATCAACTGGAAGGGATGATCCTCCACCAACAGGATTCGCAAGTTGTGCATGAGCATGAGGTTTCCGGTTGCATGCCAGCGAAGCAGCATGTGTCGAGCCGGTCGGTGGGCAGAGTGCAACTCGCAAAGACGTTGCAGGCATTGCCTGCCGTGCCGGATCGGCTATTGAGGTGACCGGATTATTGAGGGGAGAAGGGAGCTCTACGATAGGCCGCTTCCGAGAGAAATGTAGGAAACGTCTGAAGTTTTAGTGAGTGAAGCGAAGGCGCCGAATAAGAGAACCGGCTTTTGCTGATGCTTGGCCGGTTCTGCTCGTTTGTTTCCAGCGGATCAATGGTGCCCGGAGCCTCCGGTCATTTCCCTGGCCATTTCACTGGCATAACTGTCGGTCATGCCGGCAATGAAGTCGATCATGCGCAGGAAAGAGGCATGCAGCGGAGCCTTGGGGTCCGGTGCACTGTTGCCCAGCAGATCGAGAATGCGTCGATGTTTGAATGAGGGCGTACGGCCACCAAACTGCTCGACTGCCGCGCCGCAGAAGGCATTGAGCAGAATTTCCAGGGTAGTGTACGCGCCGATTTCATGCAGTGTCTTGCGTTTGTCCTGGAAGATCTTTTTGCGCGCCATGTCCTTGGCACTCAGGACGCAGTGCTTGGCAGGGCCATGCATGTGCTCGACCAGATCGCCCTGCAGCGTGCCCGCCAGCAGGGCATCCTGCTGTTCGACAAAGGCACGTGCCGCAGCGTTGGTAAGGTGTTCGATGGCCTTGCCGCGCAGTATCGCCAGTTTGCGCCGCCGTGAGTCACCGGGGCCCAGTTGCCGGTAGGTTTCCGGCAGGTCGTCGCCCACCAGGCCCAGCAACAGCGATTCAACTTCTGCGTAGTCCAAAAGCTCCATCTCGAGACCGTCTTCAAGATCGATCAGGGCGTAACAGATGTCGTCGGCTGCCTCCATCAGGTAAACCAGCGGATGCCGCGCCCAGCGCTGGTCTTCGAGCTGGGGAAGTCCCAGTTTGGCAGCGATCTGCTCAAGGATCGGCAGCTCACTCTGATAGCAGCCGAACTTGTGTTTTTTATAGCCCAGTGAGTCGGCGTGGCGGGCTGTCCATGGGTATTTTAGGTAGGTGCCCAGGGTTGCATAGGTCAGTCGTGTGCCACCGTCGAACTGGTGATACTCCAGTTGGGTCAGTACCCGGAACCCTTGGGCGTTGCCTTCGAAATTGAGGAAGTCGTTGCGCTCGGTTTCAGTCATTGCGTCGAGCCAGCCGCGTCCTGCCGCCTGATTGAACCAGTTGCGGATGGCGTCTTCACCGGAATGACCAAACGGCGGGTTACCAATATCGTGCGCCAGGCAGGCCGACTGGACCACCATGCCCAGATCGCTTGGGTCACACCAGTCGGGCAGGGCGCTACGAATGGTTTCGCCAACGCGCATGCCGAGTGAACGCCCGACGCAGCTGACTTCGAGTGAGTGGGTCAGGCGCGTGTGGATATGATCGTTGCTCGACACCGGATGGACCTGTGTCTTGCGCCCCAGGCGGCGGAAGGCGCCTGAGAAAATGATCCGGTCATGGTCCTTGTGAAAGGGGCTGCGGCCCAGCTCTTCGGGGCTGTGCAATGTTTTGCCGAGTCGTTCGCGGTTAAGCAGGGTTTGCCAATCCAAGGCGGTCACTCCGTCAGTCGTGTGGGCTTAGCTTCGCGGTTCGGCGAGCGTGCCGCAAGGCTTTCACATCCCGGCGGCATCAATGTCGATCAGCAACAGGCGGTTGCCGTTGTCGAAAAACTGCCCGGCCGTCAGGCAATACTGGTTGCTGGTCGCGTCGCGATAGGTGTTCGACAGGGTCATCCGGCGTTCGTGCCAGCCTTCGGCAAGCAGGTGGTAGAAGTAAGGTCGCCAGGACCAGTTGTGACCGACGTATCGGGTGTCGGCATGCCAGGCTCCCTCCCTCCATTCCATGTTTGGCGTGAGTTGGGTGCCGTGCCGGTCGCATTGATAGAAGCGCAGTAACCAAGGGTACTCCTGCGGCTGCGGCAACTCACCGATCGAGGACTGGTTCTGCGCCCAGCGTTGCAGGCTGTCCATCAGCGTGCCCAGGCTCAAGCGCAGCTTCATCAGTTGCGCCCGTTCGGCCACCTTGCGCAATACATACCGATCGCGCAGAGCTGCGAACTGTTCAACAAACGCGTCGGCAGCGAAAAAATCCGCCTCGCCCTTGGCGAACAGATAGCCCTGCACGTAACGCGAGCCGCACTCGAGGGCGAAATGCAGCTCAGCCTCGGTTTCAACGCCCTCGGCGATAATCCAGCAGCCGGTTTTCTCTGCCATCTGGGCCAGCGCCTTGACTACGTCACTGCTAGGGCCGCCTTTGGCCGCCGCCTGGAACAGCCTCATGTCCAGTTTGAGTATGTCCGGCTGCAGCGCCAGTACCCGGTCCAGTTGCGAATAGCCCGCGCCGAAATCGTCAATCGCAATGCGCGCGCCCGCTTGACGATAGCGCGTCACTACTTCCGCCAGACGCCGGATATCGCCACCCAGCTCGGTGATTTCAAACACGATGCGTTCTGCGGGGACGTTGTGTTGCGCGAGTTGGGCAAGGCTGGGCAGCGCCTGTCCGGGACGCAGGCGGCTTATCCAGCGCGGCGACATGTTGATGCTGAGAAACCAGTCGTCCGGTGCTTCATGCAGTCGACTCAAGGCATGATCGCGGATCTGCCTATCAATGCGCCGCAACTCTGCGGCAGGCGCATGCGGGTCATTGAACAAGGGGCCGACCGACTGGAGACGGCCTTCTTTGTCACGTACCCGTCCCAGCGCTTCGACCCCGGCAATGCGGCCCGTGGCAGTGTCTATGAACGGTTGAAAGCAGGCAAAGGGTTGCCCTTCAATCACGTAGCCCTCCTTATCGGAATCCTGGATGCAGACACGAAAACCCGTTGCGAAAAATTCGCAACGGGTCCTGGATGTGGGAGGGAGTTAGCAAGAATGCAGCCAACAGACCGATCAGGGTTTGCGGGCGCGGTTCTGCAGGGCAATTCTGATAAGGGGCGTCAGGGTGATGCCCAGTTTGATGATTCGACCCAGAAAACTGGTTCGTCCGGTCTTGACGCGCTTTCCGCTGAGAAAGCCCATCAAGGCAACCGAGCCCACACCCCAGAGGGGAGCGTGTCTCAAGCCAAGGGCGCTTTTCCAGTCATGACGAATGCCGCGAAAACGTTGCAGCGGTTGCAGGATATGCGTCGATTCATGACGTATTTCCTGACGGTGCATTTCCATGCGCAGTCTGATCAACGCCTTGCGCAGTTCACGTCGGGTATTTCCCTGGTGAGATTTCGGTTCACTCATGGCATCAGTCGCTCACGGTCGTTGGCCAGTTCTTCAAGCGTTGCATGAAACGGCGAAGACTCATCGAATATGGCGGCTTTCAGACGCAACCCGCAGAATACGGCGGCCAGGAAGTAGAACGTACACAGACCCACAATCCCGGCCAGGCGGTAGCTGTCCCACAACACGATCAGCAGCAATGCAGACAGCCCGGTCAGCAGCAACAGACCGAAGACCAGTGCCAGCCCTGCGAACAGCAGGAGGCTGACGGTGCGCGCTTTCTGTTCTTGCAGTTCAATGCCGAACAATTCGACGTGGCTGTGCAGCAGGCCCAGAAAGGCGGCACCGAGGCGCCGCGGTGATGAGCCCTGATCCGCCTTGGGCGGACCCGATTCTGTTCCCAATGTCATATTTTAGCGCCTTGTAGCCAGCAGGCCGATCAAAAAGCCAACACCGGCGGCAATGCCCACCGATTGCCATGGGTTGTTCTGCACGTATTCTTCGGTCGCAACAACGGCCGCTTCACCGCGCTCACGCAACGACTCTTCAGTCGACTTCAGCGTCTCTTTGGCACGCAGGAGACTTTCATGAATCTGGGCGCGCAACTCGTCTGCCTGATCACCTGCCAATGTGGCGGTATGGGCGAGCAGCTTTTCGGTATCGGCGACCAGGACCTGGAAGTCTGCCATCAAGATTTCCTGAGCATTCTGAGCGGTATGGCGAGGCATGGTTTTCTCCGTTTGGTGGCGTATGAGGGTTTCGAGTACAGAGGATTGGCTAAGGTTCATTTCAATTGCTGCGCCGCTTGCAAGTGAGCGCTGGTACAGCTTTTGCTTCTCCTTGGTGCGCCATGGAGGGCGCTCGCGCCAAGTCGGCGCGTGAGTTCAAGTGTTGCCTCAGCAACCATACTCCATAACCATAAAATACAAGAAAAACCCAAAGTCCATCACGCGGCGTTACAGGCTCGCCTGGAGCGATTCGGTGGTCCTGCGTTGCTCTTTGTTGCGCAATGTTGGTGCGTGCCGAGTGTGACTGTGCTGCTTTGGTGCTTTTTCGATACCTGCAGGTCTGCCCTCCGATGGAAAATTTATCTAGCGCCGTGAGCACTTTGGTTCACAGCTCCAACACGTTGTTTTTGTTGCTGGGTGCCGTGATGGTGCTGGCAATGCACGCTGGCTTCGCCTTCCTGGAGGTCGGGACGGTCCGCCAGAAAAATCAGGTCAATGCGTTATCCAAGATTCTCAGCGACTTCGCGGTCTCGACTCTGGCGTATTTCTTTATAGGCTACTGGATCTCCTATGGCGTGAGTTTCATGCAGCCAGCAGCTGTCATCAGCGCCGATCATGGCTACAGTCTGGTCAAATTTTTCTTCCTGCTGACCTTTGCTGCCGCCATCCCGGCGATCATCTCGGGCGGTATCGCAGAGCGCGCACGTTTTGCGCCGCAGCTCTGCGCAACCGTGCTGATTGTCGCGTTCGTGTATCCCTTTTTTGAAGGCGTGGTGTGGAACGGCAATCTGGGTCTGCAGGGCTGGTTGCAGGCGACCTTTGGTGCGGGTTTCCACGACTTTGCGGGTTCGGTGGTGGTCCATGCAATGGGCGGCTGGCTGGCGCTGGCCGCGGTTCTGCTGCTGGGGCCGCCTAACGGGCGTTATCGCGATGGTCGTCTGGTGGCGTATCCGCCTTCCAGCATCCCGTTTCTGGCCTTGGGTTCGTGGATTCTCATCGTCGGCTGGTTCGGCTTCAACGTCATGAGCGCGCAAACCCTGCAAGGGCTGAGCGGATTGGTCGCGGTCAACTCGCTGATGGCTATGGTCGGAGGAACTGTCGCGGCACTGATCGTCGGTCGCAACGATCCGGGCTTTCTGCACAACGGCCCGCTGGCCGGTCTGGTTGCCATCTGTGCCGGTTCCGATGTGATGCATCCGGTCGGTGCGTTGGTGACCGGGGCGATTGCCGGTGTGCTGTTTGTCTGGTGTTTCACCGCCGCGCAGGTGCGCTGGAAAATCGACGATGTGTTGGGTGTCTGGCCGTTGCATGGCCTGTGCGGCGTGTGGGGCGGGATCGCGTGCGGCATTTTTGGTCAGACGGCATTCGGTGGTCTGGGTGGCGTGAGCATGATCAGTCAACTGATCGGCACTGCCCTTGGCGTGGTAGTGGCGTTGATTGGCGGCTTTGTGGTGTACGGCGCAATCCGTGCGGTGGTCGGGCTGCGGCTGACTCAGGAACAGGAGTATTACGGGGCGGACCTGTCCATTCACAAGATCGGGGCAGTCAGTCAGGATTGATGAAAGTGTCATAGCCGTTGCCGGCTATGCTCTACTGCATGCAAGGAGCTGCGCGCAGAGGCTGTCGCGCGGCACGTCTCGTGATTCTGGAAGTATCGACGCCGTCCGTGAACGCGTCGGTCAGTGGTGGAGATCGGCATGGAGCGGCTGTATTCCCTGCAAGGGCTAAGGGGCGTTGCAGTCCTGGGTGTGGTGTTGTTTCACATGATGTCGGTGGAGTCGAAATTCTCGGGGGGCGATATTCTGCTGCCGCCGTTCCTTGATTTCTTTCAGTTGGGCGTGGACCTGTTTTTTGTGATCAGCGGCTTTGTGATGGTCATTGTCAGCCGTGGCCGCTTTCAGCGCAGTACCGAGGCAAAACGCTTTCTGTTCAACCGTGTGTCACGGATTTATCCGACTTACTGGTTGTACTTTTTCATCACCCTGGCGGTGTATCTGGTTCAGCCAGGTATGGTCAACAGCGGCCACGGATCGTCCAATCTGCTGATGTCTTTCCTGCTGCTGCCCAACGACAAGGTCCTGCTGGTAATGGTCGCCTGGTCGTTGGTGTTCGAGCTGTGGTTCTACGTGATGTTCACCGGCTTCCTGCTGTTCAAGGAACGAGGCCTGCCGCTGCTGCTGGGTGGCTGGGCACTGGTCATCGTTGTGTTCAATGCACTGCAGAACTGGCAGGACTATGGCGCTGCCTGGAAGATCATTCTTCACCCGTACTCGCTTGAATTCATCGTGGGCGCCGCACTGGCCTTGTTCTTTTACAGCCGCCACAGCGCGCGAATTCCGACGTCGGCGGTTTGTGCCTTGCTGGGTATCGCCTTGCTGGTGGGCATCCCGCTGATCGGCGTCTATCGTTTGTATGACAGTCAGGATCTGCTACGCATGTTCAGCGTGGGTGGCACGTTCGGGTTGCTGGTGCTGACTCTGGCACTTCTGGAACGACGCAACCTGATTGGCGTGCCGAACGCTCTGGTCGCGGTGGGCGACATGTCTTACACCGTCTACCTCTCCCATCTGTTGGTACTGGGTGTCATCGGGCGAGTCTGGAGCGTATTCGGCGCCCACCCCGAGAGTCTGCTGGATAACCTGCTTTTCGCCGTGCTGATGATGGCGGCGGCGGTATGCTACGGCTGGGTGGGATACCGCTGTTTCGAGAAGCCGGTGCTGGATCGGGCCAATGTATTCAGCAAGCGGCATTTCAGAAACGAAGCGACACGGGTGGGCGCATGACAGACCGCCGTGTGCCTCGACGTCCAGTCAGGCCAGGTCTAGAATCATCTCTGGTCTGATTCACGCCCTGTCGAGGATGCATATGCCTCCTGAATGCCAACTGTTCGGTACCCTGGGTTGTCACCTCTGTGAAATCGCCGAGGCCGTGCTGCTGCCCTTTGTCGACGAGCATGGTTTGCTGGTTGAGCGGGTAGACATCTGCGAGGATGAGCGGCTGCTCGAACGCTATGAACTGCGCATTCCTGTGTTGCGGCGCATAGACACCGGGGAAGAGCTCGACTGGCCGTTCGATACTCCACAATTGGCGTCGTTCCTGAGCCACTGATCCGCCTTTTCCCTCTCGACCCAAGGCCAGACGCGCATTGAATATCGATACTCGAATCAAGTTCCGCCATTTGGTGTGCTTTCTTGAAGTGGCGCGCCAGGGCAGTCTGGCTCGGGCATCCGATGCGCTGTCGATCAGCCAGCCTGCGCTGTCCAAAAGCCTCAAGGAGCTGGAAACGCTCTTGGCCACGACGCTGTTCGTGCGCAGCAAAAGCGGCGCTGCGCTGACTGAGGCAGGCGTCGCCTTCATGCGTTTTGCCGGACCGAGTGTGCAGGCGTTGCGAGAGGGTGTCAGCAGCCTGCGTTCTGGCGAGCATGAAACGGTCACCGCACGGCTGGGCGTGCTGTCCACGGCTGAAAGTCTGCTGGTGCCCGAAGTGGTCAACCGTCTGCATGCGCGACATCCCGCGCTGATTGTCAGTGTCATGACGGGGCCCAGCGCCTATCTGCTTTCACAATTGAGAGTCGGAGAGCTGGACCTGGTGGTCGGGCGCATGACCGACAGTCCGCAGATTCAGGGCCTGACTTTCGAGCATCTGTACAACGAATCGATGACGCTGGTCGTGCGTCGTGATCATCCGCTGCTTGCCGCGCCGCTCAAGCGCGAGAGTCTGGAGCATTTCCCGTTGGTACTGCCTTTGGCGGGTACCACCATTCGCAAGTTCGCCGACAGCCTGTTCGTACAATGCGGTATCCAGCCGCCCCGACAACGCCTCGAAACGCTGTCGCTGACCTTGAGTCGTCGTTATGTCCAATGCAGCAACGCGATCTGGATTGCCCCGCTTGATGCAGTCCTGGAAGAGCTCAAAAGTGGCGCACTGGTCGAGCTGGACATGGGTATCCGCGAGCCAGGTGGTTCGGTTGGTCTGTGCAGTAATCCTGCGTTGCCGCTGACACGCGCAGCGCAATGGTGTGTAGACGAATTGAGAGGTGTAGGGGAGGCCTACCGCGAAGGACGCTATCCATAACCAAATGGTTATGGATGACAGGGTTCTTTTCATTTCTGGATGATGCAGGGATGCGCGACACTTCGCCGCAGCCTGTAGCGCATGTGATCTACGCCTGCGCCTTCATAAGAAAAACAAGGAGAACGCCATGTCTGTTGCGGACAATAGCCGCTTCGTCATTCGTGATCGTAATTGGCATCCCAAAGCGTTGACCCCCGATTACAAGACCTCGATTCTGCGCTCGCCGCGCCAGGCGCTGGTCAGCATTCCTCAGTCCATTTCGGAAACCTCCGGCCCGGACTTCTCGCACCTGAAGTTCGGCCAGCACGACAATGACCTGCTGCTCAACTTCAACAACGGCGGCTTGCCCATTGGTGAGCGCATTCTGATTGCAGGCCGCGTGTGCGATCAGTACGGAAAACCGGTTCCCCATACGCTTGTGGAGATCTGGCAGGCCAACGCCGGCGGTCGCTATCGTCACAAGCGCGACGCATATCTTGCGCCGATCGACCCCAACTTTGGCGGTGTGGGCCGTGCGTTGACCGACAGTGATGGCAATTACAGTTTTCGCACCGTCAAACCCGGTCCTTACCCTTGGCGCAACGGCCCTAACGACTGGCGTCCGGCGCATGTCCACGTCTCGGTCAGTGGGCCGTCGATTGCAACACGCCTGATTACCCAGCTGTATTTCGAAGGTGACCCGCTGATCCCGATCTGTCCGATCGTGAAGTCGATTACCGACCCCGAAGCCGTCCAGAGTCTCATTGCACGGCTTGATCTGGCGATGGGCAACCCGATGGATTGTCTGGCGTATCGCTTTGATATCGTGCTGCGCGGCCAGCGCAAGACACACTTCGAAAACTGCTGAGGAGGTCCACAATGCCCGTTCAATTGCTGCAGGAAACCCCCTCACAGACTGCCGGTCCCTACGTGCACATCGGCCTTGCTCCACAAGTTGCTGGTAACCCGACCCGCGAGCTGGAGATCTGGAACGACATGGCCAGGCCCGGCGCGCCGGGTGAACACATCGTCTTGTTGGGCAATGTGTTCGATGGCAATGGCCACCTGATCCGTGACGCCTATCTGGAATTCTGGCAGGCCGATCAGGACGGTGCTTACCACAGCGAATACGACCCGTCCCGTCCGTTCAATGGCTTCGGTCGTACTGCCACCGCAGATGATGGACAGTGGATTCTGAAGACCATCAAACCTGGCTCGACAAGCAATGCAGCCGGTGTGCCCATGGCATCTCACATCAACGTTTCGCTGTTTGCACGCGGGATCAACATCCACCTGCAAACGCGGCTGTATTTCGAAGACGAGCTTGAGGCCAACACCGTTGATCCGGTCCTCAACCTGATCGAGCAACCAGCCCGTCGTGAAACGCTGATTGCCCGGCGTTGCACCGTGGACGGTCAACCGGCCTATCGTTTCGACATTCGCGTACAAGGTGAAGGCGAGACCGTTTTTTTCGATTTCTAAACTGCAATTCACGGCAGTTGTTGGTGGGCGTCACCCGTCGTCTGTACACGCAGGCGACGTTATGAAAACAAGACCTATAAAAATAGAAGGAAACTTCAATGACGCTTTCGACTGGCGCGGCGGCCAAGGGCACGCTGGATGTTCAGGCTTTCATCAATGCCCAGCCCTTGTCCGGGTATCAGTGGCGGATCGTGGCGCTGTGCTTTCTGATCGTGTTTCTGGACGGTCTCGACACTGCGGCGATGGGCTTCATCGCACCTGCTCTGAGTCAGGACTGGGGCATTGACCGGGCAAGCCTGGGACCCGTGATGAGCGCGGCGCTGATCGGTATGGTCTTCGGCGCACTGGGTTCCGGCCCGCTCGCGGACCGTTTTGGTCGCAAGGTGGTGCTGGTGGTCGCGGTCTTCCTGTTTGGTCTGTTCAGCCTGGCATCGGCTTACAGCACCAACCTTGATCAACTGCTGGTGTTGCGATTGCTGACCGGGCTCGGCCTGGGTGCGGCAATGCCCAATGCCACCACGCTGCTGTCGGAATATACGCCCGAACGCCTCAAGTCGCTTCTGGTGACCAGTATGTTTTGCGGGTTCAACCTGGGCATGGCGTGCGGCGGCTTTGTGTCGGCCAAGCTGATTCCCAGCATGGGTTGGCACAGTCTGTTGATGCTGGGCGGCGTCCTGCCGCTGATCCTGGCAGTGGTGCTGCTGATCTGGCTGCCGGAGTCGGCGCGATTTCTGGTGGTACGTAATCGCGGTGCCGAGCGTATCCGCAAGGTACTGGCACCTATTGCGCCACTGGAAGTGGCCAAGGTCAGCGAGTTCAGTGTCCCCGAGCAGAAAACTGTCAGCAGCCGCAACGTTCTGAAGGTGATTTTCTCCGGTACGTACAGCGCAGGCACGCTGCTGCTGTGGGTGACCTATTTCATGGGCCTGGTAATTGTCTACCTGCTGACCAGCTGGTTGCCGACCCTGATGCGTGACAGTGGCGCGAGCATGGAGCAATCGGCGTTCATCGGCGCATTGTTCCAGTTTGGAGGTGTGCTCAGCGCCGTCGGTGTCGGCTGGGCGATGGACCGTTACAACCCGCACAAGGTCATAGGCCTGGCTTACGCGTTGGCCGGTGTATTCGCCTGGCTGGTCGGCCAGAGTCTGGGTAACGTGGCCGTGCTGGCAACGCTGGTGCTGGTGGCGGGCATGTGCATCAACGGTGCGCAATCGGCCATGCCCTCGCTGGCAGCCCGTTTTTATCCCACTCAAGGGCGTGCGACCGGCGTTTCGTGGATGCTGGGCATCGGCAGGTTTGGCGCGATCCTGGGTGCCTGGGCCGGGGCAACGCTGCTGGGGTTGGGCTGGACGTTCGAGCAAGTGCTGACAGCGCTGGTCGTTCCTGCAGCATTGGCGGCGATCGCGATCCTGATCAAGGGCTGGGTCAGCCATTCGGACGCTACCTGAAACCTTTCAATCTGGAGCAGTGATGTGAACAGACCGAGCAATCAATTATTCGATGCCTATTTCAGTCAACCTGAAATGAGCGTGATTTTCTCGGATCAAGGGCGCGTACAAGGCATGCTCGACTTCGAGGCTGCGCTGGCTCGGGCCGAGGCACGTGTGGGCCTGATTCCGCAGAGCGTCGTCGCTGATATCGAGGCGGGTTGTCGCGCCGAACTGTTCGATTTTGACGAGCTGGCGATTGCGATTGGCAGCGCTGGCAACTCTGCGATTCCGTTGGTCAAGGCATTGGGCAAGCAAATCGCTGCGCGCAGTACCGAAGCCGAGCGGTATGTGCACATGGGCGCCACCAGCCAGGATGTGATGGACAGCGGGTTGGTCCTGCAAGTGCGACGCGCCATCGGCTTGCTGGAAGGCGATCTTGCGCGGTTGGCCACGGCGCTTGCCGAGCAGGCCCAGCGTCATGCCGGTACACCGTTAGCCGGGCGCACCTGGCTGCAACAGGCAACACCCGTCACGCTGGGCATGAAAATCGCTGGCTGGCTGGGTGCCGTGACCCGTCATCGTCAACGCTTGCAGGAGCTCAAGCCACGCTTGCTGTGCCTGCAGTTCGGTGGCGCGTCCGGCAGCCTTGCAGCGCTGGGTGATCAGGCGTTTGCCGTGGCGCAGGCGCTGGCCGACGAGTTGGGGCTGGTGCTGCCCGAACAGCCGTGGCACACGCAACGCGACCGTCTGGTCGAGTTCGCCAGCCTGCTGGGCATGATCGCTGGAAGCCTGGGCAAGCTGGGGCGTGATGTGAGCCTGCTGATGCAGACCGAAGTGGGTGAAGTCTTTGAGCCTTCGGCACCCGGCAAGGGTGGATCGTCCACCATGCCGCACAAACGCAACCCGGTAGGGGCAGCCGTCATGATCAGCGCCGCGACCCGTGCGCCAGGGCTGGTTGCCACAATGTTGGCTGCCATGCCGCAGGAACATGAACGCAGTCTGGGTCTGTGGCATGCCGAGTGGGAGACCTTGCCGCAACTCTGCTGCCTGGTGTCTGGCTCGCTGCAACAGGCGTTGCAAGTGGTGCCTGGGCTGGAGGTGGATGAGCAGCGGATGCTCGTCAATCTGGAATCCACCCAGGGTCTGGTGCTGGCTGAAGCCGTCAGTATCGCGCTGGCGCAGCGAATCGGTCGCGATGCCGCGCACCACCTGATCGAGCAAAGCTGCCGCCGTGCGGTGGAGCAGGGCGCCCATTTGCGTCAAGTGCTGGGCGAAACCGCTCAGGTCACAGAGCAACTTTCTTCCGAAGAGCTGGATCGACTGCTGGATCCGGCCCATTACCTTGGCCAGGCCCGACGTTGGGTCGAACGCGCCGTGGCTGAACATACAAGGATTACGCAATGACCGAAGACGAACGTTACCAAGCCGGCATGCAAGTGCGTCGCGCGGTGCTTGGCGACACGCATGTCGATAACAGCCTGAGTAAGCTGACGCCGTTCAACGAAGAGTTTCAGGAAATGATCACGCGCCACGCCTGGGGCGATATCTGGACGCGTCCGGGTCTGCCTCGCCACACGCGCAGCCTGATCACCATTGCCATGCTGATCGGCATGAACCGCGAGGGTGAGTTGCGCCTTCATCTCAAGGCGGCGAAGAACAACGGCGTGACCCGCGAGGAAATCAAGGAAGTGTTGATGCAGAGCGCCATTTACTGCGGCATACCGGCGGCCAATGCGACCTTTCACCTGGCAGAGTCGGTATGGGATGAAATGGGTGTGGAGTCGCTGAATACCGATTGATCTCAAGACCAGACTTTTGTGTCGCACTTACCCAAACGCCGCCGCAGTGTCGAACTGCGGCGGCGTTTTTACGTGGCGCGGCAGGTCAGAGCAGGGACAGCGGGTAGCTCACAATCACGCGGTTTTCGTCGAACTGGTTGGTGCTGTAGTCGCGACGCATGGTCGAGTTACGCCACTTGAGCGACAGGCTCTTGAACGCGCCGCTCTGGAAGACATAGGCCAGCTCGGTTTCGCGCGCCCATTCTTCGCCATCGGTGATGGCGCCGGTGTGCACGTTTTCGCCGCTGATGTAACGATTCATGAGGGTCAGCCCAGGCACGCCCATACCGGCAAAGTCGTAGTCGTGGCGCAGTTGCCAGGATTTCTCGCGGGCGTTGTCGAAGCTGGAGTTGTAGCTGTCGTTGGCCAGCGTACCGCCGCTGGTGCCATTGACTCGCATCCAGGCGCTGTCACCGCTGACCTTCTGCAAGCCGACGTAGAATGTGTTGCCGCCGTTGCGAGCGGACAGCAGTGCGGACCAGGTCTTGTTGTCCAGATCACCCGCCAGCGACCGGCCATCGTCCTTGCCCGTGAAGTAGCCGAGGTTGGCACCCAAGGTCCAGGTGCCCAGCGGCTGGCTGTGCAGCAGGTTGAAATATTGTTGGTGATAGATGTCTTCGAGTTCGGCGTACCACACACCGACCTGCGTGCGCTTTTCGTTAAAACTGTATTCGCCGCCGCCGAAGTTGAAGCGGTCCGAGGTGAACGCGCCGCGGCCGTTCATGGACATGTCCTCCATGCTGGCGTCATTGCGCGGGCTGTTGGCGCGGAACTGCCCGCCGTACAGCGTCAGGCCGTCGATTTCCTTCGAGGTGATCTGCCCGCCACGAAAGGTCTGTGGCAGCGAACGACCGTCATCCGAGCGCAATATGGGCAGCACCGGCATCCACTCGCCGACCTTCAGTTCGGTTTTCGAGAAGCGCGCCTTGCCTGCAATCGCCAGGCGTCCAAAGTCATCAGCCGGGCGGCCATCACTGTGTATTGGCAGCAATTGTGTGCCACCGGTGCCTTTGCCACCGTCCAGTTTGAGCGAGTACAGGCCCAGTGCGTCCACGCCGAAACCGACCGTGCCTTGTGTGAAGCCTGAGCGCGCATCGAGGATGAAGTTCTGGGTCCATTCCTCGGCATAATTCTGCGCGTTGGCCGGGTCTACAAAGTTGCGGTTGATGTAGAAGTTGCGTAGGTTCAAATTCACTTTCGCATCATCGACAAAACCAGCCGCGTGGCCGAGAGCAGGTACAAGGCTGGCGGCGATAGCTGCGGAAAGACCGCAGACGACGGTGCAGGGAGACTTCATGCGCATGGAGACGGACCTTTTTTGTAATTATTGAGTCGGCGAAACTGGCTGCGATATTGAAAGGCGGATGGCTCCTCCGCAATTGGGAAATACATGTTTCGGGCGATTATCGAACGTTAATGAACCGGTTCGAACATTTTGCCGAGGATGCTGCGTACGCTGGCTGCAATGCTCATATCGCCTGCGTGCGCAGGGCTCGTATGACCTGTCAGTCGCTTGCCGAGCACGTGAGTTCAACTATCAGAAATTGAGTAAGGAAGCCCGATGAGCACTGCCAGCACGCCGTTGTCCGGCGTCAATAAACCCCTCAAAGGGATTGGCTTCATTCTTCTGGCCACTTTCCTGTTTGCCAGTCACGACACGTTGTCCAAATACCTCTCCGGTTTCTATCCGATCGTGCTCGTGGTCTGGGCGCGGTACGTAGTGCACACCTTGCTGATGGCATGCATTTTCATGCCGTCCTCCGGGTTGCGCGTGCTGCGCACCAAACGGCCAGGCTTGCAGGCCTTGCGTGCGCTTGCCCTGTTGGGCACCAGCCTGTTTTTCACCAGCAGCCTGATGTTCATCCCGCAGGCCGAGGCTACGGCCGTCAACTTTCTTGCACCGCTGTTGGTCACTGCGCTGTCTGTGCCTTTGCTCAAGGAACGTGTCACCCGGGGTCAGTGGATTGCAGTGATCGTCGGGTTCATGGGGGTGATGATCATCATTCACCCGGGCGGTGAATTGTTCACGCCTGCGATTCTGCTGCCGCTGACCTCTGCGTTGTGCTTTGCCCTCTATCAACTGCTGACCCGTCTGGTGAGCCCTTACGACAGCCCGACCACCAGCAATTTCTTCGCCGGGCTGTTCAACACGCTGGTGATGAGCGCCCTGGTGCCGTTCTTCTGGGAAGTACCCGCACTCAAGCACCTGCCGTTTCTGTTGGCGTTGGGGGCGTGTGGCATGTCAGCGCACCTGCTGCTGACCCAGGCCTTCCGCTTCGCTGCACCGGCCATGCTGGCGCCGTTCAGTTACTGTCAGATCGTGTTTGCAGGCTTGTTGGGGTTCATCGTCTTTGATCACATGCCATCGCCCACGGCCCAGGCCGGTATCGCGATCATCTGTCTAAGCGGCCTGGCTGCAGCCTGGCAGCAACGACGCAAGGGCGGCTGAGAATCGGTGTCCCTCGTGCTCTGCGTTGGCTCTGGAGTGAGCGGTTGGCTGCTTCGCGGAAACAGTGCTCAACACCCGGCGGTGAGGACGTTATTGTTTCTCCAGGGCAAAGATTACGCCCCGCATGTGTAAACGTTGTCTTGCCGGGGTTCTGAAATGAAAAAGCCCGGTCATCACCATGACCGGGCTTTGTGCAACGCTACCGCCCCCTCATTCGTTAAGGTCCGGAACCTTGCGCGGTGCCATGAAATACAGCCAGATCAGCGCGATGAAGTACATCGCCGGAATCATGGTGAACAGCACGTTGTAATTGTTGTTGGTGGCGGTCAACACAGCGCCGACGATCTGGGTCATGAACATCCCGCCAATCGCCGCGCACATCCCGCCGAAGCCAAATACGGTGCTCATCATGTGCTTGGGTGTGTAGTCCATCACCAGGCTCCAGATGTTGGCCGTCCAGGCCTGGTGCGCCCCCACTGCAAGTGAGATCGCCAGCACTGCAACCCACAGGCCGCTGGCGTTGGCAGCAAACACCACGCTGCAGATGGTGATGGCAAAGATCAGCATCGACAGCAGACGCGCTCTGGTTGCCCGCATGCCACGGCCGATCAGCCAGGAAGACAGAATACCGCCACCCACGCTGCCGAAGTCAGCGGTCAGCCAGATCAGGATCAGCGGGATACCCATCTGGGTCACGCTGATGCCAAGGTTGTATTGCTGATTGAGGAACGGTGGCAGCCAGTACAGGTAAAACCAGAACACCGGCGCGGTAATCGCGTAGGCCAGGGCGAATGCCCAGGTGCCGCGCATTTTCAGGATGCCCGAAAACGGAACCTTGACCGGTGCTGGCTCGACTTCCTGATTGATGTAATCCAGTTCGCTTTTGCTGACGGTCGGGTGTTCTTCAGGGTTGTAGTACTTCAGGCGCCACATGATGACCCAGATCATGCCCAGCGAGCCCATCGCTACGAACGCAGCCTGCCAGCCCCAGACGGTGAGAATCAGCGGCAAAAGAGCCGGTGTCAGCATCGCGCCGACGTTGGTGCCGGCGTTGAAAATGCCGGTCGCCACAGCACGCTCGCCAGCCGGGAACCACAGGCGAGTGGTCTTGACGCAGGCCGGGTAGTTGGCCGCTTCGGTCAGTCCCAGAATGAACCGGCAGACCATGAAGCCAACGGCCGAGGTCGCCAGACCATGCGCGCCGGTAGCAAGGCTCCAGAGCAGTACAGCGAGGAAAAAGGCACGTTTTACACCGACCCGGTCAATGAACCGGCCTTGCAGCACGAAGCCGACTGCATAACCCACCTGGAACCAGAAGTTGATGTTGGCGTAATCCATCGCCGTCCAGCTCATTTCTTTGGCGAGGATCGGCTGCATGACGCCAAGTGCTGCCCGGTCGATGTAATTCAGGGTGGTGGCGAAAAACACCAGGGCGAGCATGCCCCAGCGAGTCTTGCCGACGGCAAGGGCACCGCGAATCTTTTCGCCCATCCCGGCACGGGCGGCCTGGGCGACAGGGTTGGTCTGGGTATTGAGCATAATGTTCTAACCATCCGTTCCAAGACTGTGCTGCTTGCGACAGTCGGACTGAGAAGTCCACTCGATTCAGGCGTCATGCATGCAAAGTGACTTCGTTGAACCATAATTCGAACGCCGCAGGGCGGGGCGTTATCGAGACGATTCTACAGACAGGCAATTCACGGCCGGGGCCTTTCGAGTGCGCTGGATTTTTTTCAGGCGACGCGAACCGATAGCTGGCTTGTGGCCAGAGACAGTCGTCGATTCTTGAGGTCCGGATGACGGATAGATGAACTGGCGAGCGGAGCGAAGAGGGTGCACATGAGCAATGTTCCTGTTTTTTGAATTGTTATGGGTTGCTGCTGATGAAACGGGAATCCCGACGTCTGACAAAAAGTCAGTCGTGCAATGTGACGCTGATGTTGGGCATTGCGCAGGGCAGCGTCAATTGACGAAAACGGCTTTTGTTCGATAATCGAACGTAAAACTAACCAGTTCGTACACTTTATGTTGCTGTAGTATTTTGACAGGGAAATACTTTACTCGCACCTCTGAATAAGGCCGAGAAAGGCCATGAATGCGGTGCCATCCAGCGTGGCTGAAAAAGTCGCGTTCATCCAGGAGCTGAAAAGCATGCAGCGTTCAATTGCCACCGTATCGTTGAGCGGTACTCTGCCGGAAAAGCTCGAAGCCATCGCCGCTGCCGGTTTTGATGGTGTCGAGATTTTCGAAAATGATCTTTTGTATTACGACGGCAGCCCTCGCAATGTCCGGCAGATGTGCGCCGACCTGGGGATTGCCATCACCCTGTTCCAGCCATTTCGTGATTTCGAAGGCTGTCGCCGTGATCGTCTGCAGCGCAACGTTGACCGGGCTGAGCGCAAGTTCGACTTGATGCAGGAACTCGGTACTGACCTGGTGCTGGTCTGCAGCAATGCGTCAGCCGACTCGGTGGGCGACGAAAATATTCTGCTTGATGACCTGAGCCTGCTGGCCGAGCGTGCCGGTGCGCGCGACCTGCGCATTGGTTACGAGGCGCTGGCGTGGGGGCGGCATGTCAACACCTGGCAGCAGGTCTGGAATCTGGTGCGACAGGTCGATCACCCGGCGTTGGGCGTGTTGCTCGACAGCTTCCATACCCTGTCGTTGAAGGGTGATCCAAGTGCTATTGCACAGATCCCCGGCGACAAGATTTTCTTCGTGCAAATGGCCGATGCGCCAATCCTGGCCATGGATGTGCTGGAGTGGAGCCGCCATTTCCGCTGCTTCCCCGGCCAGGGCGAGTTCGACCTGGCCGGCTTCCTCGCGCCGATCCTGCGCAGTGGCTATACCGGCCCGCTATCGCTTGAAGTCTTCAATGATGGCTTTCGGGCCGCTCCGACCCGTGCCAACGCTGCCGACGGTTTGCGCTCGTTGTTGTATCTGGAAGAGCGTACTCGCCAGTTGCTGGCCCGTGAGGCCGAGCCGGTGGCTTCGCAAATTCTGTTCAACCCACCGCCTGCCAGCACCTACAACGGCGTCGAGTTTCTGGAGTTTGCCGTTGACGAGAGCCATGCTGCGCGACTGTCCAGCTGGCTGGAGCGGCTTGGCTTTGCCCGGTTGGGGCAGCATCGCTCAAAGGCCGTCAGCCTTTTGGGGCAGGGCGATATCAAAATTGTACTGAATGCTGAGCCTTACTCCTTTGCGCACAGTTTTTTCGAGGCCCACGGGCCTTCTCTGTGCGCCACTGCCCTGCGAGTGGATGACGGGCATCAGGCGCTGGAGCGCGCACGCGCGTTCAAGGGGCAGCCTTATCGCGGGCTGGTCGGTCCCAACGAGCGTGAAATCCCGTCGGTTCGGGCGCCTGACGGCAGCCTGATTTACCTGGTCGACAACGCCGCGCCAGGTGACTCGATCTACGACAGTGACTTTGTCGTCAACCCGCAAGCGGCTGCCAAAGGTGGCTTGCAGCGTATCGATCACATGGCGATGGCGCTGCCCGCCGACAGCCTCGACAGTTGGGTGCTGTTCTACAAGAGCATTCTGGATTTCGAAGCGGATGATGAAGTGGTGCTGCCCGATCCCTACGGTCTGGTCAAAAGCCGTGCGCTGCGCAGTCGCTGCAGTACGGTGCGCCTGCCATTGAACATTTCGGAAAACCGCAACACGGCGATTTCCCACGCTTTGTCGAGTTATCGTGGCTCTGGTGTGCACCACATCGCGTTTTCCTGCGAGGACATCTTTGCCGAGGTCAGCCGTGCCAAGGAGGCAGGTGTACCGCTGCTGGACATCCCGCTCAACTATTACGACGATTTGGCAGCACGCTTCGATTTCGATGACGAGTTTCTCAGTGAGCTGGCCTACTACAACGTCCTGTACGACCGCGATGCTCAGGGTGGCGAGCTGTTCCACGTTTACACCGATGCATTCGATGGCCGCTTTTTCTTCGAAATTCTGCAACGCAAGAACGGCTACGGCGGCTACGGCGCGGCCAACGTGCCGGTGCGTCTTGCCGCGATGGCCAAGGCGCGCAGTGTGGCAGTACGCCAGGCGCGACTCTGACCGCAAGGGGCTGCGGGCAACCGCAGCTTCCCTCTCTGTACTGTCAGCTTCATACTCGGTGCTTCACCCGTGGTCATGAGCCAATAATGAAAACAATTGACGACTCCGTTGCCCTCGAATCCGCCAGGTCGAAGCCTGCGTCCTCCGAGCCCGGCAAGTTGCCCGCCAAAGGTCGCAAGAATAATCCAGAAAAAACTCGCGAAGACATACTGCAGGCCGCCGTGGCCGAATTTGTGGCTCACGGGCTTTCAGGTGCACGTGTCGACGCGATCGCCGAGCGCACCAAAACCTCCAAACGGATGATTTATTATTACTTCGGCAGCAAGGAGCAGTTGTATGTCGAGGTGCTGGAAAAGCTTTACGGTGCGATTCGCAACACCGAGAAAGACCTGAATCTGAATGAACTGGAGCCTGTAGACGCTATTCAGCGAGTCGTGGAGTTCACCTTCGATCACCATGACAATAATGTCGATTTCGTGCGCATCGTGTGCATCGAAAACATCCACTACGGCGAGAACGTCAAACAGTCCGACTCGATTCAGGCGCAGAGTCAGACCATCATTCAGGCGCTGGACAGCATCCTGCGTCGCGGGGAGTCCAGCGGGGTCTTCCGTGAGGGCGTGCACCCGGTGGACCTGCACCTGATGATCAGCTCGTTCTGCTTCTACCGTATATCCAACCGCCACACCTTCAGTGAGATCTTCCAGATCGAGCTGTGGAGCGAAGAGGTCAGACAGCGTCACAAGGCGATGATCTGTGACGCTGTGATGCGCTACCTCAAGCGCTGATGCCTACAGGCCGTGGAAGTGCGTCATCATGCGTGCGGCATCGGCCGACTGGCCGGTAAACAGCTCAAAAGCCTTCACGGCCTGAAAGACCGCCATGGTAGTACCGTCCAGCGTGCGGCAACCCAGCGCGCGGGCATGCTTGAGCAGTTCGGTTTCCAGCGGAAAGTAAATGATTTCCGCCACCCACAGCTCCGGGCGCAAGAGCTCTACGGGCAACGGCGTACCGGGCAGTTTGGTCATGCCCACGGGCGTGGTGTTGACCACGCCATCAGCTTCGGCCACTGCGCCTGGTAAATCGAGGCCGACCCGAGCCCGGCCAGCGCCGAAATGATTGTTGAGGTTGTCGACCAGTCCTTGCGCCCGTAGCGGTTCGACTTCAAACACACTCAGCTGCTCGACACCTGCGCTCAACAGTGCATGAGCCACTGCGGCACCCGCGCCACCCGCGCCCAGTTGCACCACATGCCGACGAGGTGCGTTATCCAGACCGCGCTGGAAACCTTCGGCGAACCCGAGGCAGTCCGTGTTATGACCGATGCGTTTGCCGTCCTTGAACACCACAGTGTTCACTGCGCCAATGCCGCGTGCTTCTTCAGAAAGCTCATCCAGCAGCGGGATGACGGCCTGTTTGCAGGGAAAGGTGATATTCAACCCGGTAAATCCGCAATGCTGCGCGCTTTCGAGCAGATGGGGCAGGGCATTGATGTCGAGTTTCAGTGCATCGATATCAATCAGACGGTAGAGGTAGCGCATGCCTTGCGCATCGCCCTCGTGCTCGTGCAGCGCCGGGGTGCGCGAGGCTTGAATGCCAGAGCCGATCAGGCCAGCGAGTACGGATTTCTGTTCACTTTGGTTCATTGGGTGTGTCTCTTGTTTTTGTGCCGATGCCCATTCATGGGCAGCTTTCGAGCAAAATGTACCAGACGGTTAAAAGTTCTGCAGTCGCGGAGAGGTCCGGCGTAGTGATGTTGTGCGGTGATCGCCCCAATCAGTGATAATCACCGACCCGCCGACTCCGGCGTATGAAAGTCTGAGCTCCCGCATGTCCGAATCTGTATTCAGCGCTGCGCAACAACAGGCCAGCACCCTGTACCTGCCGCCTGGCTCCTGGCCTACGGTGCTGGACTGTCTATGCGCGAAGTTTACGGCCATCAGCCGTGAACAATGGCTGGACCGTATCGCCCGTGGTCGGGTGCTGGACGCTGACGGTAAGGCCATATCGCCGGGCCTGGCTTATCGTGAAGGTTTGAAGATTCATTATTTTCGGGAAGTGCCCAACGAGACGCCCATCCCGGTGGTCGAGACAGTTCTGTACGCCGATGAGCATCTGGTGGTGGCTGACAAGCCGCACTTTTTGCCCGTGACGCCCGCTGGCGAGTACGTCGAGCAAACGTTGCTGCGCCGCCTGATCCATCGTCTGGACAATCCTGATCTGGTGCCGCTGCACCGCATCGATCGGCACACGGCTGGGCTGGTGCTGTTTTCGGCCAACAAACAGAGCCGCTCTGCTTATCAGGCCCTGTTCCCGACACGCCGTATCGAGAAACTTTACGAAGCCATTGCACCCGCGTTGCCGACGCTGGAATTTCCGCGTGTGCATGAAAGTCGTCTGGTCGAAGGCGAACCGTTCTTTCGCATGCAGGAAGGCGCAGGTGCCAATAACACGAACACCCGCATCGAAGTGCTTGAGCGCAACGGGGCGCTGTGGCGTTACGGGCTATATCCGGTGACAGGCAAGAAGCATCAGTTGCGGGTGCACATGGCCGCCTTGGGCGCCGGGATTTGCAATGACCCGTTTTACCCGGAAGTGCTCAAGGATCCGGTCGACGATTATCAGCAGCCTTTGAAACTGCTTGCCAAAGGCTTGCGCTTTATTGACCCGCTGAGTGGTGAGGCTCGTGAGTTTTACAGCAGATTGACGCTGGACTGGTAACAAAAAACCCGCACTTGGCGGGTTTTTCGTATCAGTTACACAACGTCTGAATCACAGATCCTTGACGGTACGTACCTGGTCCTTGTTGATGCGCGTTTGCTTGCCATCAAGCTGTTTGAATTCGTAGAAGCCAGAGTCTTCATCGTACTTTGGAGTGTCGACAGACTGGATCTCGCGACCATCATTCAAGGTGATCACAGTGGGCGATGCGCAGCCAGCGAGGGAGGCGATGCTCAATGCAAGCAGAAAGGCAGCGGAAAGTTGTTTCATTACTGTGTCTCCAGATGGATTCTTGATTACTGACCTTCAGACGTATACACCCGCAGCAAGTTCAATGACCAGTCACTTGCTTTGTCTGGCGCTGATCTGCGTCAACAGACAGGGTGTGTTCAGGTTGGCCAGTCGTGGATCGTTGCTTTCAAGGTGCAGGGCGACCGGTTGCAATGGAGCCATCGCCCGTCTTGGGCTGCGTTCGCCGCTCTGCCATGAGGCTTCCAGCGACGCAGCGTGGACGGTGGGGATAATACATAAAAGCGGTTGCCAATGTTCGCCTTCACGCACCATGACGGGTTGATCCGGGTGCTCCAGTGCTTTTTCGCGTAACGCGCGCAGCAGCTTTGCGTCGATCAATGGCGCATCACACGGCAGAATCAGCAGCCAGTCATGTCGGGCCAAAGGCAAGGCAGCGCGGATGCCAGCCAGCGGACCATTGAAGTCGCTGTCATCGTCCTGAACCAGTCGATCGGCATAGCGCGCATAGTGGTCGAGGTTGCGATTGCAGGAAATTATCAGGTCATCGGTCATCGGCCGCGTCAGACGATGCAGGTGTTGAATCATCGGTTCGCCCTGCCATTCGATCAGTCCCTTGTCGCGGCCACCCATACGCTGCCCACGGCCGCCTGCCAGCAGCAGAATAGAGCAGGGAGGCAACGCGATACTGGCATTCATGGACGACTCAACGGGCGGTGAAAAGGAGTGCTGTGATATAACACCGGCCTGTTCCCTTAACAACCGGATAGAGGCCATGAAAGCCAAGGCTGACACACCTTTTGTACCCCTGAATATCGCTGTATTGACCGTCAGCGACACCCGCACCCGTGAAACCGATACCTCTGGCCAGATGTTTGTGGACCGCCTGAGCGAAGCCGGCCACGGCCTGATCGAACGCGTTCTGCTCAAGGACGATCTGTACAAGATTCGCGCTCAGGTTGCGACCTGGATCGCCGACGACCAGGTGCAAGTGGTGTTGATCACCGGCGGCACGGGCTTTACCGGCCGTGACAGCACGCCTGAAGCAGTCGCTTGTCTGCTGGACAAACAGGTCGATGGCTTTGGCGAGCTGTTCCGGCAGATATCAGTGCCGGATATCGGCACCTCGACCATTCAGTCTCGCGCCCTGGCAGGGCTGTCCAATGGCACGCTGGTCTGCTGTCTGCCAGGCTCTACCAATGCCGTGCGTACGGCGTGGGACGGTATCCTCGCCCAGCAACTGGATTCGCGTTTCCGCCCCTGCAATTTCGTGCCGCACCTCAAGCAGGCCGAGCCCTGCGCGACCCGTGGTTGAGCCCATGAACCAGGTGCCCAAAGCCCTGTTGCCTGTCGAAGACGCCATCGCCCGGTTGCTGGCCATGGCGGAAGCTGCGCCCATTACCGATCGGCAGCGCGTTACGCTGGCTGAGGCTGAAGGTCGGGTGCTGGCCGTTGACCTGGTGTCGAACCTGGACCTGCCGCCCTGGCCCAATAGCGCAATGGATGGGTACGCGCTGCGCTTGTCGGACTGGACCGGTGAGCCCTTGCCGGTCAGCCAGCGCATATTTGCCGGGCAGGCGCCTGAGCCGCTGGCGCCTGGCACCTGCGCCCGGATCTTTACCGGAGCGCCGGTGCCAGAGGGCGCTGACTGCGTTGAAATGCAGGAGAACGCCGAGGTGCTGGCTGATCAGCGTGTCCGGTTCACCGAGCCCCTGAAGCCTGAACAGAACATTCGCCCTCAGGGGCAGGAGACCCGTACTGGCGATACGGTTCTGGCAGCAGGCACCCGCCTGGGTCCCATAGAACTGGGACTGGCGGCGTCGCTGGGTCTGGCCGAGCTGGACGTGATCCGCCGCGTGCGGGTCGCCGTATTGTCGACGGGTGACGAGTTGATCGAGCCGGGCCAGCCGCTGGGGCCGGGACAGATTTACAACAGCAATCGTGTGTTGCTGTGCAGCTGGTTGAAGCGCCTGCAATGTGAGGTGGTGGACGCCGGTATCCTGCCGGACGATCTGGCCCGGACCCGTGCGGCATTGGCGAGCCTGAACGACGTCGATCTGATTCTTTCCACCGGCGGTGTATCGGTGGGCGAAGCTGACTTTCTGGGTCATGCCCTGCGTGAAGAGGGCGAACTGACCCTCTGGAAACTGGCAATCAAGCCCGGCAAGCCGCTGACATTCGGGCATTTTCGTGGCGTACCGGTCATTGGTCTGCCAGGTAATCCCGCCTCCACGCTAGTGACTTTCGCTCTGCTGGCACGCGCTTACCTGCTGCGCCGTCAGGGTGTCATTGATGTCGCGCCGTTGCAATTTCCGGTGCCTGCAGGCTTTGTCTGGACCCGTCCCGGGAATCGTCGCGAATACCTTCGCGGTCGTATGGAGCAGGGCAGGGCAGTCGCCTATCGCAATCAGAGTTCGGGCGTTTTGCGCAGCGCTGCGTGGGCCGACGGTTTGATTGAAGTGCGAGAGGGCACAACCGTGGCAGAAGGTGACTGGGTCAACTTCATCCCGTTGAGTGAAGTGCTGGGTTGACGGCATTCGAATGGTCGGCTGATTCTGCATGAGCTACCCTCAGTAACGCTGACAAGCGGGCAACCTGTTTTCGCCCTGGAGTGTTGTTATGGCGTCACTGAGAGTGGCTTGTGTTATCCCGACCTACAACGGACGTAAGGACCTGGAGCGCCTGCTGGACTCTCTGGCCACGCAAACCGCGACGTTCGACACCCTGATCGTTGACTCCAGTTCATCGGACGGCACGCTGGAGCTGGCGCGCTCACGCTGCGCCCACGTCATGCGTATCGACAGCAAGGACTTCAATCACGGCGGCACCCGTCAGATGATGGTCGACCTGAATCCTGACTACGACGTCTATGTCTACATGACGCAGGATGCCTACGTTGAAGACATCGAGGCCATCGCCAACATCCTGCTGCCGTTCGCTGACCCCAAGGTAGGTGCGGTGTGCGGGCGTCAATTGCCGCACAAGAACGCCAGCCTGCTGGCGCAGCATGCGCGGTTGTTCAACTATCCACCGACCTCGCAGATCAAGACCCTGGACGACGCCGGAACGCTGGGCATCAAGACGCCTTTCATGTCCAATTCGTTCGCTGCTTATCGGGGCGAGGCGCTGGCGGCCATTGGTGGTTTTCCACGGCATGTGATCCTGTCTGAAGACATGTACGTCACTGCGAAAATGCTCATCGCGGGCTGGAAAGCGGCGTATGAGGGCTCTGCGGTTTGTCGTCACTCACATAACTACAGCCTGCGCGAAGAGTTCTGTCGGTACTTTGATATCGGCGTGTTTCAGTCCCGCGAGTCATGGATTTACGACACGTTTGGCGGAGTTGGCGGCGAAGGCATGCGTTACGTGAAGTCCGAACTGAAGTTTCTGGGCACGAGGCGATTGCTGTGGTGGCCAATGTCGTTCGTGCGCAACGCACTCAAGCTGGTGGCATACAAACTGAGCAAGCAGGAAAAGCATCTGCCCAAAGGGCTCAAGAAAAAGCTTGGCATGTACAAACGCTATTGGGACAGTCCTTACGCCTGAGCCTCATGCCGCTCCGGTGCAGTGATATCCGGTAGGGCGCACGTATGGGTGACGTTTGATATACAGAACGTTCAGGTCATTCGTTCAGGTGCATTCGTGCGTCCCATGCATTTATACGCTGCCCAAATGTAAATTTTCCTGATGCATCGCTGTTTCTAAAATGGCAGGGTCCTCTCGTTCCGGATCCGCTCTTATGTCTTCTCTCGTCGCCTCGGGCCCAGCCCCGCAGACTGCTCCCGCCGCTGCCCCGGTTCCAGCCGCATTCGGCCTGCAGACGGTCATTGGCCTGGTGGGCGTGTTGCTGGCAGTCCTGGTTGCAGGCATCAATGAAGGCGTGACGCGCATCGCGATGGCCGACATACGCGGCGCGATGTTCGTTGGGGCCGATGAAGCCAGTTGGCTGATCGCCGCCTATTCGGCAACCTCGGTAGCTGCGATGGCCTTCGCGCCCTGGTTCGCTGTGACATTGTCACTGCGTCGCTTCACGCTCGGCGCTATCACTGCCTTCATTGTGCTCGGCCTGTTATGTCCGCTGGCGGCCACCTATCAAAGCCTGTTGGCGCTACGCATCCTGCAAGGCCTGGCCGCAGGTTGCCTGCCACCGATGTTGATGACTGTCGCGCTGCGCTTTTTGCCGCCCGGCATCAAACTCTATGGCTTGGCAGGGTATGCACTGACCGCCACCTTCGGCCCCAGTCTCGGTACACCGCTGGCAGCGCTGTGGACCGAGCATTTCAGTTGGCAGTGGACGTTCTGGCAGGTCATCCCGCCCTGTCTGGTAGCAATGATCGCTATCTCGCACGGCATTCCGCAAGACACGCTCAGGCTTGAGCGGTTTCGCCAGTTCAACTGGCGTGGCGTATTGCTGGGGCTGCCGGCAATCGTGGCGTTGGTCATCGGTATCTTGCAGGGCAATCGTCTGGACTGGTTCGAGTCCACGTTGATCTGCTGGTTATTGGCCGGTGGCCTGCTGTCAATGATCGCATTCATGGTCAACGAGTGGTTCACCCCGGTGCCGTTTTTCAAGCTGCAACTGTTGAGCAGCCGCAATCTGTCGCACGCCTTGCTGACGCTTGGGGGCGTGCTGGTGGTACTGACCGCCGTGGCGTCGATTCCTTCGTCCTATCTGGCTCAGGTGCACGGCTACCGCCCGCTGCAGACCGCGCCGCTGATGCTGATTGTCGCGTTGCCGCAACTGATCGCGCTGCCGCTGGTGGCAGCCCTGTGCAACATTCGCTGGATCGACTGCCGTTGGGTATTGGCGTTCGGGCTTGGCCTGCTGGCGCTTTACTGCGGCTTGGCCACACAGATGACGTCGGACTGGATTCGCGACAATTTCTACGGTCTTCAACTGCTGCAAATCATTGCTCAGCCCATGGCCGTGTTGCCGTTGCTGATGCAGGCGACAGGCGGAATCGCGCCGCCCGACGGGCCATTTGCGTCGTCGTGGTTCAACACTGTCCGTGGACTGGCATCGGTGGTCGCCACTGGTGTGCTCGAGGCACTGACCACCTCACGCCAGCACTTTCATTCCAACACGCTGGTGGACCGCCTTGGCAACTCACCCTGGCTGGCCGCCGAAGACACGGTCGCATCGTTGGCGCATCGGCTGCACGAGCAGGTCGTGGTGCTGACCAGTGCTGATCTCTACTACTGCATGGGCTGGCTTGCGGCCGCGCTGATTCTGTTGATTCCCCTGATGCCAACGCGGGTTTACCCGCCCCGGGCACTGCATTGAATTCCCCTATCGAGACCCGTTCATGAGCATGACCTCAAAACAGATTCTGGCCGTGTGCGGCGGTGCCATCGTGCTCGCTGGCCTGGGCATTTATTTCCTGACCGGTGACAGCACCCGGCAGACCACCAACGACGCCTTCGTTACTGCAGATTATTCAGTGGTTGCGCCGAAGGTTTCCGGGTTCATCCGCGAAGTAGTGGTGGAAGACAATCAGACTGTCAAAGCTGGACAGCTGTTGGCGTTGATCGATGACCGAGACCTGCAGACTGCGCTGACCTCTGCTGAAGCCGGTGTGCTGTCTGCTGCGGCCGAGCTTGAGCAGATCATTGCCCTGCAGCAGCGCCAGGTATCTGTGATCGCCCAGTCCCAGGCAGCGCTGACCGCCAGCCAGGCTGCGGTCAAGTTTGCCGAGCAGGAGCGTAATCGCTATGAACATCTGGCCGGCGCTGGCGCGGGAACGGTACAGAACGCGCAACAGGCGCGTAACCGCATCGATACGGCCACTGCGCAGCTCGCGAGTGCCAACGCCTCGTTGACGGCCGAACGCAAGCAGGTCGATATTCTGGCGGCCCGCCAGCACAGCGCCGAAGCTGGCTTGAAGCATGCGCAGGCGTCCCTGGATCAGGCCCGCTTGCAGGTGTCCTACACACGCATCGTGGCACCTGTTGATGGGGTGGTGGGAGAACGCGCGGTGCGCGTCGGTAACTTCGTTGTGCCCGGCAGCAAACTGCTGTCGGTTGTGCCGTTGCAGCAGGCGTATGTGGTGGCCAATTTCCAGGAAAACCAGTTGACTCATGTCTCCGTGGGGCAGGAGGTGGAAGTACGGGTCGATACCTACCCGGGCGAAGTCCTCAACGCTCATGTGCAAAGTATCGCCCCGGCAACGGGTGTGACCTTTGCCGCCATTCGTCCTGACAACGCCACGGGTAACTTCACCAAAGTCGTGCAGCGTATTCCGGTGAAAATTGTGCTGGACCCTGGGCAGCCGCTATCCAGTCGCCTGCGCGCAGGTATGTCGGTCGAAGCCAGCATCGACACGCAGGCGGTATCCACTGAACAGAGTGCGGGTGCTTTATGAACCGTGCGTCAGTGTTGAGTAACCTGTGCCTTGCCCTGGCAGCGGCGTTGTCGGGATGTCAGGTAGGGCAGGACTTTCAGCGACCTCAAGGCAACGAAGTGCAGTGGCTGCCTGTTCGAGGAGAGCAGGCAGCCAGCCATATTAATACCACCCCTATCAGTGCGCGTTGGTGGGACATCTTCAAGGACGCCGAGCTGTCATCATTGATTGATCGTGCGTCGGCTTCGAACATCAGCGTTAAAATCGCTGCCACGCGGTTGGCGCAAAGTCAGGCAGCTCGAGAAGTGGTCACCGGCGAGCAGCTGCCTCGGGTTTCGGGTGATGTAGCGTATCGACGCAAGCGCAACAGCGCCGAAGGCTTGAGTGATCCGTCCGGCAATCAGGGCAGGGCCGCGTTCAATCAGTGGGACAGCGGTCTGACGGCGAGTTGGGAGCTGGACCTGTGGGGGCGCGTCAAGCGCGAGGTCGAAGCAGCGAATGCCAATGTTGATGTGGCGGAGAGCGAGCGGCGCGCAGCGCTTCTGTCGTTACAGGCTGAGGTAGCACGTGACTACCTGCAACTGCGTGGTGTGCAGGCTGTGCTGAAAGTGACGCGGCAGAATCTGCAACTGTCTCGCAACAGTCTCGAGCTGTCGCAGGTCAGGCAGGGCAGCGGTGTCGCCACCAATCTGGACGTCGCCGGCGCGGCGGCGCAGGTGGCTGCGGTTGAATCACGCTTGCCTGTGCTCGAACAACGTCAGGCCCAGTTGATCAACGCGTTGGGGCTGTTGCTTGCCCAGACCCCGAGAGCATTGCAGGCCGAGCTTGAGAAATCGGCGCAGCCCATCGCGCTGCCTGCCACCGTGCCGGTGGGTCTGCCATCCGAGCTGGCGCAACGCCGTCCGGACATTCGCCGCGCCGAGGCGCGTCTGCATGCAGCAACGGCGAGCATTGGTGTAGCCGAGGGTGATTTCTATCCACGAATCGTGCTGTCCGGCAACGTCGGTTTTCAAGCCCTGCAACTGGCCGACTTTGGCAGCTGGGGCTCCCGTCAATTCGGCATAGGTCCACAATTGAGTTTGCCGATATTTGAGGGCGGGCGTCTGCGCGGCATGCTGAATCTGCGCGAGGCTCAGGGTCAGGAAGCGGCTTTGGCGTATCAACAGACGGTGCTGCAAGCCTGGCAGGAAATCGATGACAGCATGAGCCTTTACAACGCCAGCCAGTTGCAACAGCGCAAACTGGACGAGGCCGTAAGACAGAACCGTATTGCCCTGGATACCGCCAAACTTCAGTACGTGGAAGGCGTTGTGGACTTTCTCAACGTGCTTACAGTGCAGCGCACATTGCTGGACGTCGAAGAGCAGTGGGTACAAAGTTCTACCACCCAGGCCCAGGCGCTTGTGGGCCTGTATACGTCCCTGGGTGGTAGCTGGTAGGTCAGGTTCTGGCTGCCTCTTCGTCCAGACGGTCCGCTTCGAACAACTGAGCGAGATCGGCCCTGGCTTCACGGGCGGTTTGCATTACCTTCGCCTCGTCGTCATACACTTCGTGCTGCGCGGCCAGCACTTGTTCATCGTGACGCTTGAAGCGGCTGATTCGTGCATTGGCCTGGGTTTCACTTAAGCCGAGCCCCATCAACGTCTGACGCGACATTTCCAGGCTTGAATAGAAAGTTTCGCGCACCGCGTGAGCACCAACGTCCATCAACCGGTGAACGTGCTGCCGGTTGCGAGCGCGGGCGATGATTTTCATGTGCGGATACAACTTGCGAATCAGCTCTGCGGTTTTGATATTGGTGTCCGGGTCGTCGGTCGCGATGATGAAAAACTCTGCCTCATTCACCTTGGCTGCGCGCAGGATTTCCGGGCGCAACGGATCGCCGTAAAACACCGGCACATTGCCGAAGCTGCGGGAGAACTCGATCGACTCCACGGCTGTGTCCAGCGCAATGAACGGGATCTTCTGCGCCCGCAGGATTCGCGCCACGATCTGACCCATACGGCCCATCCCGGCAATCACCACGCGCGGCTTGTCGGTCTGGATGTCGCGGTACTCATCCGGTACGTTGACCGGTTTGGCTTTGGGTTTGATCCAACGCGCCAACGCAATAAACAGCAGGGGTGTGATCGCCATCGACAGGGTGATGGTCAGCACCAGCATGTCATACAGGCCTGCGTCGAACAGACCTTGTGCGCTGCCTATCTTGAACACCACGAATGCAAATTCGCCTCCTGCGGCCAGTACCAGGCCGAGTTGCAGAGCGCTGCGGCTGTTGAGACCGCCTGCGGTACGACCAATGACAAACAGCAACGGCAATTTGATACCGATCAGCAGTACGGTCAGTCCTAATACGACCAGCGGTGCACTGAACAACAGGCTGATGTTCGCACCCATCCCCACACTGATAAAAAACAGGCCCAGCAGCAGGCCTTTGAAAGGTTCGATCTGGGCTTCCAGCTCGTGTCTGTATTCCGAGTCAGCCAGCAGCAAGCCCGCAAGAAACGCCCCGAGCGCCATCGATACACCCACCAGTTCCATCAGCCAGGCGGTGCCGATCACCACGAGCAAGGCGGTGGCCGTGGACACTTCCTGAATGCGGGTCTTGGCCACAATGCGGAACACCGGACGCAGCAGATAACGGCCACCGACCACTACAATGGCGATGCTGCCCAACACCATCAAGCCATGGTGAACGCTGTCCTGGGTATCCGATGTGTGATCTGCGCCCGCAAGGAAGGGCACCAAGGCAATCAGCGGAATGGCCGCGATGTCCTGAAACAAGAGAATAGCGAACGCCATCCGCCCGTGTGGACTGTTCAGCTCCTTGCGCTCTGCAAGGCTTTGCAGGCCAAAGGCGGTGGAAGACAGCGCCAGGCCGAGCCCCAGAACAATTGCGGTATTCATCGACTGACCAAACGCCAGCAGAGCGACAGCACCAATTACCAGCCCGGTCAGCAGCACTTGAGCCATGCCCACGCCAAACACTGATTTGCGCATCACCCACAGGCGTTTGGGCGACAGTTCAAGGCCAATGATAAACAGTAGTAATACCACCCCAAGTTCGGAGATATGGCTGACACTCTCCGTATCTCCTATCAACCCCAGCACAGATGGGCCGATGATCACTCCGGCGAACAAATAGCCGATCACGGCACCCAGTTTCAGGCGTTTGGCCAGCGGAACGGCCAGAACGGCGGCTAACAGAAATACCACTGCGACCTGCAGCAGGCTGCCTTCGTGGGGCATGTGAAACTCCTTGAAAATGACCGGAAACGATTTGAAACAGGCTGGCATTAAACCACGTGAGTTTTGCACGGCAACGTTCAATCCGGCATGACGACCATCAACAGGATTGATGAGTCACGCATAGGGGGGGGTTGACGCAGACGGGACGATGTCATCGGCGGTGCATCAGCGTAAGATGTTCGCGCATTTGCGCAGCACCGATGCCGCTCATGAAGAATTCAGGAAACCGTTATGACCAACAAACAGCGTTTGATGTATTCGATTCTGATCGCCCTGTCTGTTCTGGCAATCATGCTGGGCTTGTCGCACCTGCAGAACACTGGCGCGATCACTGAAAAGACGTTCCAGTACATCGCTATCAGCGTTGCAGTTCTGGTTGTCGTTCTCAATGGGGTCATGCGACGCAAGGTCAAGCGCTAAGCCTCCAAGGAGCGACAGGCTGTCGCTTGACTCCGACGATGACCCGGTTATTCAGTCTGGCCTTTGCCTGACTCACCCAGCCACTGGATCGCGCGTGAGTGCAGGCTGTAGGTCTTGTCGTCATTCAGGTGGATAACGCCTTCGTCACACAATCGCTTGAGCACTTCGCGCACGCTCAGAAACGAAAGCGGCACATCAAGTTTCACAAGTTGGCTGTGTACGCCTCGAACGCCAAGTGATTGACCGCTTTCGCTGGAGACCAGAAGCGCGTCGAGCACTTTGAGCCTGACCAGGCTGGTGCGCAGGCCAAAGCTTTTCAGCAGTAATCTGATGTGTTCGTTGCCGGGCCGCTCGGGCTCCGTGGCAGACGATTGTGCCTGGGCAGCAATCGATGTCTGCCTGAGCATCGTACGGGTAGTGATTCCTTGACGATTGAACATGCGCAACCTCCTTTTCAGGCCTTTTGAACGGGTCTCTCCTGTATAAGACGAACGAGCGGCGCAAAATCTCAGAGCTGAAGGGAAATAAATCCTGATTCGTCCGGGCATTACATGCGAAACGCCAGTTCGATTCGCGCTGATAGAGAGTTGGATTGCGAAAGTTTTGCCAGAGCACGCAGTGTAGCGATCATTTCTGAGTGATGCCGGGACGTGCCTCGACAGAGCTGGTCTGTCTTTCTGGTTCAGCTCGCCTCGAGGGCCATGGTCAGCGAGCGTGTCTTTAACGCGGCCCGATAACGATCGTGTTGCCCTGTGCAGCAAGCTCGATTCAGCCGATATAGCTCACGATTCGGACTGCCAGGGCTGCAAAGGCAGCTGCGGCTGCTATGTGGACCCAACTGTACGTTCGACGACGCTGATAGGGTTCAGGCTCTGGTGTGCTGACGATTCTCGCTGTGCACGGCTGCGGGTTTACCGGTTCCACTTCCCCGGAGAGTTCCCAGATTTCCTGCATCGCCTGAAACTCGGCAGCGTGCAACGGATGGGCGTTCAGCCATTGTTCGAACTGGTTTTTTTCAGCGGGCGAGCAATCTTCAGCGTGCAGTCGCATGCACCAATGCGCCGCGGCTTCGGTGATCTGGTCATGCTCTGCTTCGCTGGCAATAGGAACGTTCATGGGCTCTCCGGTGTGTACCGTTCGCGCATTCTACCCTTTGATCCTGTCAGGAGAGAACATGAGATGGCCATTGCCTATCATCCGGATATGTTTCTCGACGTGAGCGAGTCCCTCTCAAAGGGAACGTGTGCTACGAGAGTTTCTATGTGCCCTTGGCAGCGCTATTCTCCGATGCTGTGATCGCAGTGCTTGCGCTCTTCAATGACATCGGAGCTTCAGATGCACGACTCCCCGCCTGACGTCCCGGCTGAAGGTATCTCCTTTCAGCAACTCTCAGACCTGCTTGAGCAGATATTCCTGGCTCACGGCACATCACCGGACGTGGCCCAAGCCCTGGCTGAAAACTGCGCCAGTGCCGAGCGCGACGGTTCGCACAGCCATGGGGTCTTCCGTATTCCGGGCTATCTGTCGTCGTTGGCCAGCGGCTGGGTCGATGGCAAAGCAGTGCCAGTCGTTGAGGATGTCGGAGCTGCCTTTGTAAGGGTAGACGCTGCAAGAGGGTTTGCTCAGCCAGCGCTGGCAGCCGCCATGCCGTTGCTCATCGAAAAGGCCCGCAGCGCTGGCATTGCTGTTCTGGCAATTCGCAATTCACACCACTTTGCTGCGCTCTGGCCGGACGTCGAACCGTTCGCGCAGCAAGGGCTGGTGGCGTTGAGCATGGTCAACAGCATGACATGCGTCGTGCCGCATGGCGCGCAAACGCCGCTTTTCGGGACTAACCCCATCGCCTTTGCGGCACCGCGTGCTGAGGGTGAACCTATCGTGTTCGACCTGGCGACCAGTGCCATTGCACATGGCGATGTGCAGATCGCAGCGCGTGAAGGACGCTTGTTGCCCGAAGGGATGGGCGTGGACAGCAACGGGCAGCCGACGTGCAACCCTGAAGCGATCCTCAAGGGTGGGGCCTTGTTACCATTTGGCAGTCACAAGGGTTCGGCGTTGTCGATGATGGTCGAGTTGTTGGCAGCCGGGCTTACCGGCGGAAATTTTTCTTTCGAGTTCAGTTGGGCTGAACACCCCGGCGCACAGACGCCCTGGACGGGGCAGGTATTGATCGTCATTGACCCTGACAAAGGCAGTGGGCAGCAGTTTGCGCAGCGCAGCGAAGAGCTGGTGCGTCAGCTTCAGGGAGCAGGGCAGGAGCGTATGCCTGGCGACCGCCGCTACGTCGAACGTGCAAAATCCCTTGCCTATGGGATCCCTGTTACACCGCGCGACCTGACGCGCTTGCGGGAGCTTGCAAAGGGCTGACTGCTGACAATTGGGTGACCATTCGTCGAGATCAGACTTGCATCCGCGCCTCGATCTAAATACTGTATGTATGAACAGTATCGAAGAAAGAGGTGTGTCATGTCCGTGAAGTCATCGCAAAAACCGGTCGCTCATCAGCTTCATGCATCTACGTCCCTGAACGAGATGCAGCGTGAGGATTTTCTTGCGCTTGCTGCAGCGCTGCGCCAGTTCAACGCTTATGAGGCCCAAGTATCGCTGGTAGTCGCCGCTGCGCAGGCAGGTGGCGAATACCGTGAGAATCGTATTGCCGAGTAATGGTAATAACCCTGCGTAAGCGCGTAATCGGGCGTATCGTAATGGATGTGACTTTTGCTCAGGTGCATCCATATGAACGATTTCGGCGCACGTTTGAGAGAAGAGCGCTGTGCCATGGGGCTTTCTCAGCAAAAATTTGCAGAAATAGGTGGGGTGGAAGCAAACGCCCAGGCCAAGTATGAGCATGGCAAACGCACGCCGCGCTCCACGTACCTGGTAGCGCTGGGTGAAAAGGGTGTCGACGTCTTCTATTTATTGTCCGGAACCCGACTGCCTGTGGGGCTCGACTCGCTGTCACCCGGCGAGCGGGAAATCGTCAAGCGGTTCAGGCTGCTTAATGAAGTCGATCAACATACGATCAGTCAGTTGGCGCTCTCTCTATGCAGGCGCTCCGGCTGAGTACGATCACCAGGCCGGCCGACACCGTTGATTTTGAGTATACGAAACGTATATGCTTCGTATATTCAAGTTGAGGTGGATCATGGGCCTGGTAAAAATCTCCGAACAAATGCATGGCAATTTGCGCAGCGCCAGCGTGGCGCTCAGCCGCTCTATCAATGCGCAGGCAGAGCACTGGATGCGTATCGGCATGCTCGCCGAACTGCACCCGACGCTTGATTACAGCGAGATCTGCCAGATGTTGATACGCGTGGAAGATGCTGGCGGTGCAACCTTGGCGACTCAATCCTTTACAGTATCCGAACTCACGAAGGCCGCCTCATGAGCAGCGCTATCAGCATCAAGACTGAGCAGGATCTGGTTCATTTGCGAATCGCAGGAAGGCTGGCAGCGGACGTGCTTGCCATGATCACGCCTTACGTCAAGGCTGGCGTCAGTACTGAAGCGCTGGATGACATCTGCAATGAATACATCGTCAACGAGCTCAAGGTCATCCCGGCCAACGTGGGCTATCACGGCTTCACCAAGACGACCTGCATTTCTCCCAACGCGGTGGTTTGCCATGGCATTCCTTCGGCGTCGGATATCCTCAAGGAAGGCGATATCGTCAATATCGACGTAGCGGTCATCAAGGATGGCTGGTATGGCGACACCAGCCGAATGTATCTGGTAGGTGAGGTCAGCCCACTGGCCAAACGACTGGTCGACAACACATACGAAGCGACGCGCGCCGGCATACATGCGGTGCGTCCCGGCGCGACGCTGGGTGATATCGGGTACGCGATCCAGAGCGTGGCCCACCGGGAAGGTTTCAGTGTCGTGCGTGAGTACTGCGGGCATGGGATTGGCCGCAAGTATCACGAAGAGCCTCAGGTGTTGCACTACGGCGCGCAGGGCAAGGGGCTGAAGTTGAAAGAGGGCATGGTGTTCACCATCGAGCCGATGATCAACGCGGGCAAGGCGGGCACCAGGACATTGCCGGATGGATGGACTGTTCTTACCAGCGATCTGTCACTCTCGGCGCAGTGGGAGCACATGGTGGCAGTGACCTCGACCGGCTTTGAGCTGCTTACACCATGGCCTGACGGGACGGGCGATTATCCCGCCATCTGAACCCGTTGCGGTTTATCGCGAGCTTGCAAAAACGGCCTCATAAGAGGCCGTTCTTTGGAGTGGACAAACAGCAGAACGACTTGTTACACCTGAGCGGGCAGGGAAGATTGCCTCCAGTGCACGCCGGTCACACCTGCATGCTGAGCCTGCAACGTCGCCATGCGTATCGGTCGAGCCGCAATAGAGTCACTGATCACTCCCACTCCAGCGTGCAATATCGCGCAATGCAAAGCATCACTTTGGCAAAACTGCGGCGCCTTGTAGAGAAAGCATCGGGTTTCGCCCTTGAACTGATAGTGAACCTCAAATTCCATTTGATTATTCATCGTTATCTGCCTGAAAGCGTAGCAATACGCCGTCTTAAAATGAGTACGGAAGGGTACAGGGCGACACTGCTCGGTCAATCGCTGCGTCGCTGATTCATTTCGAGATCGTTACAGGCTGATACTGCTGAAAGCAGCTGTAATCGGACTACTGTCTCGGGAAATTACCGCCCAATCATCACACCGTTCCGCGCAGTCGTGAACAGCTGTCCGATGAGTGGCCGAGCGCCATTTTTACGTGTTGCAGCTGACGTCTTGAACGCTCGGACAAACTGTTTTCAGGTGCGAGGGCGCTTGATGTAGCAGGTAGCCGATCCACTTGCCAGCAATACTCCATTCATGTCACGTAGCGTTGTTTCGGCAATCAGTTCGAGTCGGATATCGGGAAAGGTACTGAGAGCAGCGTGATGCTCGCTGGCACCACCACCAGGGCCGCGCTGAGCGGCACGGTCGCCCCAGAGTTCGCGAAAGTTGGCATTGATCACATTCTTTCCGAGGGCCTGCGCATTGAGGCTGAGTGCTTTAACCGATCCATATTTCAGCCAGAAACAAGCGAAGGGCTGCGCCGTTTTCTGGACCGGAATCACCCGGACAGAACGGCTGAATCACCGGCTCTGACCCCTGGGCTGGTCCGCGACGGAGGAGGCGGTGAGGCGAGCTGATAGTCAGGCTGGCGATCTCCGCACACACACATACACACATGGCCCGGATTTATACCTGTTCGACGTGGGTTGAGCCCTTTTTGTGATGTGCGGGCTCAACTCAATATCAAGTCGTCAACGGCAAAGCCGTGATCACTTGCAGTTTTTGGCAATTCGGTAATGAGCATTCTGTGCAGCGATTTCACTGTCGAAGTCGACCCGGTTCTTGCTCGACACGGCAGCGTAGGAAGGGCAGTCCGGCCGATGATAGATCATGGACGCGCTGTTGCCTCGCACGCTGCCGCCGCTGCCATTACTGGCGAGTTGAGTGTTTGAAGGCGCCGCAGGAGTTGCGCTCACACGCTTGCCTGGCGTAGCTGAGTTCTTGCCCACCATGGTGGCGTTGAGAAAGATCGGAGCATGATCCGAAACGCTTTTTCGTCCTTCGACATGGGAAATGCCGAGGAAACCGGGGTAATCGAAAACACCTGCTTTGTTGACCTGAATCGTGCCGGCTTTCGCGATGAAGATGTTGTCGTACAGGTTCGCAAACTTGCCATCGGTCGTGGACAGCGTCGACGCGCCTGAGGTGATCAAAGGCTTGGCGCCAACCTCCAGGCTTTGCCAGGCGGGCGAGTCCGGGGACATGTTGAAGTCCCCCATCAGCATGATGTTGGTGTTGCCGTCGTACACGCTTTTCAGCCAATCCCAGTAATCACCCAATACGGCAATCTCTTTGGTCCTGTCGGCAGCAGATTTGCCATACAGAATATGCACGGTTGCCGCCACGAAGGTGGTCTTGTCCTTGAGATTTCTGAATCGGGCAGAGAAGGGCTCCCGTTCGAAGCGGTCGCCGCGATCCAGGTAAGTGGCCGCGCCATCTTCGTAGGCGACGGCCTTGTCCCGCCACACAAACCCGTACATCTCCTTGTAGCTGCTGCGCCCGGTGGAATGAGAAGCCAGCGAGGACCATTTTTCGCCAGTCGCCTGCTCAAGCGCGCTTTCCAGTGCCTGAAGACCTTCTTCGTTCATCAGTTCCTGAACCGCCAGGAAATCAACATGTTTGGCCACTTTTGCGATGCTGGCCATGTCTTTGGTAGGGCGCACACTCAGGTGCTCCAGGTTCCAGGTACCAATATTGATGTCTGCGAATGCATTGCCGCACGAAGTCACCAGCAGCACGAGCGCTGCCAAAAGGTTCTTGAGCATGGATGTGTATTCCTTGAATCGAAGGCATGCCGCTACATACAGGCGTCGAACGGACAGCAAAAATGGAAAGCTTTATATTTAAAGCTTTGTAATCAATAAGTTGCGTTTTGCGGCGGACGACCAGCGTTCCCCATGCTGGAACCGACGACGTGTCGCGAGACGGTTTACGAGGGAGCTGACATCCCAGTGCTCGACTCGATTGGCCGTTAGCCAGCGCCAACAGCACGTCTTCAGTCGTCTTTGGGCAGTGTCCAGAACAGCTGCACGCCGCCGTCGTCGCGCCAGGCGAGCGTGACGTTGTCGTTCTCTGCAATTTCTTCCAGCAACTGAGCCCAGTCGTCTTCCAGCTCATCGGGTAGACGAAAAAGCAACGCCGCCCTGGCTTTTTGCGCAGTAGGCGAGTTGATGATCTTCTGTACCCGGACGCCCATACGCTCGTATGTGCCGGGTGTAGCTGCTGGTTGATTTGCCACGAAAAAGTCCCTGGTTGTGCTGTACGGGCGTACAGTATTTCAGTGTCGGATTTTTCGCAACAGCTATGTAGGAAGAAGCGGGACGCGTCTGAAGATAAAGGTCGTTGCGCAGAACAATTCGCCGCAATCGTGATCTGATCCGGATCGCACCTTGCATTCAGGAGTTCACATGAACATCAAATCATTGGCCTTCCCATTGTTGCTCGCCGCAACCGCTGCACTGGCCGGCTGCTCCACGCCCTCAGTCGTGACGTTGCAGAACGGAACGCAATACATCACCAAAGACGCGCCCAAGACCCGGACTGCGGACGGCTTCTATGAGTTCGAGGATATCTCGGGCAAGAAAGTGCGCATCAAGGCTGATGAGGTGGCTACGGTCAGGCCTGAGGAGTAAGGAGCGCTGCCTGAATAGCGCACTGGGGCGAACTTCATTTTCGTGGATTGACAAAGTGCGCGGCTTTTCACATAGTTCGTTTCTCGCAAACGTTTGCGTGTCGGTTCTCTGGGCCGACCCTGCGTCGTTCGCCCGAACAATAATCACAAGATCGGAGATGAACTCATGAAGCTGCCATTCGCTGGACGCCTTCTCGCTGTCGCCATGTTTTCTGCCCTCTCGGCAGTCATTCCCCTCTCTGCTGTGCATGCCCAGACGCCTGAAAAACACAAGGTCGCACTGGTGATGAAATCCCTCGCCAACGAATTTTTCCTGACCATGGAAGACGGCGCAAAGGCTTATCAGAAAGAACATGCCAACGAATTCGACCTGATCTCCAACGGCATCAAGGATGAGTCCGACACCGCCAACCAGATCCGTATTGTCGAGCAGATGATCGTGTCCAAAGTGGACGCGCTGGTCATTGCGCCTGCCGATTCCAAAGCGCTGGTGCCGGTGCTGAAAAAAGCCGCGGATGCCGGGATCAAAGTCGTCAACATCGACAACCAGCTCGATGCCGATGTACTGAAAAGCAAAAGCCTGCAGATTCCTTTCGTAGGGCCCGACAACCGCAAGGGCGCGAGTCAGGTCGGCGATTATCTGGCCAAGCAGCTCAAGGCCGGTGATCAGGTCGGCATTATCGAAGGTGTGCCAACCACCACCAACGCCCAACAGCGCACCGCTGGTTTCAAGGACGCCATGGACCGTGCGCAGATGAAAGTCGTGTCCGTGCAGTCCGGCAACTGGGAAATCGACAAGGGCAACGCAGTGGCCTCGGCCATGCTCAACGAGTATCCGGATCTCAAGGCATTGCTGGCAGGCAATGACAGCATGGCATTGGGCGCGGTGTCGGCAGTACGTGCGGCTGGCAAGGCCGGCAAAGTGATGGTCGTCGGTTACGACAACATCAACGCCATCAAGCCAATGCTCAAGGATGGCCGAGTGCTCGCCACTGCCGACCAGTTCGCAGCCAAGCAAGCCGTTTTCGGTATCGAGGCAGCGCTCAAGGCGGTCAAGGGTGAGAAGGTCGATACCAACGACAAGGGCGTGATCGAAACGCCAGTCGAGCTGGTTACCAAACCCTGATCCACGCTGAGTAAAGGCGTCCGTGCCAGAGGTGCGGACGCTGGGAGAAATGTATGTCAGCGTCTGTTCAGACTGCTGTTCTTTCAGTCAGTGGCATTGGCAAAACCTACGCTCAACCTGTTCTCGGGGATGTCGACCTGACGTTGATGCGTGGTGAAGTGCTGGCTCTGACCGGAGAAAACGGTGCCGGCAAAAGCACCCTGTCGAAGATTATCGGCGGACTGGTGACGCCCACTACCGGGCAGATGGAATTCCAGGGTCAGCCTTATCAGCCTGCCAACCGGACACAGGCTGAAAAGCTGGGTGTGCGTATGGTCATGCAGGAGCTGAATCTACTGCCGACTCTGACCGTTGCTGAAAACCTGTTTCTGGACGATCTTCCGCGCCGTGCGGGCTGGATCGACCGCAAGCGCCTGCGTGAAAATGCTATCAAGGCGATGGCCCAAATCGGGCTGGAAGCCATCGACCCCGATACGCTGGTGGGTGATCTGGGCATCGGTCACCAACAGATGGTCGAAATCGCTCGCAACCTGATCGGCGACTGCCATGTGCTGATCCTCGATGAGCCAACCGCCATGCTCACCTCTCGGGAAGTCGAGATGCTGTTCGAGCAGATCACGCGGTTGCAGGCGCGCGGCGTTTCTATCATCTACATCTCGCATCGTCTGGAAGAGTTGGCCAGGGTATCGCAGCGCATTGCCGTACTGCGTGACGGCAAGCTGGTGTGTGTCGAGCCCATCGCCCGATACAACAGCGAGCAACTGGTCACGCTGATGGTCGGCCGTGAGCTGGGCGAACATATGGACATGGGCGCGCGAGAGATTGGTGAGGTCGCGCTTTCGGTCAAAGGGCTGAGCCGTGCGGGCAAAGTCGAGAATGTTTCGTTTGACGTGCGCCGCGGCGAGATCTTCGGTATTTCCGGGCTGATCGGTGCTGGCCGTACAGAGCTGCTGCGCCTGATCTACGGCGCCGACAGTGCTGACAGTGGCGGCATTGAAGTGGGCCAGCCGCTCAAGGCAGTGACCATTCGTTCGCCCTCGGATGCCGTCGAGCATGGCATCGCGTTGATTACTGAAGACCGTAAAAGCGAAGGCCTGCTGATGTCGCAATCCATCAGCGCCAATATCGCGCTCGGCAATATGCACTCCATTTCCAAAGCCGGTCTGGTCAATGCGGGCGACGAGCTCAAGCTGGCCCAGCGACAAGTTGATGCCATGCGTATCCGCAGTTCCAGCCCGACCCAATTGGTGTCTGAGCTATCGGGCGGCAACCAGCAGAAGGTTGTCATCGGCCGTTGGCTGGAGCGCGACTGCCCGGTGATGCTATTCGACGAGCCGACGCGGGGGATTGATGTCGGCGCCAAGTTCGACATCTATGCACTGCTCGGCGAATTGACTCGTCAGGGCAGGGCACTGGTGGTGGTCTCCAGTGATCTGCGTGAACTGATGCTGATCTGCGACCGTATCGGCGTGCTGTCGGCGGGTCGCCTGATCGACACATTCGAGCGCGACAGCTGGACTCAGGACCAATTGCTTGCTGCTGCATTTGCCGGCTATCAGAAACGTGACGCGCTGCTCAACGAAGCCGCGCCCAGGAACGACTCATGAAAAATACCTCACCTGCGATGCAGACTTTGCCCGCGCGCCGCGGCGGCAATTATCTCGGCCTTGGTACCTATCTCGGTCTGGCGGGCGCACTGCTGGCGATGATCGTGCTGTTTTCACTGCTCAGTGATCACTTTTTGTCGTATCAGACGTTCAGCACACTGGCCAACCAGATCCCTGACCTGATGGTGCTGTCGGTCGGTATGACCCTGATCCTGATCATTGGCGGTATCGACTTGTCCGTCGGTTCGGTGCTGGCGCTGGCCGCTTCAGCCGTCAGCGTGGCCATCGTCGGCTGGGGCTGGAGTGTCTTCCCTGCGGCGTTGTTGGGCATTGCCTGTGCAACGCTGGCTGGTACTATCACCGGCTCCATCACCGTTGCCTGGCGTATCCCGTCCTTTATCGTGTCGCTGGGCGTGCTGGAAATGGCGCGCGGCGTGGCGTATCAGATGACCAATTCGCGCACAGCCTATATAGGTGACTCTTTCGCGTGGTTGTCCGACCCGGTGGCGTTTGGCATCTCACCGTCGTTCATCATCGCGCTGCTGGTGATCTTTATCGCTCAGGCTGTACTGACGCGCACTGTGTTTGGCCGTTACCTGATTGGTATCGGTACCAACGAAGAAGCGGTCCGTCTAGCGGGCATCAACCCCAAGCCCTACAAGATTCTTGTGTTCTCCTTGATGGGCCTGCTGGCGGGCGTGGCTGCACTGTTTCAGATCTCGCGCCTTGAAGCTGCCGATCCCAACGCAGGTGCCGGGCTTGAGCTGCAAGTGATTGCGGCAGTGGTCATTGGCGGGACGAGTCTGATGGGCGGACGCGGCTCGATCATCAGTACCTTTTTTGGCGTACTGATCATTTCGGTGCTCGCCGCAGGCCTTGCGCAGATTGGCGCAACCGAGCCCACCAAGCGGATCATCACCGGTGCTGTGATCGTCATCGCAGTGGTGCTGGATACGTATCGCAGCCACCGCGCACGTCGACAGGGCTGACATGGCAACCATCAAAGACGTTGCAGCACTGGCGGGGATCTCCTACACCACGGTCTCTCACGTGCTCAACAAGACCCGGCCGGTAAGCGAACCGGTCAGGCTCAAGGTCGAAGCGGCGATCGCGCAACTGGACTACGTGCCCAGTGCGGTGGCTCGCTCGCTCAAGGCTAAAAGCACGTCCACCATCGGGCTGTTGATCCCCAACGGTATGAACCCTTATTTCGCCGAGCTGGCCAGGGGCATCGAGGATTACTGCGAGCGCAACGGGTTCTGTGTGATCCTTTGCAATTCCGATGACAATCCGGACAAGCAACGCGGTTATCTGCGTGTGTTGTTGGAAAAACGGGTCGATGGGTTAATCGTGTCATCCGTGGGCGGTGACACCACCGTCGCGGGTGGGCTGGCCGAGGTGCGCACTCCGCTGGTGATTGTCGACCGCGAGCTCAAGGGCATCGCTGCCGACATGGTGCGCATTGATCACGAACAGGGCGCTTATCTGGCGACACGCCACCTTCTGGACCTGGGTCATCTGCACATTGCGTGTATCGGTGGGCCGCATAACAGTCTGGTGGCCGAGATGCGTCTGGCTGGCTATGAGCGCGCCATGCGCGAGGCTGCTGTGCCAGTCGGCTCAGGATGGGCGGTGCACAGCGAGTTCACCAGTGCAGCCGGTTATGAGGCCGCTGGCGAGCTGTTGGCCAACAACAGGCCTACGGCCATTTTTGCCGGTAACGATGTGATCGCTATCGGCGTACTGCGGGCTGCCGCCGAGCGCAACATTCAAGTGCCCAGGGACTTGTCCGTCATCGGCTTCGACGATATCCAGATGAGTCGCTACGTCTATCCGGCGCTCACCACCGTAGGCCAGTCGATCATGCAGCTGGGTGAAACCGCTGCAGAAATGCTGCTCTGCAGAATTGCCCAGCCTCACGCCGCGCCCATCGAGAAACGGCTTGTGACGCCCTGCGTTGTGGTGCGTGAATCAACCGCAGCACCAGGCATCACCCTTAAATGAATGACACGCCTGTACAGCAATGAGTGAATGAGCCATGCAAGCAAAAATAGTGATAGTGGGCAGCCTCAACATGGATCTGGTCATCCGTGCCCAGCGTCTGCCGCGCCCTGGCGAAACACTCACCGGCGAGACTTTCGATACCGTCCCCGGTGGGAAGGGTGCAAATCAGGCGGTCGCAGCTGCGCGTCTGGGCGCCAGCGTGGCCATGATAGGTTGCGTGGGTGCTGATGCCTACGGCGATCAATTGCGTGGCGCGCTGCTGGCCGAGCAGATCGACTGCCAAGCAGTGACTGCCATTCAGGGCGTACCTACCGGTATCGCCTCGATCGTGGTCGACGCCAACAGCCAGAATGCGATTGTCATTGTTGCCGGAGGCAACGGACAGTTGACGCCGGCGCGTGTCGAGCAGTTCGACGAGCTGCTGGCAGGCTCCGAAATTGTCATTTGCCAACTCGAAGTGCCTACCGAAACTGTCTTCCATACTCTGAATCGCGCCCATGCGCTGGGCAAGACCGTGATCCTCAATCCGGCACCCGCCAGCGAGCCATTGCCGTCGAACTGGTACGGTCTGATCGATTATCTGATCCCGAACGAGAGCGAGGCGCAGATGCTGACCGGCATTGCTGTCGATTCGCCCGAGTCTGCTGAGCAGGCTGCGTCCGCAATGCTGGCGGCCGGTGCGCGCAATGTCATCATCACCCTGGGCGAGCGGGGCACGCTTTTCGCACATGCGACTGGCGTGGAGCACATTCCTGCACGTCGTGTACAGGCGGTAGACACCACCGCAGCAGGTGATACCTTTGTGGGTGGTTTTGCGGCAGCACTGGCCAGAGGGCAGAACGAATCAGCGGCGATCCGTTTCGGTCAGGCCGCAGCGGCGTTGTCTGTCACCCGTGCGGGTGCTCAACCGTCCATACCTACATTTGAGGAAGTACAGGGATTCGATCCGAAATGAAAAAGACACCGTTACTCAACAGCGCCTTGTCTCGCGTAATCGCCTCGTTAGGGCATGGGGATATATTGATGATCGTCGACGCTGGGATGCCGGTACCCCCCGGCGTCGAGCTGATTGATCTAGCCCTGACGCGTGGCGTGCCTGACTTTGTCAGCGTGCTCGACGTTGTACTGAGCGAGATGCAGGTCGAAAGTCATGTGCTGGCCAGCGAGATGGCCCAGATCAAACCGCCTGCCTTGCAGGTCATCGAGAGTCTGAATCTGGATGATCAAATGGGCCAGCAGCGCTGGATCAGCCACGAAGATTTGAAAACGCTCAGCCGTTCGGCCAAGGCAATCGTCAGGACTGGCGAGTGCCAGCCCTACAGCAACGTGGCGCTGGTTTCCGGAGTCGTGTTTTAAGTTATTCATGAAAGGGAGCTTCATATGACATTGATTCATTTTTCCAGGCAGTTCATACGGGGAGCATTGCTCTTGTCAGTTCTCGGCATTGGTGCTGTAAACGCCGCTGAAAAGCGTGATCTCATCATCGACACCGATCCGGGCGCTGACGATGTGGTTGCACTGTTGCTGGCTCTCGCATCACCCGAAGAGCTCAACGTGATGGCAATCACCACCGTGGCGGGTAACGTGCGCCTCGACAAGACATCGCGCAATGCCAGGCTGGCGCGCGAGTGGGCCGGTCGTGAGGAAGTGCCTGTGTATGCCGGCGCGCCCAAGCCACTGGTCCGTACGCCCATCTACGCCGAAAACGTGCACGGTCAGGAAGGGTTGCCAGGCGTGCCCGTGCATGAGCCGGCCAAAGGGCTGGCAAAGGGCAATGCGGTCGAATATCTGATCGAGACCCTCAACAAGGCCAAGCCTCACAGCATCACCATCGCCATGCTGGGGCCGCAGACCAACCTTGCGCTTGCGCTGATACAGGCGCCAGAGATCACTCAGGGCATCAAGGAAGTGGTCGTGATGGGCGGGGCGCATTTCAATGGCGGCAACATCACGCCAGTGGCCGAATTCAACCTGTTTGCCGATCCACATGCGGCGCAGATCGTTCTGGCCAGTGGTGTGAAGCTGACTTACGTGCCGCTGGACGTCACTCACAAGATCCTGACCAGCGAGCAGCGGCTCAAGCAGATTGCTGCGCTGGGCAATCAGGCGGGCAAGCTCGTTGATGGGATCCTCAACGAGTACGTCAAGCTCGACATGGAACACTATGGCCTGCCAGGTGGCCCGGTTCATGATGCCAGCGTAATTGCCTGGCTGCTCAAGCCGGAGCTGTTTTCTGGCAGGCAGATCAACGTCGCGGTCGACAGTCGCGAGGGGATGGGGTTTGGTCAGACGGTTGCCGACTGGTATGGCACTCTAAAACAGCCCGCCAACGTGTTCTGGGTCGAGGATGGTGATGCTCAGGGTTTCTTCGATCTGCTGACCGAACGTCTGTCACGATTGAAGTAAGCGTGCTGCACAACTGCCCGTATCACGCGGGCAGTTCTTCGGTTGCATAGCGTCTCAGCACCTGAGTGATAAAGGACCGTGCGCCCTCGGTGCCCAGATCCTTTATCAGCAGGTCAACGGCGATGATCATCAATTCTTCCGTTGTACCGGGGCTGTGCGAGCAATGGCCTTGAGGCCATTTGGCCTTTATATCCGCGTCTATCGAAATGACTGTCATGTCTGTCTCGCTTTCCTGAGGGTGCGTCGTCTGGCGCTTACAGCTGCGATGCTGCCTCTGCCAGTAGACCATCACGCACGCTGTTTGACACTTCTACTTACGCATCATGCCTGTCCGGAGGTTCTGTGAACACTCGGGCTCAAACGTTTTGTGACGATTTTTTCAGGCCAATCCTTGCCAGCCAAGGCAGACTGCATCGCCTTGGAGATCTGCCGCTTTTCGGTCAACTGATGTGGACACATTGCAACCATCGGGGTTGGGTGCGGTCGCACAAGGTCTGGAAAATTTTTTTGGCAAAGGAGGGTGTCTATGCCCTGCAAGTTCGCAACATTGGGTTTCCTGGTCGCAGCATCGTTTCTGGCCGGGTGCAGTACGACGTCTGACTCGGCTTCTGACGCGTCCCGCGAGGCGGCAGCACCGGTCGCCAGTGCAGTACCGGGCCGCTGCGACGCTGAGCAGGCTCAGTTCGCTGTTGGCAAGCAAGCGTCCATCGAGTTGTTGACGCAGGTCCGTAGCCGGTCAGGTTCGCTGGACGCCCGCATTCTGGGGCCCAACGACATGGTTACGCTGGAGTACCGTTCCGAACGTGTCAACGTCAATACAGATGCCGCCGGCAAAGTGGTCCGGGTGAACTGCGGCTAGTCTTTTGTGTTTATGCGGTCATAAAAAAACCCCGTCGATGACGGGGTTTTTTCAGCCAAGGTAAATCAGACTACCTGGACTTCTTCTGCTTGCATGCCTTTCTGGCCTTTAGCAGCAACGAAAGAAACGGTCTGGCCTTCTTTCAGGCTTTTGAAACCGTCGCTCTGGATTGCTTTGAAGTGTACGAACAGGTCGTCACCGCCACCCTGTGGAGTGATAAAGCCGAAGCCTTTTTCATCGTTGAACCATTTTACGGTGCCGGTTTGGCGATTAGACATGGTGTATCTCCAAGAACATAATTTTCAGTAATGCGTGCTGCTCAGGCCAACTGGGCACACCGGCCTATCATAGTCGAAATGTACGAAAAGAGAGCTATTTCGGTAGGAAGTTTGAGCTAATACGGAATATATGCAGGTCGTCATGCTCTGGAGCGGCGTTTTTGGCTCGGTGGTCAGAGTGTTGTCGGTAGGATGCGAGAGGCGCTGAAAGCCTTGTAATCAAAGGCTTTCAGCTGTTCTACGAGGGTGGATTCAAGCCGTCTTGCAGACAGTATTTTTGCAGTTTGATGAAAATTATTTTTTTGCCTGCGAGCAGTTTTCAGCGACCAGTTTCTGCAGTTTTGCGGTCATTTCAGGGCTTGGCTTCGTATTCGAGTCGTTCAGGCCTGCAATTTCCTTGTCCGAAAAATGGCTGTCCATCTGCTTGGCGGCACAATCGCAATGAGCCTTGACTGTCTTTTCGTCCACATTGCCCTGCTTGGCAGCGCTGACACATTCCTGAGTGAAGGTGGTGCGTGCTGCACCGTCCATGGCGGCCTGAGCACCCCATGGAGCCAGAAGTGCGGCGCAGGCGAGGAGGGCGGACAGAGGTAAAAGCTTCATGGTGTTCTCCTTTATTGGAAAAAATCGTGCACGACATCGACTAGTTCAGACGCTGCTTGAGCAAACCAGTTCAAGGGCTGTTCCATTTCATATTCATTTGAAGCAATGCGGCGCAGCGCTGGCGCAACTGTGTTAGGATGCGCGTCCTGTTAATTTCAAGCGCCTTGGCGGCTGTGCCTTAAAGCTCCGCGCTGGCAGGTTTTCGTACACTCCAGTCATCTGGTTCGGTTCAAGGTTGGCCCATGGGCTCCTGCCACTGTGAGGCAGGCACACCACCGAATCACGTACTGGCTCATCCCAACCCACGTGACCTTTGGTAGGGGTCACCACTAGGAGAGGAGGCGCCATGCCAACTATTACTCTTCCCGACGGCAGTCAACGTTCATTCGACCATGCGGTCTCTGTCGCAGACGTCGCGCTTTCAATCGGCGCGGGTCTGGCCAAGGCAACTGTGGCCGGCAAGGTCGACGGCAAGCTTGTTGATGCGTGCGATCTCATTGAGCACGACGCCAGTCTGCAGATCATCACCCCCAAGGATCAGGAAGGACTGGAAATCATCCGTCACTCTTGCGCTCACTTGGTAGGTCATGCCGTCAAGCAGTTGTATCCCACTGCAAAGATGGTGATCGGCCCTGTCATCGACGACGGTTTTTACTACGATATCGCCTACGAGCGCCCGTTCACGCCAGATGACATGGCGGCGATCGAGCAGCGCATGCAGCAGCTGATCGAAAAAGACTACGACGTGATCAAGAAGGTCACCCCGCGCGCAGAAGTGATCGAGGTATTCAGCGCCCGTCACGAAGACTACAAGCTGCGCCTGGTCGAAGACATGCCGAACGAGCAGACCATGGGTCTGTACTATCACGAAGAATACGTCGACATGTGCCGCGGTCCGCACGTGCCGAACACTCGCTTCCTGAAATCCTTCAAGCTGACCAAGCTGTCCGGCGCCTACTGGCGTGGTGACGCAAAAAATGAGCAGCTGCAGCGCGTATACGGCACTGCCTGGGCAGACAAGAAGCAACTGGCAGCCTATATCCAGCGTATAGAAGAAGCTGAAAAGCGCGACCATCGCAAGATTGGCAAGCGCCTCGGCCTGTTCCATACCCAGGAAGAAGCGCCTGGCATGGTGTTCTGGCATCCGCAGGGCTGGACCCTGTATCAGGTGCTTGAGCAGTACATGCGCAAGGTTCAGCAGGAAAACGGTTACCTGGAAATCAGGACGCCGCAGGTTGTCGACCGTTCGTTGTGGGAAAAGTCTGGTCATTGGGCCAACTACGCCGACAACATGTTCACGACTGAATCCGAAAGCCGCGATTACGCCATCAAGCCGATGAACTGTCCGTGCCATGTGCAGGTGTTCAATCAGGGCCTGAAGAGCTACCGCGAGTTGCCGATGCGTCTGGCCGAGTTCGGAGCCTGTCACCGTAACGAGCCTTCCGGTGCATTGCATGGCATCATGCGCGTGCGTGGCTTCACTCAGGACGATGCGCACATCTTCTGTACGGAAGAGCAGATGCAGGCCGAGTCCGCCGCTTTCATCAAGCTGACTCTGGACGTCTACGCCGATTTCGGTTTCAAAGACATCGAGCTGAAGCTTTCCACACGTCCTGAAAAGCGTGTGGGCTCTGACGAGTTGTGGGATCGTGCCGAGTCTGCATTGGCCTCTGCACTCGACAGCGCAGGTTTGCCGTACGACTTGCAACCCGGCGAGGGCGCGTTCTACGGTCCGAAAATCGAGTTCTCCCTCAAGGATTGCCTCGGTCGTGTCTGGCAGTGCGGCACCTTGCAGTTGGACTTCAATCTGCCGATCCGTTTGAGCGCCGAGTACGTCTCGGAAGACAACAGTCGCAAAAGTCCGGTCATGCTTCACCGTGCGATTCTCGGTTCTTTCGAGCGTTTCATCGGTATTCTGATCGAGCATTACGAAGGTGCGTTTCCGGCCTGGCTGGCGCCGACTCAGGCAGTGATCATGAATATCACTGACAAACAGGCTGATTTTGCCCTCGAAGTCGAAAAAACTCTGGCTCAAAGCGGGTTTCGTGCCAAGTCCGACTTGAGAAATGAAAAGATCGGCTTTAAAATCCGTGAGCATACTTTGCTCAAGGTTCCTTATCTCCTTGTGATAGGAGATCGGGAAGTTGAAATGCAAACTGTCGCTGTGCGGACACGCGAAGGCGCTGACCTCGGCTCAATGCCGGTCGCCCAATTCGCTGAATTCCTCGCACAAGCGGTTTCCCGGCGTGGTCGCCAAGATTCGGAGTAATTACTATTAAGCGTGAAATGAGACAAGATAAACGAGCTGCACCCAAGGCCCCGATCAATGAGAATATCTCGGCCCGCGAGGTTCGGTTAATTGGCGCTG
>Ga0265798_10000632_pt1 | contig 57624 bp, 62 predicted proteins | sample P3T30metagenome_FD_192430 | JGI IMG/M metagenome (GOLD analysis project Ga0265798, IMG submission 192430) | Plant litter microbial communities from East Loma Ridge, Irvine, California - P3 T30 | ecosystem: Environmental > Terrestrial > Plant litter > Unclassified | place: USA: California... | reverse complement strand
CTTTCGTGAAGCCTGCTGGCCCGACCAAGTAGGCCTCAATGGCTGAAAATTTAAATTGCTCGTCGTACTTCATAAGACCCCTCGAAGTGGAGTCTCACTTCAAGGGGTCACATCACAGGCGGGAACCCAAGTTCGCTTCCGAAGTCGTCACCCTTGTCCACATCGCGGTCGTTCCAACATACGGAATTCGGTGATTAAACTTGGATCCCCGCCTGCGCGGGGATGACGACGCATACTTAGCGAATATTATTCCGGACGCTACTGCGCGCAGGCGGGAACCCAAGTTCTGCGAACGTCGAAACGCATGCAAACTTAGGTTCCCGCCTTCGCGGGAACGACGTTTTTACGTTAACTCAAAGGTGCACTGTGGCTTAACTTAACGGCATTAACAGGGTGATCCGATATTATGCCCCGTTATATCGCTATGCGGAATGCTTATTATTGGCGAGCCTGCGGCGGGGCCGCCGGCGGTGCGTGTCAGCCAACCACATACCGTCTGGAGACACCCAGCCCCACGGTCTGCCCGCTGGCGCCGTAGATCGCGCCGGTCGGCGCATTGGTCGGGGTGCGCAGGGCGTTGAGCACGCCCTGGTTGTGCGCCAGCTGCCTGGCGATCAGCATGCCGTTGACGCGATTGAGTTCTTTTGCCGCGCGGGCCGCATCGAGCATGCGTTCCCATTGTTCCCGTACTTCGCCGTTGTCGTTGGCGGCGGCCAGCCATGGTCCCATCCCCGCTTCCGATCCTTCGCACCCGGCGGCCACCAGCGCCGCATGGCGTTGTCGCGACAGGCCCGACAGGCTGGCCAGCAAGGTGTTCTTTTGCGTGGTCAGGCTGTTCAGCTCGTCGGCGTCGAGGGTGACGAGCGACTGCTGTTCCTGTTTCATCAATGCCACGAGGGCATCGAGGTGCTGGTGTTCGGCTGCGATGGTCTGGTGCGGGTTCGGGGTCATGGTTTAGCGTTGTCTCGAATGGAGCAAGTCTCGTACGGTCTCTAGCAAGCCGTCCGCCACTTTCTCGGAGTTGACTTGGAACTGGCCATCGGCGATGGCCATCTTGATGCGTTCGACCTTCTTCGCGTCGAACACCTGCGCACTGCCGCCCACCGCGCCGGCCATGGCCTGGCCTTGCGGGGACAGCCGCACGCTGTCGGTCTGCGCCTGGGTCAGCGGCGCCGTCGTTGCTGCCTTGTCGGCGCCGCGCGCGTTGTTGGTCTGCGCGGTCGCCGGTTGCAGGCCCTGGTTGCCCTTGAGCGTATCGTTGATTTTCACAGCATCATCCTTCTCGGGTTCGAAGCGAAAGCTCCGGGATCTGCTTGATGTAACGGCTGCGCCTTTACAAACTTTAGCGATCCATCGCGAAATCGATGCGGCAAAATCACAATTACTTTATAGAACTATTTCCACCATGCCACCGTTACGCGCCAGGCCACTGACCACGGTCCCCGACAAGGTGCGCACCTGCACCACCTGGCCGTCGCTGGCGTTGTTGATCGCCTTGGCTTCGCTCGATACCGAGAAGTTCGAACCGCGCGACACCAGCCGTACCGCCTGGCCCTGCTTGATCACCTGCTGGCTGCGCAGGGTGTCGGTGCGTAGCGCCGTGCCGGCCGGCAGCGACACGGTCGGGGTGCGGCCGATCGCCTGCGCCATATCGGTGATGATGCCGTTCGGCATGGCGGCGATATCGGCCTTCACCAGCACCAGCTGGCCTTGTTGCACCGGCTGGCCCTGGGCCAGCGGCACCGCGGCGGCCACGTAATCGGCCACCACGCTCACCTGCGCCTGCAGATAGAGCGACCAGGCCGGCGCATTGCAGCGCACGCCCACCGTGGTCTTGCCCCAGGGGCGGGCGCCTGGCTGCAGGAAGGCTTCCGGGGCCGGGCAGGCCGCCAGGCTCAGGCGTGGATCGACAGCGCCCACCTTGACGCTGACCTGGCCCGGCAGGCCGGCGGCCTGGGTTTGAAGGAACTGCTCGGCGACGGCGCGTACCGCTTCCGGCTTCTGGCGCGCGGCGCCGGGCGCCTGCTGGGCCTGCGCTGCGCCAGCCACGAAGGCGAGCAGCGCAAGGGCGACAAATTGCTGTTTCATGGATTTCCAGTACAAGGAAGATCGGGAATGCTGCCATCTTAGGTCGAATGATTCTGTAGCGAAACATTGAATAGCGGGGGATTTCCACCTCCTTATCCGTCGATTGGCTTGCCGGGCCGGTCCGTATCATCGCTTCTGTCCCAACAAGTCCCCCTCGGAGGCAGCATGATCGGCAATCTCGACAACTACCTGCGTTTCAATGAAACCGCACTGTCCCTGCGCTCGCAGCGCCAGGAGCTGCTGGCGTCGAACATCGCCAACGCCGACACCCCCAACTACAAGGCGCGCGACATCGATTTCGCCGCGGCCCTGCAGGGTGCGATGGCGGGCGGCAAGAACGGCGGCGCCATGAACACCACCAATAACAAGCATCTGGCGCAAGGCGCCGCCAGCGGCGACACCCTGGCCAACGGCACCCCGGTGCTGTACCGCGGCGTGGTGCAGGGCAGCGTCGACGGCAATACCGTCGATATGGATGTCGAGCGCAACCAGTTCACCGACAACGCGCTGCGCTACGAGGCCGGGGTCATGATGATCAACAGCCAGCTCAAGGGCCTGATCACGGCGTTGCAGAGTAATTAAGAGGGCTGACCATGTCGCTATTTAACATCTTTAACGTTTCCGGCTCGGCGATGAGCGCCCAGGCCCAGCGCCTGAACGCCACCGCCAGCAATATGGCCAACGCCGACAGCGCCACCTCGCCCACGGGCGAAGCCTACCGCGCCAAGTCGGTCGTGTTCGAAGCGGTGCCGACCGCCTCGGGCGCCACCGGCGTGCGGGTGCGCGAAGTGGTCGAAGACCCGTCGCCGCTCAAGCAGGTCTACGATCCCAAGCATCCGATGGCCGACGACAAGGGCTATGTAGCCATGCCTAATGTAAATGTGGTCGATGAGATGGTGAACATGCTGTCGGCCTCGCGCTCCTACCAGACCAACGTCGAAACCATGAACGCAGCCAAGTCCATGCTGCTCAAGACCCTGACCATCGGCCAATAAGCCCCCACACATCATGACCAGCCCGATCAGCACCAACAGCCCGACCTCGAATATCACCGACCTGCAAACGGCCATGAACGCCAAGGCCAAGGTGCAGACCGACAGTGTCCAGGCCGATACCGACAAGTTCATGACCATGCTGGTGACCCAGCTCAAGAACCAGGATCCGCTCAGCCCGATGGACAATGCGCAGATGACCAGCCAGCTGGCCCAGCTGCAGACCGTCACCGGCGTCAACAAGCTCAACACGACCCTGGAATCGCTCAAGGCCAGCTACCAGTCGACCGAGGCGCTGCAGGCGACCAACCTGATCGGCGCCGGGGTGCTGGTCGAAGGCGACAGCATCCTGCTGCACAAGAGCCAGGCAATCCTGGGCGTCGAACTCGAGACCCCGGCCGACAAGGTGCAGGTCATCGTGGTCGATGCCAAGACCGGCAAGGACGTGGCATCGATGGAGCTCGGCGCCCAGGAAGCGGGCATCATCCCGATCGCCTGGGACGGCGTGCCCGACCCGAACAAATTCGACGCCGACGGCAAGCCGGTGGTGCTGCCCGACGGCGCCTACTCGTTCCGCGTGGTCGCCAGCCGCGGCAGTGAAACCCTCAAGGACGCCAAGGCCCTGGCCTTCGACAGCGTGGCCAGCGTCACCACCGGTGGCAAGGACGGCGTCAAGCTGAACCTGCCTGGCAAGGGCGCCGTCACCCTGGCCGATATCAAGCAAGTCATGTAAGCCAAGCCGCTTACCATTCCCTTCATTCAGGAGCAATACAATGTCTTTCCAACAAGGCCTGAGCGGCTTGAACGCAGCCGCCAAAGCGCTGGACGTCATCGGTAACAATATCGCCAACGCCAGCACGGTCGGCTTCAAGGGCTCGACCACCCAGTTCGCCGACGTGTATGCCAACGCCCTGAATGGCGCCGGCGGTGTTTCACCCGGTATCGGCGTCAAGGTTGCCGCCATCGCCCAGCAGTTCACGCAAGGTAATATCGAAGCATCGGGCAATCCGCTCGACATCGCCATCAATGGCGCGGGCTTCTTCCGCATCGAACAGGCCGGTATGGTCCAGTATTCGCGCAATGGCCAGTTCTCGCTCGACAAGCAGGGCTTCATCATCAACGCCCAGGGCGCCAAGCTGACCGGCTATGGCCTGGGCCCCAACGGCCAGCTCGCCCAGGGAGCGCCGGTGCCGCTGCAGATCGACACCTCGGACCAGCCGCCGAAAGTGACGTCGAAAGCCACGATCCAGCTGCAGCTCGACTCGCGTACCGTCGCCGCGGCCAACGAAACGTTCGACCCGTCCGATCCGCGCACCTACGCCAAGCAGGTGCCGATGAGCGTGTATGACACCCTGGGTAATCCACACACCTTGTCGACGTATTACGTCAAGTCGCCATCGGTCGAGGGCGCATGGGATGTGTACGCCGCCAAGGACGGCACCGAAATCGGCGCCCTCACGGCGGCCGGTGCATCGCTGACCGACCCGGCATCGAACACCGCGCGCACCGCCTGGGATACCGCCAACAGCGTGGTGCCGAAAGTGCCGGCCGACCTGGCCGCCCGCGCCGGCGAATACGCCACCGCCGCCGCCAATGCCGTGAACGCCAACACCGGCGGCCTGGCGACCGCCGAGAACGCGGCCGAAGTGCTCGCCGCCGCCACAGCGGCAGCCGCGGTGCCGGGCGCCACGCCACTGCAGATCGACGCCGCCATCGCCAAGGCGCTCAAGATGGAGCCAAAGCCAATGGGCCGGCTGCAATTCGATACCAATGGCTCGCTGAACATGGCGCAGACCGGTGACGATCCCACATTCAACGGCAAGTTCGCGCTGTCGATCCCGGTGGTCCCGTCGACCGGCGCCGAACGCAGCATTCCAGTCACGGTCGATTTCGCCGGCACCACCCAGTACGGTACCGCCACCAGCGAGAAGCGGCTGGAGCAGGATGGCTACAAGCCCGGTTCGCTGCAACGCTTCAGCACCGGCGCCGACGGCACCATCCTGGGCCAGTACAGCAATGGCCAGACCAAGCCGCTGGGCCAGGTCGTGCTGGCGAACTTTACCAATCCTAACGGACTGGAACCACTGGGCAATAACTCGTGGGCCGAGTCGTCGAATTCGGGCATTCCCCTGATCGGGATCGCCGGCACCGGCGGTATGGGCGTGATGCAGTCGAACGCCACCGAAGCCTCGAGCGTCGACCTGACCGCCGAACTGGTCAACATGATCACCGCGCAGCGCGTCTACCAGGCCAACTCGCAGACCATCAAGACCCAGGACTCGGTGATGCAGACGCTGGTGAACCTGCGTTAATCGACCGCTGCTCACGTTTTGCCGTAATTCATAAGGAATCGACGCATGGACCGCCTGATCTACACCGCCGCCACCGGCGCCAAGCACATCCTCGACCAGCAGGCCACGACCTCGAACAACCTGGCCAACGTGAGCACCACCGGCTTTCGGGCCCAGCTCGACGTGTTCCGCTCGGCGCCGGTGCAAGGCCCCGGCCTGCCGACCCGCGCCTTCGTGGTCGATTCGACCGCGGGCAACGATTTCTCGGCCGGCGCGCTGCAGGTCACCGGGCGCCCGCTGGATGTGGCGGTGAAAGGCGAGGGCTGGCTGGCGGTGCAGATGCCGGACGGCTCCGAAGCCTATACCCGCAACGGTTCGTTGCAGATGAGCCCGAACGGCGTGCTGACCACGGCGTCGGGCCAGACCATCGCCGGCGAGGGCGGCGCGATCACGATCCCGCCCGACGCCACCGTGACGGTGGGCGGCGACGGCACCGTCTCGACCCTGTCGAACGTCGACCAGCCGGCCGCGCCGATCGTGCTGGGTCGCCTGAAACTGGTCAATCCGCCAGAAGCCAACCTGGTGCGCGGCGATGATGGCCTGTTCCGCCTGAAGGATGGCGGCGCGGCCCAGGCCGACCCGGCGGTGCGGGTGGCCGGCGGGGCGCTCGAGGGCAGTAATGTGAATCCCGTGGATTGCATGGTCAATATGATCGCCCTGGCAAGATCGTTCGACACGCAAATGAGCTTGCTGAAGAACGCCGAGAATAACGCCGCAAAAGCGACCCAGATCCTCGCTTTGAATTGAGTGTTGCCCCGGCATAATTCTATTGTGCGTGGCGGTGTTCGCCTGCCACCAATAGGAGAATGCCATGATTCGTTCGCTGTATATCGCCAAGACCGGTCTCGAAGCCCAGCAGACCAATCTCGACGTCATTTCGAACAACCTCGCCAACGTCAGCACCAACGGCTTCAAGAAGTCGCGCGCCGTGTTCGAGGACCTGCTGTACCAGAACGTGCGCCAGCCCGGCGCCCAGTCGTCGCAGCAGACCAACCTGCCATCGGGCCTGCAGATCGGTACCGGTGTGCGCACCGTCGCCACCGAGCGCATCCACACCCAGGGTAATCCCCAGCTGACCGGCAATGACAAGGACGTCATGGTCAACGGTCCCGGCTACTTCCCGGTGATGATGCCGGACGGCACCCAGGCATATACCCGCGACGGCTCCTTCCAGAAAGACCCGAACGGCCAGCTCGTCACCTCGAGCGGCTTCGTGGTCCAGCCTGCCATTACCGTGCCGCCGAATGCCGAGTCGATCAGCGTCGGCCGCGACGGCACCGTGTCGGTCAAGGTCGCCGGTGAAACCGCGATGACCCAGATCGGCGCCCTGCAACTGGCTACCTTCATCAATCCCGCCGGCCTCGAGTCGCGCGGCGAGAACCTGTACATGGAAACCACCGCCTCCGGTGCGCCGAACCTGAACGTGCCTGGCACCAATGGCGCCGGCAATCTGATGCAGGGTTATGTCGAAGCGTCGAACGTGAACGTGGTCGAGGAGATGGTCGCCATGATCCAGACCCAGCGCGCCTACGAGATCAACAGCAAGGCGATCACCACGTCCGACCAGATGCTCCAGAAACTGTCGCAGCTCTAATCATCCATTTGCACCCCATGAAAATCCTGACTTCGTTCGCTACGCTGTTGCTGCTGGCCGGCTGCAACACCGCTCCTACCACCATCGTGCAGGGCCCGACCAGCGCCCGTCCGATGCTGGTGGAGAATGCGCCGGCCACCGATGGCGCGATCTTCAACGCCAACAGCTACCGTCCGATGTTCGAAGACCGCCGCGCGCGCCATATCGGCGACCTGCTGACGGTCAATATCAGCGAGCGCACCAGCGCCACCAAGGCCGGCGCTAGCTCGGGCAACAAGACCGGCAGCGCCAGCTTCAAGGCACCGGGCCTGCTGGCGGGCACCATCGGCGCCGGTGTCGACCTGGAGTCGGGCACCAAGTTCGCCGACGGCGACAACCAGAGCGCGTCGAACAACTTCACCGGCACCATCGGTGTGACCGTGACCGAGGTGCTGCCTAACGGTAACCTGATCGTGGCCGGCGAAAAGCAGGTCGCGATGAACAAGGGCACCGAGTTCATCCGCTTCTCGGGCATGGTCAGCCCCGACACCATCCAGGCCGGCAATATGGTCTCGTCGGCCCTGATCGCCGATGCACGGGTCGAGTACCGCACCAACAGCCGCCTGGACCGCGCCGAAGTGACGTCGATGCTGTCGCGCTTCTTCCTGTCGATGCTGCCGTTCTAAGCCAAAGAGATTATTCATGCGTAAAATCACCGTCTTCATGCTGCTCGCCGCCGTGCTTGGGGGGACTGCTCCAGTGGCCCAGGCCGAGCGCCTGAAGGACCTGGCGACCATCGCCGGCGTGCGTCAGAATCAGTTGTCCGGCTACGGCATCGTGGTGGGCCTGGACGGCACCGGCGACCAGACCACCCAGACCCCGTTCACCGTGCAGTCGATCAAGGCGATGCTGCAACAGAAGGGCATCAACCTGCCGGCCGGCGTCCAGCTGCAGCTGAAAAACGTGGCGGCCGTCATGGTCACCACTTCGCTGCCGGCTTTCGCCCAGCCGGGCCAGACACTGGACATCACGGTGTCGTCGATCGGTAATGCGAAAAGCCTGCGCGGCGGCACCCTGCTGATGGCGCCGCTGCATGGCGCCGACGGCCAGGTGTACGCCATGGCCCAGGGCAACCTGGTGGTCGGCGGCGTCGGCGCCGCGGCCCCGGGCGGCGGTGCGCAAGTGCAGGTGAATCACCTGTCGGTGGGCCGCATCTCGGCCGGCGCGACCGTCGAGCGCGCGGTGGCCTCGAATCTGGGCGAGAACAACCAGATCCGCCTGGAACTGAAGGAAACCGACTTCGCCACCGCCGCGCGCGTGGTCGAAGCCGTCAACGACCAGTTCGGCGCCGGCGTCGCCACCGCCCTCGATGGCCGCGTGGTGCGCGTGCGCACCCCGTCGTCGAGCGACCAGCGCGTGGCCTTCCTGGGCCAGCTGGAACAGATCGACGTCAAGCAGCCGCTGGCTTCGGCCAAGGTGATCATGAACGCGCGCACCGGTTCGGTGGTGATGAACCAGGCCGTGATGCTCGACGATTGCGCGATCTCGCACGGCAACCTGTCGATCACGATCGGCGCCGACACGCAGGTGAGCCAGCCGAACCCGGGCACCCTGGGCGCCACCGTCGTGACCCAGAACCCGAGCGTCGAGATCAAGAAGGAACCGGGCCAGGTGCTCAACGTAAAAGGCGGCGCTTCGCTGGCCGAAGTGGTCAAGGCGATGAATTCGATCGGCGCCACCCCACAAGACCTGCTCGCCATCCTGCAGGCGCTGAAAGCGTCCGGCTCGCTGCGCGCCGAACTCGAAATCATCTAATTTCACTGAGCCACGCATGATCGCCTCGACTACCTCCGCTGACCAGACCGCCAAGCTCGCGCTCGACACCAACAGCCTCAATGGGCTGCGCCAGAACGCGAAGGACGGCTCGCCGGCCGCCCTCAAAGAGGCAGCGACCCAGTTCGAGGCGATGTTCATCAATATGATGATGAAGAGCATGCGCGACGCCACCCCGCAAGAGGGCATGCTGGACAACCAGCAGACCAAGACCTTCACCACCATGCTCGACCAGCAGACCAGCCAGAACCTGGCCAAGCGCGGCGTCGGCCTGGCCGATGTGCTGGTGCGCCAGCTCAATTCGCAGACTGTCGGCCAGCAGGCGCTGGCGCTCGGCGCCGATGGCGTGAGCGCGGGTGCCGCAGCCGGCGTCGGTGCCGTCGCGCCTGGCATGCGCGGACTGCCGACGGCGATGAATGCCGCCGCCATGTACCAGAACAACGCCGCCGCCGGCAGCGCCGGCAAGGCGCCGCCGCTGGCCGCCACCACGGAAAGCGGCCGGGTCCAGGCGCCGCATGTGCGTGCGTTCCAGGAAAAGCTGCACGAGCACGCCCACGCGGCCGAGCAGAGCACCGGCGTGCCGGCCAAGTTCATGCTGGGCCAGGCCGCGCTCGAGACCGGCTGGGGCAAGCGCATGATCAAGAATGCCGACGGCAGCAGCAGCAACAACCTGTTCGGCATCAAGGCCGGCCCTGGCTGGAAAGGCAAGGTTGCCCTGGCCACCACGACCGAGTATGTGAACGGCAAGCCGCAGACCAGGGTAGAGAAATTCCGCGCCTACGATACGCCGGCCGATTCGTTCCGCGACTACGCCAGGCTGATCGCCAACAACCCGCGTTACGAAAAAGTCATTGCCAGCGGCGGCGACGCGGCGGCCTTCGCCACCGGCCTGCAGCGCGCCGGTTATGCGACCGACCCGAATTATGCAAGCAAGCTGACCCGCCTCATCAAGCATTCCCTGGCGTGATCCCCGGTGACCGTATGTTGGAACATCTTTTCATCAAGTTTCCAGAAAAACTGCCGTTGACGCTATTGTTAAAGAAAGAATCCAGCCATGTCCGGTAACCTCCTTGCCATCGGTAAAACGGGTTTGTACGCAGCCCAGGCCGCGCTCTCCACGACCGGTCACAACATCACCAATGCCAACGTCGCCGGCTATAGCCGCCAGGTGGTGGTGCAGGCGACGTCGGCCGCGCTCGATACCGGCGTCGGTTTCATGGGCACCGGCACCCAGATCGCGCAGATCAAACGCTACAGCGACGAGTTCCTGAACAACTCGGTGCGCAATGCGCAAGCCAGCACCAGCGGCCTGGAATCGTACTATTCCCAGATCAAGCAGATCGATAACCTGCTGGCCGACCAGACCTCGGGGCTGTCGCCGGCGATGCAGGGTTTTTTCAAGGGCGTGCAGGACATGGCGGCCAACCGCGCCTCGGTGCCGTCACGCCAGGCGATGTTGTCGAGCGCCGAATCGCTCGCCACCCGGATGCAGTCGCTCGACGCGCGCCTGGGCGAGATCCGCAGCGGCGTCAATTCGCAGATCGAATCGAGCATCACCGCGATCAACACCTATGCCAGCCAGATCGCCAAGCTGAACGAACAGATCGGCAATTACGCATCGTCGGCCCAGCGCCCGCCGAACGACCTGCTCGACAAGCGCGACCAGGCGGTGCTCGAGCTGAACAAATATGTGAAGGCCACCGCCACCCCGGCCGACAACAATAGCGTGACGGTGTCGATCGGTAACGGCCAGCCGCTGGTGGTCGGCCGCGATACCTTCCAGCTGGCGACCATGCAGTCGCCGACCGACCTGACCCGGACCGAAGTGGGCTACCAGGTCGGATCGAAGGTCGCGATCCTGCCCGATGGCGCGCTCAATGGCGGCCAGTTGGGCGGCCTGCTCGAGTTTCGCACCACTACCCTGGACAAGGCCCAGAGCCAGCTCGGCAAGATCGCGGTCGGCATGGCGTTCGAGTTCAACCGCCAGCACGAACTCGGGCTGGACCAGAACGGCAAGCCGGGCCAGCCGTTCTTTCAAGAGGCGCCGGCCTATGTCGGCAAGAGCGTCAACAACTCGCCGTCCAGCACCGCCGAGCTCACCGGCAAGGTGGTCGATCCCAGCAAACTGGCGGACAGCGACTACGAAGTCAAGTTCGACGGTACCAACTACAACGTGATGCGCCTGTCCGACCGCTCCAGCACATCTGTGTCGCCTGCCGCCGACGGCAGCGCGACCCTGGTCGTGGGCGGCGTGGAGCTGAGCTTCTCGGGCAGCGCCCGGGCCGGCGATACCTTCCTGGTGCGCCCGACCATCAATGGCGCCGCCGATTTCAAGGTGCTGGCCAACGATGTGTCGCAAATCGCGGCCGCGGCGCCGATCGCCACCACCATGCCATTGGCCAATACCGGTACCGGCAAGATCAGCGAAGGCAAGGTCGATCGCAATTTCCCGGGCGCTGCGCCTGCCTTGCCGATCACGCTCTCGTATGACGCCGACACCGGCGCCCTGAGCGGCTTCCCGGCCGGCAGCACCGTCACCGTGGTCGACAGCCGCGGTGCGTCGTCCGAGGTGCCGGCCGACGAGGTCGAATTCGAGAACGGCTCGACCTACACCTTCAGCGGCATCAGCGTCACCATGAGCGGCGCCCCCGGCAACGGCGACCAGTTCACGATCAAGGCCAATGGCGGCGGGGTGGGCGATACCCGCAATATCGCGGCCCTGGGCGATCTGCAGACCAAGAACATCTTCAATAACAACACCTCGACCCTGCAGTCGTCGTATGCCCAGATCGTGAGCGAAGTCGGTAACAAGACGCGCGAGGTCGAGATGAACGCCAAGGCGGGCAATGCCTTGCTGGCCCAGGCCCAGGGCGCACAGTCCGACGTCGCGGGCGTGAACCTCGACGAAGAAGCGACCAACCTGATCAAGTATCAGCAGGCCTACCAGGCATCGAGCAAGGTGATGCAGATTGCAGGCACCATCTTCGACACGCTGCTGTCGATCAGCCGTTGATTAGCCAGGAATAAATCATGCGCATCAGTACCCTGAACCTCTACAACAGCACCACCAACCAGATGAACTCGCTGCAGAGCGCGCTTGCGCGCACGCAGATGCAGCTGTCGACCAATCGCCGTATCCTGACGCCGGCCGACGACCCGGTGGCGTCCGCCCGTGCGCTCGAAGTGAACCAGTCGCTCGAGATGAGCATCCAGTTCGGCACCAACCGCACCAGCGCCAAATCCTCGCTCGGGCACGTCGAAATGTCCTTGCAGAATGCGGGCAACCTGCTGCTCGACGTCCAGCAGCGCACCGTCCAGGCCGGTAATGGCGCGATGCTGCCCAGCGACCGCGAGGCGCTGGCAGTGGAACTCGAAGGACGGCTCGAAGACCTGATGGGCGTGGCGAACACCACCGATGGCTCGGGCGGCTATCTGTTTTCGGGTTACATGACCACCACCCAGCCATTCAGCCGCACCCCGGAAGGCGCCCGCTACCAGGGCGACCAGGGCGTGCGCCAACTGCAGGTGGGCGAATCGCGCAAGATTCCGCTGTCGGCATCGGGCAGCAGCGTGTTCGAGGCCAATCCGACCGGTAACGGCACCTTCGCGACCCAGGCCGCCGGCGCCAACCGCGGCACCGGGGTCATCTCGACCGGCGCCGTGGTCGACCGGATGGCGCTCGACAGCGGCAAGTATGAACTGACCTTCGCGGTGAGCGATGCGACGCCGCCGGTGACCACCTATTCGGTCAACGACAACAGCACCAACCCGCCCACCGTGATGAGCGAAGACCAGCCGTACAAGGCGGGTAACGCGATCACGTTCAGCGGCATGTCCTTCGATATCAAGGGCGAGCCGGCCAACGGCGATACGTTCCAGGTCGAACCGAGCCAGAAGCAGTCGGTGTTTACCACCATGACCGACCTGATCTCGGCCTTGCGCGCACCGGCCGACACCCCGGCCGCCAAGGCGGCCCTGAGCAATAACCTGACCAAGGCGATGGATAACCTCAAGCTGGCGCACGACAACGTGCTGACGGTCCAGGCCTCGGTCGGCGCCCACATGAAAGAGATCGACTATCTCGACAGCGCCGGCGACGATCTCATGATCCAGCATGCGACCACGCTCGACGACCTGCAGGGGCTGGACATGGTCAAGGCGATCTCGGATTTCTCGCAGCAGCAGATGACCTTGCAGGCGGCGCAGATGTCGTTCAAGACCATGTCGGGGCTGTCGCTGTTCAACGTGATTTGATAAGCGTCATTTCACCGGCTTCGGCGGCGTCTTCGCATTGACCTTCGGCGGCTTGGTCGCCGCCGCGATCTCGGCGCCGCAATTGGTATCCGGCGCCTTGTCCACGTTCACCAGCGGCAGCAGGGCGGCCAGCGGCGTTACCGCCGCCAGCGCCACGGCGGCCCCGGCCTTCAGCGCCAGCGGGCCTGCATGCGGCCCCACCTTCGGATCGGTGAAGGTGCCGCGCGCATACAGCGGCGTGCGCAGGGTCAGGATGCGCGCGCCCTTCGATTTGGGCCGCACATCGACGTCCATGCTTTCTTTGGCCAGGTCGACATAGCCGGACACATTCACCACCGCATCCTCGCTGTCGAGCACGAAGCGGTCGATATTCGCGCGGCCGTTGCGCACGGTGGTCTGCGCCGCCACGCAATTGAGCATGGTCTGCTTGTCGCCGAAGATCTTGGCGTAGACGGCATTGGCCACGTTCAGGCCGGCCAGTTCGAGGATGAACTGGCTGACCGTGCCTTCGGTGACCACGGCATTGATCTCGCCCTGCGAGGTGCCGAGCATGGCGGCCACCGTATTGCCCTTGCCGGCCAGCACGCCATCGCCATTGACTTCACCGAAGCTGGCCTGCATCGATTGCAGCTTGGGGAACAGCTCGCGGATCTTGAGGCCGCGCGCCGCCAGGCGGGCCGAGGCATCAAGCGTCTTGCCGCTGCCGTCGAGGCGGATATTCGAGGTGATGCGACCGCCCGCCATGCCGAAGCTGAGCGGGGTCAGGGTCAGCACCTTGTTCTTCATGCGGATGGTGGTTTCGATATCGCGCAGCGGGATGTCGTTGGTGCGCACGATGCGCTTGCCGGTGAATTTGACGTCGGCGTCGAGGGCATCCCATTTATCGGTATTGAAGCCCTCGGCCGGCAAGGCCTTGCCCGGTGGCGGCGCCTTGACCCGGCCCGCGGCCTTGGTGCCGGCGCCGGTATCGGCGCCAATGGTCGGGCCGAGGTCGGCCAGGCGCAGCTGGTTGGAGGTCAGTGCGCCGCTCAGGAACGGGCGCGGCTTGCGCTGGGCAAACGACAGGGTGCCGGCGATGTCGCTGGCGCCGACCTTGCCGGTGAAATCTTTATACGTAAAGTTCCAGAACTCACCGTCGCGCTTGCCCAGCAGGTCGCCGCGGGTGGAGTAGGGCGGCGTTTCTGGCAGCAGCACGCCGGTCAGGCCGTACAGGTCGGCCATGCTGGCGCCGGCCAGTTCCATCTTGAGCGCGAAGCCGGACGGCGAACGCGGATCGCGCACCACGCCGCGCAGGCCGAGCTTGCTCTGGCCGGCCCTGGCCTCGGCCTCGATCGGGAAAGTGATGTCGTCGCCGGTCAGCGACAGCACGGCGCCGGCCTTGCCGCCGCCGGTGATTTTTGCCTTGTTATAGGTGCCCGACAGGGTGAAGGCCAGGCCATACGGCGGCACGCCCGCGGCCGGCGCCGGCTGCGCGCCGTCGATCGAGCGCGCGTCGGCGCGCAGGTCGACGCCAAGCGGCTCGTCCAGGTAGCGCAGCTTGCCGCTGTTGAAGCTCAGGCGGCGGATGTCGACTTCCCACTGCGATGGACCGTTGTCCTTGAAGGTCCAGGAGTTGCTGCCATCCTTGCGCCGCTCGACGGCGATGTCGGGGCCGGCCAGGCGCAGGTCGGTGATGACGACATGCTTGCGCAGCAGCGGCAGCACATTCACGCCCACCTCGACGCGCTCGGCATTGGCCATTTGCGGGCCGACCGTGCTCCAGGTCGGGTTGCTCATGTACACGTCGTTGGCGCTGACGTAGGGGCGCGGCACGTAGCGCCGCCAGCCGGGTTCGCTGTCCAGGCCGCGGTGGAATTTCACGTCCAGGTCGCCGCGGATGGCGAATTCGCGGCCGGTGGTTTCCGACACCTTGCGGTTGATATAGGGCCGCAACATGTTCCAGTCGAACAGCAAGAAGAACAGGATCACAATCAGCGTAATGCCGAGCAGGACCCAGCCAACAATCTTGAGCGTTTTATGATTTTTCATAGTCAATGGCCAACAAGGCGCGGGACGCGGCGAGCACGAGTAACCCAAGGCTACCCCGATCTCAGCATTTTGTTTGTTAGTTAAATAGCATTGCGGCGGGATCCGTGCTCAGTGAACGGCACTCAGCCGACGATAATATTGTCCTGTTGCAAAATACTCAGATCATCGCGGTCGAGGATGCTGACTCCCGATATCCATGCGGCACGGGGATTGTGGGCGGAATCCTCGATGGTTTCTCGCGTCGAATCTCTTGATCACCTGCGTAGCGGAAGAAGCCTCCCGTGGCTTCCTGCTCCAGAAGATGGCCGGGCCTGCGCGGCTGGCGCGGCTGGTGCGGTGGGACGGTCATGGCCGTAGGCACGATGTCGACCCGGTTCAGCCTGGCCCATCTGGGCGGCGGGGTGCCGCTGGTGGCGCTCGCCGGCCTGCATTACGCGGCGGCCGCCTACCTGGCGGTCAGTGCACTCACTGGCCGAGGCAGATGATCCTGGTCTCGTACTCGTGCGCGTTGCCCTTCTTCTTCGCTGCCCACGCAACCGCTTCCTCGGCCTCGGCCATCGTCATGACGGTGGCCTTGTCCTTGTTCTTGATGAACGAGACGCCTTCGAACACGCCTTCCTTGCTGCGCATGACCCGGGCGAAGACAGGCGGTTTGGCGCCGCCGTCGGCGCGCTTGTTTTGCTGGACGAGGTAGCGTTGCTGGTCGTTGTTTTGCATGGTGGTGTTCGGCGAATAAAAATTAATCCGCTATTTTACGGCCTGGGCGTCGCGCTGACGTCCGCCAGTAGCCGCTTGAGTTCGGCAAACCCGGCCGGCTTGGTCAGATGGGCGTCGAAGCCGGCCAGCTGCGATCGCCTGCGGTCGCTGTCACCGCCCCAGCCGGTCAGGGCCACCAGCACTACCTGTTCCATGCCGGGCAGGCTCCTGATCTTTTGCGCGACCTCGTAGCCGTTCAGGCCGGGCATGCCGATATCGAGGATCGCGACGTCGGGCCGGCTGGCCTCGATATGCGCGGCGGCGCGCACGCCATCGTGCACGGTTTCGGTCGCATGGCCGGCGGCACGCAGCAGGCTGGCCAGCATGCTGGCGGCATCGACATTGTCGTCGGCGACCAGCACGCGCAGCGCGCGCTGGCCCGGCACGCCGCGCTCATCGGCCACGCGGCGTGCGCCGTCATGGTCCGGCTGGCATGCCGGCGCCAGCGGCAGCGTCAGGGTGAAGGTGCTGCCCTGGCCGGTCCCCGGGCTGGTCACGGCGATGGCGCCGCCGTGCATCGCGGCCAAGCTGCGCACCAGCGACAGGCCGATGCCCAGGCCGCCCTGGGCCCGTCCCATATTGCGCGACACCTGGCTGAACATGTCGAACACGCCTTCCTGCTCTTCGTGCGGGATGCCGATGCCGCTGTCGCGTACGCTGAGCGCGACCGACGCCGCATCGAGCCCGGCCGCCACGCGGATGTGGCCGCCATTCGGCGTGTACTTGATGGCATTCGCCAGCAGGTTGCCCAGGATCTGGACCAGGCGCGTAGCGTCGGCGTCGATCATGACAGGGTCGCGCGGAAGGTCGAGCTGCAGCTCGTGGCGGGCCGCCTCGAGCGCCGGCAAGGCCGTCTCGACAGCGTTCTCGACGATCGTGCGCAGGTCGACACATGCGGTCTTGAGCACGATCTTGCCGCTGTTGATGCGCGACAGGTCCATCAGGTCGTCGATCAGGTGCACCATCTGCCTGAGCTGGCGGTCCATCATGTCGAGCACCTTGCCATTCGGCTGCGCGCCGGATGCGCCCAGGCGGATCAGGTCGAGCCCGGTGCGCAGCGGCGCCAGCGGATTGCGCAGCTCGTGCGCCAGCGTGGCCAGGAATTCGGTCTTGCGGCGGTTGGCCTCGGACAGGTCGGCCGCCAGCTGGCGCAGGTTTTCCTCGGCCTGCCGGCGCGCCGTGACGTCGGTGAACAGGATCGCGATGCGCAGCTCGTGCGGCTCGCCGATCGGCGTGGCGTACACGTCCCACCAGTAACCCATCGCCGCCGAATGCTCGATGAAGCGTTCCGGCTTGCGCGTGAGCGCCACCCGGCCATAGATCTCGATCCAGCGCGATTCGATCGCCGGCACCATTTCGCGGATGGTGCGGCCGGCCGCATTGACCAGGCCCGACTGCTGCTCGAGGGCGCGGTTGACTTCCTCGAAGCGGTAGTCGCGCGGCTTGCCCTGTTCGTCGAGCAGCACCTGCACGATGCCGAAGGCCTGGTCCATCGAGGTGATCAGGGTGCGGTAGCGTTCCTCGGTCAGGCGGTAGCTGTCCTGCAGCGCGCGCTGGCGTGTGATGTCGATCGCCACCCCGGTGAGTGTGGCGGGGCGGCCGAGATCGTCGTATTCGACGCGGCCGCGCGCGTCCAGCCAGCGCCAGCCCGAGCCGGCGGCCAGTACGCGGTAGGTGGCGTGGTAGGGCTCGCCGGTATCGATGGCGCGCTGGATCAGGCGCGACACGGCGGGCATGTCTTCCGGATGCAGGTTGCCGACGTAGCGCGCCAGCGGTGCGCCGGGCGCCAGGTCTTCGGCCACGCCGAACAGTTTCGAGAGATTGCGGTCGGCGATCACCCGGTCGTGCTGGATGTCCCAGATCCAGCTCGCCACCTCGGCCGCCGACAGGGTCGCTTCCAGGCGCATGCGCGCCTGGCGCAGGTCTTCCTCGTCGCGCTTGCGTTCGGTGATGTCGGCCGCGGTGCCGATGATCACCGGTGTGTCGCCAGGGTCGGTTTGCCGGATGCCGGTCATCTCGAGCCAGCATGGTTGAACATCGTTGGCGCGCGTGCCCTGCGGCCAGAAACGGCCGACGAAGTGAAAGCGTTCGCCCAGCAGCAAGCTACGCTCGACTGCCAGCTGGAACAGGCCCACGTCGTCAGGATGCAGGTAGTCTTGTGTCAGGCGCGCCGCATTGACCGAGTCCTGGCCGGCGCCGACACCGAAGATGGCGGCCATGCGCGGATTCTGCCAGGTCACGGTATCGCGCGCCACGTCCCAGGTCCAGATGCCGAGCTGGGCCGCCTCGGTGGCCAGCCGCAGGTGTTCTTGCGAGACATCGGTAGAGCGGCAGGCGTGCAGGACCAGTCCGAAGCCGAGCAGCTCGTCATCCGGGCCGGCGCCGGCGCGCAGCGCGTCGAGCGTGCCTTCGCAGCTGACCGTGGTGCCGTCGCGGCGCAAAAAAGCGCGCGACAGCGTGCTGCGGCCCAGCGCGCGCACGCGTTCCAGGTCGACCTGCGCGGAATCCGGCGCGCGGTCATGCGGCGCCTGGATCAGCGCCGCCGGCAGCCCGACGGCCTCCTGCGCGCTCCAGCCGAGCAGGCGCTCGGCACCGCTTGACCATTCCTGGATAATGGCATCGGCGTCGAGTACGATCATGGCGCATTCGGAACGCTCGAGCAGGAGCTGGAGTTTTTGGTCGGAACTGATAGGGGGCATGGGGGTGGCGGGGTGGTTCAGGCTTACCGCACTATATGCCATTGGAAAGAGATTGGGCGCTCCGATATTGATTCTCAGGGGCTATATATAGTGTTATGAAGAGGACGAAATGGGTGATTTGTTGCTTACGATCCACGAATTCAGCGACGCGCTGGCGCATCACTTCCACGACATCAATGCCGAGTGGATCGACGCCATGTTCACGCTCGAGGCGACCGACCGCGAAGTGCTGCAGAATCCGCGCGTGAAGATCGTCGATCCGGGCGGCGTGATCCTGTTCGTGGAAGCGCGCGGCCTGGGCATCGTCGGCGCCTGCGCGCTGCAAAAGACCGGCGCACGCAGTTTCGAGCTGACCAAGATGGGCGTGCGGGAAAGTGCGCGCGGCCTGAAGGCCGGCGAGTTCCTGCTCGAGGCGATGATTGCACGTGCGCAGGAACTGGGCGCCGAGCCGCTCTACCTGCTCAGCAATGCCAAGTGCGCCGCCGCCATTCACCTGTACGAAAAGCACGGCTTCGCGCACGACGCCGGGATCATGGCGGAGTATGGGGCGCGCTATGCCAGGTGCGATGTCGCCATGCGCTACCAGGCCAGGTGACTCAGCCCGGCGCCGGGACCACCGGCGCCGCCTGGGCCGGCTGCGCGCCAGGGGTGCCCGGCTGCGGATTGCCGGCGCGCGGCAGCGAGCGGCTGGTCTCGATGCCCTGGTTGAACAGGTTGACGATCGGCGCGCCGAGGTAGGGCAGGGCCAGGCTCAGGGTCAGGAAGCCCACGCCCAGGGTGATCGGGAAGCCGATGCCGAAGATGTTCAGTTGCGGCGCGGCGCGGGTCAGGATGCCGAGTGCGACCTGGGTGATCAACAGCGCCGCGATGATCGGCATCGCCAGCTGCAGCCCGGCCGAGAAGATACGCCCCGCCCAGCGCACCAGTTCGAGCGCGGCGTTGGACGAGAACGGGGTCTCTGTGATCGGCATGGTGATGAAGCTCTCGGCCAGCACCTCGATCAGTACGAGGTGACCGTTCACGGCCAGGAAGGCCATGGTCGCGACCAGGGCCATGAACTGGCTGACGGCCGACGAGCGTCCGCGGGTGGCAGGATCGAAGAACATGGCGAAGCCCAGGCCCATGGTCTGGCTCGCCACCTCGCCCGCAAACTCGATGGCGGCGAACACGATGCGCATGGCGAAGCCCATCGCCACGCCGATGATCATTTCCTTGACCAGGATCAGCAGGCCGGCCCATGAGGTGGGATCGGCGGCCGGCACCGCCGGCACCAGCGGCGCGATCACCAGCGCCAGGATTATGCCGAGAAAGACCTTGACCCGCAGCGGCACGCCGGCATTGCCGAACAGCGGTGCGGATGCGATCAGCCCGAGGATGCGCGACAGCGGCCACAGCAGCCCTGCGATCCAGGCATTCATCTCGACCGAGGTCAACGTCAGCACAACGGCACTATCCGATCAATCCGGGAATCCCAGTAAACACCTGGCGCATGTAATCGAGCATCACCGACAGCATCCACGGGCCGGCCACCACCAGCGCCACGAACACGCCGACCAGTTTCGGAATGAACGACAGCGTCGCTTCATTGATCTGGGTCGCGGCCTGGAAGATACTGATCACCAGGCCGATGATCAGCGCCACCAGCAGCAGCGGGGCGGCCAGCATCAGGGTCACTTCCATGGCCGTGCGGCCCATCGTCATCACGCTTTCGGGAGTCATTGCGGCACCGTCAGTAGAAGCTCTGGGACAGCGAGCCCAGCAATAATTGCCAGCCGTCGACCAGCACGAACAGCATCAGCTTGAACGGCAGGGCGATGACGGCCGGCGACATCATCATCATCCCCATCGCCATCAGCACCGAGGCCACCACCATGTCGATGATCAGGAACGGGATGAAGATCGCGAACCCGATCTGGAATGCCGTCTTGAGTTCGCTGGTGACGAAGGCGGGAATCAGCACCCGCAGCGGAATGTCTTCCGGCCCCTGCAGTGCCTCGGAGCGCGAGATCTTGACGAACAGGGCCAGGTCGGACTGGCGCGTCTGCTTGATCATGAATTCCTTGAGCGGCACCACGCCACGGTCCATGGCCGCGGTCATCTGGATTTCGTTGCGCTGCAGCGGCAGGTAGGCCTCGCTGTAGATGCGGTCGAACGTGGGGCCCATCACGAAGAAGGTCAGGAACAGCGCCAACCCGACCATCACCTGGTTGGGCGGCGCGCTCTGGGTGCCGAGCGCCTGGCGCAGCAGCGACAGCACGATGATGATGCGGGTGAACGCGGTCATCATCAGCAGCGCGGCTGGCAGGAAGGTCAACGAGGTCAGCAGCAGCAGGGTCTGGACCGGCAGCGAGTACGCGGTGCCGCCGCCCGGGGCCGGGCTGCTCTGGAATGCCGGAATGCCGGGCTGGGCTGCCGCGATCAGCGGCCACGCGAGAAGTAATAGCGGGCCCGCGCCCAGCAAGAGGTATTTAGCGCGCATTGCGTTTATCGATCGTTTTCTTGAGCCAGTCCGAGAAATTCGCGCCCGGATTGGCGCCGACCATGCCGCCCTGGGCGCCGGTCGTGGTGAATTCGCCTTCCTGGCGTGGCATGGTGTGCAGGGCGTTGACCCGGCCCGGCGCGGCGCCGACCACGATCCACTGGTCGCCCACTTCAACCACCATGATGCGTTCGCGTCCGCCCAGGTTCAGGGCGCTGACCACGCGCAGGTTGGCGCTGCCGCCGCCCATCCTGGGGCCGAAGCGCTTCATCGCCCAGGCCAGGCCGGCCAGCAGGCCAAGCACCAGCATCAGGGCCAGGATGGTTTGCAGCAGGCCGGCGGCGCCGGGGCTGGTGGCGGAGGCGGTGGGCGTTGAAGCAGGCAGCGCGACGCGTGGCGCCGGGCTCAGCGGGGCGGTAGCGGCGGGTGCGGCCGGGGTGGTGACTGCGGGCGGCGTCATCGCCGGCGCGGGCACGGCGGGCGCCAGTGGACGGCCGGTGGTGGTTTCGCCGGGACGGCGTGGGGTGTCGGCGGTCTCTTGCGCGGCCGGAGCCGGCGCCGTGTCGGGCTGCTGCGCAAGCGCGAGCAGGGGAGCGAACAGCAATGCCGCCGCCAGCGACCGTAGGGTTGGCAGCGAAGCCGCCAACCCTACGCCAGATGCAGGAGCAGGGTTGCAATCATGGGCAAGAGCGCGCGCGAGGATCATTTATTCAGTTTGCGAATCCGTTCAGAAGGCGTGATGATATCAGTGAGCCGGATCCCGAACTTGTCATTGACGACCACCACCTCGCCCTGGGCGATCAGGCAGCCGTTGACCAGCACATCCATCGGTTCGCCGGCCAGGCCGTCGAGTTCGACCACCGAGCCCTGCGCCAGCTGCAGCAGGTTCTTGATGGCGATCTTGGTGCGGCCCAGTTCAACCGTCAGCTGCACCGGGATGTCGAGGATGAAGTCGATGTCGTTCGGTGTCTCGTTGCGCGCGCCCTTGTTCGAGAAATCCTTGAACACGGCAGCCGCAGCGGCCGGGGCGGCAGTCTGCTGCTGGCGCTCGAGCGCCGCAGCTTCGGCCGCGGCCTGCTCGGCAATCGCCGCGCCCCAATCGTCGTCGATATGGTCCTGGTCTTCTTGATTATCCGACATGCTGTTCTCCTGTGTTGCTTGCGGCCGGCGCTGCGCGCCCTGCCAATATACCGTTGAAGTCTTCGCGCACGGCGCGCGCTCTGGCCGTGGTGCTGAGTCCGCTATTTGCTGAATGTGTCGCTGTTCGCGAGCAGCCGCTCGACCTTCAGCGCGTATTGTCCGTTGTGTACGCCATAGGTGCACTCCATCACCGGCACACCGTCGACGGTCGCTTCGAGCATCTCCGGCACCACGATCGGGATCACGTCGCCGATCTTCATGTTCAGGATCTCGTCGAAATTGGCCTTGCCATGGCCCAGCACGGCGACCAGCTCGACCTCGGCGACCTGGATCTGCTGCGTCATCAGGCGCACCCAGCGCTTGTCGACTTCGAGCGCCTCGCCCTGGATGCTCGAGGTCAGCGCATCGCGGATCGGCTCGATCATCGAGTAGGGCATGCAGAAGTGGATCTGGCCAGATACCGAACCGAGTTCGACGGTGAAGGTGCAGGACACCACCACCTCGTTCGGGGTCGCGATATTGGCGAACTGGGTATTCATCTCGGAACGGATGTACTCGAACTCGATCGGGTACACCGGTTCCCACGACTTGGCATAGGCCTCGAACACGATGTCGAGAATGCGCATGATGATGCGCTGCTCGGTCTGGGTAAAGTCGCGGCCCTCGACCCGGGTATGGAAACGCCCGTCGCCGCCGAACAGGTTGTCCACCAGCAGGAACACCAGGCCCGGATCGAACACCATCAGGGCGGTGCCGCGCAGCGGCTTCATGTGGATCAGGTTGAGGTTGGTCGGGACCACCAGGTTGCGGATGAACTCGCTGTACTTGGAGACCCGCACCGAGCCAACCGAGACCTCGGCGCTGCGCCGCAAAAAGTTGAACAGGCCGACCCGCAGATACCTGGCGAAACGCTCGTTGATGATCTCGAGCGTCGGCATGCGGCCGCGCACGATGCGCTCCTGCGTTGCCAGGTTATAGGTGCGGACTCCCGAGGTGTCTTCAGGCGTCGCAATGTCGTCCTGATCGCCGTTGACCCCTTTTAAGAGGGCATCGACTTCTTCCTGTGAGAGGAAATTATCGGCCATGTTTCTGGTTAATTACTGAATGATAAACGATGTGAATAATACGTCGGACACTTCCTGTTCGTCGCCATCTTTCTCGAAAGGCTCGGTGATCGACGCCTGGATATCGGACGCCAGCTGCTGCTTGCCTTCGACCGTATTGATTTCAGACGCCTTTTTGCTCGACAACAGGAGCAGCACGCGATTGCGCACGATCGCCATATTGTCTTTCACCAGGGTCGCCTGTTCGGTGCCCGCCACTTGCAGGGTGAACTGTACCTGCAAATACTGTTCGCCGTTTTCTGGCTGCAGGTTGACGGTGAAGGATTCGATCGGCACGTATTCGGGTTTGGCCGCCGGATCCTTCTTTTTCTTCTTCTTGGTTTCCTTGGCCGGGGCGTCTTCTTCACCATGCGGGGCCGCCGACTGGCTGAAATACCAGCCGCCACCGGCACCCGCGCCAAGCACCAGGACGGCGGCGAGGATCATGATGATGAGCTTTTTCTTCGAGCCGGCCGGCGCCGCTGCTGCAGCCGGGTCCGCTTTCGGATCAGCCTTCATTTTTGGATTCGCTTTCAAGATAGTCTTCAGTGCTGGTTGGGTTCGTCATTATGGCATTGTCGCGGAAAGATGCACCCCGGCAAGCCTAGAAAAGAGGGTGGAAGAGGCAGTAAATCCGGAATTGTTGCAAGCGCGCGATGACGGAATGGAAAAGGGCTGATTCATTGCCGGCCATATTCCTGTTACTGCCATTTGAACGTCGTTCCCGCGCAGGCGGGAACCCAAGTTATTGTGCGCCGCCATCCACGTCAATCGTAGTCACTGAACATGGAAACCTGGGTTCCCGCCTGCGCGGGAACGACGTGCTTGGGCTGCTGGTGCGATCAGGCGAACAGGCGATCAGGCGATCAGGCGAACAGGTCGACCATGCCACGCTCGCCCAGGCCCACGGTCCGGGTTCGCGGCGCGGCTTCGTTCACGGCTGGTTCGGCCTCGTTACCGCCGCCAGCCAGGTTGCCATTGCCGCCATTGGCCCCATTGCTGCCCGGCGCGCGGCGTTCGCTGTCCTGCTGCTGGCGCGCCCCGGCGTCCACGGTCGCGTTATTCAGGGCGATGCCGCTCTCGCTCATCATCTCGCGCAAACGCGGGAGGGCGTTTTCAAGCGCCTGGCGCACCTCGAGTTGATCGGCCGAGAACGCCACCGTGGCCTGGTCGTTGCTCACATTGAGCACGATCTGGACCGGACCGAGGTCGGGCGGGTTCAGGGTCAGGGTGGCGGCCTGCTCCTTGCCGACCATATAGACGATGCGCTGGCTGATCTGGTTGTCCCAGCCCTGGCTGCCCACCCGGGCCGGAATGCGGTCGCCCGGCACGGCGGCCGGATTGCCGACCGCGTCCGCCATCTTCGCGGCCTGGGATTGCAACTGGGCCAGCGGGACCGGGGCTTCCTCGACCGCCGTGGCCACTTGCTGCTGGCTCTCGCGCAACTGCGCCTGGAACTGGGCGCCATCCTGCTGGCCTTCCGGCAGGGCGTTGGCCGCCTGGCCCTGGCCCTGGGCCGCGGCGGCATCGACCGGCGCGCGCTGCACGCCGGCGGCCAGCGACAAGCCCTTGCCCGATGCGCCGGTGGCGGCATCGTCGTCCGCCGCAACGGTAGTAACGCCGGTCATGTTCTCGAGCGCGCTTTCGAGCGCCGTCAATGGCTGTTCGCCGGCTTCCACCGCGGCATCGGTCGGAAGCGCGGCCGCATCGGTGGCTGCCGCCGCCGGCTTGGTCATGCTGGCCATGAAGGCCAGCATATCGGTCACCGGCGTGGTGGCCGCGGCAGCCGCTTCGGCGGCGGCAACGGCTTCCTCGCCCTCGGCGACGTCGGCCTTGACGGTCTTTGCCTCGGCTTCGTGGCTGACTGGCTTGGCGCTGGCCTGTTTGGCGGGCTCGCGCACCGGCTCGCGGCTGGCGGGCTTGTCGGCGGCATTCGGCTTGGAACCCTGCTGCGCCGGTTTCGATTGCTGGGCCGCCGGCTGCGGAGGCTGCTGGCGCGCCGCCAGTTCGCGCGACAGGGTGGCGCCGAAGGCGCCGTTGTTGCGCGCGCTGTCGGCCAGCCGGTCCGGACTCGGGCTGCGTTGGGCCGTGGCGTTGGCGCCGTTGGTCTGGAACAGGAGATTGGTGGTCTGGGTCGTCATGGTTGGCTCAGCGTTGTTTGTAACGGGCGCCGCGCGCCGCGTGGTCGTCCATCTGTTTCTGGTCGCGCTTGTTCTGCACCTTGAGCGCCTCGCTCGCGGCACGTTCGTTCAGCGTGCGATACGACAAGCGCTTGCGTTCGCTTTCCTGCAGCGTCTTGCGCTCGCTATCGGCCTTGAACTGGGCATGTTTCAACACGTCACGCTGGCCATTCAAGGCATTGTCCAGCTTGCCAATAAAGGCAACGAAGTTGTGGTACGCGAACGGCGTGATGCCGGCCACCTGGGCCGCATCGAGCTTGCGTGCATATTCGTCGCGGTAGCCGACCAGCATGTCCAGCTTCTGCTCGGCTTCCTCGACCAGTTTATTGGCCGCGCCCAGGCGCTTGGCGGCAGCATCGGAATCCTTCTGCGCCAGGTCGATCAGTGTTTCAAGTGCGGATAATTGGGCCATAGTGCAGCGATTTTACCGCTGGACAATTTTTGCCGATCAGTTGAATAGCGAGGAAAGTTGCCCCAAGCTCTGAGGAAGCGTGGCGTTGTCGTGGATTTCCTGGCACAGGAATTCCTCGATGACCCCATTCTTCGCGATCGCCTGGTCGAGCACCGGATCGCTGCCGGCGGCATACGCGCCGACATTGATCAGGTCGCGCGAACGCTGATAGCGTGAATACAATTGTTTCAGCTTGCGCGCCGCCAGCTGGTGCTCGTGGGTCGTGATCGAGTGCATCGCCCGCGAAATCGACTGCTCGATGTCGATCGCCGGATAATGCCCGGCCTCGGCCAGGTGGCGATTGAGCACGATATGGCCGTCGAGAATACCGCGCGCCGCATCGGCGATCGGATCCTGTTGATCGTCGCCCTCGGATAGCACGGTATAGAAGGCGGTGATCGAGCCGCCGCCTTCCAGGCCGTTGCCGGCGCGCTCGACCAGCACCGGTAATTTTGCAAAAACAGAAGGAGGGTAGCCCTTGGTGGCCGGCGGCTCGCCGATCGCCAGCGCGATCTCGCGCTGCGCCATTGCATAGCGGGTCAGCGAATCCATGATCAGCATCACGTTCTTGCCCTGGTCGCGGAAATGCTCGGCGATCGCCGTCGCGTAGGCGGCTCCCTGCAGGCGCAGCAAGGGCGGCGAGTCGGCCGGGGCCGCCACGACGGCCGAGCGGGCGCGGCCTTCGGGGCCCAGGATCTGGTCGATGAATTCCTTGACCTCGCGGCCCCGTTCGCCGATGAGTCCGACCACGATGACGTCGGCCTCGGTATACCGCGCGATCATCCCCAGCAGCACCGATTTGCCGACGCCGGTGCCGGCGAACAGGCCCAGGCGCTGGCCCCGGCCCACGGTCAGCATGGCATTGATGGCGCGCACGCCGACGTCGAGTGTGTCCTTGATCGGCGCGCGGTCGAGCGGATTGACCGGGCGCGCATTGAGCGGGCCGACCTCGGTGGTGCCGAGCGCGCCGAGTCCATCGAGCGGACGGCCGGCGCCATCGACCACGCGGCCAAGCAGCTGCATGCCCACCGGCAGGTGGCGCGCGCGGTCTTGCGGACGGCGGCGGCCATGCGGCACGGTGCCCGGCGGCGGCAACACGCTTTCGACCGGGAATACGCGCGAGCCGGGCACCACGCCTTCGGTATCGCTTTGCGGCATCAGGAACAGGCGCTCGCCCTCAAAACCAACCACTTCGGCTTCGATGAAGCCGCTGGCGGTGGGGATCGTGGCAGCTGCGCCGACCGCGAGGCGCAGGCCGACGCATTCCATCACCAGCCCGGCCACGCGCGTGACCCGGCCCGACACTTGCAGCGGATCGGCGAAGCTGACCAGGGTGTCGCAGTCGCGCAGGTAGGATTTCCAGCGTGCGGTGTGACGGTCGTATTGGCCGTCGTCGTGATGCTGGACGTGCTCGTCCATCAGTCGCCCAGCCACTCGACGTTGGCGCCCAGCGCATGGGTCAGGCGGTTCCAGCGTGCCGCCGCCTGGGCGTCGATCTGGTTAGTGGCGGTCTCGACCTTGCAGCCGCCGCGCGCGATCGAACTGTTCTCGATGATGCGCCAGCCGCCCTTGCTCAATTCTTCGGCCATGCCGTGGCGCACCAGGTCGGCGTCCAGCGGGTGCAGGGCCAGTATGGCCGGCTGTTGCAGCACGGGTAACTGGTCGATGGCGTCGCGCACCACCGACAGGATCAGTTCGGGACGCACATCGAAACCGGTGCGCACCATGCCGCGCGCCAGGCGCAGGGCCAGTTCAAGCAGGTCCTTGGCGATGGTTTCGTCGGCGCCGGTCACGGCGTCGCCGAAGCTGGCCGCAATCGCACGCACATGCTCGAGTTCTTCGGCGGCTTCGCGCTGGCCGGCCTCGGCGCCTTCGGCATAGCCCTGGGCCTGGCCCTCCTGGTAGCCCTGGGCGCGGCCTTCTTCCAGCCCTTGCGCGTAGCCTTCCTGGCGCGCCGCTTCGCGCATTGCTTCGATTTCCTCGACGCTGGGCAGGCTGAAGCCGGGCGGCAAGCCCGGATTGTTGTCAGCAGGCGCGGCTGCGCTCGGTGCGGTCTCGGCTTCGGCCGCGCGGCGCGCGAGCGTGCTGGGGCGCTCGTCGCCGAACGAGGCCATTTCCCAGCGCTGGTAGGCGCTCTGCTGTTCTTTCGGTAATGCCATCAGACGAACGAATCCTCACCTTTGCCACCCAACACGATCTGGCCTTCGTCGGACAGACGACGCACGATCTGCAGGATCTGTTTCTGTTGCGATTCTACTTCGGACAGGCGCACCGGACCTTTCGAATCGAGGTCTTCGCGCATCATCTCGCTGGCACGCTGCGACATATTCTTGAAGATCTTCTCGCGCAGGTCTTGCGACGCGCCCTTGAGCGCGATGATCAGCATCTCGGACTGTACCTCACGCAGCAGCAGCTGGATGCCGCGGTCGTCGATGTCGATGATGTTGTCGAACACGAACATCTCGTCCATGATCTTCTGCGCCATGTCGTTGTCGTAGTTCTTGATATTGTCCATCACGGCCTGCTCTTGCTCGCCGCTCATGAAGTTCAGGATCTCGGCCGCGGTACGCACGCCGCCCAGCGAGGACTTCTTGATGTGTTCATTGCCCGACAATAGCTTGGTCAGCACGTCGTTCAGCTCGCGCAAGGCGGCCGGCTGCACGCCATCCAGGGTGGCGATGCGCAGCACGACGTCGTTGCGCAGGCGTTCGCTGAAGTTTGCCAGAATTTCGCAGGCCTGGTCGCGCTCGAGGTGGACCAGGATGGTGGCGATGATCTGCGGGTGCTCGTTGCGGATCAGCTCGGCCACCGACACCGAGTCCATCCACTTCAGGCTCTCGATGCCCGAGGCATCCTTGCCGCCGAGAATGCGGTTCAGCAAGACTGCGGCCTTGTCGTCGCCCAGCGCCTTGGTCAGCACCTGGCGGATGTATTCGTCCGAATCGAGGCCGACGGTCGAGTGCAGATTGGTCTCTTCGACGAACTCTTCGAGCACCGTGACCACCTGGCCGTGCTGGACCGCCTTCATCTGCGCCATCGCCGCGCCCAGCTTGAGCACTTCGCGCGGGCCGAGGAATTTCATCACCTCGGCCGCTTCGGCTTCGCCCAGGGCCAGCATCAGGATCGCGGCCTTGTTCGTATTGTCTTTATCACTCATTTGAACCCAACCATCCCTTGATCACGTTGGCGACGATGCGCGGATCCTGGTTCGCCAGGTCTTTCGCCATCTTCAGGTTGGCGCGGTAACCCATGTCGCGGCGAATCTTTTCTTCTTCCTCGAGCTCTTCCTCGTCCGGATCGGCTTCCAGGGCGGCGTGCTCGGCGTCGGTCTTCTCGTCTTCTTTCGGTTCCTCGGGCACGGCAGTCGCTTCGTCGAACTTCTTGATCGCCGGACGCAGCAGCGGGCGCAGGAAGCGGAAGTACAGGAAAGCGATCACGGCAGCCACGAAGGCGTAGCGGGCCAGGTCCTTGAATAGCGGCATATTTGCCGGGTCACGCCACCAGTCAGGTTCTACCACCGGATCGGCTGGCTTGTCCACACCGTCGAACGGGGCGTTGGCCACATTCAGGGTATCGCCGCGGTCCTGGTTATAACCCATTGCCTGCTTGACCAGTTCATTGATCTGGGCCACTTCGTTGGCCGTCAGCGGACGCACGGTAACCTTGCCGGTGGCCGGGTCGACGCTGCGGCGATAGTTGACCACCACGCCGACCGTCAGGCGCTTGATGCCGCCCATCGGACGCTGCTCGTAGCGGATGGTCTTGTCGAGCTCATAATTCATGGTCGAGTTCTTGGTGCTCGGACCAGTCGGGGCAGGCGCTTCGGCCGGTGCTTCGCCATCGATCGGCGCGGTGTTCACGCCCGGCGGCTGGTTCGACAGCGCGCCCGGGATGCCCGATGCGCCGGCGCCGGCGCCTTGCGTTTCCGACGATTGCTGGCTGCGGATCGCTTGCGGCTCAGGTGGCGAGTTCGGCTTGTACATCTCGGCCGCGGTATCGACCTGGGCGAAATCCACCTCGGCGGTCGCTTCGGCGCGCACATTGCCTTCGCCGACCAGCGGCTTGATGATCGATTCGACCTGCTTGATGATGTTTTGCTGGACCTGGTCGACGTATTTCAGTTGGGTGGCGTCGAGCATCTTGTTGCCCGCGCCCTTGCTGGTTTGTTCCGACAACAGGGTGCCGTTCTGGTCGACCACGGTCACGTTACCGATGGTCAGTTCTGGCACGCTGGAGGCGACCAGGTGCGAAATGGCGCTGACCTGGCCCTGGTCGAGGGCGCGGCCCGGCTGCAGGTTGAGCAGCACCGAGGCGGTCGGTTTTTGCTGGTCACGCACAAACACGGACGGCTTCGGCAGCGCCAGGTGGACCCGGGCGGCGCTGACCGAACCGAGCGACTGGATCGAACGCGCCAGCTCGCCTTCGAGCGAGCGCTGGTAATTGACCTGTTCCAAAAACTGGGACACGCCCAGCTTCTGGTTTTCCATCAGCTCGAAGCCGACATTGCCGCCCTTCGGCAAGCCTTGCGCGGCCAGTTTCAGGCGCAGGTCGTGGATCTGCTCGGCCGGGACCAGGATCGCGCTGCCGCCTTCGGAAAACTTATACTGCACCCCCATCTGGTCGAGCGAGGCGGTGATCGCACCACCGTCGCGGTCGCTGTAATTGGCGAACAGCACGCGGTACTCAGGCGCCTGGCTCCACATCCAGACCGCGATCATCAGCGCCAGGATGAGCGCGATGCCGCCGCCAATGGCGACGCGCTTGCCCATGGTCGTCTGGAAAAACGACTGGGGCCCTGCCGAAGGCTGGCCCTGGGTGGTGTCGAGAAGGTCTTCCGCGGTTGCAGCCATGTGGATGGGTTCAGAGAATATGGTGGGGACAGGCAGCATTATGAAGCTGTGGGGCAATATCCAAACCCCGAAATAGGGGGCGTTTACCGGTCTAACTCGCCCCTGGAATTCGCTCCTGCACTGATATTCTGCTTTCCTGAGTGCATTTGTAGATCATTCTACAAGGCAATAACATGCAGGAGGTAAGATGGGTATCGGCGGTATTGGCGGCATCGACAGCAGTCGCATCCAGGCCATGATGGAGCAATTGAAGGCGGCGGCCACCAAGCCGGAGTCGGCGGGGCCGGTTGCGCCTGCCGGGCTGGGCAGCGCTGGCGCGGTAGGTGGCAAGTCGGCGGTCAAGCTCGACTTTGCGCAAGCCTTGCACAATTCGCTGCAGGGCGTGAGCGACCGCTCGGCCGAGGCGCAGGCGCTCAGCAAGCGGTTTACGATGGGGGACGATACCGTCAGCCTGTCGGACACCATGGTCGCGATGCAGAAATCAAGCATCGCCTTCCAGGCGACGGTGCAGGTACGCAACAAGCTGGTGTCGGCTTATCACGACATCATGAATATGCAGGTGTGACGGTGCGGGCGGGGTGCGGGCCTTGCAGGCCCCTGACCGTTTATACGATCATGATCTTCGGCACCTCTTCGACCAGGTGATCGAGGAATACCTGCACCGATGGCAGCATGCCCTGGCGATGCGGGATCAGTGACGTCATCGTTGCCGATCCCAGGGACCAGTCCGGAAGCACGCGGCGCATGCGGCCCGCGCGCACATCTTCCTCGCACACATAAGGTGGCAACGCGAGCACGCCGTGTGCATCGATGGCGGCTTTCTGCAGCGTGCGCACATCTTCGCTCACCAGCCTCGGTTTCAGGTTCACGGCAAAATCTTCCTGTTCCGGGCGCAGATGCTGGAGACGCCAGGTGCCGGGCATGGTATCGCGCGTGATGCACAAGGCCCGGTGCGATTCGAGCTGGCGCGGACCGGTCGGTTCGCCATGGCGCGCCAGGTAGTTGGTGCCGGCGAACAGCGTGATGTAGCCGGTGGCCAGCGTGCGCTGCACCAGTCCTTATTCGCGCAGCGGCTCCGAATGGCCACGGATGGCGACGTCGTAACCGTCCCGGACGATGTCCATGAACTTGTCGGTCGCATGCGCGACGACGTTGACCGGCCGATCTTCTAGTCTTTTATTATTTCCTTGGCAACGAATGAGACTTCGGACGGACGGCAGCACCCGACCCAAAGCGGACATATGCCTCGCCGGCGTCTCAGAAGCGGCGAGCATGCACTTTTCTTAACGTGCAAGACCTGATCAGGGCTACGCTTGGCAAGCGGGCCAGTGCAACTCGAATCGTCCTCCCCCACGCTCGCTCGAGCTGTATTTTGCGGCGCCGCCATGTGCATGGGCGATGGCTGCAACCACGGCAAGTCCCAGGCCGCTTCCCTTGCGGTCATTGTTTAGACGGTGGAAAGCCAGGAACACCTCTTCAACCGCGGCGGTCGGTATTCCGGGGCCGGTGTCCTCTACATACAGGCTGCAGCGCTCGCCAATCAATCCGCCGCCGATGAAAACCTTTCCGGGCGATGCATGCACGCGTGCGTTTTCCAGCAGTGCGAGCAGCGCTTGGCGCATGCGAACCGGATCGCAACTGACCGTCACGTTGGCGGCCCGTACCTCGATCGCCTGGCCGGCGGACCTGGCTGACTCCCTAAACATATCCGCTACAGCTTCGGCCTCCGACGCAAGATCGATATGCTGCCACTGCAGGTCGAGATGACCGCTTTCCGCAAGACTTACCACACGCAGGTCTTCGATGAGGCGATTAAGTGCTTCCACTTGGGTCAGCAGACTGCGGAACTGCGCTTCGCCCGGCGGAAACACTCCTTCCGCGAGTCCTTGCAGACGGCCGCGTAGTATCGTGAGCGGTGTACGCAACTCGTGGGCGATGGCTGCATTCCAGAATGCCTGCTCCCCTGTCACCCTTTGCAACTGGCTGGCCAATGCGTTGAAGTCATCCGCCAGCCGCGACGCCTCCCCGAGCGATCGGTCGCCGGCCACTGCTCTCGCGTCGTGGTCGCCTGCCGCGACGCGCTGAATGGCGCCGGCAACCGAATTGAGCGGCAAGAGGATACGACGTGACAACCTGCCAGCCGCTGCAGCAGCCAGCGCAAGCGTCGTAATGGTCGTCAAGCCGAGCCACACCCACTCCGGTCCTGTCGGAAACAAGGCGGGCTCGCACGGTTCATTCGTCCAGAAATACTTGAACGCGACGTAATAGAAGACATAGGATGTCACCACGACGAACAATGTGACCCCGAAGGCCACCGCGGTCATCGCGCGCACGATCTGGCTGCTGAGGCCTGCCGTCTTCATGGTGCGAACACGAAACGGTATCCCACGCCGCGGACGCTGGAGATGGTGTCCCCGACACCGACATCGTCCAGCTTGCGGCGCAGCTTGCTGATATGGCTGTCGACGGTGCGTTCTAAGGCGTCGCCCTCCGGGAGGCAGCTTGCCAGCAACTCGGGGCGGCTGTACACGCGTCCTGGGGCTCGCAGCAATTGTTCCAGCAGGCGGAATTCGGTTAGTGTCAGGACAAGGAGGTGCCGCCTGCCATCCGCCATCACGGCCGCCTCGTGTCGCGCGCCGTCGATTTCGAACGGCGCAACGCGCAGGACGTTATTCTCGGAACGCTGGCCGCGGCAGCGCCGCATCACGGCCAGGACCCTGGCGACTACTTCGGCCGGGTTGAAGGGCTTGACGACATAGTCGTCGGCACCGATGCGCAGGCCGGTCAGCTTGTCGACATCCTGGTCACGGGAGGTAAGCATGATGACCGGCGTATCGCCGGCGTGCCGGATACCGGCCAGTACCTGCCAGCCGTCGACCTTCGGCAGCCGCACGTCGAGCAGGACGAGGTCGGGTCGCAGCGACTGATGTAGGGCCAGCGCTGCGGCGCCGTCGGCCGCATGGATCGTGCGCAGCCCATCGCGTGCAAGATAGGCCTGGAGGATCTCTGCGATCTCGGGCTCGTCTTCGACGATGAGAACAAGGCCAGGGGAATCGGCGGACCGGCGTTCGGACAGATAGGGAAGGAGCATGATGGGCGCCACTCTAGCACTATTTTTTGCCTCCATTGAATCTCCACAGTTCCTACGCGAAACTTCAACGAATCTATTTCATCATCCTGCTTTGTTCCGGCAAGGGCCGGTCATTTGCAAGGAGCTGCTGTGGTTTTTGTTTCAATCGCGCGTGCGCGCGCCTTCGGCGTGGCATGCGCTTTCGCCGTGCTGGGCCTGGCCGGCTGTAGCAAGCCGGCGCCGGTGCCGCACGCCGAACCGCCCAAGGTGTCGATCCTGACGCTGCAGCCAAGGCCATTGACGGAGTTCGAAGACCTCCCGGGCCGTGTTACCCCCCTGCGGATCGCGGAAATACGCGCCCAGGTGAACGGCATCGTCCAGCGCCGCTTGTTCGAACAAGGCGCCGAAGTGCGGCAGGGCCAGCCGCTATTCCAGATCAATGCCGCGCCGTTCAAGGCCGATGCCGATGCCGCCGCCGCCGCGCTGTCGCGCGCCCGTGCCACGCATTCCCGCGCCCAGGCCCAGGCCGAGCGCCTCGCGCCATTGATGCAGGCGGACGCCGTCAGTCGCCAGGAGCATGATGATGCGATCGCTCAACGGGACCAGGCCGCGGCCGACGTCGAGCAGGCTCGGGCCACCCTGGCCAGGCGGCGCTTGGACCTACGCTTCGCCACCGTCGATGCGCCGATTTCAGGACGCATCGACCAGACGCTGGTCAGCGAGGGTGCGCTTGTCGCACCGGGCGACGTGACGCCGCTGGCCCGCATCCAGCAGATTTCCCAGGTTTATGTGGATGTCCGCCAGCCCGCAACCCGCTACGCGGCGCTGCGCGCCGCCAGCGACGGCCAATCGGGCTTGGATCTGCCGGTTGCAATCCTGCGCAGCGGTGGCGCTCCCTACGGCCAGGCGGGACGCCTTCTGTTCTCGGGTATCGCCGTCGACACCGGCACCGGCGACGTCCTGCTGCGCATACTGGTCGACAATCCCCAGGCCGAGCTGTTGCCCGGCATGTTCGTTCAGGCGCGGATCCCATTGGCGCGCCACCGCGCCGCGTTGATGGCGCCACAGCAGTCGATCGTTCGCCTGTCCGACAAGCCGCACGTGTGGATCGTCGACAAGGTCGGTGCTGTCCGGCTGACCCCAGTGACCCTAGGCGCGTTGGTCGAGCAACGCTATCACGTGACGGCCGGTGTCGCAGCCGGCCAGAACATCGTTGTAGAAGGTATGGAGCGCCTGTCCACCGGCGCCAAGGTCGACGCCATGGTGTGGAACGATCCGGCGCTGGCAGTGACTGCCCGCCGCCTGCGTTGATCGGGGACGAACATGCCGCAATTCTTCATTCGCCGCCCGGTATTCGCTTGGGTGATTGCCCTGTTCATCGTTCTGTTCGGCCTGATCGCCATTCCCAAACTCCCGATCGCGCGTTACCCCTCCGTTGCGCCACCTACCGTCAGCATCGCAGCAAGTTATCCGGGCGCCACGCCGCAGGCGCTGAACGACAGCGTCGTCAGCCTGATCGAGCGCGAACTGTCTGGCGTGCGCAACATGCTCTACTTCGAATCCTCCACCGACTCTTCGGGTTCGGCATCGGTGGTCGTCACCTTCAAGCCAGGGACGGATGCGGAAATGGCGCAGGTCGACGTGCAAAACAAGCTCAAGGCCATCGAACCGCGCCTGCCGCAGGCCGTTCGCCAGAATGGCCTGGCTGTGGAATCCGCCACCTCTAGCTTCCTGATGATCGTTGGACTACGCGGAAAAGCGGGACAGTTTGACGAGACGGAGCTGAGCGATTACATGGCGCGCAACGTGGTCGAGGAATTGCGCCGTATCGACGGCGTCGGCCGAGTACAGTTGTTCGGCGCGGAGCAGGCCTTGCGCGTCTGGGTCGAACCGGCGAAGTTGACCGGCTATGGCCTCACGATGAGCGACATCTCGTCCGCCATTACCCAGCAGAACGCGCAGATCGCCCCAGGCAGCGTCGGCGCATCTCCCGCGGTAGCAGGCCAGCGCGTCACGATACCGCTGACGGTACAGGGCCAGCTCGACTCCCCGGAGAAGTTCGCCGCGATCGTGCTTCGCGCGAATGGGGACGGCTCCCAGGTCGTGCTGGGCGACGTCGCGCGGGTTGAACTGGGCGCCCAGTCCTATGGCTTCGACAATCGCGAGAACGGCCAGACCGCGACAGCCGCCGCAGTGCAGCTCGCGCCTGGCGCAAACGCCGTACGCACGGCCGAAGGCGTGAGGGCGCGCATGGCAGAGTTGAGCGCGGCGCTGCCGGAGGGAATGATGTTCTCGGTGCCTTTCGACACCGCGCCCTTCGTCAAGATATCGATCAAAAAGGTGATATATACCCTGGCCGAGGCGATGGTGCTGGTCTTCCTCGTGATGTACCTGTTCCTCCAGAATGTCAGATACACCCTGATCCCGGCCCTTGTCGCACCGATCGCCCTGCTGGGCACATTTGCCGTCATGCTGCTGGCGGGCTATTCCGTTAACGTGCTGACGATGTTCGGCATGGTGCTCGCCATCGGGATCGTGGTGGACGATGCAATCGTCGTGGTCGAGAACGTCGAGCGGCTGATGACGAGCGAGGGCCTGTCGCCGCGCGAAGCCACGCTCAAGGCGATGCGGGAAATCACCGGCGCCGTCATCGGTATCACCCTGATGCTGACCGCCGTCTTCCTGCCGATGGCGCTGGCCGAGGGCTCGGTCGGGGTAATCTACCGCCAGTTCACGCTGTCGATGGTCGTGTCGATCCTGTTTTCGGCATTCCTGGCGCTGAGCCTGACGCCCGCCCTGTGTGCGACCTTGCTCAAACCGTCCGCCGCCGGCCATCACGCGAAGCATGGATTCTTCGGCTGGTTCAATCGCCGTTTCCACGCGATGACGCAAGCTTATGACACCGGCATACAGCGGCTGTTGGCACGCGCCAGTCGCGTCATGTTCGTCTTCGCCGCCCTCTGCGCAGTCCTCACATGGGGATTCGTCCAGCTGCCGTCGTCCTTCCTTCCGGAGGAAGACCAAGGGTATTACATGACGAGCATTCAGCTTCCGGCCGACGCGACGAGCGAGCGGACCCTGGGCGCCGTCAAGCGCTTCGAAGCGCATGCGGCTTCCCGTCCCGGCATCGACTCGTATTTCTCGGTCCTCGGCTTCGGCTTTTCTGGCTCCGGTCCGAATGCGGCTATGGTCTATACCCTGCTGAAGGATTGGGACAAGCGCGGCGACGCCACGTCCCGCAAGGAAGTGCAGGCTGCGGACGAAGCGATGGCGGCACTACCAGAAGGCAGCGCGATGAACCTGATGCCGCCCGCGATCGAGGAATTGGGCACCAGTTCCGGATTTTCCCTGCGCCTGCAGGACCGCGGCAACAAGGGCGAGGCAGCCCTGAAGGCGGCGGAAGGGAAACTGCTGACGCTCGCTGCGCAAAGCAAGGTAGTGATTGGCGTATATCCCGATGGCCTGCCTTCGGGGACGGCGGTGCGCCTTGAGATCAACCGCAGGAAGGCCGAGGCCCTCGGCGTGTCGTTCGCAAGCATTAGCGACACGTTATCCGCTGCCTTGGGCTCGCAGTACGTCAACGACTTCCCCAACCGGGGCCGGATGCAGCAGGTGATCCTGCAGGCCGAAGCGGGCGCACGCATGCAGGTCGAGGACGTCCTGCGCCTGTATGTGCGCAATTCACAGGGCGGTATGGTAGCGCTGTCAGAAGTGGTCTCTCCGGTATGGACCGACATGGCGCTCCAGACAACCCGCTATCTCGGCTATCCGTCTACCCGGATCTCCGGCAGCGCCGCGCCGGGCGCGTCGAGTGGCGAAGCGATGGCCGAGATGGAGCGCCTGGCGCAACAGCTTCCGCGAGGGTTTTCGCTGGCCTGGACCGGGCAGTCGCTCCAGGAACGGCAGTCGGCGTCCGAGGCACCGATGCTAATGGCCTTGTCGATGCTGGTCGTCTTCCTAGTCCTCGCGGCACTGTACGAGAGCTGGTCGATTCCGGTCTCGGTCATGCTGGTCGTGCCGCTGGGCCTGCTGGGTGCGGTCGCCGCGGTCATCGTTCGCGGCCTGCCGAACGATGTCTTCTTCAAAGTCGGTATGATTACCGTGATCGGCCTATCGGCCAAGAACGCGATCCTGATCGTCGAGTTCGCCAAACAGTTGCGCGAGCAGGGAGCGGGCCTGGTCGACGCCGCGGTCCGCGCATCGGTCTTGCGTTTTCGTCCGATCCTGATGACCTCGCTAGCCTTCGGACTCGGCGTGGTTCCGCTGATGGTCGCCAGCGGCGCAAGCGCCGAAACCCAGCATGCCATCGGCACCGGCGTCTTCGGCGGCATGATCAGCGCGACGGTCCTTGCGGTGTTCTTCGTGCCCGTGTTCTTCGTCGTAGTCATGCGGGCCCAGGAGTGGATCACATCAAGCAAACGGAAGGATCGATGACATGCGCGCCTTATGGTTACTTCCCTTTGCGATTGCCATTTCGGCTTGCTCGCTCACCCCATCCATGGTCATGCCACCTTCGCCCGTCCCGGCCGCCTTTCCAGACGTGACCGATGAAGGAGGGGCCCCGACTGCGGCCAGGCTCGACTGTTAGGCCGCACGCCAGGCAATGCTCGAGCCGCGTCGTGCGGAGTATGCGAATACGATTGCGTTGCACAAGGCCATCGGCGGTGGAATGCGCGCTGCGGACTGGAAGCCGTGAGATGAATACAGTGCCGGCCTGTACTGCGGTATCGGTAGATTGCTGGCGCACCGGCGCGATCTAGACCGATTTCTTGCGCCCAATACGTCGATAAACGGTGCGAACCTCCAGAACTGAAAACTTAAGAGGAATGATGAACAAGTCACGACACACCACCGAGGTCACGCTCGAACCCATCAGCCATGCCGACCTTCCATCGTTCATATGCGGCCTGCAAGACGCATTCGGCGCGGGTGTCGCAGAAGCTTTCGGGTCGCGGCCCTACGAGCCCATACCATCCGACGCCGATATCAACGAAGCGGTCTGCAGTCCGGGCGCGGTGGCCTACAATATGATTGCTGGTGGGAACGGGTGGGCGGCGCCGTAGTGGTGCTCGACGAGCTTACGCAAAAAAATTCGCTCACCTTTCTTTTCGTTTCTCCCCATATGCATGGCCACGGTATTGGATACCGTGCCTGGCTCGAAATCGAGCAGGCTCATGCGGCCACGAAGGTTTGGGAAATACGAACTCCTTATTTCGACAGGCGGAACATTCACTTCTACGTGAACGTGTGCGGATTCAAGGTCGTCGAATTCTACAATCCGCATCATCCAGACCCGCACTAGCCATCCATCGGGGCTCCGGCCGGCGAGGAGGACGCCGACTGCATGTTCAGGTTTAAAAAGAAGGTGGACGTTCGCTGATGTCTACCAGCGACATGGGCGTCTTCGGCCGCATACCTGGCGCAACAGTCCTTGCGTTCTTAGTTGTGTCCGTTCTTCGTCGTGGTCACGCGGGATCAGGAGTGGGTCACATCAAGCGAACTGATGACATGCTTACGAGATCACTGCATTCTCGCGGTCAGCATGCCGGTTCATAGCAGGGCCTGCGCGTCGAACCAGAGCCGTCTTGCATCGCCCTGTGCGCCAACCTGGACCGGAAAAGCAAACAGATTCTGTAGGGTCCACTAACGACCCAAAGCGTCCGTCCCATCGACAAAGTAGAAGTCGCTTACATTGCTCACTGTAGGTTTGCTTATCCTCAGGATTTAACCTCCGAACTGCTACGCCGACAGATCACCAAACACCGGGATTCGGTTGTGCTTTTCACTCTTGCAACATCATCAAAAACTTCTTGTAAAAATGACATAGCACTGTCAATATGACAGGATGCTGACAAAAATTTTGGGGTGCATATGAATGACGCTACGATGCTCGCGCGTGAATTTTCTATCGCCGTGTTCAGATTGAATGGCACGTTGATTCACAGAGGAAACGCCCTTGTAGATGATCTGGAAATAACGTCAGCGCTGTGGCAAATACTTGATGCCTTAGGACAGTCATCCGACCCGCTCTCAGTCGCTTCCATCGCGCGCAACATGGGTTTGGCACGACAGTCAGTGCAACGAGGAGTGGATATCCTGTATACACGCGGTATGTTGGAATTTTTTCCAAATCAACACCATAAGCGCGCCAAGCTGGTCTCGCTTACCGCGCTTGGTACGCTAATGCTAGCGAGTGCCCAAGAACGTTCCCAACCCGATGCAGAAACCTTGGTCAAGCAAGTGGGTATACAAGCTTTGATCGAGGCTACTGCTTTGCTACGCAAGATAGATAACCTGCTTTCCTCCTCTCCAAATTACAGAAACGAGTAAATAAATGATTTCATACGTAAAATATTCTCCTGAAATGGAGAAAATCCCGAGGAATGAACTGACAACAATTGATCAAATAGGATCAATGATGCTTGAGCTCGCCGACAAGGTACGCGAGAAGCACGGCATTGCCATGAAAGGCACACATGCCAAATCCGTGGGATTGGCCAAAGCGGAGTTGACCATTCTCGATTCACTGCCACCGGAACTGGCGCAAGGATTATTTGCGCATAAGGGGACTTATGAGGCGTTGGTGCGCTACTCTCCCGGACCACCGGAAAAGCTGAGTGACAAGGCGTCAGGCCAGCGCGGTATGTCGATGAAAATTCTGGGGGTGCATGGTCCGCACCTTGCTGAAAGTCCGGAGACCACCACGCAGGATTTTGTCCTGGCGGTCGATCCGGCTTTCACATCTGGAAATGCTAAACAATTTCTGCAAACTTTTGGACGGACGGCAGCGCACGCTCCAAAATTTTCCGAAAAAACGATTATTGGCGCGTCTCGCGTAGCGCGTGTCTTGGAAGGTGCTCTAGAAGCAGTTGGATTGGAAAGCGCGAATCTGAAATTCATCGGTCGTGCGCCGCGCCATCCCGTCAGTGATCCATATTATAGCCAAGCGCCGATACGCTACGGACAATTCGTCGCAAAACTGGCTGCATTTCCGACCGCCGCTACGCTCGGTTTGGTTGGAAAACGAGAGGTTGATACCGATGATGATGAGGTTTTTCGCCATGTCACCGAGGAATACTTTAAGCGTGCGGACGCCGTTTACGCTATCAAAGTACAGCTCTGCACCGATGAGGATACAATGCCCATCGAAGATGCATCAGTTGTGTGGCCAGAAGAGTCGAGTCCGTACCGAACTGTCGCCATGCTAAGAATACCCATGCAGCACTCGTTCTCAGAAGCGCGCAAGGCGTATTTTGAGGATAACCTTTCGTTCAACCCGGTCCACTCGCTGGAGCAACATCGACCGTTAGGATCAATCATGCGCGCCAGGATGGCTGTATATAAAAAAGTCCAGGAATTCAGACAGGCGAGTAATGGAACGCCACCTGCGGAGCCTGCAAACTTGGCCGCGGTGCCGGATTGATTGACATGTTATGAACGCACCGAACACCTTGCACGATTCACACGATAGTGCTTTCCCAAGACAATCTTTTATAGATGAATACAATTTTGAAGAGCGTCTCGCGGAACTGCTTCCAAGAAGCGAAGATTCTTGGGAAGCAGCTTGAGGAAGCCATGAACAGCGTCATATCCGGTGCCGGCAGTCGGATACCGTTGCTGTTCCTGATGATTGTGCACGACCTAACGAATAATGCCAGCGCCTGACGGGATATCGCATGCACGATCAAATTCGCGCATGCGGCTTTGTTGATTCTCGAATCCCCCCAGCTTTGCGGATGCGCAGTCGCCTGGGCACGAGCTACCCATCAACAAGAGCTACGGTGAAGACGTAGCGGTTTGGCGGCAGTTGCGTTGCTCAGTCAGGCTTTTACTATCATCGGAGCATGCACAGCGATCCCAACACTCACGCGCGCGCGCTCAATTACCGCATTATCAGCTGCTGGCGCGCAGGAGTTAGTCAGACAAAAAAATCGTGACACCTGCGGCTCGAATAGTCAATTATCGGGGGATACTGCGGTCATGATTCAGTCAAAGGCACCCGCATCGCTTGCTGTTGCTGTCGAGACGGTTGCTATTGCCGGAGAAGCCGATGAGCGGGTTACTAACGCGTTAGGAAACGTTTCTGCGGCATTGGGCGAAAGCATTTCATGTCGGGGAGAGATTTTCGCACAACGCCCTGAGGACTCGTGACAGTCTCCCAGAGCGGAATTGCAAGGAATTAGCTCGCAATTTACCAATCCACCTTGCAAAATACAGCGGACTGGCCAGAAAATTGGCGCTCATCGCCGGTAATTTCCTGGAAGCGGAATGGGATCTTCAAGATGGGTTCGGTTCGTCCAGCCAAACTGTATATGCTTTCTGCATGGTTTGATATTCTTGGAATAAAGGCCTAAGAAGGCGAAGGGTTCCGGCATAAAATTGCTATCGAGAAATGCGACATCTTGCGCCTCTCAAGCCAGTTTTTTGTGCATAACGGGCTGGCAATTCGATAAGCACAACGTGGTTGTAACAATGAAAAGTCTAAAGCCATATTTCCATTGTAGGATCTGACGCAGGTAAAGAGATGGACCGTTTTTAGCCGGAACAGGATGGTCGGTATAACGTTATGGGTGTTCTGTAACAGCGTCTTTTATCTAAAAATATGACCGTCCACCTCCCTAACGTCGAAGCCGACCGCACTCTTGGCGAATGCCACCGTCGCAGCAGTTCACCAACTGAAGCAACAAGCTGTTCAACTATGCCATATCAAGGCTTCCTCAGAAGTCCCTCCATCAAAACGCCGAGTTTTTCGCGCTCATTTTTTCCGACCTTATAGGTAGACAGCAGATCTGATAGCCATAACCCGTCTGCCGCCAAACGAACCAGCAAAGCATTCACAGACGCAGGTTGGTCGAGGGAGCGCTCGATCTCTGCCCGTTCGCTCCAACGCGCCGCCAGACCTCGATCAATTACGGTCGCCACTAACATTGCGCGCCAGCCGTCGATGTCTTGGTAAGAAGTTGCATTGAGCGACATGCGTGCATAGCGCAGTGAGGGCGGAGCCGACGTATCTTCCAACGCCAATGCTTCATTGAAGTGATCCATGTAAAGATCGAACAACGCAGCAAGTAGCTGCTCTTTCGTGCCGAAATGATGCTGTACGGCCCCTTTGCTGACGCCGGCTGCACTGGCAATCGCCCCGATAGAAATGGGCTGTCCCATGGTTAGTAACATAGTTGCAGACTGAAAAAGGCGCTTTCGCACTTGATCAGGTTGTTTAGGAGGCCGGCTTGAGGGCATTTTAGAGTTCATGGATGGATTCTACAACACACAAAAATAACGTACAATACGTTCGTATTGGAAAATGAGTTTATTAGAGAAATACTTAAAATTCCTTGCATAGTTACAAAATGCACAACTTCAAATTTGAGAAGAATATGGTCCCATTACACTATGTCTGGCTAGGTGCAGCAATCATATCGGAGGTCGCTGGCAGCGTTTTTTTGGCCAAGTCGGAACAGTTCTCACGACTAGTACCCACCGCGCTCGTGGTTGTTTTTTACGGATTCGCCTTCTATGGACTCGGCCAGGCATTGAAAGGGTTACCGCTGGCAATCGCCTACGCCATTTGGGGAGGGCTAGGTATCGTCTTGACAGCGCTACTTGGCGTACTTGCGTTCAAGCAAAGGCTGGATTTTGCGGCAATCATCGGTATCGTTCTCATTGTCACCGGAGTGATCGTGATGAACCTGTTTTCAAAAACAGCGTCACATTAATGACGCGACATTCACTGAAAAAAATTCAAGGAATTTTCGTGAACAACACACTGTGTAATGCGTCCGGCCCTTCCAAGCGAGGCTTCCAATGAAGATCAGCGATATTGACCTGAAACGCAGCTGGCCGGCGCTAGCCGGGATCGGCGCGATCATCGCCGTGCTGCTGGCGGCCTTTGCGTGGGCTGCAGGTTTGCTCGGCCAGCGGGTAACTAATACATCATTCCTGGAAGACACGAAGCCTGTTTTTCCTGCTGGCTACCGCCGGGCACATGGCAAGGGAATGTGCTTTGAAGGGGTGTTTCGTTCCAGCGGCGCGATCGCGGAATACTCTGGTGCCAGGGTGTTCTCTCAAACAGAGACAAGAGCCATTGGACGCTTCTCGATTGGCACCATGAACCCTCATGCTGCAGACAATTCGACCAGCACTGTCAGTATGGCAATGATGCTCACTGCCGACAACGGGCAGCAGTGGCGCATGAAAATGAACAATGAACCATTTTTCGTCACCCGCGATGCGCCGGGTTTCCTCGCGATGCTCAACGCCACTGCGCCTGATCCGGCCACCGGCAAGCCAGTTCCCCGGCTCATGGCCGTGTTCCTCGCTGACTATCCAGAGGCGCGCAAATACATGGAGGCTGATGCAGTGAAACCCTGGGCCACCAGCTTTGCCGGCGCAACGTTTTATGCCATCCATGCGTACTATCTCGTCGCCGAGGATGGGCGTCGGCAAGCCATGCGCTGGTGGATGCGGCCGCACGCGGCATTCACTGCGTGGAATGTCAAAGACCGTATGCAGGCCAGTCACGACGCATTGTTCAAGGACGTCGCGCAGCGGCTGACGACAGGGCCCTTGCATTGGGATATGGTGATGCAGCTGGCGGCGCCAAGTGATCCGGTGGATGATCCATCCCAGCCCTGGCCCGAATCGCGTCAGCAGGTAGTCGCTGGAACACTGGAAGTGCAGCGGGTCTTCGACCAGACTGACGGCGTGTGTCGCGACATCAATTTCGATCCCACCCTGATACCAGCGGGAATGGCGTTGTCGAACGATCCGGTATTGGCCACTCGGGCAGGTATCTATGCCCATTCCTACAACGCACGGCTGCACGAGATCGGCTATGGCAAGGCCACCGATGCAGTTGGAAAGAAGGCAGCGCAATGACCGCCGAGATCCGTACCATGACCGACGCTTCGCCACGCCATCAGGCTGAGTTGCCAGAGCGTTTCAACCTGTTGGCGCAACTACTGCATTGGGCCATGGCGGCGGCCATTCTGGCAATGCTGTTCATCGGCGTAGCCATGATGACGTCGTTGACCTGGCGGCCCTGGCTGCTCGATCTGCACCAGCCACTGGGTATCGCTATCTTGATATTGACGATCGTGCGTTTGCTCAACCGGCTGCGCCGGGGTGCGCCAGCGATGCCCACTGACATTCCACGCTGGCAAGTAGTGGCAGCGAAGGCATCGCATTTGCTGCTATATGCGCTCATGTTCTCGTTGCCATTGCTCGGCTGGGGGGTACGTTCGGCAGGTGGATGGCCAGTGACGATGTTCCAGGGTGTCGCGCTGCCATCCATCGCACCTGTCGACCCAGTCTGGTATGCGGTGCTGCGCGATGCACACGGTCTGTTAGCCTGGCTGCTGTTCGCCGTCGTGCTCATGCATCTTTCGGCTGCACTTATGCATGCTTGGGTGCGCCGTGACGGGGTCTTCTCCAGCATGGTGCCAGCAGGACTTTATCGTCGTTACCGCCGCAATAGAACATAGATCAGCTTCACAGAGCTTAATTACACGAGAAAGGTGTTAGGTACGAAGCACATCGGGAGCATGCGCGGTTCCCACATTGCGGCTGCAATGGCGATGACGACCCCAATGATCATGAAAGTTGTCGAAATATTTGCGACCAAAAGCGATGCTTATGTTCACATCTCGTGTGATTACTTAGTTAACTTAAATCTAATTATCTTGTAGCTTTGAATGACCCCGTGTGGCCGAACCGGGCCTTTGAGCTCCGCATAGCAAGTCGCCAATGCTGGAAAACCGCTGTCTGTCACGAAGGACGGGAGTCGACCCACAGCAGACATTGGTCCGGCAGCGGGAATTGAATAGCACCCGCTGGCTAGGCTATTCTTTCCAATTGCCGGGTACTTTCATGTCCGGCCATTGACTGCGATTTTCGGCTTTAACTTACATAATTCTGGCGGAATAAACGCACCCGATTGGATGCCCCGGCAGGTCGAAACTAGCTTATCTTGATGGTTAAACTCATCCCTTGCGTAGTCATAATCGGCTGGCTGCGGGAACCCAACTGATTTTTGGGGAGTGGAAGCGGCGTCCGAGTCGTCATGCTTGGTTTGTCCTGCCCCTACGCAGCAGGCGCATACTGTGTGGCGATGAGTAAAGAGACGAGTACAGATCACCCGCAAACGAAAGGCATAGTGGAACGCTTCAACGGTCGCATCAGCGAGCTGTTAAAGCAGACCCGGTTCGACAGCAGGGCCGATCTCGAAATTACCTTACTTAATTACCCGAAGCTGTACAGCCACCACATTCCACAGCGCGCCATTGGCTCCAAAACGCCAGTTCAAGCGCTGAAGGAATGGCAGCAGAAAAAGCCGGATCTATTCGTTAAACGTATTCAGAACCAGACGAGGCTTGACAGCCCCGCTGTCTCGCTGGATCTTCCCGGTCGAGACGGTACGGGGCGGGAGCACTGGAAGCCGTGCCCCCCGGGTTAAGCACGATTACGTAGTCTCTCGGCGTTTTACTTTGCCGAGTTGACAGCCTGAAGGATCATAGCGGCTGTTACCCTCTTCGTCAGCTAGATCCACGGGCAGTGTCACAGGGAACGAAGAACGCGATAGCGATCCGTTAGGGCGCGCTGAGTGACGGCTGCACTTTCATCCAGCCATTCGTAGGCATGTGGCGTCCCGGGGTGGACGTGGAGCTCGAGCGGGACATCGGCGGCCGCCAGCTTCTGGGCATAGGCAAGGCTCTCGTTCCGCAATAGATCGAGATCGCCTACCTCGATGTAGGCGGCCGCCAGGCCACGGGCGTCAATGAGCCGTGCAGGAGAGGTCGTCTCCGAGGCTGGACCATCGGCCCGAGCGTTCCAGGAGGTCTCATTCATGCTAGCGGTCCATGCGAGGAAGGGAGCGAGGGCCGCGCTGGCGACCGTAACCCTGTCGTCCAGCATGGGGTACACGAGAATCTGCTGTGCGATCGAAATTCCACGGTCCCTCGCCAGGACGGCGGCCGTCGCCGCAAGTCCTGCGCCCCCGCTGTCGCCCATCACCGCGATGCGCGTGGTGTCCACTCCAAGGCTGTCTGCCTCGTTGATTAGCCACATCACTCCGGCGAAGACGTCCTCGCTGAGTTGCTGGCCTTTGCCCTCGGGGGCCACTCGATAGCCGACCGACAAGATGGGGACAGACGTTTCGGCCACGTAGACGCGCATCCTGCGGTCGTAGTGATCGAGGGTGCCGGCCACCTGACCGCCTCCGTGAGCGTAGACGACGGCGGAGCCGGGGCGGGCGTTACCCTTGGTGTACCAACGGGCTTCGAGGGTGGCAGTGTCGCCAACGGGGATGGAAACGGTAATCCCCCCACAAAAAGAGCGCGATCAGAAGTAGAATTTTCTACTTAAGACACAGAAAGCTCTACATGAAGACGTCCCGCTTTACCGACAGCCAGATTATCGCCATTCTCAAGCAGGCCGAAGCCGGCAGCCCAGTTCCGGAGCTGTGCCGTGAGCACGGCATCAGCAACGCCACGTTCTACAAGTGGCGCTCCAAGTTTGGCGGCATGGATGCCTCGCTGATGGCGCGCATGAAGGAGCTGGAGGAGGAAAACCGGTGTCTCAAGAAGATGTACGTCGAGGAGCGCCTGAAGGCCGAGATCGTCGCGGAGGCACTCACAAAAAAGTGGTAGCGCCATCTCAACGGCGGGAGATGGCGCAATGGGCCGTGTTGGAGCGGTCAGCCACAATCAAGCTGGCGTGCCAGGCATTTGGCATCAGCCAGACCTGCTACCGGTACAAGGCCAAGCTGGACGCGGAAAACGTCCTCATTGCCGATTGGCTGGTGCGGCTGACGAACAACCAGCGAAACTGGGGTTTCGAGCTGTGCTTCCTGTACATGCGTAACGTGAAGGGCTTCAAATGGAACCACAAGCGCGTCTACAGGATTTACCGTGAACTTGAGCTGAACCTGCGCATCAAGCCGCGCCACCGACTGGTGCGCGAGAAACCGCTGCCGCTGGCGGTGCCGGCCGCGATCAACCAGAGCTGGTCGATGGACTTCATGCACGACCAGCTTGCCGATGGCCGCAGCATCCGTCTGTTCAATGTGATCGATGATTTCAACCGCGAAGGCTTGGGAATCGAGGTCGACTTCTCGCTGCCATCAGAGCGCGTGATCCGCTCGCTCGACCGGATCATCGAATGGCGAGGCAAGCCACAAGCCATCCGATGCGACAATGGCCCGGAATACATCAGTGCGGTGACCTTAGCCTGGGCCGCAAAACGCGGCATACGCATTGACTTCATCCAGCCTGGGCAGCCGCAACAAAACGCCTACGTCGAGCGCTACAACAGGACGGTTCGGTACGATTGGTTGGCGCATCATCTGTTCGAGACGCTCGACGAAATACAGGAATTTGCCACTAACTGGCTGTGGACCTACAATCACGACCGGCCCAACATGGCACTCGGCGGTATTACGCCAAAACAGAAACTGGCGCTCGCCGCTTAACCCCTACTTTTAGCGTGCTCTAAAAAAGGGGGGATTACCAAACGTCTTCACGATTGACGCCGTCCGGGATGGGCGGCGCTAGCCGCCCCATCTCAGTATACTGGTAGTTAATTCGATCGCGTAGTGCCCGCACGTCATTCGCGGGAGGATCGGCATGTTCAGAAAGTCTGAAGGGAGTCGGCCTAGCGCCTGCGCGAGCTCATCGTCAAGACGATAATTGATCATTGGTATTTTCCTCGAGAGGTGGGTTGCAAACGGAGCGCGCCCGATAAGTTAACGTCGAAGTAGAGTCCGAAGCCTGCCAAGGTCAGCGACCCGCGGCATTCAATTGGCTCAACCGTGTTGTTCAAACTGATTTCCGATCACCAATCATTGATCCGTTGATGGAGTACTCGATGGCGACTAGTTCATCCGTTACCATCATGCCCTCCAGCGAAAACCAGGTCTCATCGGGCCGTACCTTCTCCAGGTAATTTTTGGACGCGAAGAACGCTTCGTAATCCGCCAGGCTGTCAAACCAGATTTCGGTCAGGCCGTCATAAGTGGGAGCCGGTTGACCCAGTGCGGCGATCGGATGCGAGACCGCATACTTGCGAACATACTGCGCCGCTTCAGGAATCGACGTGAAAAGAGGAACGTGTATGCGGCGGTGATGATCAACGAAGTCTTCTTGGCTCATGCCGTCTACGCGGTTGATCATATAAGCAAATTTAATCATTCAATACTCCTTGAGAGCGCGATTGCGCCATTGTTAAAATCTGGTTTCTGGAACTGGATGAGACTGAGCCCGGCCTAGACAGCGGCAACGCCGCCATCGACAAAAAGTTCATGCCCAGCGACAAAGCTACTCTCACGTGATGCCAAGAAGAGAACTGCGCGCGCAATCTCGTTCGGCTCCGCCATCCGCCCAAGCGGCACGCTTTTGTTATGCGCCACTTCCACTTCTGGTTGCGAGTCGAGGTAGCCCCGAATAAGACGTGTCTCTGTGCCACCGGGAGAGACAACGTTGACGCGGATGCCTCGCTCCTTGAGGTCATTCGTCCAGCTGCGGGCGAACGAGCGCACCGCTGCTTTGCTGGCGTTATACAGAGACTGGCCTGGCAGGCCTTTACTGCCGGCAATCGAGCCGCAGAGGACGACAGTACCTCCCGCCCTCATCAGCGGCAGTGCTTTCTGCACAGTGAATACCATGCCTTTCACATTAGCGCCAAAGGTCGTGTCGAAATGCGTATCGTTAATCTCCTCAAGTGGAACGACTTCGTATTTGCCTGCGTTTGCGAACACGACGTCGACCTTCTGGTGGTCGCGTTGAATCTGTTCGTAAAGCCGGGCGACGTCGGAAGCGAGGGTCACGTCACCTTGCACGCCAATTGCTCCGTGGCCGATCTCTTTCACAGCATCGGCGAGCACATCTTGCCGGCGCCCTGTTATGTACACGTGCGCACCTTCGGTCGCGAAAAGTTTCGCCGTTGCGAGGCCGATGCCGTCGCTTCCGCCCGTGATCACTACAACTGCGTTTTCAAAACGTTTCGTCATTTTCTGGTACCCTTTAGCTAAGTGGAGGATTTCTTCACTTATAATACGGAGGGCTCCTCCACTTGACAAGCGAAAGAAGAAAATAGTGAGTGATGATCCTGCTCTCAGGGCTGATGCACAGAAAAACCGTGAACTGATCCTGTCTGCCGCCGAAGCACTGTTCCTCGAAAAAGGAGCAGGTGTTTCGCTGGAAGTGGTTGCCAGGCGTGCAGGCGTCGGTATTGGTACGCTTTACCGTCGCTTTCCCACGCGCGAGGCGCTATTGGCCGCCACCAGCAACGAGCGGTTCATGGCACTGGCGGAGACCAGCCGGACGCGCGGCCCGGATCTTGCACCAGGCGACGCGGTACGCGCTTATCTTGAAGAGCTGGCCAGGAACACGAGCATTTATCAGAGCCTGGCTGCGTCGATCGGGACGGTGATCCAATGCGGGACGCCCGGGTGCAATGCGATCACCGCGGAGGGGCACCGGCTGCTTCAGCGTGGAAAGGAAGCAGGCAGCATCCGCCCGGATGTCACGTACGACGATCTGATTTACGTGATCACTGCCATTTCCATCGCAATCGACAACGACCGTTCATCGACATCGCGCATTGGCCATCTAGTGGACTTGTTTATGAATGGTGTAAGCGTAAAAGCCTCGAATTAGCCATCGATACTGTTGGCGTGCTGGCTTTGGCCACTACGCCTTCGACCTCGGCCCGCAATCGGCTGTGCAACTTTAACCGGCACAAGCAGGGCATGCCGAAAATCGAGAGGTTTCTCGTCTGGCTTGCTGATGAAATGAACTAGATGCGCCGTGAACTCGACGATATTCCGGCTTCAAGCGCTACGATGTGGGTAACGTTCTACTTCATCACCGGCTGCTCTGGAAAATCCCATCATAGGCAATAGCATGCTCGAACCTTATATGGCAATAATGGACGAAGTCATCCGTCATAGATTCAGTGAATGCGCGCATCCTTGCAATGCTCGATGAGTGAGCTTTATGCCTCAAGTTCCTTGCTTACGTATGGCCGTTTGGCCGATTCCTGCCTGTCGCGACCGGCTGGTTTCGACCCAAAGCGGACCTAGTCGAGGTCTAGTACGGCTCTAATCTATGACTATTGAGCTTCATACTTTTCGCGCAGACTTAAATAGACTTTCTTGCAATGCTCGAAATATTCGCGTTCGTCATGCTGTGTTTTTTCCGCTTCTTTCCCACTAATCGGAGCATCGACTTTGAGCGACTCTACGACCTCTACTGAAATCGCATCACCGATTCTTAGCGGTCTTTGTGATATCCAGTTGAGGTGCTCATCAGGTACGTCTGAAGCCCTTGAGGTAAGGCCGCCAACAGTGATGAAAAGATTAGCAGGCTCATCCTCGCGTCCTGAATGACTGCTACCTCCGAGTTTCCCCACACAGGTTACAGCCGCATTAAGGACGCCAAGATCATCCGCTCCGGCGATTACTGGCGCTTCATCGTTGATTCGGACCCTGAGTGCATGCATCTGTCTATCCTTTCGAGTTTTCTAGGCGGCTGAGCTAATTCTAGATGCTCGCATCGCAGGACGTGGGCGTCCGCTTCTGGCCGATTTCGGAAGTTCTAGCTTGTACATCAGACCATCCTTGAGCGTACGCGAGAACCTGCATCAGGACAGTATGGAATTCCACTTAGGCAAATGATACTTGCGGCGACCATAAGCGTAATAGCCTGCCATGCTGAGACCGACAAACAAGCCGACGCCTGCGGCAAGCACGACAGCCAGTGCAACCGGAAAGCCCTGTTGACTCCAAACAAACAGCGACATAAAGGCTCCCCACAAAGAGCCAAACCATATTGCAGCGAGGGGAAGGGTGCGCCAGAACGGCACGAAGTGAGGCGGGGCTGCATCGACACCAAGGCGCCAGAGCAAACGCAGATACGGAGGTTCATAATTGCTGCGCCACATGCCAGTATCGGCCAAGATTGCGAGCGCTTTAGTACGGCGAGTATTGTTGGACATGGAGGACGATTAACGGATGGAGTTCAATCTTACCGCAGTCGGAGCAGGGAAAAAGGCGCGCTTTTTCACATTACGCTAAACGACCGCTCTTGGCCGAAACCGGCCCGTCGAGCCAGCATAGCAGGTTGCCAGGTTGAAAATCCAGTGGTAGCCCTGACTGGCCGGTACCGACCCTAACCAGACGTAAGCGACCACCGCGATGCCGGCAACTGTCCGGATCTATCAACAGGAAGATCGAGTTTCCCTAGGGCTGCGCGCAATAGGTGCGCCCGCAACGCACTAGGCAAGGTCAAAGCTTGGGCGTGGCAATGATGAGACCGAACAGCGTGCCCCACGGCGCGCCCGATAAGAAGAAGAAAGCAGCGGTCACCGCAGACATTGTCCTGTCGGGACTCTTTACACGTTGCGCCAGATCGAAACGGTCATTTCTTTTAACATACTGTTTTTATTAAATATTTTCATCCGGCACAAGAATTGCTTATTGAGGAGCACAATAAATTGACACTATAAGGGCCCTGAAATGAAATTCTTGTTTAACAAGCTCGTCTTCGCCGCAGCGCTCACCCTGCTCGCCACCTCGTCGGCTAACGCCGCGCTGACCTTCACGGTCGAGACCTTGTCGAATAAATCGGTGGTAATCACTGGCTCGGGCACGCTGGACGGCGTACAAGCCGATAACAACCTGAACCTGTTCGTGTTTGATGGCCTCGTCACCAATCTTTCTGACTTAGAGGGCAGGAACGTCTTCGGTAGTTCGACCATGAAGGTGGGGTCCGTCGCAGTCAACTTCGCGCACATGGTTGAGGCTAGCCTATGGCCAAGTTATTCCCTGAACGGCAAGGCGATCGTCTATGCCGGCAACCCTTACGGCTCCTCGTACTTCCAGCTTGGCGATGCGGTGACCGGACAGCTCTTCCTGAATATTAGCGATGAAACCCCGGCCGTGTTCGCTCCGCCCGGCTTCACCGGCGATGTCGAATGGGGCATCAATGGCAACCTGCATAAAGTTGGCACCTTCCAGATGGCCCAGCCTAGTCGGGATGTGCCGGAGCCGGCGTCGCTGGCCCTGCTGGCCGGTGGCCTGCTGGCCGTGGGCGCCGTGCGCCGTTCACGCCGCCGCGCCTGATCAACCAGTCGAACACTCTCGCAGAGCGGGCCTGAGCCGCACAAGGCCTGCAGGCGGACGCAACCCCACGCCGTACACTGGGCGTGGGGTTTTTATTTGGCCTGAACTGCTGCGGCAGCTTGGGTGTCATGGCAAGCTTATTGTTCTACATCAGAATTCTTCGTTTGTGGCAAACCTACTTAAAGCGCTATAGCGGCAAGATGGCTCTGCCGTGCGTGAGCGATATCAGACTTTTCCGCCGCGCCCAGCCGGAAACCGCCTGCGCCGTGCTAATTGCTGTGACAGGATATGGCCAAGAGCATGATCGTGAGGCCACTCGGGCAGCCGGATTCAACCATCATCTAGTCAAGCCGCTCGACCCAGATCGCTTCTAAGGCTATTGCCCAACGTAGCGCGAGCGAAACGCTGACATGGATACCACCGCCGCCGGCAGCGGTTGTGTCTATCAAACCGTTGATCATCGCCGCGATATGGTCCCACTAGTTGAACGTCCGCTTTTGGCCGAAAGCAGACGGTCTGCACGGCTCGATGTACTCGGCTATTGCCTGCAGAGCAACTAGTGGTCTGTTGGCGTTCTAAAGCATGAAGGCCTTTAAGAAAACGGCTCAGGCGTCGTGTGCGCTTCGCGCGTACAGAAACGCATCAAGTCTTTTTCTTCGTGTTCTTCTCGAACGGCTTTAGCCCCTTGACGTCGAATTCGAGGTCCGCCGAGTTGTTACGGAAGAAGTCGATGCGGAACGTAGCGTGCTTGGCTTTGAACACCTTCTTCCACAATTTTTCGTCGTAGGTCGTTAGGCTCTCGCCTTTCGGACCGGATTCGTGGAAGTTGTAATATTGGGGCTTCTCATCGTCGAACTTCACCAGGACACTGCACGACCTGTGGCATCCAAACTGACCTTGCTTGATATCGATCGAAACAATACCGGCCTCGCTCATCCTGAAGTCGGCATGTTGTGCTCCCTGATAGGGGAATTCTAAGGAAAAGGTATTTTCGCTCTGAATCCAAGCAACACTGCCGCTGTTTCCGGTCATCTTGTCGGTCCAAGACGTGTATTGCCAGGTCGGCTTGGCAGAAGCTGGCTGCGATGATGCCGCAGAATCAGAAGTGCTGGACGCGGCGGTTGTGGTCGGCGTTGAGGTCGAACTGCATTTCGATGCCGCGATACCGACAACGACAACGGCAAGAAATATGAAGAGAGGTCTCATTTATTTACTTCCGCTTCGACTTGATTTCAGGTGGCGCCGCGCGTTCAGCGAGTTGGGTAGCGACGTTCAGAATTGCAACCGCGAACTGTTCAAGCGGATGATCGGCACAATATTGCTTGAACGCACCGGAGATCGCTGCGCCATCGGTCTCCTTGAGGATGTCGAACTTGTACTTGACGTTGTTCAGGGTCGACAACATTCCGAAGGCCCATGATTCGTAGTAGAACTCGGACGGCGTACCCTTGATCTGCTCGTTGTAGAAGCCACACGTCTTCGAGCCGACGCCGATGATCGTTGCCGCGCCTGAGTGCGCAGATGCGGCAAGCAGAACCGCCGCTGTCAAAGCTCGATATACCTTCATGTCATCCCCTATTGTTCAAAATAAACATGATACCGGGATGACAACGTTCTTGGCTACTAGGAACCCCTGATACTCGACTACTTAGTTGTCTCAGTGTTGTCTTTTTCCCCACTAAAAAGCGACTCGAGTAGGATGCCCATCATTGGAAATTGCCACCATCTTGGAAAGCGCGAGTCGTGTTCCTAGGCGCTGGAGGTCTTGGTTAGTAGCGACACCCGATCTGATCTATCAGTAGGTGGTGTTCGCAGCCGAGCTAGCCACGATCAGTAGCGTTTCTGCCCGTATGCTCGCCACCCAAAGGGTCGGGTACGCTGGCAGCGTCAACGCAAGTTCGATCCCACATGATTTGGTCGTGCTCGCGCAGCCGCCGAAGAACCGCTTCGTGGACGCGCTGCCAAACGCTGGCTTGCATTCACTTGATAAGCCGACGCCCACAAGCAATGCCACTGCCGCAGCCGAGTTCGCGCGGCAAATATTCCTATGGTATCCCTGTCTTGAGCCCAAATAGGATGCCGGTTAGGGCGTGCGATCGTTGAAACGTGGCCGTCCGTTTTTTGGCGACCTGCTGTGGGTCCGGAGATGATCTACGGTTCGCGATACCCGGCCGTGAGGCGTTTCGCTCAGAACAATGATGTTTGCGCTGATGCGCGGCTACCGCAGTCGCGTCGAGCCTAAACGGCGCAACCACACCATCGCCAGTCCGCAGCTATGCTCCCGCAGGTCCGCGACCAGAGTGCCATACGCAAGATGGCACTTGCATTAACTATCCGATTAGTTTGCCTGACGAATTTCGATGATTTGATCGGCCTGAGGCTTGAGCTTTGGTCGCGCAAGTTCGGCGTCCGCTGAGCTTAGGCACATGAATTGGATCTCTGCGTTAGGGTCACGACCAAACGACATATCACGTTGCTGCGTATTGATGACCTGCAGCTCCTTGCCCTGCGATTTGCAGAATTCGGCGCCTTCTTTGAAAGCCTTGGCCTTTAAGGTTCCGCCGGATTGAACCGACTTGCCCCCAATGGCGATCATGTACGTGTCTTTGCCAATTGGGACGGGCCCGGTCGAGGTCGCGCAAGCGGTCAGTACAAGCAACGGAAGGCACCAATAGATTCGCATTTTTCTTCCAGAAAAAATGCACATTTTATACGAAAATTTCCTATTTGCATCTATTCTATCAACGCTTTTGACGGTAATCGGGCGAAATTTGCCGAGGGAAGCGTCTAGCTTAGCGTCACGGTCATCAGTGGGTAGGCTGCGGGCTTGCCAACCTATCCCAACCATACATGTACGCGGAGCGCGGCTTCGCGCCGCAAGAGGTAAGTGCGTAACTTTGAATAAACCCCGTGCTGCCTTGGGCCGTTTTCTGGCTCAAGCATGCACGTGGCCAACGTGAAGCTGCTGCACTGCAGGGCAGCCGCCATTATTATGATTAGCTTGCAACGTCACCTCTTAGCCGGTTCCCCTCCTTCGGCTGAGGCCGCTTTCGACCCGAAGCAGACGTTCGAGCTGATGACTTAACCGATGAATGACTTGGGGCTTGTAACGTATTGACGTGGTGCAATTATCGGAAAATCCCTTCACATCTGAAATACGTATTAATCTAATAAAGGGATTCGCGTGATGAAATCATGTCTTAGTCTTGCAAAAAGGTGATCAAATCCATTACCTTTTGAGCACCTCTTCGATCGGCGTGTACATTAAGCGCCTCTATACTCGTGAATATGCGCGGATCCTTATAGTTTTCGCCAGAACTTTCGTCTAGTGTTACTCGTGCCTTTAATGCAATTTCATTCGAGACAGCATTCCATCGATTTGCGTCGCCATACAATTTGGCATGAGCCAATCGTCGGAGGCTCCACGGCCATAAACCGGTACCAGGCGGCAGGTAATCATCGTCTAAGAATACCTTATAAGTGTCTAGCCGGGAGCGCACAGGTTCAAGAAAATCATCGTAGTCATTCAGAAACTGACGCGTTGCATTCCCTTCGCCTTCCGGCAATATGTCGATTGGATAATATTCGTTATTATAAATATGAACTGGGGATCCCACATCCGCCAGCCATATGCTCTGGGAAACAGCAGTTATATTGGGTTCCTCATGGAAACAACTTTCGATTAGGTCTTCCAGTTCAACAAAGGTTACCTTCAAAATGCAGTTAATTGCAGCCAATCCTGCGGGTGGTCGCCCAGTCGCTGCTGGGGATTCCATTATTAGCAAGTGGTGATGAATATTTTCGATGCTTCTCTGCGACATTTTCAATATCGATGAAGTACAAGAATCAAGTTTCCATTGCTGTGTTGAGGAAAAATGCGTCGAAAGGTTCGACAAAGCCCATTTCAGACCGGCTTTTTTATTCGATGCCACTATTATTCAACTCCTCGCACAAAGTATCCTCTTAAAATCGCAGAAGGTCGCGACGGTAATCTCGGATCATCATTTGATGCTTATTTGCTGTATCTCCTGAAAGCGTCACTTCGGCTGCATTAGATGGAAAAGTTGCGGAATTTCACGAAGAGTAGGAACCGACCCATAGCAGACGTTCAACAATTTGCAGCTTATAACGGATCCTCATGAGCGATTTTAAGTCCACCGTCTGGGCCAGGCATCCATACAGTACCTGTGTCAGAACTGACATCGAAAAATCCGACTTCATATTTTTCTGATAAATCGAACAGCTTTGAATAGGCTTCGTCAGCTTTAGACCACGAAAATGAGATATAGATGAAATTCTTGCCGATACTGTAATCTGCTTCGGTTTCGGGTTCCTCGAAGTCGCGAACTGCAAGCGGTCCGTTCATGGGCCGAAACGTCGCAATTAGTTCGTTGAAAAGAGCCCGCAGTGGCAGCGCAGTAACGCTTGGATCATCGTACGAATGATCTTCGCCGCCTTCAGTTTGTGTATCAAGCCATTCCAGGAATTCATTTCTTCCAGTTGGGACAGAGTCTAGCGAAAACACCATCAAGTCGTAGCTCACGTAAATATCTCCAATAAATTATCAGTTGCTACACCGTGTGACGGTTCTTGACTAGATCGCTTACAACGCGCAGTCCATGAGGCGTCAACCCAGTACGTCTGCTGTTGGCGGATGGCG
>Ga0265798_10000631_pt1 | contig 57635 bp, 53 predicted proteins | sample P3T30metagenome_FD_192430 | JGI IMG/M metagenome (GOLD analysis project Ga0265798, IMG submission 192430) | Plant litter microbial communities from East Loma Ridge, Irvine, California - P3 T30 | ecosystem: Environmental > Terrestrial > Plant litter > Unclassified | place: USA: California... | reverse complement strand
GAAGCACGCCAAGTACTTCTGGCGCCGCTTCGTTGCCGTGAACGGGGCAGATCTGCTTGACGAAATTCAGTCCTTGATGAAAGGTTTCGGAAGCGAATTCACAATAAATTTTGCGTGACTACTTAGGGCTTCTAAACCCTTGCAGCGGTCATCTGGTCATATACTGCTGCCGATAAAGCACGTTATTTAAAAGATGTGTCTTTGCCTTTGATCCATTGTGCGAACCCAGCGATAAAGTCTGCGAGGTGATTCTTGCCAGGCGACCGCAGCGCATGCCCGGCGTTACCATATTCGATGAATCTGGCGCCTTTGCCAGGATGCGCAGCGAAATAATCGCGCAGTTTTCGACCTGATTCGACAGGTACACTGTCGTCTTTCTCACCCATCGCCGCGACTATCGGGATATTGAGTTGGGCGTAAGTGGGAAGTGGATCGTAAAACAGATGCGAGCTCCAGTAGCGATAAGGGTGGCCGAAAAATTCTTTTTGAAGACTTTCCGGATCAGCCTTGATCGAAGAATAGGTTTGAAGCAATTGGTCCCTCGAGAACAGCGTTGCATAGGGCGCTACGCCGCGTGCGGCAAAGATCAGGAACCCTTGACTTTGTGGAAGCCCGCCACTACCAACGGTGGCAAGCCATCCGATTTTCGCGCTGCGAGCCGCGACGATCGGGGCAACCGTCCCCCCTTCCGAAAAGCCGAGGATTGCGAGACTGCGCGGCGCCAAGGATTTGAGGTGAGGTTCGATGTCGATAAATGCCAGCGTGTCACCAACCCGGCTTTCCAAACGATCGGCGCGATTATAAATGTCCGAGCAGTGTTTCCCGTCGTCATCCTGTTTGATTCCTGTTTTCTCCAGAAAATAGAGGTTGATGGGCGCCGGATAGTTTTCGAAAAAACCGGGGACCCGGTGGCCGAAGTCGCTGCAACCGGAGCCGCTGATCAGCAGGACCGGGACAGGTTCTTCGTCGAAGCCGGTATCATGCAATCGGTAATAGCGGCGCTGCTCCCCGTCGATCTGTATCGTTGTTTCATCAAAGATCCTCTCGGCCATGACGGAAGCCGTAGCCAGTGCGCTACATACTGCGACCAGCATGCGAGCCAGAAATTTTTGAGTCATTCAAGGTCCTGGTGCGGAAAGGGGATTGCAGTTCGATGTGGGACGAATACGTTGAAACCCAAGCACGACTGGCGGCCATTACGTAGTCACACTTTTTATTAAAGCTTGCAAGTACTTTCCATGAATACCGACCAGTTAGCATTCCTGCCGTCGAGATAATCGACCGGCACCGTCGCCAACTCATCCGCCGTCACATCATCCAGGCAATGCACGCTCACCGCCACATACGCTCCCCAGCGCGGTGAATCGCCCTTGCCGAACGGCCGTACCCCGCACACCGAACAAAACAAATGCTGCTCGGTCCGGGTATTGCACCGGTATTCAGTCAGCGATTCGTCGCCCGCCAGCAGGCGGAGCGCCGACGGGACGACGAGCGCCGCCCAGTTCCGCTGCTTGGTGCATAAAGTGCAGTTGCAGCGGATCGTGCCGATGGACAGATCGATATCCGCCTCGAACCGGACCGCGCCGCAATGGCAACTGCCGCGATATGCACGCACGCTCATCCCGGATCAGCGAGAAGCCGCAGCCGATGCCGGCGCAGCCTCCACCACCGGCAACTCCACGAAACTGCTGTGATACACCCGCTGCGTCGCCTTTTTATAATCGCCCGGTTTCGCATCGAAGATATTCGGCACGAAGGTCTGCGGATTCCGGTCGTACAGCGGGAACCAGCTCGACTGTACCTGCACCATGATGCGGTGCCCCGGCAGGAACACGTGATTCGCCGTCGGCAAACCAAAGCGGTAATTCAGCGGCTTGTTCGGCGCCAGCGGCTTGCCGACCTCGTAGCCTTCGCGATAGCGGCCGCGGAAGATGTCGCCGGATACCATCAGCTGGTAGCCGCCCAGCGACGGCTGGCTCGCCACCTGGTCCGGATACACGTCGATCACTTTCACCACCCAGTCCGCATCGGTGCCGCTGGTCGAGGCGACCAGGTTGGCGATCGGTTCGCCGCTGATCTTCACCGGCACGGTCAAAACGTCGGACACGAAGGTGGCGACGTCGGTGCGGCCCGAGGCTTCGCGCTGGTCGTCGACCAGCCAGCGCGGCCAGGTCTGGCCCTTGTCCTCGTCGTAGCCCTGGGGCGGGATCGGGCGCTGGCGGAACGGCACCGGTTTCGCAGGGTCGGACACGTATTCCTCGTAGCCCTGGCCCGCTGCGCCGCCCAGCACCGCCTTCTGGCCCGGCGCCAGGCGGAGCGGCACCGGCTTGATCGCGCAAGCGACGCCGGCCGCGCAACCGCTCGGCCACGACGCCAGATCGCGCCATTTGTTGGTGCCGGTCTCGAAGGCGGTGACGGCCGCAATCGCCGGCACCGATGCGTCGCCCTTCAGGTAGCGCGCGAGGAAGGGTTTCAGCACTTCCTGGCGCCAGCGGAGGGCGGTGTCGGCGCCGAAGCGGATGGCGCCCAGGCGGCTGCCGTCGCCGATCGCGCCGCCGTGCGACCACGGTCCCATCGACAGGAATACCTTGTTGTCCTTGTCGTTCGGCTTGATCGCCTTGTACACCGCGATCGGACCGTAGATGTCCTCGGCGTCCCACAGGCTATGCACCAGCAGGGTCGGCACCGTCACCGGCTGTTTCGCCAAAATCTTGTCCATGGCCTGCTGCTGCCAGAAGCTGTCGTAGGCCGGGTGGGCGAGCACCTTGCGCCAGAAGCCGCTTTGCTCCAGGCCACGCTGGCGGCCCAGTTCGCCAGCGGACCCGGCGCGCAGGAACATGTCGTAGTCGTCGTAGTGCGCGCCGAACCACTTGGCGCTGTTGCCGCGCGTGACCACCTGCTCCAGCATGTAGGACATGTTGATCTGGCGGAAGGCGCCGTGGTGGAACCAGTCGTCGCCCATCCAGCCATCGACCATCGGGTTCATCGGCACCGACACTTTCAATGCCGGGTGCGGGTTCACCAGCGGCGTCAAGGAAAGGAAGCCGTCGTAGGAGATGCCGATGATGCCGACCCGGCCATTGGTCTCGGGGACGTTTTTCGTCAGCCATTCGATGGTGTCCCAGGTGTCGGTCGAGTGGTCGACCGGGGTCGGATTCAGCGGGCCCGCCAGCGGACGGTTCATGACGTAGTCGCCTTCGGAACCGTACTTGCCGCGCACGTCCTGCACCACGCGGATGTAGCCGCCTTCGACGATCACGTCGGCCGCGTTGTCGTAGCCGTTCAGGATGGCTTCCATGTCCGAGCTCTCGGCATGGCTGGTCAGGCTGGCGGCGTCGTAGGGCGTGCGCGTCAGCAGGATCGGCGCCTTGCTTGTGCTGGTCGCACTCTTGGGCACGATGATGACGGTGTTCAGGCGGGTGCCGTCGCGCATCGGGATCATGACCGTGCGCTTGACGTAGTTGAATCCGACGGTCGGGCTGGTGAATTCGGCCGGCGTCTCGGAGGGCAGGGCGGGGTACTGGGACGCTTGCGCGGCCGACTGCGCGTGGGCCAGCGCGGCCGGGATCGTTGACGCGAGCAGGGAGAGGAAGTAGAGGGAAGCGGCGGCGAGCGGTGACTTCATGGCGTCCTTGTTCTTGTGCTGATGTAGGCGGCTGGGGCAGGCAAACGCATATTGTGTTGCCTTATCGATACATTAGCATAAGAACAAGGATGTTGTTTTCGAATGAATCCTCGACTGGATCAGGCTTGCCTGCGGCAGGGCTGGATATATATTCAGTATCAAACCCCCATATTCATACTGTCACTTGATGCAAGGAGCCGCCATCCATGTCCACCCTGACCGTCCGCAAGCTGAACGTCGATCTGTCGCACGGATTCGCGCGCGACTGGATGGGCGACGCCTATCGCACCGCCTTCATGAATGCGCTGTCGATGACCTTTCCGCTTGGCGAACAGATGTTCATCGACAGCGTGCGCGCGGTGCCTTTGGAAACCATCACCGATCCGGCGCTGCGGGCCGAGGTCAAGGATTTCGTCGGCCAGGAAGCCAGCCACCGTTTCATGCACCAGCAGGTCAACGACCAGCTGGCGCGCCAGGGCTATGAGTACAAGCTGGAACCAAAGTTGCGCAAGCGTGTCGAACTGATCAGGAAACTGCCGGTGCGCGACCAGTTGGCGATCACCTGCGCGCTCGAACACTATACGGCCATCCTGGCCGATTTCGTGCTGCGCCATCCTGAATGGTTCGACGGCGCCGAACCGCAGATGCGCACCCTGTGGTCCTGGCATGCGGCCGAGGAGGCCGAGCACAAGGCGGTGGCCTTTGACGTTTATCAAGCGGCCGGCGGCGGCTACTGGAAGCGGGCGCTGTGGTACCTGCACGCGAGCCTGATCTTCTGGTGGGAGACCTCGCTGCAGACCGCCTGCAACCTGAAACGCGACCGCAAGCTGTCCAGCTGGCGCACCTGGACCAGCGCCGCGCGCGCCTGGTTCGGCCGCGGCGGCCTGGCCTGGCACCTGGTCGTGCCGGGCCTGCAGTACCTGGCGCCACGCTTTCACCCTTGGCAGCATGATAATCGTGCACTGCTGCGGGTGTGGCTCGAGCACAACGACGACGCCTTCCGCGCCATCCGCAGCACGCCGCCCTGACGCCTGATTGCGCCCGGCGGCCCGGCGGGTGTCATAATGGGCGGCTCGACCAAGGGGGTTATCGTGATTCGCTATATGGGCACGCGCAAGAATGCGCAGGGTGCCGACGTTTATGTGTTCATCGTGAATGGACTCGAAAAGGAAGTGCGCGAACACGCGCTCAAGCAGCATCCCGGCTGCCATGACGCCTTGCCGGCGTCCGTCAAGGCCAAGATCGCCGCCAATCGCGCCTGGCTGTCCAAGGCGTGATGCGCCGCGCCGCTGCGGCCTTTTCAATCACGCTGGCCGTGGCGCTCGGCGCGGCATCCGGCGCCTGCGCCGCCCAGGACGGCAAGCCGCCGACCACCTTCGGCGCCGTGATCGGCAGCGCGCTGCTGTGCCATGACCAGCTCGACAACGCCTACTTCTACAACTACCTCAAGACCGCCTTCGGCCCGCCCTACAAGCACGAAGGCGGTGCTTGGTGGTTCCGCACCGGCGAGGAAGCCACGCTGTGGGGCGCCCAGGTGACCGAGGTGATGGTCAGCGACGACACCAGTGAACTGGTGTTCGTGGCGGCGGTGGCGGAGGTGCCGCCGGACCAGCTGGAACAGTCGATCCGCAAGGTGGCCGGCGTGCGCCACCTGGCGGCCGACGCATCGACCTATCCTTTGCGGGTGTCAAACCCGGGCAGCACGATCGCTTACTACAATACCAAAAGCAAAATATACTGCGCGAAGTTCAAACCGCAGCCGTCGAGCCGCTAAGGATGGTCACCCGCTAGCATGTACACCAATTATTTCAACCTGAAGCAGGCGCCGTTCTCGATCGCGCCCGATCCGCGCTACCTGTTCATGAGCGAACGGCACCGCGAAGCGCTGGCGCACCTGCTGTACGGGATCGGCAGCGGCGGCGGCTTCGTCCTGCTGACCGGCGAGATCGGCGCCGGCAAGACCACGGTCTGCCGCTGCTTCATCGAGCAGATCCCGTCCAACTGCGCCCTGGCCTACATCTTCAACCCGAAGCTGACGGTCGAGGAACTGCTGCTCACCATCTGCGACGAATTCCGCATCCAGCTGCCGCCGGCGTCCACTGGCAATATCGGCGTGAAGGGCTACGTCGACGCCATCAACGCCTACCTGCTGGCCAGCCACGCGCAGGGCAACAACAACGTGCTGGTTATCGACGAGGCGCAGAATCTGTCGCCCCAGGTGCTGGAGCAATTGCGCCTGCTGACCAACCTCGAGACCAGCGAGCGCAAGCTGCTGCAGATCATCCTGATCGGCCAGCCCGAGCTGCGCGCCATCCTGGCCCGGCCCGAGCTGGAACAGCTGGCCCAGCGCGTGATCGCGCGCTACCACCTGGGCCCCTTGTCCGAATCCGAGACCGGCGCCTATGTCGCGCACCGGCTGGCGGTGGGCGCCCGTTCGGGCGGATTGCAGGCCGGCGCGCCGATCCCGGCCTCGCTGGCGCCGCTGGTGCACCGCCTGACGCAAGGCGTGCCGCGCCGGATCAACCTGCTGTGCGACCGCGCGCTGCTCGGCGCCTACGTCGAGAACAGCCGCGAAGTCACGCCGAAGATCCTGCGCCGCGCCGCCCAGGAAGTGTTCGCGGGCGAAGCGCCGCCGGCGCGCGCGCCGCTGCGCTGGCCGCTGGTGGCGGGTGGCGTGCTGGCCGGGGCCGCGATCAGCGCGGCCGCCTGGCAGGTGGCGCCGCGCGCACCGGCGCCGGATGCCGCGGCGCCGGCCACCGTGGCGCACGGCCAGATTACCCGCGACGGCGCGGCGCGGGATGGCGCGGCGCGCCAGGCCGCCGCGCCGATCGCAGCGCCGGCGGCCAAGCCGCATGCGGCGGCGTCGCCGGACAAGCCGGTGAAGGCGCTTGCCGGCGCCGCGCCGGTAAGCGTCGAACCGCTGGCGCTGGCGACCCAGGAAGAAGCCCTGCGCGAACTGGGCGACCTGTGGGGTCGCAAGCTGCCGGCCGGCACCCCCTGCGACGGTGCGCCCAAGCTCGGACTGCGCTGCTACCAGGGCCGCGGCGGCGTGTACGAACTGCGCCTGCTCGACCGGCCCGCCATCGTCGCTTTGCACGACGGCCAGAAGCTCGGCTACGCGGTGCTGACGGCGATGGACGATGACAGCGCCACCCTGAGCGTCAACGGACGCCGCCAGACAGTCAGCCTGGGGGCGCTGGCGACCCGCTTCGATGGCGAATTCACGACATTATGGGCGGTGCCGCGCGCCTTCCGCGACGAAGTGCATCCCGGCGACAGCGGTCCCGACGTGGACTGGATCGCGGCCCGCCTGGCGCACATCAACGGCAAAAGCGCCGCGCCGCCGCTCGGCCGACCGCTCGACGAGCCGACACGCCGCCTGCTGCGCACCTTCCAGGCCAGCCAGAACCTGAAGGCGGACGGCGTTGCGGGCCCGCGCACCTACATGCGCCTGAACCAGCTGGGCGCGGTCGACGAACCGCGCCTGCTCGCCGCGAACGGAAAATAACATGTCATATATCCTCGAAGCCTTGAAGAAGGCGCAGGCCGAACGCCAGCTGGGCGATGCCCCCACGCTTCACTCGCCGCCGCCGGTGGCGGCGCTCCAGCCGGCGCCCGGCGCCAGCCGCAAGCCGCTGCTGGTCGGCCTGGGCGTGGGGGCGCTGGCGGTGGCCGCCGGCGCCTTGATGCTGTGGCGGCAGGCGCCGTCGCCGGCGCCTGTGCTCCCGGCGGCAGTCGCGCCGGCAGCGCTCCCGGCGGCCCAGGCCGCTCCGGCGCAGGCGCCAGCAAAGGCCGTTGCGGCCGCAAGCGCGCCATTGGACACGCTGGAAGTGAGTGCGCCGCCACCGCCGCGCGCCGAATCCAGGGCAGCGGAGCCCAGGCCGGCAGAGCCCAAACCGGCAAAAGCCCAGTCCAGTGCGCCCGTACGCCAGAATGCGGCGTCGCCCGCGACGGTCGCCGCCGCGCCCGAGGACAGCCTGCCATTCCTGCAGCAATTGCCCGACGCCATACAGCGCGAGGTGCCGCGTGTGACCTTCGGCGGATACATGTATTCCGCCAATCCGGCCGACCGGCTGCTGCTGGTCGACAAATCGTTGCGCCACGAAGGGGAAGAAGTCGCCCCCGGACTGGTGCTGGAAAAACTGCTGCCCAAGGCGGCGGTCATGAATTATCGAGGTTATCGTTATCGTGTCGCGTATTGAACATCGTCCCGGCCAGGTATTTGGCGTCATCGGCTGGTCCGGCAGCGGCAAGACCACGCTGCTCGAATTCCTGGTGAACCGGCTGGCCGGGGAGGGCTGGCGCATCAACGTGGTCAAGCACAGCCACCACGACATCCTGCTGGAGCCGCCGCACAAGGACAGCGCGCGCCTGCGCACCGCCGGCGCCGCCGAGGTGATGATCGCGTCGCCGTACCGGGTCGCCATCATGCGCGAGCTGCGCGGGGCGCTGGAGCCGTCGCTGGCCGAGCACCTGGAGCGGCTGGCGCCGGCCGACCTGACGCTGGTCGAGGGCTACAAGTGGGAGCCGTTGCCCAAGCTGGAAGTGTACCGGCCGGAGAACGGCAAGCCGCCGGTGTATCCGGACGATCCGAACGTGGTGGCGGTGGCGTCCAACCAGGCCGCGCCGGCCAACCTGGCGCCGCACCTGACCTGGCTCGACCTCGACCAGCCCGAGGTGGTGCTGCGTTGGCTGAAGGCGCGCGTCGGCCTGGCCGGTTAAAGTTCGGCCTGGCGAGGCCGATAACCGTGGTAGCCCGCGCATGGGCGCCAACCCCCAACCAGGAGAATAGAATGGACGTCATGGGTATTGCCAGGCTTTCCACCAGCATGGCCGAGACCGCGAACCGGCAGGACGTCGGCATCGCCGTCCTCAAGAAGGCGCAGGACATCCAGGCCAACACCGCCGCCCAGCTGCTGGACGCGGTCCAGGCCAGTGCGCCGGCGCAGCAGAACCTGCCGCCGCACCTGGGTAACCACATCAACACCACTGCTTGACAGCGCAAAAAATCTGCCAAACGCGTCAACGGCGTCAACAGGATCGCCTGCTGATGCGTTATCGGCACACGTACCCGGCATGATGGGGCCGGCTGCACGATAATACCGCTCCAGCCGCCACCATTGCTGCGCAGCGTGGGCCGTCGTGCCACGGCCTCGCCCGCAGTCCATAAAGCAGCCGCCCCAGCCGGCGTACGCATCCGATTTCCTGTCCGGCGCCTCGACCGCGCCGGTCCACGCCAGTAGAATGCCCCCGCATCACACGCCATCTTCAACGGAGTCATCATGAATAAACGTCAAGCCCTGGTCGCCGCCGCATTGGCGAGCGTCTGCGCCGCCAACGCATCCGCAAACGGCCAGATGGACATGCAGGCCAAGGCCGACCAGGAAAGGTGCTACGGCACGACCAAGGCTGGCCAGAACGACTGCGGCACCGCCACCCATGGCTGCGCCGGCCAGGCCGCGGTCGACAACGATCCGGCAGAGTGGAAGTTCGTTGCCAAGGGCACCTGCGAGAAGGCGGGCGGCAAGCTGGCGCCGCCGGAGCAGGGCAAGCAGGGCAAATAAGCGCCATGGCAGGCGCTGCAGGCCCGCCCGCGCCGGATGGCGCGCATCAGGTCGCGCATCATGGCCCGCGTCATGCGGCGAACAGGATCGGCATCGGCCTGCGTCCGCCGCATTACCGCGCCTTTCTCGAACCTGATGACGGCCGCCGCCTGGAGGTCGACTGGATCGAGGTCCACACCGAGAATTACCTGGCGCGCTCCGGCTGGGACTGGCACGTGCTGCGCACGCTGCGCCGGGACTATCCGGTCAGCCTGCACGGCGTCGGCCTGGGGCTGGGCGCCGTGCACGGCTTTTCCAAAGCCCACCTGCGGCGCGTGCGTGAACTGGTGCGCGCGATCGAGCCGGCGCTGGTGTCCGAACACCTGAGCTGGGGCGCACTGCGCGACCGCCAGCTCAACGATTTGCTGCCGCTGCAGCTCGACCGCGCCGCGCTCGACCTGCTGGCGGGGCGCATCGCGCGCGTCCAGGATGCGCTGGGGCGCCAGATCCTGCTCGAGAACGTCTCGGCCTACCTGCGCTTCCGTGGTGACGCGATGAGCGAAGCCGAGTTCCTGGCCGAGCTGGTGCGCCGTACCGGCTGCGGTGTGCTGCTGGACGTCAACAATTTGTACGTCAACCAGCGCAACCACGGCGAAGATGCGCTGGCGGCCATTGCCGCGCTGCCGCCCGGCTGCGTCGGCGAGATCCACCTGGGCGGCCATCTCGTCACCGATGACGGCCTGGTCGATCATCACGGCGACCGCGTGGCCGAACCGGTGTGGGACCTGTACCGTGCCGCCCTGGCGCGCTTCGGGCCGGTGCCGGTGCTGGTCGAATGGGACACCGACGTGCCGCCGATCGGGGTGCTGCTGGACGAGGCGCAGCGGGCGCGCCGCATCGCGGACGACGTGCGGATGCAGGCCGATAGCGTGCAGGAGGCGGACCAGCCGGCCGATAGCCGCCGTGCTGGCGCCTTCATCGCTGCAGCGCCAGAGCGGATGGCCGATACTGATCCTGCGGCGGCTGCCGGCGTCGCGAACGGCAAGGCCGGCAATGCGACTGCAGCAAGCGACGCTGCAACCGACGACGTCCCGGACGCCGCAACCCTGCAGCAAGCCTTCGGCGCGGCGCTGTTCGACACCACCCACGGCGCCGCGCTGGCGCCCTGGCTGAAGGGCGATGCGGCATGCCTCGGCATCTACCGCGGCAACCTGGGCGCCAACTGGAGCCGCGCGCTGTCGTCGGCGTATCCGGTGCTGCGCCAGCTGGTCGGCGATGAATTCTTCGAAGCGCTGGCGCGCGTCTTGGGGCGGGCCCAGCCGTCGAGCGACCCGGACCTGAACCGCTTCGGCGCCGGCCTGGCCGGCTTCCTGGAGGACTTCGCGCCGGCCGCGCAGCTGCCCTACCTGCCTGACATGGCGCGTCTCGAATGGCTGGTGCACGAAAGCTTTTATGCGCCCGATGTATCCGATGTGTCCGCCGGCGCGGACGGGCAGGGTGCAGCAGCAACGTTGGCGGGACTGGACCCGGACGCCTTCGAGGCCAGCCGCGCCATCCTGCACCCGTCGCTGCGCCTGCACGCATCCAGCTGGGCCACCGTACCGCTGTGGCTGGCGCACCAGCCCGATAATCCCGGCTTCCCGCGGGAGATGCGGCAGGCCAGCCACGCGCTGGTGCTGCGGCCGCGCTTCCGGGTCGAGGTCATGGCGCTGCAGCCGGCCGAACATGCGGCGCTGGCGCGGCTGGCGGCGGGAGAGCATGTCTGCGCTGCGCTGGATGCGGCGTTTGCACTCGACGAGGCGTTCGACGTCGGCGCCCACCTTGCGCACTGGCTGGGGCGCGGCATCGTGACCGGGATCGTGCGGGACGACCCGGAAAGCGCCGATGACGCAGGCAAGGACGGCGGGAACGCTGAGGACAGGGTGGGCGACAGCGCGGACAGGAACGCCGGCGCAGGCGGGATGTGAACGCGGCGCCCGAAGGCGCCGCGTGGTCAGTGCTGGTATTGGAAGGCGCGCAATACGCGCGCTTCGCCGCTACGGTCGTGATGCCGCTCGCAGGCTGCGGCGGTTGCCTCCATCATGCGGTTCAGTTCTTCCTCTTCGAAACGCGCCAGTTCCTCGTTGGCTGCCGTCAGCGCCGTGGCCAGCTTGGCCCGCGCGTTCTGGTACACGACCCCCGTATAGTGGTCGGTGTTCTTGAGCAGTTCTTCCGCGTTTTCGATGACGAGACGCAGGTCGCCAATGAGCCTCTGCTGCGTCAGGGAGCTCGATTCTGGGGTATCCATCTTTCTCACCTTTAGCCGAATGTTACGTCTTCAATATAGAGAAGGGGGGATTGCCCAAGCTTGTCTATGCGCAAACGCTAACCTTACGGCCGGGAACGCCTATTCCGGCGATCCCGCAGGGTGCATCTGACGCTCCCTGTTGTGATACGAACCGGTCGCGGTCAGCGCACGTTAATCCGCACGTCGCCGACTTTGACGGTCTGGCCGGCGCGGATTTTCGCGGTCTTGCGCAATTCCTTCTTGCCGTCGACTGACACCGCGCCACTGGCCACCACGTGCTTGCCGGCGCCGCCGCTGTCGACCAGGCCGACGAGCTTGAGCAGTTGGTTGAGTTCGACGAACTCGGATGTCAGTTCGAAAGTTGTTGTTTGCATTTTATCCTCGGTAAAAATTCCACGGCGTACTGTTGAGTCCGCAAAAGCATCGTTCTCGCAAAAGCGCCGTACCCGCAAAAGCGTCGTCCCCGCGAAGGCGGGGACCCAAGCTGAGCTGAACGAAACCACTCAGTATGGGTCCCCGCCTGCGCGGGGACGGCGTAATACGGGGACGACGGCGTGATACGGGGACGACCGTATCCGGGGTGACGGGTATCAGTCAGCCGGATTCGGCCGCGTCATCTCGATCGGCACGATCCACTGCTCGAACTGCTGCTCGTCCACGAAGCCCGACTGCAGCGCCGCCTGGCGCAGCGTCAGGCCCTCGTGCTGGGCCGTCTTCGCGATCTGCGCGGCGCGATCATACCCGATATGCGGAGCCAGTGCGGTCACCAGCATCAGCGACTGCTCCATCAGTTCGCCGATGCGCTTGCGGTTCGGCTCGATGCCCTGGGCGCAGTGCTCGTCGAAGGAGCGCATGCCGTCGGCCAGCAGGCGCGCGCTCTGCAGGAAGTTATGGGCGATCATCGGCTTGAACACGTTCAGTTCGAAGTTGCCCTGCGCGCCGCCCATCGTGATCGCGACGTCGTTGCCGAACACCTGGCAGCACAGCATCGTCATCGCTTCGCACTGCGTGGGATTGACCTTGCCCGGCATGATCGAGCTGCCCGGCTCGTTCTCGGGGATCGTGATCTCGCCCAGGCCGGAGCGCGGGCCGGACGCCATCCAGCGTACGTCGTTGGCGATCTTCATCAGCGCGGTGGCCAGGGTCTTGAGGGCGCCGTGCGCCTGCACCATGGCGTCGTGGCCGGCCAGTGCCATGAATTTATTGGGCGCGCTCTTGAACGTCAAACCGGTGCGCGACGAGATCTCGGCCGCGATGCGGTTGGCAAATTCCGGATGCGCATTCAGGCCGGTACCGACCGCGGTGCCGCCGGCCGCCAGCAGCAGCAGGCCGGGCAGGGCGTTCTTGATCGCGTGTTCGGAGAACTCGAGCTGGGCAACGTAGCCGGAAAATTCCTGGCCCAGCGTGAGCGGGGTCGCGTCCTGCAGGTGGGTGCGGCCGATCTTGACGATGTCGGCGAAGTCGCGCGACTTCCTTTCCAGCGTGCCGCGCAGCTTGGCCAGCGCCGGCAGCACGTCCCTGGCCACGGCGAGCGCCGCCGCCACGTGCATCGCGGTGGGGAACATGTCGTTCGAGGACTGGCCCATGTTGACGTGGTCGTTCGGGTGCAGCTGGCGCGCTTCGCCGCGCTCGCCGCCGAGCAGTTCGGAGCCGCGGTTGGCCAGCACCTCGTTCATGTTCATGTTGCTCTGGGTGCCCGAGCCGGTCTGCCAGACCGACAGCGGGAACTCCGACGGATGGCGGCCTTCCAGCACCTCGTCGGCGGCGCGCATGATGGCGTCGGCCTTGTCCTGCGGGAGCTTGTGGAGTGAGCGGTTGACCGCGGCCGCGGCGCGCTTGACCTGGGCCAGCGCGGCCACCAGCTCGGGGGCCATCTTCTCGCTCGAGATATGAAAGTGATGCAGCGAGCGCTGGGTCTGCGCTCCCCACAACTGGTCGGCCGGGACGTCGATCGGGCCGAAACTGTCCTTCTCAATCCTGTTTTCCATAAGGGCATCCTGTCTGTTCAACAAAAGGTCATTAAAGAGTGTACCGCAACGGCCGTTAATGACGCTGAGGTTACGAATCCACCACTGTCATCCTATGCGCCGTCGTTCCACCAGTTTCCTGTCGACCCTTGTTCTCACCAGCGCCGCGCTCGGCGCCGCCCACGCGGCCGAGCTGGGCGATGCCCGCGTGACGTCCTATATCGGCCAGCAATTGTCCGCCGACATAGAGCTGGCCATGATCGACGACCCGTCCGCGCCGGTGGCGGTGCGCCTGGCCAGCCGCGAGGTCTACAACGGCGCCGGGATCGCGATGCCGCCTGTGCTGTCCGGCCTGAACCTGGCGGTAATGCGGCGCGGCGGCCGCCAGTTCCTGCACGTGACATCGTCGCGTCCGGTCGAGAGCGAGCACCTGCACCTGTACCTGGAGCTGAGCGACAAGGGACAGCGCGCGGTGCGGCTGGTGACGCTGTGGCTGACGCCGGATCCGAATCCGGCGCCGCCCGCGCCGGCGCCCGGGCCGGTCGTTGCGCCTGCGGCGGTGGCCGGGGTGGCAACTGCGCCGGCGCCGGCGCCGGTGCTGGCGGCCGCGCCGGTACGCGCGCCTGCGTCCGTGGCTGCCGCGCATGCCGTGCCGGCTGGCGTGCCCGCGCCGGCTCCTGCATCATCCGTCCCTGTATCGCCCACTGCACCGGCGCCGGCATCCGCCCTGGCGCCGGCTTCGACAGCGTCACCGGCACCGCTGCGCGCCGTCCGCAGGACCGTCGCGGAACATGGCGATGTCCCACCGGCCGCATCCAGGACCGTGGCGCGGCCGGCGTCGCCCGCACCGCAGCACGCCGGTGCCACGCCGCAGCACGCCGGTGCCACGCCGCAGCGCACCGGCGCCGCACCGGCCGTGGCCAAAAAATTCCAGCTGCCGGCCGCCCACGGGAACGGCCAGGCGGCAAGCTGCGTCGTTGCATCCGAGCAAGCCCAGGCCTGCACCGCGCTCGGCGCCAAGAATGCCGCGCTGCGCGAACAGCTGGGCAAGCTCGAGGACAAGGTGAAGGGCTTGCAGGTGGCGCTGGGCGTCACCCCGGCTGCAGGCGCGCCGACCGCAGCTACGCTGGACAAGTCGACGATGGCGGCCGCCCACGCCGCAAGCGCCTCGGCGACCGCGGCCAAGGCGGACGCGAATGCGGCGGGCGACAAGGCTGCGCCGCCGGCAGCGGATCCGCACGCACCGGCTGCTGGCAAGGACGCGGCGGCGGACGCGCAAGCGGCCGGGCACGGAGATGCGCAGCAGGCGCAACCCGCGGCCCCGCGGGCGCAACCTGAGGCGCCGCCGGTCCCCGCCGGCCCCAAGCCGATCAGCGCGATCAAGCCGCTGGTGCCGCACAAACCAAAGGCGCCGCCACCGTCGGAGGAGGAGGAGGGCCTGCCCTGGGGCTGGATCGGCGCCGGCGCCGCCGTGCTGGCAGCTGCGGGCGGCAGTGCCGTCATGCTGGGTCGGCGCAGGAAGAACGCGGGCAAAGCGGCGGATAAAGAAGCGGATAAAGAAGCGGATAAAGAAGCGGGCAAAGAAGCGGGCAAAACAGCGGGCGACACCGCAGCCGGCGCTCCGGCACCGGCAGCACCGGGTCTGCTCGGCAGGCTGAAGCAGCGCTTCGCGTCGCGCACCGGAACCGGTGCGGCGCAGCCGCCAAGCACGCCCGGGACAGCGCCAAAAGTTGTAGAGCCGACGCTGGAATAAGCTGCGCACAAACTTGTCTACACAAATCCCGCGGTTGCGTTATACTGATTCGCATGTGATCTTTTCGACCACAAAAACGGCCCAGGATCCGTCGCAGCCACCACCGATAGCGTGGCGCGGGAACCGGAAGAACGCTGACGAAGCGCCTGACGCCGGAAGCTGCTCGCGTGCCAACCGTGTGCACACGAACGCCGGATGCAACCGGCAGGAGGCGACGCCAGGGGATGCCTGATGTTCGCTCTCTTCTATTCAGATGGATGGCCCGGCCATCCGTCACCCTAAAACCCGCGCAGACGAGCGTCGCGCGGGTTTTTTCATGGGCCTTCGCTTTTTGCCGCACGCCGGCACGTCTCGTGTACAGGCCGCCACGCCAAATCGATTTGCGTGACAATACGGCATGCTAGCAGAATAATGAGGAGCGACGACGATGCCCGAACCGCTGTCCCAGCCAATTCAACAAGCGCTGCAGACCGATGCGATGCACGGCCGCAGCGACAATGTGCGCGGTGATGTTTTTTCAGAATTCTGCCCCTCGCGCGACGTGCTCAAGCACGTGACCAGCCGCTGGGGCGTGCTGCTGCTGGTGGCGCTGGGCGGCGGCGCGCACCGCTTCGGCGAGCTGCGGCGCAAGGTCGGTGGCATCAGCGAGAAGATGCTGGGCCAGACCCTGCAATGGCTGGAGCAGGATGGCTTCGTACTGCGCATCGTCCACCCGGCGCAGCCGGCGCGCGTAGAGTACCAGCTGACGCCGCTGGGCGAAGAGCTCAGCAGGAAACTGCACGACCTGGCGGACTGGATCGAAGGCAACCTGGATGGCATCCTGGTCGCGCAGCGCCAGAGGCGTGCCGCCGCGGCGCCGGTCTAGAAAAAACAAAACCCCTGGAACGCAGGCGTCACAGGGGTTTGTGCGGCAGGGCAGGGAACAGGTGCTCAGTGAGCCGTACCCATCGCACGGTCGAGCTGGCCCATCCAGGGCTCGGTGGCGTCGCGCACGGCGCGGTCGTTGGCCATGATCTGCTTGAGCAAATCGATCTTGCGCTTGCGCTGCTCGCCTTCGAGCGGCGGCACGCCGGTGCGGGCGGCGCTGGCCTGCAGCGCGCACTCGCTTTCCAGCCGGGCCAGGCCATTCCAATCGCCTTCGCGGGCGGCAACCGCCATGCGGCCGGTCAGGGCAGCCATGTTTTCATACATTGCGAGGACTTCGTTGGACGTCATGGACACACCACAGGTCTGAAAATCCGGCCGGATTGCCGGTTGTCACGATTTAACGGCCGGGTGACGGCGAACTTTAGGCTTTTCAAAAGAAATTTTTGAAATTTTTTTTGTCATGTGATTGTTGATCAACTCTCAAATGGGGTGGCGCACGTTTGCCGCTCAGTCCGCTATCCGGTCCGGCACGCATGCATCCTGACGGGCAGTTTCGACCGTCCAGCGGCGCGGGCTGCAGGCTGTCGCAATCCTGTCGTGATTGCCATATTGCTTGCATATAGTGCACAGTAGGGAAATCGAAGCAGGTCCGTGGGACTTGCCGGGCAACCACCTAGAACATTCTTCCCATTCAATAACCTGAGACCAAAGAGACCATGAAGACCAGCTGGACCCCCATCAAGACCGCCATCGTCCTGTTCCTGTGCGGCGCCGTGATCGCCGGCCAGGCCAATGCGCAGAGCGCCGCGCCGGCCGCGGCCGCATCACAAGCCGCTGCGCAATCCGCTGCCCAACCCGCGACGCAGTCCGCGGCGAAAGCGGCCGTGCCCGAAGCCAGCGCCACCCTGCGCCCCGGCGACGATTTCTTCGCCTGGGCCAATGGCGCCTGGCTGTCGAAGACCGAGATCCCCGCCGACCGCAGCCGCTGGGGCGCCATGGATAACCTGGCGGAAGACAACAACCAGCGCATCGTAAAATTGATCGAAAGCGTGGCGGGCGACAAGCAGGCCGGCCCCGAGGCGCGCATGGTGGCGGACTACTACAACGCCTACATGAACGAAGCCGCGATCGAAGCCAAGGGTACGGCGCCGCTCAAGCCGCAGCTCGATACGATCAACGCCATCAAGGACAAGGCCGGCCTGGCCCGCGCGCTGGGCGCATCGCTGCGCGCCGACGTCGACCCGCTGAACAACACCGACTTCTTCACTGAAAACGTGTTCGGGCTGTGGGTGGCGCAAGGCCTGCACGAGCCGTCGCGCAACATGCCTTACCTGCTGCAGGGCGGCCTGGGCATGCCGGACCGCATCTACTACCTCGACAGCAGCGAGCGCATGGCCGGCCTGCGCACCAAGTACCAGCAGCACATCGCCGCGATGCTGAAGCTGGCCGGCATCAAGGATGCCGAGGCGCGCGCCGCCAAGGTGTTCGCGCTGGAAGTCGACATCGCCAACGGCCACGCCAGCCGCGCCGATTCGGCCGATGTGCAAAAGGCCGACAACACCTGGACCCGCAAGGACTTCGCGGCCAAGGCGCCGGGCATGGACTGGGCAGCCTTCCTCAAGGCCGCGCGCCTGGGCGACCAGGACAAGTTCATGGTCTGGCACCCGTCGGCCATGACATCCACGGCGGCGCTGGTGGACAGCGTCGACCTGGCGACCTGGAAGGATTACCTGGCCTTCCACCTCATCAACCAGCGGGCGGGCGTGCTGCCAAAGGCCTTCGTCGACCAGGGCTTCGCCTTCTATGGCAAGGAGCTGAGCGGCACGCCGCAGCAGTCGGTGCGCTGGAAGCGCGCACTGGGCGCCACCAACCAGGCGATGGACGAGGCGGTCGGCAAGCTGTACGTCGCCAGGTATTTCCCGGCCGAGAACAAGGCGCAGCTGGAGAAGATGGTGGCGAACATCGTCGACGCCTTTGGCAAGCGCGTCGACAAGCTGGACTGGATGGCGCCGGCCACCCGTGCCCAGGCCAAGGAAAAACTGAAGGTGCTGTACGTGGGCGTCGGTTATCCGGACAAGTGGAAATCGTACAGCGGCCTGAAGGTCGTGCCGGACGACGCCTTCGGCAACGCCGTGCGCGCCGAGGAATTCCGTTACGGCCAGCAGATCGCCGAACTGCACAGGAAGCCGGACCGCACCGAGTGGTCGATGCCGCCGCAGCTGGTCAACGCGGTCAATTTGCCGATGCAGAACGCGCTGAACTTCCCGGCCGCGATCCTGCAGCCGCCGTTCTTCGATCCCAAGGCGCCGGACGCGGTGAACTACGGCGCGATCGGCGCCATCATCGGCCACGAGATCAGCCACAGCTTCGACGACCAGGGCGCCCAGTTCGACGCCCAGGGCCGCCTGCGCGACTGGTGGACCAAGAGCGACCTCGAGCACTTCAAGGCTGCTTCCGCCAAGCTGGTCGCCCAGTACAACACCTACAAGCCTTTCCCGGACCTGGCCGTCAACGGCCAGCTGACCCTGTCCGAGAACCTGGCCGACCTGGCCGGCCTGGCCGCCGCCTACGATGCCTACCGCGCGGCCGCCGGCAAGAACGCGAGCGAGGAACTGGACCGCCAGTTCTTCACCGGCTACGCATCCAGCTGGCGCACCAAGGCGCGCGAGGCGGCCGAACGGCGCGGCATCGCCACCGACGGCCACGCGCCGCCGCAGTACCGCACCGCCACCGTGCGCAACCTGGATGCCTGGTACAAGGCCTTCAATGTGCAGCCGGGACAGGCACTGTACCTGGCGCCGGAGGAGCGCGTGCGGGTGTGGTGAGGCCGCTGGCCGTGACCGCGCCGCCGCATGCTGTTCGGCTCGATGACTGCTCGGTTACGGTTGATTGACGTGTGATTGACGGCTGATTTACTGCTGAGTTAGTGTTCTGAGGTTCATGCTCCGCGGATAAGCGGTGCGCGGCAGCGGCGGATGTCCGGGCTAGAATGGTCCGGACATCCACTTCACTGGTGCGGCCATGAACAAGGATTTCCTGGACATCAACCGTAGGCTGCGCATGAACGACCACAGTGGCAAGACAGGGCATCACTTCGGCGCCGACGCGCACGACGAGGGTGAGTACTACGACATCGCCCGCCGCACGCTGCACCATTACGACAGCGTGGCGCCGCGCTTCTTCGCCGGCACCATCGACCACGACGTCAGCCAGAACATCGCGGCCCTGCTGGGCGCGATCGAGGGGCCGGCGCCGTTCGTGATCCTGGATCTGGGCTGCGGCCCGGGACGCGATCTGCGTACCTTCAGGGAACTGGGCCATACCGCCATCGGCCTGGATGGCAGCGAACAATTCGTGGCGATGGCGCGCGGGTACAGCGGCTGCGAAGTCTGGCGCCAGAACTTCCTCGAGCTCGATTTGCCGCCGGCCCTGTTCGACGGGATCTATGCCAACGCCTCATTGTTTCATGTGCCGCGCAGCCTGCTGCCCAAGGTATTGAAGCAGCTGCACGCGGCGCTGAAACCCGGCGGCGTGCTGTTCAGCTCCAACCCGCGCGGCAACAACGAGGAAGGCTGGAACGGACCGCGCTACGGCAGCTTCCACGACTACCCGGCCTGGGAAAGCTACATGACGGGGGCCGGGTTCATTCCCATCCACCATTACTACCGGCCCGAAGGCATGCCGCGCGAGCAGCAGCCCTGGCTGGCCAGCGTCTGGCGCAAACCGTGACTACAGGAAATGTGGCAGCTTGGTTAATTCACGTACAGAATAATTGTGATCGTTATCCTATGATGGACCCATGCCGCTTCACGAACGAAGCAGCTCTTCAACCAAGCTGTTCATCCACGAAAGGAGTTCATCATGAACGACGATCAAATCAAAGGCAAAGCCAAAGACATCGGCGGCAAGATCCAGGAAGGTTTCGGCAAGGCCGTCGGCAGCAGCGAACAGCAGGCCAAGGGCCTGAACAAGCAAGTCGAAGGCAAGGTCCAGGAAAAGGCCGGCGACCTGAAGGATGTGGTCGGCAAGGGCAACCGCTGATTCCTGTCAGATGCCCGAATCAAAACAGCCGCTTTCGAGCGGCTGTTTTCATTGATAGGGTGGAAACGAGGTGTTACCCGTCCCTCTGCTTTTCCTGCGCTTGCTCTTCCTCGCTCTTGTCCGGCTTGTCGCCCAGGATATCCTCGACATACAGCATGTTCACCAGCACCATGATCACCGCCGTCAGCGGCGTCGCCAGCGCGACCCCAGCAAAGCCGAGCAGGGCGCCGAAGACCAATTGCATGACGATCACCAGCGCCGGCGGAATCTCGACCGCGCGCGCCTCGATCAGCGGCTGCAGCACATAGCCTTCCAGCGTCTGGATGGCCAGGAACAGCAGCACCACGTACAGGGCCACGTCCGGCCCCATCGACAGCGCGATCAGCACCGCCGGCACGCCCGCCATGATCGGCCCGACATACGGCACGAAATCGAGCAGGCCGGCGATGATGCCCAGGATCAGTCCGAGCGGCACGCCGAGCATGGTCAGGCCCACCGAGGTCGCGACGCCGACGATGATCATCGATATCGTCTTGCCCACCAGCCAGCGCGCCAGGTTGTTGCCGATCGTGTCGAGCACCTGGCCGGCGCGTTCGCGCTTGGGCTGCGGCACCAGCTTGACGATGCCGTCCGTGTACATGTGCGGCGACAGCGCGAAATAAATGCCGACGAATATGATGATGGCGACGTTGCCGATCGCGCCCAGCACCCCGCCGAAGAACAGGCCGGCGTTCGGCATGATCTGCTGCATTTGCTGGGTCATTTCTTTCGGGGCGGGTAATTCAGCGGCGATGCGCTTGAGCAGCGGATGGCGGTTGACTTCCTGCTGCAGGCGCTCGATCGAAGCCGGGATCTCCTTGGCCAGTTGCGAGGATTGCTCCGAGATCTGCGGCGCCATTGCCCAGCCACCCAGGCCGATGACGGCGGCCAGCACCAGCACCACGACGCCCAGCGCCAGCTTGCGGTTCCAGCCGAAACGGCGCTGCAGGATGGCGCTCAGTTCGTACAGCAGGATGGAAAACAGGATGCAGGCGAACACCAGCAGCAGGGCATCGGCCGCCAGGTAGATGGCGGCGGACAGCGCCAGGAACAGCACCGCCATGCCGTCGATGAGGGCATGGCGGCGCATCAGGCGACGCTGGGATGGCGACGCCTTGGCTTCGGGCGGCGGCGTGGGGTAGGTGGACTGGTCGTTCATCTGGTCGCATGCGTCATGACATTAAAAAATGCTAACAGGTGAGGGGCTCGGCCGTCGCGCGGCAGGCATGGGCGACGAATTGCTGAGCTATGTGCGCGCGCTAACTGAGCAGTATTCGTGCGGGGGGTAAGATGGCTTCAACACATCGCCAATCACGGCGCCTGTGACTGCAAAGGAGACCATCATGAATTCGGATCAAATCAACGGCAAACTGAAAGACATCGGCGGCAAAATCCAGGAAGAAGCCGGCAAGCTGATCGACAGCCCGGAGCAGCAGGCCAAGGGCCTGGCCAACCAGGTCGAAGGCAAGACCCAGGAAAAGCTGGGCGACGCCAAGGAAAAGCTGAACGACAAGCTGGACGACGCCGCCCGCCGCTAAGTCGCAGATAAAACGGCAAGCCGCAGATAAAACGGCAAGCCGCAAATGCAACGTCGTCCCCGCCTCCGCGGGGACGACGTTATTGTGCCGCGAGGACGACACATTTGCGATGTAACCTTCAGGCTACATCATTGCCGATTACTTCGGCTCGGTCCCACCCAGGTTCTTCTTGAAGAAGGCCTCGATCATCCCATACACGTGACGCTGGCCCGCGCGCGACGAAATGCCGTGCTTGGCGCCCGGGTAGGTCATCAGCTCGAACTTGACGTTGCGGTTCACCAGCGCGTCGATCAGGCGCGTCGAGTTGGTGAACAGCACGTTGTCGTCGGCCATGCCGTGGATCAGCAGCAGCGGCGACTTCAGACCGTCCAGGTGGGCGAACACGCCGCTCTGTTCGTAGGCTTGCGGATTGCCCTTCGGCGTGGCGCCGACGAACTGTTCGGTGTAGTGGGTGTCGTACAGCGACCAGTCGGTCACCGGCGCCACCGACACGCCCATCGCGATCTTGTCCGACCCCGCTTCCAGCAGGCGCAGGGTCATGAAGCCGCCGTAGCTCCAGCCGAACACGCCGACGCGCTTCGGATCGACGAAGCTCTGCTGCGCCAGCCAGTCGATGCCGGTCAGCTGGTCTTCGACTTCGTGCTTGCCCAGTTCGCCGTAGATGACGTCGGTGAACTGGCGCTCGCGGCGCGAGGAGCCACGGTTATCCAGCGTGAACACCACGAAGCCCTGCTGCGCCATGTACTGCTTGAACATGTTGCCCCAGCCGCGGCTGACCTGCTGCGAGTGCGGGCCGCCGTAGACGGTCAGGAACACCGGATAGCGCTTGGCCGGATCGAAATTGGCCGGCTTGATCATCGAGTAGTACAGCGCCTGGCCATCCTTGGCCTTGATGCTGCCGAACTCGGTCGGCAGGTGGTCCGGCAGGTACTTGGCGTACGGGTGGTTCGCGTTCACCTCGTTCTGGTTGATCCATTCCACCATCGAACCGTCGGCGCGGCGGATCGATACTTGCGGCGGGGTCTTCGGATCCGAGAAGGTGTCGACGAAAATCTTGCCGTTCTGGGCAAAGGCGGCGTCGTGCATGCCGTCCTGCTTGGTGATGCGCACCGGCTTGGCGGCATTGCTGCCGTCCAGGTTCAGCGAATAGGTCTGCTTGTCGATCACCGCATCCTTGTTCGACGAAATATAGACCTTGCCGGCCTGCTCGTCGACGGCCAGGATGTTGTCGACGCCCCATTCGCCCTGCGAGATCGGGTGCAGCAATTTACCGTTCATGTCGAACATGTACAGGTGGTTGCGGCCGCTGCGCTCGGACGACCAGATGAAGGCGTTGCGCTTCTTCAGGAAGCGCAGATCGGCGGGCACCGCGACCCAGGTCTTCGAGGTTTCGGTGAGCAGCGGGCGCTGGGCCAGGGTCGCCGCATCGACGGCCACCAGGTCCAGGCGCTTCTGGTCGCGCGACTGGCGCTGGAACACCAGGGTCTTGCCGTCCGCGCTCCAGTCGGCGCGCACCAGGTAGATGTCCTTCTCTGCGCCCAGGTCGACCTTCTTCTGGCTACCTGTGGCCGGGTTCACGATCATCAAATCGATCAGCACGTTCGGATCGCCGGCGGCCGGGTAGCGCTGGTCGATGACTTCGGTGCGGTCGGCAAAGATCTCGAAGCGGCGCGCCACCGGCACCGGCGCTTCATCGTAGCGGCGGTAGGCGATCGCGGAATCATCCGGCGCCCAGTAGTAGCCAGTGTGCTGGTCCATCTCTTCCTGCGCCACGAATTCGGCTTCGCCGTTGTGGATGGTGCCCTTGCCGTCCGTGGTCAGCTGGCGCTCCTGGCCGGTCGACAAATCGATCACGAACAGGTTCTGGTCGCGCACGAAGGAGACGTAGCGGCCCTTCGGCGAGATCTTCGGATCGCCGACGTTGCCCGAGGCGACCTTGCGCGCGGTGTCGGGATTCTTGACGTCGACCAGGTACAGGTCACCGGCGATCGGCACCAGGATCTGCTTGCCGTCCGGCGACCAGCTGTAGCTGATGATGCCGGACAGGCTGGCGGTACGCGCGCGTTCGCGGCGCGCCTTCTCTTCCAGCGACAGGTTCTCGGTCGGCACCAGTTTCTTGGAGTCGACCAGGCGCTGCGTGGTCTTGTCCTTCATGTTGTATTCCCACAGGTCCAGCTGGAACTGGTTGTCGGCGCGGCCGCGCAGGAAGGTGACGCGTTCGCCGTCGGGCGAAACACGCAGGGCGCGCACGCCTGGGCCGGTCAACGCCGGGTCGGCGTGGATACGGTCCAGGGTCAGGCGCTCCGCGGATGCGGGAGCGGCCGACAGGGCAGCGGCGAGAAGGCAGAAGAGAAGTCGCATGAAGTGGTCTCGGGTAAAAAATTATTTATGTGCAACGGCCGAGACGATACCAGAGTCGGGCGCCAAAAGCTGTAAATATGGTTCAGTGCGACACGATGGCGGCTTCGCGCACCCGCTGCTTCGACAGCTTGTTCAGCGCCAGCGCCAGCAGCACCGCCGCCACCGTCAGGCCCAGCACCAGCCCGATCCAGAAGCCGGTTGCGGCCATCGGTTTCGCGGGCGACCACGGGAACCAGGCCGGCGCCAGCCCCAGGATCCAGCCGACCGGCAGCGCCACGCCCCAGAAGGCGATCATCTGGATCACCATCGGCGAGCGCGTCACCTGGTAGCCGCGCATGGCCGACGCCGCCGCGACCTGGGTCGAGTCGGACAACTGGAACAGCGCGGCGAACAGCAGCAGCATCGCGCAGGTGGCCTGGACCGCCGTGTCCGAGGTGTACATGGCCGCGATGTGCGTGCGGAAGACCAGGATGAGCAGCGCCGACAGCACGCCGAAGGCGATGCACATGCCGGTGCCGACCCAGGCCACGAAGCGCGCGCGCACCGCATTGCCTTCGCCCATCGCCTGGCCGACGCGGGTCAGCGCGCCGATGCCGAAGCTGAGCGGCACCATGAACACCAGCGACACGAAGTTCAGCGCGATCTGGTGCGCCGACACCTCGACCACGCCGAAGCGCGCCACCAGCAGGCTGACGATGCCGAAGGCGCTGACTTCGGCGAAGTGGGTGACGCCGATCGGCAGGCCGAGGCGCAGCATGCTGCCGATCTCGCTCCAGTTCGGGCCTTCCCAGTGCGTGAACGGGTAAGTCATGCGGTAGGCGCTGGATACCCTGATCCAGGCCACCATCGCGGCCAGCATCAGCCAGATGCCGCTGGCGGTCGACACCGCGCAGCCGAGCGCACCCATTTCGGGAAAGCCGAACTTGCCGAACACCAGCAGCCAGTTCATGACGATGTTATATGCCAGACCCAGCAGCGCGATGATCATGATCGGCTTGGTCTGGTTGATGCTGGTGGTGTAGCCGTACAGCGCGCGGTAGCAGGCAAAGGCCGGCATGCCGATGCTGATGATGTGCAGGAAGGTCTTGGCGCGGTCGGCCACGGCCTGCTCCAGGCCGATGTGGTCGAACAGCAGGGCGCACAAGTTGGCGGCCAGGCAGCCGACCAGCCCGACGATCAGGCCCATCCACAACGATTCGCGCACCGAATGCGAGATCCGGTCATAGCGCCCGCCACCCATCTCGTGCGCGACCACGGAATTGACTGCCATCATGACGCCCATCACGGTGACCAGCACGATCGACCACACCGAGGTGCCGAGCGATACAGCAGCCAGTTCGGCGGCGCTGACGTGGCCGGTCATGGCGACGTCGGCCACACCCATGCCGACGGTGGCGAGCTGGCCGACCAGCATCGGCCATGACAGGCGCCACAGGGTCGCGATTTCGGCGCGGACAGGCGTTGGGGATTGAAGGGTGGTAACAGTGGACGTCATGACTCGGGGATGCTGGCGAAACCCCGGATTGTACTGACTAATTGCTAAGCCCGGGTGACGGTTCTTGTGCTCAACACAGGGGAGCGCTTGATGGGAGAACGGCCGATGCGGCAACCGCAAAGCGGCGCCGCATCGGCCGTTGCTACCGGGTCTGGACGACCACGGTAGTGACTGCGCCGTCGATCAGGACACTTTGGCGGCGCGGCGGCGGCGGCCGTAACCGATCATGCCCAGGCCTGCTGCCATCAGCAGTGCGGTTGCCGGCTCGGGCACTTCGCCCGGGGTGCCCGGATCGACCGGCGGCACATCCGGGCCGCCCGGCACGTAGCCGGCGATGTCGAAGGTGATGGTGCCGAAGTTCCACTGGCCATCAGGGCCATCGAAATCGTCGTAGTCTTCGTAGAATTCCAGGCGCAGGATGCCGTCGGCGCCCACCTGGAAGCTCAGGCCCAGGGCAGCCAGGTCGGCGGAATCCGAGTACGTTGCGGTACCAGCTGCTTCATCTTCGAAACCAGGATTGAAGACGACGCCTTCGATGCCATCCGAATCCGTGAAGGACAGGCCGATCTCCGACAGCCAGCTCGGGCTGAAGGCGGTCAGGTTGAGCGAATAGCTGATGGCGTTGATGGTCGAACCGGCGCCTACATTAAAGTTCAGCACGGTATTGTTCGAATCGCCAATTTCACCATGGCTCTGGATGCCCGCGACATTGACGGTCAGCGGCGCAGCGAAAAGAGATGCGCATGCAAAGAACGACAGGCCAGCAAGTGCTTTTGCAACGGTATTCAATTTCATGAAAATCCCCCTAGTATTGGAAGCCGTTGGGTATGCAACAAGCGTGCCAGTAAAATTAATTTATTTAAATCATTGATTTCTTTCAGGAAAATCCATTGTAGGCAATAGTGCCTTGCAAGATATGTAAGATTTTCCGGCATGCAAAACAAAGTCAACGACCATTAAGGAAATTCTTATTTCTTTTTGGAAATTACCAGAGGGAATACGAATATTTCCTCAAGATTTTCATGAATAATAATTTAAATTCTATAGGGGATTGAAAATTAACAGAAAGAAATTTTTAACTGAGTCGGGATAAATCAATATTAAGTTTCTCAGCGCCTTCGTCTTGATGCAAAACGGCCGATGCAGTAACCGCAAGAACGGTGCCGGATCGGCCGCTTACTAGTTGCAACGAACTATGTCGTCATGACGCTGCCGATCAGGACGCTTTGGCGGCGCGACGGCGGCGGCCGTAGCCGATCATGCCCAGGCCCGCCGCCATCAGCAGTGCGGTTGCCGGCTCGGGCACTTCGCCCGGGGTGCCCGGATCGACCGGCGGCACGTCCGGACCGCCCGGCACGTAGCCTTCGATGTCGAAGGTAATGGTGCCGGAATTCCAGATACCGTCAGGGGTCACCGAGGCATCGTCGAAGTCCTCGAAGAACTCGAGACGCAGGATGCCGTCTGCGCCGACGGCAAAGCTCAGGCCGAGAGCGACCAGGTCGGCGGAATCCGAGTACGTACCGGTGCCGGCGGCGTTGGTGTCAAAGGCTGGCGTAAAGAATACGCCGTCTCCATCCACATCCGAGCCGGTGAACGCCAGTGCGATTTCGGACAGCCAGCTCGGCGTGAAAGCGGTAACGTTGACGCTATAGCTGATGCTGTTGATGATCGAATTGGCGCCTACGTTGTAGGTCAGCACGGTATTGCCCGGGTCACCGAATTCGCCATAGCTCTGCATGCCGGCCACATTGATGGTCAGCGGTGCAGCGAAAAGGGAAGTGCATGCAAAAAACGAAAGACCAGCAAGTGCTTTGGCAACGGTATTCAATTTCATGTAAATCTCCCTAGTAGTGGAATCCATTGTGTTAGCAACAAGCGTGCCAATAAAACAGATTTATTTAAATCATTGATTCCTTTTAAGAAAATTGACTGCATTCAATTTTCAGTTACATTGGGTGTAAGATTTTTCGTCATATTCCTGCATTAAAATGCAGCTTTGGAGCTAATATTGATTCCTAAAAGAAATTTATCTCTAAAAATAACGCTTTTTATTTCTGAAACTAACTTTTTGTTGTCTTGTGTGAAATTATAGTGTAATGCAGAAACTGTCGATTAACGTAATATGTATCACACATAAAAAGCCTGGATTTGGTATTGGCACGCGTAATGTTTTTTGAATGTCTTATAAAATCGAGACTGGATTATTGGTTTTTTCGTTAGATTTGCCCGATTAAAAACTCTCGAATCATCACGACATAAAACGCCTGAAGGATATTCCATGGCCAGCCGTATTGTAAATACAATCCGTTGCGAAAGTTGAAAAGCAGGCCGCCAGCCATCACATAAGCCGTCATCCAGACATTCAAAGATTGAACTTATCCAGGAGCAAGCTCGTGGAATACAAGGACTATTACCAGACCCTTGGCGTCGAACGCACGGCGTCCGCGGACGACATCAAGAAGGCTTATCGCAAGCTGGTGCGGCAGTACCACCCCGACGTCAGCAAGCACAAGGACGCCGATGCCAGGACCAAGGACATCAACGAAGCCTATGACGTGCTGGGCGACGCCGAAAAGCGCGCGGCCTACGACGAACTCGGCCGCGGCTACCGCGCCGGCCAGGAATTCCGGCCGCCGCCGGACTGGGGCTCGCAGTTCGACGTCGGCGGCGTTGACCCGAACGACCTCTTTGCCGACCTGTTCGCCCACGTCGGCCGGCGTGGCCGAACGGGTGCCGGCATGGGTGGCATGGGCGGCGGCGGGTTCCGGATGCGCGGCGAGGACATCCACACCGCCATCGCCATCGATTTGCGCGACGCCTACCAGGGTGCCACCCGCAACGTCACCTTGCGCGTGCCAGTGCAGGACGTGCAGGGCAGGGTCGTCACGCGCGACAAGACGCTGAGCGTGACGATCCCGAAAGGCGTGACACCCGGCCAGCAGCTGCGCCTGGGCGGGCAGGGCCAGCCGGGCATGGGCGGCGGCCCGGCGGGCGACCTCTACCTGGAGGTGCAGCTCAACGACGATGCGCGCTACCGCGTCGAAGGCACGCATGTCTACCAGGACGTCCCGGTCGCACCCTGGGAAGCGGCGCTCGGCGCGAGCATCTCGGTGCCGACGCCGTCCGGCCCGGTCGAGGTGACGGTGCCGCCCGGTTCCCAGGGCGGGCGCAAGCTGCGCCTCAAGGGCCGTGGCATTCCGGCGGCCCAGCCGGGCGATTTGTACCTGATCCTGGACGTGGTGCTGCCGCCCGCGACCAGCGACCGCGCGCGCGAGCTGTACCAGGCGATGGCGCGCGACCTTGCATTCAACCCACGTGAGCGCATAGGAGCCTAGATCATGCAGGAAGCACACATCATCACCGGCGTGTTGCTGGACGACGTGGCGCTGACCCTGGAGGAACTGGCGCGCGCCTGCGACGTCGAACCGGAATGGGTGGTGCGCCACGTCCATGCCGGCGTACTCGGCGCCGGCGCCCAGGTCAGCGTCCAGCTGACCAGCTGGCGTTTCCGCAGCGGCGACCTGCAGCGCGCGCGCCGCCTGCGCAGCGTCGAACGCGACTTCGATGCCAACGAGGACCTGGCGGCACTGGTGGTCGACATGGCCGATGAGATCCGGCGCCTGCGGGCGCGGATGCGGGTGCTCGGCATCGCACTGCCGTAATCACGTACGCGCACTGGCCGTCAAGCTGCTGCTGGGCGTATCACTGCCGACCGGCGTCGCGCTGACTGCGCTCGACATCCTAATCGTGCTGGCGCTGAAAGGGAAAAGCTTCCGCCAGCTCGAGGCGATCATGCTGGGCCTGATTCGAGACCATCGGCATCTGCCTGTTAACGGAACTGGCAGCGATCGCCGGCACTGGTATGGCCGTTATCCTGTTCGGCCTAGTACTGCTGGCCTCTGGCCAGTGCTCGACCTTCATGCACACCATCTCCGAGCAGCGAGTCGTTTGGCAGCGTCTCATCTCGTCTACAACCGCAAATCGAAGTGATGCGGTTTTGATCTTCTGCAAGTTTTTATAGAGAGGACTAGCAATAATTTCCAGTTAGTAATCACGATCGGGGAGCGATTAAGTGAGCATAACCGGAGATTTTCTAAGCTTCATGCAGTCCGAAAAGCTTGTTCATGCATTGAACCGTGCAATCAGGGTCGAAATCGCATTCCCGTCAGGCAAACGCAATAATGTGCTGTTGCCCCAACGTGTAGTTGGCACGGAATCTATCTGTGGCGGCATTGAATACACCCTTCTGTGCTTGGCGACCAGTGCTAGTTTACCGCTCAAGGAATTCATCGCTCTTCCGGTCGAGATCCAATTCGTTACCGATCGCGGCGATGTCCGACGCGTGTGCGGTATTGTTGACGAAGCGCGCGCTGGCAGTAGCGATGGTGGCATGGCGGCGTACGAGCTCGTAATTCGCGATGCTCTGGCCTTGATGAGCAAGCGCATCAACACTCGTATCTTCCGTGACAAGAACGAGCTGGACATCGTCAAAATCTTGTTCAATGAGTGGCGTGCCAGGCATGCCGTGCTCGTCGGAGCATTCGAACTCGAAATTAGCACAGCCCTCGAGTCACGCCAGCCGCCCAAGCGGGAATTCACCCAACAACATAACGAGAGCGATGCGCGTTTCATTACTCGTCTGTTGAAACGTCGCGGTATTGCCTGGTATATCCGTGCAGGCCGTGCGCGGACCGGATCTGCGAATGCAATGAACACTACGCCGGCTCATACGCTGGTGCTGTTCGACAAACCTCAAAACTTGTATCAAAACGCTGCAGGTACGGTTCGATTTCACCGTGATGATGCTACCGAAGAACGCGACACGATCACTGCATGGCACGCCGTGCGCAAGCTAAAGACGGGTACGGTAACGCGCCACAGCTGGGACTACAAGATGCTGGCGTCGCGAAATATGATGACCGTCAGCACGAATGGCTTAGCGGACCAAGGTATGGCTGGCAACGGTTTTGCTGTGCGTCTTGAAGATTATGTGGTCGACTCGCCGCATATTGCCGATAACAGCGAGGATCTGCTGCGTCTTGGTCAATTGAGAATGGATAGCTATGACTATGACAGCAAATGTTTTCATGGGGAAGGGAGCGTACGTGACTTCTGTGCCGGTGAATACTTCAGGCTGTCTGGACATCCGGAGATCGACCAGCATCCTGCCGAGGAGCGGGATTTTGTCGTCACAGAACTGCGCATCCATGCAGTGAACAATCTGCCCTCGGGCCTGGCGGAGCGGGCAGAGCGCCTGTTTTCGCATTATCGCTGGCATGGCGTGGAAGCACGTCTCGCTACAGTAGCGGGCACTAGCGCAGTGCGGTCGCATATCGAATTCACTGCGGTGCGACGCGGCATAAACATCGTCGCATATTACGACCCGCGTATCGACTTGCCCCCGATGCATATGGAAAGCGCTATCGTGGTCGGCCCTGAGAACGAAGCGGTGCATTGCGATCAGATGGGACGTGTGAAAGTTCGATTCCCCGGCACGCGACCCATCGATCATGAACACGCGTGCGGCAGTGGCGCATCCGAAACACCGGCTGACTCCGCTTGGATACGCGTGGCTTCTAACTGGGCCGGTAATGGTCCGGGCAACCTTATGCAGTGCGGCACTCTTACCCTGCCGCGTGTCGGTACCGAGGTGCTGATTGTTTATCTTGGCGGCGACCCCGACAAGCCCATCATCGTGGGCCAACTTTATAACGACAGAGCCGTACCACCCGCCATCAGCGATCGCGGTAACTTGCCAGGGAATCGTTATCTCTCCGGCTTACGCAGCCGGGAAGTGCAAGGTAGTCGTGCTAACCGGTTACAACTGGACGATACCCCTGGGCAGATCAGCGCAATGCTAGCGAGCGACCATGGGCACAGTGAACTCAACCTGGGATGGCTCACACAGCCGCGTGCGAATGGCGCCGGATGTGCCAGAGGGGAGGGCGCCGAACTGCGCAGCGACAGGAACGTGGCAATACGCGGCGCAAAGGGCGTGCTGATCAGTGCCGCAGCACAAGAGGGGGCAACTGGTGGACATCTCGATCGCGAAGAACTCGTCGGTATTGCGCAAACACTGCAGGGCGTTGCAGAGCAACTGTCGCAACTTGCGGTTGCACACAGGGCGAGCGAGGCCGATGGCGGGCAATTGGCGGAACTGGTGGACAAACTGAGGTATTGGCATCGCGGCACGAATGTCGATGAAGGTGCATCCGTCGGCGGGTCGGGCGGCGAACCTGTTGTGGCAGTCAGCGCACCAGCCGGTGCATTCGTCGGCAGTCAACAGAATGTTGTGCTGGGTGCGCAATCTACGATCGATACCTTGAGTGTGGGGGATACCCGTATCGGAGCTGGTGCAAATTTGTTCTTGCGTGCAGCGCGGGGCATGAGTCTGTTTGCTTACAAGCTGGGTATAAAGCTGATTGCGGCGAGTGGAAATATCAGAATCGAGACGCAGAACGGGGACGTCGAAATTGTTTCGTTAGGGCGAATTAAATTCGTCGCAAGTAAAGGTATTGAATTACAGGCGCCGGAAATCAAGGTCATAGCGCAAGGCGTGCAGAGTGACTATGGGGGAGGGAAGATTACACAGCAAAGCAGCGGTGAGCACATTATCAAATCGTCTGCGTTCAAGCATACGAGTGGTGGTAACGGTTCAGTTCAAAAAATGGATTTGCCGTCGACTGCGGTTATGCATGATCAACAAGTGCTGGTAACGGATTTGGTGAGCGGCGAGCCCTACCCTCATCAGAATTATAGAATAACGCTGGAAGACGGGAAAGTGTTTGAAGGCACCACCGATGCTGAAGGGCTGACTGAAAAGTTTGAGACGAAACTTGCATTTGCGCGTTATGACATCGAACTACTGGATTGAGATATGAAAAATCAGCTACCTGCCAAGCCAGAAACCGGGGGCAAAAAAGCACAGGGGTTCTGTACTCCAAAGACAGACAAGAACCCACAAAAGATGTGCGTGCCGCCGCGTAGGGTCATACCGATTATATTTTTGCCCGGAATTATGGGGTCAAACCTGCGCCTGAAGCAAAAAAGGCAGGATTTAATGAGGAAGAAAAATAATATTGCTTGGAGGCCAGATAATACGTCGGAAGCCATCGGGCTTCTTCGTAAAGGCACGCCTGAACAACGCCAAATGCAACTGGATCCAGAGTGGACTGAAGTGGATATCTATGATCCGGTAAATAACCCAACTGGAAATTCTGATGAAACAGCTGACCAGCGGCATAACTTAGGATTTAGCCGCGTTAGACTGGAGGTTGGTCCTGATACACCTCTGCTTATCGATGATCCGATAACGGCAAAGCCTCGCAAGACCAAGGAGCAAAAAGCCAAAGAGCGAGGATGGGGGGAAATATTTTTCGGAAGCTATAGGGATATCCTTGAGCAGTGTGAGGAGCGACTCAATAAAATTACTTATGTTGGGAAAGATATATCGCCTTGGTGGTTGTTTGAAGTTATGGGTAAGGATCCTAAAATTTGGCAAGCTGTGAAAGAATTTGGTTTAAAGCCAATAACGAAAGAGCAATTGCAATCGATTGCGAAGGGGTGTTGGTTTCCTGTCCATGCTATGGGGTATAACTGGTTGCAATCGAATCGTCAGTCTGGGGCTGTGCTCGCATATAGAATTAAGAAATTAATAGGGAAATACCAGAAAGAGGGTTATGAATGTGAGAAAGTTATTCTCTTAACGCATTCGATGGGTGGTTTAGCCGCACGAGCAGTGGTGCATCCAGACATGGGAGGATTGCAAGATCAAGTTTTAGGAATTGTTCATGGGGTTATGCCAGCAATCGGTGCAGCAGCTGCATACAAGCGCATGCGTTGCGGTTTTGAGGAGACAGGATTAAAAATAGACCCGGTACCAAAAGTCTTGGGAAATTACGGCCCGGAAGTAACAGCCGTACTAGGCAATGCACCCGGTGGTTTGGAGCTATTGCCAAGTAAGCAGTACGGTAACGGTTGGCTGCAAATCAAAATAAACGAGAAAGTCGTTAAGGTTTTGCCGGAAAAAGGTGATCCGTACGATGAGATTTATAAGGTTAAAGACAAATGGTATCGTTTATTGATAGAGGAATGGATAAATCCGGCACGACTACCAGCGCGAGGAGCTAAAGAAACAGCTTTGCTATTAGATAAGGTAAAACTATTCCATGATGATATTGCTTCAACATATCACCCTCTCAGCTTTGCTCATTACGGAGGCGATAAGGAACGTCCCTCCTGGGAAAGTGTTGCATGGAATTTAAGGACGACCTTAAAAATTAATGATATCGACAGTCTGAAAATACTAAGTGATGATCGACAGGGGAAAATCAATTTAACGGACTCGCTGACAAATAATACATATGGCGTGGAACTAAGTGCGCCGACTGGTCCGGGAGACCAGACTGTTCCATTACGTTCCGCAGATCATCAGTTGTACAGCGGAAAATTTTCAGGAATTTTTCGACAGACTGGATACGAACATCAGGATAGTTATAAGAATAGTGCCGCAATTACTTCCACCTTATATAGTTTGATCAGAATAATTGAGGCGATGAAGTGGAGTAAGTCATGAAAATAAATAGACGATGGATTTATGTAATCTTAATGTTAGCCATTTTCTTGGGTGTGTTGGGATCATCACTCGATGCTAGTCTGAGTTTTGAAAGGAAAAAAATGGTTTCATCTGTTGAGGTATCAAAAATATTTTCGGTTACAAAAACTGTTTGTATCGGCCGATTTTTGATTGATGTACCATATAGTGCCGAGATTGCATACGGGCCTGCTTATGTTGGTTGGTCAGTTGAAAGGCTCAAGGGGGAGGCAATTAATATAGGGAAATGGGTTGCTAAGAGTCTTGAGAAGGTTGAGGAGGAAAGATATATAGCAGATAAGCGAGATTTTGGCGCCGAATCTATGTATGGAAAAGTTTTGACTGGTCGCATAGAGTCTCAAAAAATGGTATTTGGACGCGCTAGTGATATTGCCTATAAAATAGAATCTTTCATTCCTGTAGGTAATGATCTATATGTGCAAGATGCAACTCCTATGTTGGCGCCAGAAGAATATAATTCAGTAGTCATGCAACTTAATAAATTTGCCAGTAGAATTTATCCAATAGCTGATAATGCTATTCCAAACGAGGCAGGGATGTGCATCGACGGCGCGTTCATTGCTGAGACGCCAGAATATGAATATGAACGATTCGCGTTGGGAGTACGCTTCATTGAATACCCAGATGTTCACTTTTCTATCTCCATGGCGAAAAAAGATATACTTGTCGAATCAGATGCACTTGAGCCTAATCTAAAGAGCACTGAAGAGGATGCGAAGAAACGGCCAAGCTCTTGGGATTGGTATTCGCGCATAAAAACGCTCAGGCGTGGCGAGCGACAATTGGGGAACTGGAAAGGTTATGAAGTACTAGCGCGAAAACCAGCTCAAAAAGGGGCTGAGGAATCTCACGAGTTTGCTTTCGTAAGCCAAGGGGAGCCTAAGAATCCACTACTGCCTGTTTTGGATTTACAAATGGACACTGGCGTTGTTGGGAACCATACCGCAGGCAAGCCTCCTAGTGTTAGTGATGAGCAGGCAATCGAAATATGGGATCGTCTCACTAAGTCAATCAGACCCAGACCAGTTGGAGTGGCTAAAAGCAGCACAAACAGCCCCGTCGAAATTGCTGTCGGGACGGTCAAATTGGCCGGCCAATCTTGTCCCCAGTCTGGCTGGTGGCGCTGCACCGACGACGAGTCTCAAGTCGACATCAGCGGCGGCCGCGTACAATACCTACGCGCTGGCGAAATCATCCCGCAAGCTGTTCTGTTACCACCGGCAACGCTGTGGCAAAAAGTACGGCGCGAGCAACCGACTTTTCAGAGTGCTACGCCGAGTAGCTGGAAGCTCATGGACAAGCGCCAGTCGCCGAGAAAGCAGCCTTCAACAGCATTGGCCAGCGCTAGCGAAGCAGTTGGAGCTCACCTCAGCCATCCTTCGCCCGACACTTCTGTAACCGCGATTGGAGAGCAGGTAACCACAGGTCAGATATGCCCTGCCAGTGGGTGGTGGATGTGTGGTAACACCGAAGCATTAGACGATGTGCGTTGGTTTGCCCGAGGCGTCATCCTGCCTTCGGCGACGATTCCGCTATCAGCCTCGCTGGTCGATAGACTCAAGGGGCAACCCGAGTTTTCCCGTTTACCTACAACATGGAAACTAATGCGCCATGCCGACATGTCACCTGGTGTCGAAATTGCATCTGTCAGCATGACGAATGCCGCTAGCGACCACGAACGACCGACTTGAGGAGTCAAAATGCCCAACGTTATTCGTCTCGGCGATCCTACTTCGCATGGTGGCAAAGTCGTCAGCAGCAGTGCTGCGCACATCACGGTGGATGGTATCGCTGTCGCCCTCATCGGCGATAAATGCAGCTGCCCGATCAAAGGACACGATGGCTGCACAATCGCCGGTGGCAATGCCAGCCATACCGTCGAGGGTGTCGCCATTGCATATGATGGCGATACCACATCATGCGGCGCCAAACTCATCTCCACCATCGATAATTTCTCTTCAGCTTAAGCTTGTTGTAGCGGGTTTTCCAGTCGAGTTGCGCTCCCCCTTATGCGCGCGCCATCCTTCGCCCGCCAAACCTACAATCGACCTTCCAGTCTAGCCAATTCATTAACGCTAAAAGGGAGGTCACATGCAACAAACTTCAAGCCAGGCCCTGCAGGGCAAACGCGTCGCCATCCTGATGACCGACGGCGTCGAACAAGTCGAATACACCGGCCCGCGCGGCTTCCTGGAACAGCAGGGCGCGCAGGTGACGCTGCTGTCGCCCAAGGCGCCCGGCGAGGCCATCCAGGGCTTCGACCACTTGACGCCGGACCAGACCTTCAAGGTCGAGCAGGACGTGCGCCAGGCCAGCCCGGCCGACTTCGATGCACTGGTGCTGCCGGGCGGCGTCGCCAATCCGGACCAGCTGCGCCTGAGCGCCGAGTCGATCGCCTTCATCCGCGAGTTCGGGCTCGGCAACAAGCCGATCGCCGCCATCTGCCATGGCCCGTGGACGCTGATCGATGCCGAACTCGTCACCGGCCGGCGCCTCACCAGCTGGCCGACGCTGCAGACCGATTTGCAGAACGCCGGCGCGCAGTGGAGCGACGAGCAGGTGGTCGTCGACGGCAAGCTCGTCACCAGCCGCAAGCCGGACGACATTCCCGCCTTTAACCAGGCGATCCTGAGCCAGCTGCAGGCAGCGGCATAGATCGCGGGGCAGACTGCGCAGTAAGCCGGACGTGCGACGCGTCCACCCCGCCATGCCTAGAATGGACTTCCAAACATTGAAGACGATTGCGAAGGAGGTTGTATGTTGGAGCAAGCTGCTGGCAAGCCGCTGGAGGGGAAACGCGTCGCGATGCTGATGACCGATGGCGTCGAGCAGATCGAATACACGAGTCCGCGTTCCTTCCTGGAGGAGCATGGCGCAACCGTTATCCTGCTCTCGCCCAAGGGCGTCGGGGAAGAGATACAGGGTTTCAATCACCTGCAGCCCGGCGACAAGTTCAAGGTCGAGATGAACGTCGGCGACGCCCGGCCGGAGGATTTCGATGCGCTGGTGCTGCCGGGCGGCGTCGCCAATCCCGACAACCTGCGCATGAGCCGCGAGTCGATCGATTTCATCCGCGGCTTCAGCGTCGAGGACAAGATGGTGGCGGCGATCTGCCACGGACCCTGGACGCTGATCGATGCCGGCATCGCCACCGCCAAGCACCTGACCAGCTGGCCCAGCCTGAAGCGCGACCTGACCAATGCCGGCGCCGAGTGGACCGACGACGAAGTCGTGATCGATGCCCGCCTGGTCACCAGCCGCAAGCCGGACGATTTGCCCGCTTTCAACGATGCGATGCTGAAGGAGCTGTTGCTGGCGCCGGGAACGGATCCGGGACCCACTTCCTGAAGACGGCGGCTGGAAATTGCCGTTGCCGGTCGAAGCCATGTCGACGGCTTGACCGATCGTCTAGCATATTGGAGAATCGTCTCCAATATGAAAGATTCCACTTCCCTCAACGAACGCATCGCCCAGCGCGTCCGCGACCTGCGGACCGCCGCCAGCCTGTCGCTCGATGGGTTGTCGCAGCGCTGCGGCGTCAGCCGTTCGATGCTGTCGCTGATCGAGCGTGGCGAAACCAGCCCGACCGCCGTGGTGCTGGACAAGCTGGCCGCCGGCCTGGGCGTGCCGCTGGCATCGCTGTTCGAAGCGGCGCCGCCGGTCAATGAACCGGTCTCGCGCCGCGCCGACCAGGCCACCTGGCAGGATCCGCATTCCGGCTACCTGCGCCGCAACATCTCTCCGGGCGGCATCCAGTCGCCAACCCGGATCGTCGAAGTCAGCTTTCCGCCGCAGGGGCGCGTGACCTACGAGGCCGGCGCGCGCTCGCCCGCCGTGCTGCAGCAGATCTGGATCCTGGAAGGGCGCATGGAGGTCACCTACGGCGCCTGTGTCTACGCGCTGGCGCAGGGCGACTGCCTGGCGATCCCGCTCGACCAGCCGAATTCCTTCCACAACCCGGGCGACGCGCCGGCGCGCTACGCCGTCGTCCTCACCACCGAGAACTGACATGGACACCACGATCCGCCACCTGGCATCGGTTACCGAAAGCGACATCGACGGCCTGGCTGCGCTGCTGGTCGATTGCGTCGAGGGCGGCGCCTCGGTCGGCTTCATGCAGCCTCTCGGGCTCGACCGGGCGGCGGCGTTCTGGCGTGCGGTCGCCGACGATGCCGCGCACGGCCGGCGCGCATTGCTGGTGGCGCAGGAGGGCGGGCGCATCGTTGGCACCGTACACTTGATACTGGCGCAGCCGGACAACCAGCCGCACCGGGCCGATCTGTGCAAGATGCTGGTGCTGCGCGCGGCGCGCAAGCAGGGTATCGGCGCGGCGCTGATCGATGCGGCCGAACGGGTGGCGCGCGACGCCGGGAAGTCGCTGCTGGTGCTGGATACGGCGAGCCAGGAGGCCGAGCGCCTGTATGCGCGCATGGGCTGGCGGCGGCTGGGCGCGATTCCATCGTATGCGCTGCTGCCGCAGGGTGGCTTGTGCGACACCACGTATTTCTATCGACAGCTTGGATGAGGGGAAGGCAACATGGAAGACACCGATCCGCGCCTGAAGCAGGCGCTACTGGCACATAGCGAGGGCCGGCATGATGAGGCGCTGGAATTGTTGCGGGCGCTGTTCGGCGAGGTCGATGCCGCTACGCTGTCGATTGGAAGGGCGCACTATTTCGGCCTGATGTTCCAGTGGCGGATGCTGCTGGAGGATTATCCTCCGGCGCGCGCGCCGCTCATCGCACTGCGCGACCGGCAGGTGGCGCGCCTGCTGGACGGCGACCCCGGTTTTGGCCAGCGCGAGACGACGGGTATCGAGCGGTTGCCGTCGCGCTTTGCGGTCATCGTCGAGATGAACGACATGCTCGGCGATACCCGCTCGACCTACGAGGTATTCGTGCGCCTGGACGCGGCGCAGCCCGGGCTCGCGCGCGCTCATGCCTGGCGCGCCTTGCCCGCCGTGGTCGACATGGGGGACTTCCGGCTTGCCGACCGCTACCGCGGCGATCCGCTGGCGCTGCTCGACGTGGTCAACGACAACGCCCGCACGTTTCCCCTGATGCCGCCACCCAGGCAAGCGCCGCGCCTGGCGGCCGAGCTGGTGAACTTCATGCGCGACGTGCGGATCGGCTGCGCGGTGCTGCGCGGGCTGGGACGCGCGGACGAGGCCGATGCCTTGCGGACGGTGGCGCTGGCGGGACTGCAGGCGCAGGCAGTGCGCGAGATGGGGCAGCGCGAGCTGGATGAGCCGGGAGTGATCTTTCGCGAACTCGCGGGGCGCGAGGCGGCGCAGGCCTCGTGAAAAAATATTTTTCAGGCGCTGCATCCAATTCCGCATCCGGAGCGTAGTACAGGAGCCAACGTTGCCGGCACCCGGCAGCGACGCGCTTCGACCGACTATTCTCCAGGGAGGAATCATCATGACCCAGCCACACTTCGCCAAGCTCGTTCTCGCCTCTTCGATCGCGCTGGCCCTCGCGGCCTGCGGCGGCAGCGACGACGATCACCACGCCGCGCCGCCCGCCACGCCCGGCACGCCGGCCATGAGCGCCGGCGACGTCTTCGCCCTGACCGCCAGCAACCGGTTGGTGTCGTTCAACCGCGATGCGCCGGCCACCGTGCGCACCAACGTCGCCATCAGCGGCCTGCAGAACGGCGAGAACCTGGTCGGCATCGACTTCCGTCCCGCCGACGGCATGCTGTACGCGGTGTCGTCGGCCGGCCGCCTGTACACGGTCAACACCGGCACCGGCGCGGCCACGCTGAAATCGACCCTGAGCGCGGACGCCGGCGACACCACGGTGCCGTTCACGACGCTGGCCGGCGCCGACTTCGGCGTCGACTTCAATCCGGTCGCGGACCGCCTGCGCATCGTCAGCAACACCGGACAGAGCCTGCGCATCAACGTCGACACCGGCGCCACCACCACCGACGGCGCCATCAACGGCGGCGCCGCCAACACCGCGATCACCGCGTCGGCCTACACCAATGCCTTTGCCGGCACCAGCGCCACCACCCTGTACGGCATCGACACCGTCAACAGCGCGCTGTACGTGCAGAACCCGCCGAACGACGGCAGGCTGGCCACGCCGGTGCCGCTCGGCGTGGTCCCCGGCAGCGCCAACGGCTTCGACATCGATGCCCGCACCAACGTCGGCTACATGCTGGCCAGCGCCGGCGGCGCGCGCAACCTGTACAGCGTGAACCTGGGCGCGACCGGCAACGCGGCCACGCTGGTCGGCGCGCTCGGCGTGACCGAGGATATCCGCGGCCTGGCGCTGCGCCCTGCCCAGACGCCGGTGGTGCTGGGCCTGGGCGACGACAACCGCCTGCTCGGTTTCAAGGTCGCCGCACCCAACACGATCGACACCAACGTCGCCATCACCGGCCTGAACGGCGGCGAGACCCTGCTCGGCATCGACGTGCGGCCCAAGGATGGCCTGCTGTACGGCCTCACCTCGGCCGCGCGCCTGGTCACCATCGATCCAGCTACCGGCGCCGCTACCGTGAAAGCCACCCTGGCCGTCGACGCCACCGACACCACCGCGCCCTACAGCGGCATCCAGGGCACCGCGTTCGCGGTCGATTTCAACCCGGTGGCGGACCGCCTGCGCGTGATCGGCAACACCGGCCAGAGCCTGCGCATCAACGTCGATACCGGCGCGACCACCACCGATGGCGCCATCAACCGCGCCGTCGTGGCGCCGGTGGTGGCCGCGGCCGCGTACACCAACAGCATCCCGAATGCGACTGCGACCCAGCTGTTCGACGTGGACGGCGCCAGCAGCGTACTGGCGCTGCAGAACCCGCCCAACGACGGCACGCTGGTGGACGTGGGCCCACTCGGCGTGGCGGTGGCCGGCGATGGCGGCATGGATATCGGCGGCGGCGCGAACGGCCTGGTGCTGGCGGCGTTGCGCACGAGTGCCGGCGGCGCCAGCTCGCTGTACCGCGTCGATCTCGCCACCGGCGCCGTCACCCTGGTGAATGGCGCGGCGACCCCGGCCACGTCGCGCATCGGCAGCGGTACGCCGGGGGTGCGCGACATCGCGATCTGGCTGAGGTAAGGAGACGGCAAGGCGACGCGTGGCGGCCGGCGCGCCGCCACGGCGGGGCATCCGTTTACGTTACCTTGACGGCGCGGCCGATGTAGAGGATCGGGCCGGTCGGACGGCCGATCGGCGAGCCGCTGGCCGGTTCGAGGGTAATTTCGAACAACTGGTTCGGCACCACCTTCGGCAGCTTGTCGAGCTTGATCTCGACCGCCTTGCCCGGCTGGACCAGGCCCAGCGACACCGGCCCGCTCCAGCCGTCGGCCTTGGTCCACAGCTGCAGCGCGCGCTGGTCCGGCACCGTGGTCGGTGCCAGCGGTTCAAGGCGCAGCGTGTTGTCGTCGGCGAGCTTGAGCACCCAGCCGGGCGTCGCGTTCTGCGGCGCGGCCAGCACGACCATGTAGCGGGCCTGGGCGGCATCGCGCATGTTGATGCCGACGACCGCCGCCATGATCGCGGCTGCCGCGAAGCCGCCCGCGGCCAGGCTGCGCCACAGGCCGAGGCGCTCCCACCAACCCGGGGTGGACGCCGGCGGCGCCACAGGTGCCGGCCCGAGGCTGCTTTCGATACGCGTCCACAGCGCAGCCGGTGGCACCGCCGGTTCGACCATGCCGGCCAGCGGCAGCAGCCGTCGTTCCCAGTCGCCGACCGCGGCGCGCAGCGTGGCGTCGTTCGGCAGGGCGGCTTCGACCTCGCGCCGGCGCGCCGGCGGCAGCGTGCCGAGCACGTATTCGCCGGCCACTTCATAAGGATCGTCCGGCGTGCTCATGCCATGCACTCCCGCAGCGCGCTCAGGCCGCGCTTGATCCACGCCTTGACGGTGCCCAGTGGCGACTTGAGCCGCTCGGCGATTTCGCTGTGCGAGAAGCCATCCACGTAGGCGTACAGGATGCTGTTGCGCTTGGCGGTATCGAGCCGTTTCAGGCAGTCATGCAGGCGACCCAGGTCCTGGCGCAGCTCGAAGGCTTCCAGCATGCCGGGGACGGGCGCGTCGGTCCGGATGGCGTCGATGGCATCGTCGTCGACCGCCACTTCGTGCGCGCCGGCGCGCACCGCATCGAGCGCCTGGTGGCGCACCACCGTGTACATCCAGCCGCGCGCCGAACCGCGGGTGGCGTCGAAGCTCGCGGCCCGGGTCCAGATGCTGACGAAGGCATCGTGCAACACGTCTTCGGCAACCTGGCGCTGACGCACGATGCGCAGGGCCACGCCGAGCAGGCGCGGGCTTTCCTGGTCGTACAGGCGGCGCAGCGCCTGGCGGTCGCCGCGGGCACAGGCGCCGAGCGCGGCTTCGTAGTCGAAATCGGGGACGGTCGTCACAGGGTTCCGTTGGCGGGTGGATCGGCCGGGACGAAGGGCTCCCGATGAGCTTGGGATTATAGAGTGTAATTACGTCAATGCGTGGTCCGTGTCGAGTCGATGTGTTCATGCGATGTTCCCTGCATGTGGAAGCGGCCCAGGTAGCGTTTCATGCATTCCATCGCAAAACCGTCCCGGTTGGAGATTTCGTTATTACAATGGCTTTAACTTATCAACCGGAAACGACCATGTCCAGAATTGCTCTTGCCTTTGCTGTTTCTCTTGCGTGTACCTGCGCCGCGCAGGCGGCCGAACAGACGCGTACCGTGGCGCCATTCACGTCGGTCAGCGTGCAGGGGCCGTTCAACGTCATCGTGGAAGGCGGCAAGGCGCAGTCGCTGCTCGTGCGCGGCAACGACAGGTTCGTGAAGGAGGTGGTTGGCAGCGTCGTGAATGGGGAACTGGTGGTGCGGATGCGCGACAAGAATTACACCACCTTGCGCGGTGACCAGCATATCGTCGTGACGGTGCCGCAATTGCGCGCCTTTAATGCGGAGGGCGCCGGCGAGATCAGGCTGAACAATATTCGGGGCGAACGTCTCGATGTTGGCTACCGTGGGGCGGGGGAGTTGCGTATCGGGGGCGAGGTCAAGGTCTTCAAGATCAGTGCGGAGGGTATTGGCGAGGTGGATACGAAGGACCTGGTGGCCAACGATGTCGATATTTTGCTGCGGGGTGTGGGTAATGCGCGGGTGTTTGCCAGGAACCGGCTGGATGCGAAGGTGCAGGGGATGGGGAGTTTGACGTATTTTGGCAGGCCGCGGGTGGTGAACAAGAATGTGGCGGGGATGGGGAGTGTGAGGCAGGGGGATCGGTGAGCGGATGGCTTGCTCAGCTCAGTGAGGCGGAGGCGAGGCACAATCGCTGCGCGATTGCTTGAATGAGCGAATCGGAGAGCCCCTGCGCTTGCCAGCGCAAGGCCGCTCGCAGGCTCGCCGCTGTGCGGCTCGAAACCCCTGCTCGCCCCGCGTCCGTACCGAACGCGGATTCAATTTCCGTCTGCTCATTAGTATTCAAAAACAAAGCCCCACCAGGCTTGCGCCTGGCAGGGCTTTGTTTTTGAATACTGGTGGAGGCGGCGGGAATCGAACCCGCGTCCGCAAGCACTCTACAGACAGTTCTACATACTTAGCACTATCATTTAATTTAACCGGTACAACGGGGATGTGCACCCTGTGTACAAGCGAGTTACCTTAAATTTCGGAAGCAACCAAGTAACCCGGTTGAGTCCTAGCCTCTGTAAATGACTCTACTTGCCTTGCGGCCCACCCCAGAGGCGAGGTAGTGTAGAGCTAGCAGCAATTAAGCTGCGAGTGCGTACGAGTTATCGTTTGCAGTTATTGATTTCTGGATGTATTTACGAGGTAACCAGTCCTCGGTATGCCCTGCGCTGCTTTGCAACCCACGTCGAAACCAGGTCGCCCCCCAACGAAGAATAATCATTGTACCGCAAACCGTATTTGCGTGCAGCGACTTCGCGCATGCAAAGTGCAACCAAAAGTAAGCGGGCAACGTGCTACAGTTGATGCGCAGAAGCGACGGGCCGCAGAGCGATGCCGGCTGCGGCCCGGCAACTTGATGAACAGTTCTGACTAGAAAATATCAGCGGTTCCCGTTGGCGATCTGGTTGCCCAGCAAGCCACCGCCGATGATGCCGGCTACCGTCGCCAGCTTGCGGCCGTTGCCGCCGCCGACCTGGTTGCCGATCAGGCCACCGACCACCGCCCCGGTACCGATAGCGACATAGTTCGGCTGAGGCGCAGGACGCGGCGCCGGCGCATAAGCGGCATCATTGCGCGCATAGCTGGTGTGATGCTGTACGGGACGCGGTTTCGGCGCTGCCTTGGCCGGCACTTCCTTGATGATGGTCTCCTTGATCACCACCGGGGCAGGAGCTGGAGCAGGGACGGCAGCAGCCTGCGCAACCACCGGCGCCGGCTGCGCATAAGCAGTCTGGATCGGCTGGGCGTAAGCAACCGGCGCCTGCTGCGGCGCAGCCACGGCACCGGTAGCGGGACCAACAGGAGCAGCAGGACCAGCAGCAACCGGCGCCAGTCCAGCCGCATACGCCGGTGCCATTTGCGCGGCGGTAACCGGTGCCTGCGGTGCGCTGTTCGAGTTCGGCAGCAAGCCGGTAATCGCGGCGGTGCCTGCCAGGCTGACGACGATGACCGACACGGCGGCTGCTGCAACCAGCGGGTGGATACGGGTGGTGGACTTGATCGCTTCCATGGTCTCTGCTCCTGAAACGTTGTGTTGTCGTATGGGAGTAGATTACCCAGGCCCATTGTGGAGAGATAGCCGGTACCCTGTATCAATCGTAAAGATGTGTAAGCGCAAGGTTATTTGCAACTAACCGACAACGAAACCCGCCACAAACCACCCAGCCACCACGCACAACCCACCACAAATGGCAAGCAAAACAACACACCACCAGCAAGCAACAAGAAAACAGGGACATGAAGGCAGATGAACACAAACCCGCCATGCATCACGAATGTGCGCCAGAACCAGCCCGGCGCACCACAACAGATCAGTGAGCCGGACTCAAGCCGCGGCCGCCCGCGCCCCGCCAACCACCTCGCGCAGCGTCTCCAGCAAATGCTCCGGCGTATCGAGCAGCAGATCCGCGCCCCAGGTCGCAGGATCGATGGCGCCGCAATAGCCCCAGTTGCAAGCCACCGTCACCATGCCGGCCGCCTGGCCCGCCTGGATGTCGCGCAAGTCGTCGCCCACGTACCAGCAATCCTGCGGCGCAATCCTCAGCCGGTTCGCCCCCTCCAGCAGCGGAGCAGGGTGCGGCTTGGCATGCGCCGTGGTGTCGCCGGACACCACGCAGCCCGCGTGCGCCAGTCCGATCTGCGGCAGCAGCGGATCGGTGAAGCGCGCCGGCTTGTTGGTGACGATGCCCCATTCCATGCCCGCCGCGCGGATACCATCCAGCAGTCCGGTCACGCCGTCGAACAGCGTGCTGTGCTCGGCCATGGCGGACTGGTAGCGGTCGAACCACTGCAGGCGCAGTTCTTCGTAGCCTTCGTCGCCGGGCGCCAGGCCGAAGGCGGCGCCGATCATGCCGCGGGCGCCGGCCGAGGCGGTCGGGCGCAGCAGCGCGTATGGCGTCGGCTCGAGGCCGCGCTCGGTGCGCAGCCAATTTACGGCGGCCGCAAGGTCGGGTGCGGTGTCGGCCAGCGTGCCGTCCAGGTCGAACAGGATGGCGCGCGGCACGGGCAGGCGGGAAGGGAAGGTCATAAAGCGGATATCAAAGATGAATCAGGCCGGCTTGCTGCAGGCAACCATGTAGTTCACGCTGGTGTCCTGGTTCAGCGAATAGATCTTGGTCAGGGGGTTATACGTCAGCCCCTTCAGGCCATCCACCACCAGGCCGGCTTCGCGCGCAAAGGTCGACAGTTCGGCCGGGGTGATGAATTTGGCATAGTCGTGGGTGCCGCGCGGCAGCATGCGCAGCACGTATTCGGCGCCGATCACCGCGAACAGGTAGGACTTGGGGTTGCGGTTCAGCGTCGAGAAGAACACGCGGCCGCCCGGTTTCACGAGCGTGGCGGCGGCGCGCACGATGGCGGCCGGGTCCGGCACGTGTTCCAGCATTTCCATGCAGGTCACGACGTCGAACTGGCCCGGTTCCTCGGCGGCCATGTCTTCGGCTGCGATCAGCTTGTAGCGCACGTCGACGCCGGATTCCAGGCTGTGCAGGTCGGCCACCTTCAGCGCCTTTTTCGACAGATCGATGCCGGTGACCTTGGCGCCCTTGCGCGCCATCGATTCGGACAGCACGCCACCGCCGCAACCGATGTCGATCACGTTCTTGCCGGCGAGCGGCACGCGCGCGTTGATCCATTCCAGGCGCAGCGGGTTGATTTCGTGCAGCGGACGGAATTCGGACGTGGGGTCCCACCAGCGGTGGGCCAGTTCACTGAATTTCTGGATCTCCAAAGGATCCGCGTTGGTCGTCGTGGAAGTGGTGGTAGTCATAGGTCCGAATAATAGCGGAATTGATGCGGGGCGACGGATGGGCTCGTGAAAAAAAACGGCATAAAAAAACCCCGCCGGGGCGGGGTTTTCCGTGGAGCGCGCCCGAGGCTGCGCTCCGGGGCTTACTGCTGGCGCGTGCTGCGGGTACCGACGACTTCGATTTCCACGCGGCGGTTCTTGGCGCGGCCGGCGTCGGTGGCGTTGTCGGCCACGGGCTGCTTCTCGCCCTTGCCTTCGGTGTAGATGCGGGTCGATTCCACGCCCTTGCCCTGCAGGTAGGACTTGACGGCTTCGGCGCGGCGCACGGACAGCTTCTGGTTGTAGGCATCGGTGCCGACCGAGTCGGTGTGGCCGACGGCGATGATGACTTCCAGGTTGATGTCCTTCAGCTTGCTGACCAGGTCGTCCAGCGATGCCTGGCCGGCCGGCTTCAGCACGGCCTTGTCGAAGTCGAAGAAGGCGTCAGCCGAGTAGCTCACTTTTTCCGAGGTCGGGACCGGAACCGGGGCTGGGGTCGGCGCTGGCGCAGGCGCCGGGGCTGCCGGCGGTGCCGGCGGCGGCGGTGCGACGCACTTGCCGTTTTCCAGGCGCTCGGGCTCGACGCACAGCGGAGCGTCGCAACCCGGGACCGCATCCGCCGGGGTCCAGTAACCGGTACGCCAGCACAGGCCGGAAGAATTGCGCGTGACGACGCCGCGAGCATCCTGCACATACGCGCTATACGGCGTCTTGGCCTGGATGTCGGTGGTCAGCGGCGCGTACGGCGGTGCGCTTTGCGCGAACGCGCTGCCTGCCATCGCTGCCGTCGCTGCGAGCATCAGGGTTGCAAATTTATTCATATTTTTCTTCCTTTCGGTAAAATCTTCGCGTTGCGAAAGCGCGCAAAATCGCATTGACATAGCCAGAATATTAACATCCGTGCCGTCGCGTCTGTTTCGCATTGTGAAACAAGCAATTAACTTCTGGGCCATTTTGCCACATACGCCACATCCACACGACCGGCTGCTGCTCAATAACGGTGCATGGGTTTTGTCTCGTTGTTTCTGCGCAACAAGGTGTCGTTAGCAGCACGCAAGCTTGACGAAGGTTTATGACAAGCATGTGTCAAACAGTCAATTGTGCGTAATTTGGGCCGCTTGCCGCTTGATTTCAAAATCCGCTGCTGATATAGCGCGCGTGGTAAAATCATGCGCTTAGTGAACTTAAATTTATCGTCTGAAAGCAGCCGACCGCCAATGGATCAATTCGCAAAAGAAACAGTTCCAATCTCATTGGAAGAAGAGATGCGCAAGAGCTACCTCGATTACGCCATGAGCGTGATCGTGGGCCGTGCGCTGCCGGACGTGCGCGATGGCCTCAAGCCGGTGCATCGTCGCGTGCTGTACTCGATGCATGAAAGCAATTACGTCCACAACCGCCCGTACGTGAAGTGCGCGCGCGTGGTGGGCGACACCATGGGCAAGTATCACCCGCACGGCGACGCGTCGATCTACGACACCCTGGTGCGCATGGCCCAGGATTTCTCGCTGCGCTACACCCTGGTCGACGGGCAGGGTAACTTCGGATCCATCGACGGCGACAGCGCCGCGGCGATGCGTTACACCGAGTGCCGCCTGGACAAGATTTCCGCCGAATTGCTGGCCGACATCGACAAGGACACCGTCGACTACCAGCCGAACTACGACGGCAAGGAAAAGGAACCTACCGTCCTGCCGACCCGCATCCCGAACCTCCTGATCAACGGTTCCTCGGGCATCGCGGTCGGCATGGCCACCAATATCCCGCCGCACAACCTGTCCGAAGTCATCAACGGCGCGATGCACGTGCTGAAGCACCCGGACTGCACGATCGACGAACTGATCGAACTGATCCCGGCGCCGGACTTCCCGACTGCCGGCATCATCTATGGCGTTTCGGGCGTGCGTGACGGTTACCGCACCGGCCGCGGCCGCGTGGTGATGCGCGCCAAGACCCACTTCGAGGAATACGGCAAGGATGGCGGCCGCATCGCGATCATCGTCGACGAGCTGCCGTACCAGGTCAACAAGAAGTCGCTGCTCGAGCGCATCGCCGAGAACGTGCGCGACAAGAAGCTGGAAGGCATTTCCGACATCCGCGACGAGTCCGACAAATCGGGCATGCGCGTGGTCATCGAGCTGAAGCGCGGCGAAGTGCCGGAAGTGGTGCTGAACAACCTGTACAAGCAGACCCAGCTGCAGGACACCTTCGGCATGAACATGGTGGCCCTGGTCAACGGCCAGCCGAAGCTCCTGAACCTGAAGCAGATGCTGGAATGCTTCCTGTCGCACCGCCGCGAAGTGGTCACGCGCCGCACCGTGTTCGAACTGCGCAAGGCGCGCGAGCGCGGCCACATGCTGGAAGGCCTGGCTGTCGCACTGGCCAACATCGACGACTTCATCGCCATCATCAAGGCCGCGCCGACCCCGCCGGTCGCCAAGACCGAGCTGATGCAGCGCGCCTGGGATTCGTCGCTGGTGCGCGAAATGCTGACCCGTACCGAAATGGGTGCGTCCGGCGGCATCGACGCCTTCCGCCCGGAGCACCTGCCGAAGCACTACGGCATGCAGCCGGATGGCCTGTACAAGCTGTCCGACGAGCAGGCCCAGGAAATCCTGCAGATGCGCCTGCAGCGCCTGACCGGCCTGGAGCAGGACAAGATCGTCAACGAGTACAAGGACGTGATGGCGCACATCGCCGACCTGCTGGACATCCTGGCCAAGCCGGAGCGCGTCACCAGCATCATCGTCGACGAGATGGGCCAGATCAAGGCCGACTACACCGAGAACGGCAAGGACACGCGCCGCTCGGCCATCGAGCACAACGCCAGCGACCTGGAAACCGAAGACCTGATCACCCCGCAGGACATGGTGGTGACCCTGTCGCACACCGGCTACATGAAGTCGCAGCCGATTTCCGAATACCGCGCCCAGAAGCGCGGCGGCCGCGGCAAGCAGGCGATGGCGACCAAGGACGAGGACTGGATCGACCAGCTGTTCATCGCCAACACCCACGACTACATCCTGTGCTTCAGCAACCGCGGCCGGATGTACTGGCTGAAGGTGTGGGAAGTGCCGCAGGGGTCGCGCAACTCGCGCGGCAAGCCGATCGTCAACATGTTCCCGCTGCAGGACGGCGAGAAGATCACGGTGGTGCTGCCGCTGTCGGGCGAGAATTCGAGCTTCCCCGAGGACCACTATGTGTTCATGGCCACCAGCCTGGGCACCGTCAAGAAGACCCCGCTGCCGGACTTCAGCAATCCGCGCAAGGCCGGCATCATCGCCGTGGACCTGGACGACGGCGACTTCCTGATCGGCGCCGCGCTCACCGACGGCAAGCACGACGTGATGCTGTTCTCGGACGCCGGCAAGGCCGTGCGCTTCGACGAGAACGACGTGCGCCCGATGGGCCGTACCGCGCGCGGCGTGCGCGGCATGAACCTGGACGAAGGCCAGAACGTGATCGCGCTGCTGGTTGCCGAGAACGAGCAGCAGTCGGTGCTGACCGCCACCGAGAACGGCTTCGGCAAGCGCACCCCGATCGGCGAGTACACCCGCCACGGCCGCGGTACCAAGGGCATGATCGCGATCCAGACCACCGAGCGTAACGGCAAGGTGGTGGCGGCGACCCTGGTCGACGACCTTGATGAGATCATGCTGATCACGACCGGCGGCGTCTTGATCCGCACCCGCGTGGCCGAGATCCGCGAGATGGGCCGCGCCACCCAGGGCGTGACCCTGATCGCGGTGGAGGACGGCACCAAGCTGTCCGGCCTGCAGCGCGTGGTCGAGACCGATCTGGAAGAGACCGAGCTGGAGCCGACGCCGGAATGACCAGAGCAATCTGGATGACGTAATATCAAGGGGCCAGGGTTTTTTTTCGCAACTTTGTGCGAAAATGGCCCTGGCCTCTTTTTTTATCTGCCGTACAAACACCTATTGATGACCCAAGCGAACCGCGTCTACAACTTCTCCGCCGGCCCGGCCGTCCTCCCCAAGGAAGTCCTGCAACAAGCCGCTTCCGAAATGCTCGACTGGCACGGCAGCGGCATGTCGGTCATGGAGATGAGCCACCGCGGTCCGGAATTCATTTCCATCTACGAGCAGGCCGAAGCGGACCTGCGTGAACTGCTGGCGGTCCCGGCCAACTACAGAATCCTGTTCATGCAGGGCGGCGGCCTGGGCCAGAACGCGATCGTGCCGCTGAACCTGGCGGGTCGCAAGGCGCAGCCGGCCACCATCGACTTCGTCCACACCGGTTCCTGGTCCGGCAAGTCGATCAAGGAAGCGAAGCGCTACGCCAACGTGAACGTGGCGGCGTCCGGCGAAGCCGGCGGTTTCACGGGCGTGCCGGCACAGGACAGCTGGCGCCTGAGCGATGACGCCGCCTACCTGCACATCTGCACCAACGAAACCATCGACGGCGTCGAGTTCAACTTCGTTCCCGAAGCCGGAGACACCCCGATCGTGGCCGACATGTCCTCGCACATCCTGTCGCGCGCGGTCGACGTGTCGAAATACGGGGTGATCTTCGCCGGGGCGCAAAAGAACATCGGGCCGGCCGGGCTGACCCTGGTCATCGTGCGCGAGGACCTGCTCGACAGCGCACTGCCGATCTGCCCGGGCGTGTTCAACTGGCGCGCCGTGGCCGACGCCGACTCGATGCTGAACACGCCGCCGACCTATGCGATCTACATCGCCGGGCTGGTGTTCGCCCACCTCAAAAAGCTGGGTGGCATCGCGGCGATGGAGCGCATCAACATCGACAAGGCGCGCCTGCTGTACGCGGCGCTGGATGCCGACGATTTCTACCGGAATCGCGTGGCCCCAAGCGCCCGCTCGCGCATGAACGTACCGTTCTACCTGCGCGACGAATCACTGAACGACAAATTCCTGGCCGGCGCCAAAGCGCGCGGCCTGCTGCAACTGAAGGGCCACAAGTCCGTCGGCGGTATGCGGGCATCGATCTACAACGCGATGCCGATCGAGGGCGTGCAAGCCCTGGTCGATTATTTGAACGAGTTCGCCGGGCGGTAGGGTGGACGGCTTCGCCGTCCGCGCGTTCATTCGGACGTTGATCCGCTGTGCCATGCGCACGTGCCGCATGGACGCGTGGGCGGCAAGCCGCCCACCCTACCCATCACGTGAACCGTACCTTACGAGCAGACAATGACAGACAAACTCAAACCCCTGCGCGAACAGATCGATGCGATCGACGCGCAAATCCTCGAACTCCTGAGCCGGCGCGGCAAGGTTGCGCAGGAAGTCGGCCACGTCAAGGCCGAGACCATGGCGCCGGTGTTCCGTCCCGAACGCGAAGCGCAGGTACTGCGCGGCGTGGCCGAGCGCAATCCGGGCCCGCTCCACGACAAGGACGTGCAGACCATCTTCCGCGAGATCATGTCGTCCTGCCGCGCGCTGGAAAAGCGCGTGACGGTGGCTTATCTCGGCCCGACCGGCACCTTCAGCGAGCAGGCCGTGTTCCAGCATTTCGGCAGCGCCGTCGAGGCGCTGCCCTGCATCTCGATCGACGAGGTGTTCCGCGCCACCGAGGCCGGCACCGCCGACTACGGCGTGGTGCCGGTCGAGAATTCGTCGGAAGGCGCGATCAACCGCACGCTCGACCTGATGCTGGCCACCACCACCATCATCAGCGGCGAAGTCTCGATTCCGGTCCACCATAGCCTGATGTCGAGCACCGGCAGCATGGACGGCGTGACCGTCGTGTGCGCCCATTCGCAGGCGCTGGCCCAGTGCCAGGTCTGGCTCAACCTGCACCACCCGGGCATCGAGCGGCGCGCCGTGGCGTCGAACGCCGAGGCCGCGGTGCTGGCCAGCCAGGACCCGACCGTGGCGGCGATCGCCAGCGAGATGGCCGGCGAACAGTACAAGCTGGGCGTGGTGCAGGCGCACATCCAGGACGACCCGCACAACCGCACCCGCTTCGCCGTGATCGGCAGCCAGGCCACCGGCCCGTCGGGCCAGGACCGTACCTCGCTGGTGCTGGCCGTGCCGAACAAGGCCGGCGCGGTCTACAGCCTGCTGGCGCCGCTGGCCAGGCACGGCGTGTCGATGACCCGCTTCGAATCGCGCCCGGCGCGCATCGGCACCTGGGAGTATTACTTCTATGTCGACGTCGAAGGCCACCTGCAGGAAGCGGCCGTGGGCCGCGCGCTCGACGAGCTGAAGACGAATGCCGCCTTCTTCAAGGTCCTGGGTTCGTACCCTCTGGCCTTGTAAGCACCCCTTTCCAGAATCACGCGTAAAGAGAATTTCATGTCCCAATTCGGTCCCGATTACGTCCGCGCCATCGCCCCTTACCAGGCCGGCAAGCCCATTTCCGAAGTCGCCCGCGAGTTCGGCCTGGATGAAGCCAGCATCGTCAAGCTGGCTTCCAACGAAAACCCGTTCGGCATCCCCGAGTCGGCGCAGCAGGCGATGGTCGCCGCCGCCGCGGAGCTCGGCCGCTACCCGGACGCCAACGGCTTCGCGCTGAAGGCCGCCCTGGGCGCGCGCTATGACGTGCCGGCCGACTGGATCACGCTCGGCAACGGCAGCAACGACATCCTCGAGATCGCCGCCCACGCCTTTGTCCAGAGGGGCCAGGCCGTGGTGTACTCGCAGTATTCGTTCGCGGTGTACGCGCTGGCGGCCCAGGGCGTGGGCGCGCGCAGCATCAGCGTGCCGGCCAATGCCTACGGCCACGACCTGGACGCGATGGCGGCCGCGATCGACGCGGACACCAAACTGGTCTACATCGCCAACCCGAACAACCCGACCGGCACCTTCATTCCGGCCGCCGAGATCGAAGCCTTCCTGGCCAAGGTGCCGGCGAGCGTGGTGGTGGTGCTGGACGAAGCCTACAACGAATACCTGGAAGCGAAGGACCAGTTCGAGTCGACCCAGTGGGTGCGCCGGTTCCCGAACCTGATCGTCTCGCGCACCTTCTCCAAGGCCTACGGCCTGGCCGGCCTGCGCGTCGGCTTCGCGATCGCCCAGCCGGCGGTGACGGACCTGATGAACCGCATCCGCCAGCCGTTCAACGTCAATTCGCTGGCCCAGGCCGCCGCGATCGCTGCGCTGAACGACAAGGCTTTCCTGGAAAAGGGCGCCGCCAACAACCGCGCGGGCTACCAGCAATTGACCGCCGCCTTCGATGAACTCAAGCTCGAGTACGTGCCGTCGCACGGCAACTTCGTGCTGGTGAAGGTCGGCGACGACGATGGCGCAGGCAGCCGCGTCAACCTGGCGCTGCTGAAGCAGGGTGTGATCGTGCGCCCGGTCGGCGCCTACGGCCTGCCGCAATGGCTGCGCATCTCGATCGGCCTGCCGCAAGAGAACGCGGCCTTCATCGAGGCCCTGAAGCGGGCGCTCGCCAGCGCGGACGCGGCCTGATGCTGGGCAAGGTCGTCATCGTCGGGGTCGGCCTGATCGGCGGCTCGTTCGCGCTGGGCCTCAAGGCCGCGGGCGCGGCCAGGCGTATCGCCGGGCTGGGCAGATCAAAAGAAGCGCTGGTGCGCGCGCTGGAGCTGGGCATCATCGACGAAGCCTGCGACAGCGTGGAAGAGGCCATGCGCGGCGCCGACCTGGTGCTGATCGCGGCGCCGGTGGCGCAGACCGGTCCGATCCTGGCCTCGCTGCTGCCGTGGCTGGAGCCGCACACGGTCGTCACCGATGCCGGCAGCACCAAGTCGGACGTGGTGGCGGCGGCGCGCGCGGTGCTGGGGGAGCGCGTCAGGCAGTTCGTGCCGGGCCACCCGATCGCCGGGCGCGAATCGAACGGGCCGGACGCGGCGCTGGCCGAGCTGTACCTCGGCAAGAAGACCGTGCTGGCGCCGCTGCCGGAAAACGCGCCCGCGAGCGTGGAAAAGGTCGCGCGCGCCTGGCGCCTGTGCGGCGCCATCATCCACATCCTGGATGCGGCCGAGCACGACCGGGTGTTCGCCGCGGTCAGCCACCTGCCGCACCTGCTGGCCTATGCGCTGGTGGACGAGGTCGCGGGCAAGCCGCACGCCGATCTGCTGTTCCAGTACGCGGCCAGCGGCTTTCGCGATTTCACGCGCATCGCCGGCTCATCGCCGGAAATGTGGCGCGACATCAGCCTGGCCAACCGCGATGCGCTGCTCGGCGAGCTGGATGCTTATCTGGCACAATTGAATGGTCTGCGCGCGCGGCTGGCAGCCGCGGACGGGGCCGCCCTTGAGGCGGTGTACGCCAACGCCCAGCGCGCCCGCTGCGCGTGGATCGAAGCGATCGAGGCCGCGGAAGTTCCGCGCGCTCCCGATCAAGAATCTGGAAAATGACATGACGCAGCCTAAACACTACCCCCAGCACATCGACCTCGAACCCGTCATGCACGTCGAGGGCACGGTGCGCCTGCCGGGGTCGAAGAGCATTTCCAACCGCACGCTGCTGCTGGCGGCCCTGTGCGAAGGGACCACCACCATCCACGACCTGCTGGCCTCGGACGACACGCTGGTGATGCTGGGCGCGCTGCATTCGCTGGGCATCCAATGGCAGCAGATCGACGCGCGCACCCACGTCGTGACCGGCGGGGGCGGGGCGCTGCCCAACCATGAAGCGGACCTGTTCATGGGGAACGCCGGCACCGCGATCCGGCCGCTGACCGCGGCCCTGGCCGTGATCGGCGGCGACTACACGCTGCACGGCGTGACCCGCATGCACGAGCGCCCGATCGGCGACCTGGTCGACGCCCTGAACGAGGTCGGCGCCCAGATCGAGTACACCGGCAACGCCGGCTATCCGCCGCTGCGCATCCGGCGCGGCCACATTCACGCCAACCGCATGTCGGTGCGCGGCAACGTGTCGAGCCAGTTCCTGACCGCGCTGCTGATGGCGGCGCCGCTGATGGCGAAGGATCACGCGGTGACGATCGACGTGGTGGGCGAGCTGATCTCGAAACCCTACATCGAGATCACGCTGAACCTCATGCGGCGCTTTGGCGTCACGGTCGAGCAGGCCGGCTGGTCCTCGTTCACGGTGCAGCCGGGCCAGCGCTACCAGAGTCCGGGCAGCATCCACGTCGAAGGCGACGCCTCGTCGGCGTCCTACTTCCTGGCGGCCGGCGCCATTGCCGGCGGCCCGGTGCGGGTCGAGGGCGTGGGCCGCGACAGCATCCAGGGCGACGTGCGCTTCGCCGATGCGCTGGAACGCATGGGCGCCATCGTCACCCGCGGCGACAACTGGATCGAGGCGCGCTCCAACGGCGTCCTGATGGCGATCGACGCCGACTTCAACCACATACCGGATGCGGCGATGACGATCGCGGTGGCGGCGCTGTACGCGGACGGCACCAGCATCCTGCGCAACATCGCCAGCTGGCGCGTGAAGGAAACCGACCGCCTGGCGGCCATGGCCACCGAACTGAGGAAACTCGGCGCGATCGTGGAAGAGGGCGAGGATTACCTGCGCGTAACGCCGCCCGCGGAACTGTCGCCGGCCACCATCGACACCTACGACGACCACCGCATGGCGATGTGCTTCTCGCTGGCGTCGCTGGACGGCAAGGCGCGGCGCGGCAATGCGATGCGCATCAACGACCCGAAATGCGTGGCCAAGACCTTCCCGGATTACTTCGAAACCTTTGCCTCGATTGCGAAGAACGAATTATTCTGACGCATCACCTATCGACATACACATGCCAAACTCGAACATTCCCGTCATTACCATTGACGGACCGACCGCTTCCGGCAAGGGAACCGTGGCCCACAAGGTCGCCGACCGGCTGGGCTTCCACCTGCTCGATTCCGGCGCGCTGTACCGCCTGACGGCGCTGTCGGCGCTGCGCCGCGGCACCGATTTCAGGGACGAGCACGCGCTGGCCAAGGTGGCCGAACACTTGCCGGTGCGCTTCAACGGCGGTCACATCTACCTGGGTACGGAAGAGGTCGGCAACGCGATCCGCGCCGAGGAAGTCGGCAATACAGCGTCCAGGATCGCGGCCTTGCCGGCGGTGCGCCAGGCCCTGTTCGCCCTGCAGCTGGGCTTTCGCGAAACCCCGGGCCTGGTGGCCGACGGGCGCGACATGGGCACCGTGATCTTTCCCGCCGCACGGCTGAAAGTATTCCTGACGGCAAGTGTTGAGGCGCGGGCGCAACGCCGATATAAGCAATTGATTGACAAAGGCTTTCCTGCTAATATGGACGATCTGCTGGCGGATTTGCAGTCCCGCGACGCGCGCGATACCCAGCGCGCCGTGGCGCCGCTGGTGCCGGCAGAGGACGCGCATCTCCTCGACACCTCGCGCATGACCGCCGATGAAGCGGTGGAGCAGGTGCTGGCCTGGTACGCGGGCAAGTAAAGAATTCAACAAGGAATTCGACAAGATTCGCTCCCCCGGCAGCAAAGGGGATCGGCGCTGGCGTGCACACGCCGCGCTTCGTGGTGCCCGGGATGTCCCGGGTGTATTTCAACTTGACCCAGTTCAGAGCGCATATCGTCGTTCTGCTGGCTAATCTTTCAAAAACTCATGGCTACTGCAGCAAATCAAGAAACCGGCATGGAAAGCTTCGCAGCACTCTTTGAAGAGTCGCTGTCGCGTCAAGACATGCGTTCGGGCGAAGTCATTTCCGCCGAAGTCGTGCGTCTGGATCACAACTTCGTGATCGTGAACGCCGGCCTGAAATCGGAAGCCTTCATCCCGGTTGAAGAATTCAAGAATGACCAGGGCGAACTGGAAGTCCAAGTGGGCGACTTCGTTTCCGTGGCCATCGAATCGCTGGAAAATGGTTTCGGCGATACCATCCTGTCGCGCGACAAGGCCAAGCGCCTGGCATCGTGGCTGGCTCTGGAAAAAGCAATGGAGTCGGGCGAGATCGTCACCGGCACCGTCAACGGCAAGGTCAAGGGCGGCCTGACCGTCCTGACCAACGGCATCCGCGCATTCCTGCCGGGTTCGCTGGTCGACACCCGTCCGGTCAAGGACACCACCCCGTTCGAGGGCAAGACCCTGGAATTCAAGGTCATCAAGCTGGACCGCAAGCGTAACAACGTCGTGCTGTCGCGTCGCGCCGTCATCGAAGCATCGATGGGCGAAGAGCGCGCGAAGCTGATGGAAACGCTGAAGG
>Ga0265798_10000630_pt1 | contig 57770 bp, 54 predicted proteins | sample P3T30metagenome_FD_192430 | JGI IMG/M metagenome (GOLD analysis project Ga0265798, IMG submission 192430) | Plant litter microbial communities from East Loma Ridge, Irvine, California - P3 T30 | ecosystem: Environmental > Terrestrial > Plant litter > Unclassified | place: USA: California... | reverse complement strand
CTGAACATGCAGGGCATGTTCTCGCGCGCCCTGAACCAGATCGAGCGCCAGCGCGTGCACCTGGGCCAGTCGGGCCTGTCGACCACCGACATCAAGCGCTGGCTGCTGGCGCACGACGACCTGGCCGGCCTCGCCGAAGGCGCGATCGAGCGTCCGGTGCTGCCGCTGTTCGTCACGCCGGCCGAGATGATCGACGTCGCCGAGACCGAGCTGCTGCTCGAGCGCGCCGTCAACGTCGCCCCGGGCGGCCTGCCAAGCGGCGAGGACGCGCCGCTGACGATCAACGACAACCCGGCGATGCAGGCCGAGCTCGACGACTGGATCAAGCGCCTGGCCGATTTCGCCAACCTGGACAACTTCCCGGCGGTGGCCGAGGGCGCGCCGAAGAGCGTGGCGATCCAGGATTCGCTGCTGCCGGCCAGCTTCGCGGTGGCGTCCTACCGTGCCTCGCTGCTGCCGCTGCTGGGCGACCCCGCCGAGGCCAGCCTGCAGGGCCCGACCGCCGAGCTGGCACGCCTGCCGGTGGTCTTCTCGTCCGAGGATGAAATGGTGGCGCTGGACGATCCGCACGTGATGGCGATGTCGCGCGCAACCCTTTCCCGCATCGAAGACATTGAACTAGATTTGGACAGCAACGATGAATGATGACGCACAGATCCTGATCGCGCGCCTGCTCACGCACCAGACCCTGCGCCGCGACGACAAGATGGTCAAGCGGGCGCTGTCCGACGATACCTTCCGCGCCGAGATCGACAAGCGCCTGCTGGAATCCGGCCTGAAGCTGATCGACAACGTGTATGCCGACCACGTCACGCTGGCCCTGCATCGCAACGTCGAGCCGAAGATCTTCGGCGCGAAAGACATCTGGCAGAACAATAATTTCGGCCTCACGCGCGACGGCGTGGCGCTGCTGGTGGTGCTGTGGGCGCAGATCATCCTGCCCAAGCGCCAGCGCCAGGAAACCCACCAGGCGATCGACGTCGACCAGTCGGACATGTTCGACAAGGACAACCCGATCCCGCGCGCCGAAGACACCTCGATCGGCATCTCCTACACCGCGCTGCTGGCCGACTTCGGCGACAAGCTGGGCAAGAAGACCCGCATGGACATGAACCTGGGCCTGCTGTCCAAGCTCGGCTTCATCGAGCGCCGCGGCGACGTGATCCTGGAAGGCCCGCTGCTCGACCTGCTGATGGACACCGACCTGCTGAAGGAGCGCATCATCAACGGCGCCCTGGCCGAGGTGTTCAAGCGCGCGCCGATCGCCGCGGTGCGCCGCGTCGTCAGCGAAGCGGCCAACGATGCGGAGCCGGCCGCCGTCGAAGCGCCGGCCGAAGCACCCGCAGAAGCGGCCCCCGAATCCCAGGAGTAAAGCGCATGTTCCACATTAAATCTCTCGAGCTGGTCCACTGGGACTACTGGCAGCGGATCAAGAACATCCCGCTGGACGCCAAGATCATCACCATCGCCGGCCAGAACGGCTCCGGCAAGACCACGCTGCTCGACGCGCTGCGCACCCTGTTCGGCCTCGACTGCTCGATGGGCCGCACCTATAAGCACTATGCGCGCCACTCGGGCCAGCAGAGCGCCTGGATCCGCGCCGTGGTCGACAACAAGCCGGCCGGGCGCCAGCTGTCGAACCGGCCGTTCCGCCACTCCGGCTTCTTCAGCGACGACGAAGTCACGCTGTTCTGCCAGGTGCAGAAGAACGGCGGCGACTGGAAGCGCCAGTACCTGATGCGCCCGGGGAACGTCGACATCGAGGAAGTGACCGAAGCCACCGACTGGCTGGGCGTGGAAAACTACCGCAAGCGCCTGGCTTCAGCAGGGCTGTCGCCGGCCATGTCCAAGGTGCTGGCGCTGGAGCAGGGCGAGACCGACAAACTGTGCGAATACGCGCCGCGCCAGCTGCTGGACCTGGTATTCCAGGTCTTCGGCGACAAGGAAGTGCTGGACGCCTACGACGAAGCCAAGCGCCACCAGCGCGACACCGAGACGGAGCTGAAGCGCTTCGAGGCCGAACTCGAGACCTCGCGCATCAACCTCGAGGGCCTGCGGCTGCGCGTAGCGAATTATCACCAGTGGGAAGACCTGAACAAGGAACGCCAGGCCCTGGTGGAAGAAGTGCTGCCCAGCCTCGAATACCACGAGGCGCGCGAAAAGGCGGCCCAGACCAGCCGCGCCCTGCGCGAAGCGAAGAAGCCGCTGGTGCAGGCCGACAGCCAGCTGGCCGAGAAGCGCCACGCGCTGGCGGCCCAGCAGCGCGCGCTGACCGAAGCTCAGCAGCAGGAAGTCCAGCTGGAGCAGGAAGCGAACACCCTCGCAGGCCGCCTCACGGAAGTCAACCGCAAACTGAAGCCGCTGGAAAGCCTGCTCGAGCAGAAGGAACGCCTGCAGAAGCTGGCATCCGATGCCGGCGCCGACATCGCCGAAGTCTCGGCGGAGCTGGAGACGAAAGAAGCGCAGCTGGCCAAGAGGAAGACCGAGCGCGACAACCTGGCCGCACGCATCGCCGGCGAGCTGTCGACCATCTCGGCCCTGCAGGGCAAGAGCTCGATGCCGGAACCGGAAGCCCAGCGCCAGATGCGCCGCGCCCTGAACGACGCGAACATCCGCCATGCGATGCTGTCCGATATCGTCGAAGTGACCGACCCGAAATGGCAGGGCGCCGTCGAGGGCGTGCTGGGCGGTTACGCCTCGGTGGTGCTGCTGGAATCCGCCAAGGATGCGCCGGCCGCCTATAAACTGGCCGAGAAGGAGCGCTACCGCCACTTCATCGTGCCGGATTGCGTCAGCGCGCCGGTGGTCAAGGACGACACCCTGCTGTCGGTGGTGCGTTTCAGCTCCAAGGCGCCGGGCTGGCTGATCGACCAGCTCGAGCGCATCGAGCGCGTCGAATCGGTCGACGCCGGTTTTAAATCCGACGCGGACGAGTGGATCACGCCGGACGCCTACCACCGCGAACGCCGCGGCGGACGCTCGCTGTTCGTTGAACCTTCGCGCTACCGCTTCGGCGCGGCGGGTAAAACCCAGCGCCTGGAAGCGATCCAGAAAGCGCTGCCGGCGCTGGAAGCCCAGGAGGACACGCTGACGCTGGCGATTTCCAAGCTGGCCACCGAAGTCTCGGCGCTGCGCGTGCGCATCGCCGGCGTCGACGCGGTCAAGGAACTGAGCGCGCGCCAGGCCGAATTCGAGGAAGCCCTGCGCGCCATCGAGCCGCTCAAGGCCGAGCGCCTGGAAGTCGGCGCGCGCCTGGGCGAGCTGCAGGTGCTGACCAAGAACGCGACCGTCACCCGCACCCGCGCCGATACCGTGTGGCAGAACGCCCGCATGGCGCTGTCCGAAGCCGAAGCCGGCATGCGCCTGAACCACCGCCGCCAGATCGAGCAGCGCAGCGATCACGCGCGCGTTCTGCTGGAACTGCGCCGTAACTGGCGCCACGTGCCGAAGTCCTGGCGCCAGCCGGAACGCCGCACGAAGCTGGTGGCCGCGCACCAGAACACGCACCAGGTCAAGCTGCGCGTGGGCTCGCTCGACCAGACCCTGGCGCGCGCCGACTGGGAGCACGATCCGACCGTGATCGACCAGTACGCGCGCCTGAACGACCAGCTGTCGAACCGCCAGAACGAGACCGAGGAGCGGCGCTACCAGAACAACCGCGCGATCGAGGCCACCGACAACGCGCGCGGCGCCTACATCGAGCGTCTGCGCTACACGATCAAGACCTACACCAAGAACATCCGCGAGCTGGGCGAGCTGGCCAACATCGAAGTCACGGTCGACCCGGTGCGCCTGGAAAACGACGACCTGCAGCTGGCCCAGGCCGGCCTGCACGTGCGCTTCAAGTTCGACGGCAAGGGCCAGATCGGCATGAACGACGGCGAAGCCTCGGGCGGCCAGCAGGTGATGAAGTCCCTGGTGCTGCTGATCGGTTTGCTGAAATCGGAAGAGGGCTCGGGCGGCTTCGTGTTCATCGACGAACCCTTCGCCCACCTGGACATCCGCAACATCCAGCTGGTCGGCGAGTTCCTGAAGAACACCGACGCCCAGTACCTGATGACGACGCCGCTGACCCACAACACCGACGTCTACGATCCGTCCGACCTGACGCTCATCACCAGCAAGAAGAAGAAGGACGTGCAGTGGGCCCAGCCGATCTTCGTGCTGCAGCGTCGGCAGGCAGGAGAGGAAGCGAAGGCAGCCTAAGCTTCACTGGCGGCGGCAGGCCAGCGCCTGCCGCGCAGACTCGCCCACCGCCTGCCAGTGCTCGCGCCGCAGCGCCGCCCGCTTGCGGTGCTTCGAGGCCATCTCCGACAAGGGCTTGAGCGCCAGCGGCAGGGCGATCCGCCAGCAGCGGCCCGCCATCGGCACGCCGCCCAGGGCTTCCCAGAAGCCGTCGTAGGCGTTCGCGAAATGCCTGGCGTCGGCCGGCGTCCAGGCGCTCTGCCAGGCCGCTTTCACGGCCGCCACTTCACGCATGCCGAGCGCCTGCGCGATGCCCTGCAGGGCGGCGAAGCAGAAGAAGCTGGGCGAGTTGTGGGGAAAGGCGAGACCGAAGGCCTCAAAGGCGTCGATGCTGTCGGCGCGGTGCCCCTGGTTGCGCGCAATGAAGGGCAGGACCGGCGTCTCCAGCCCGGCAAAGTCCCCCTCCACCCAGCTGAACGACAGCCGATGCAGGCAGATGCCATTGGCGCTGGCGGCGATCGTCAGGTCGCCTTCGGCGCACAGGCGCGCGGCCATCTCCAGCCGGATCTCGAAGCGCCAGCCGTTCGCCTCGTGCTGCCACAGCGGCAGGCCGCCGTCGCGGTAGATGGCGCGCTTGTAGGCGGCATCGAAGTTTTCTTCCTCGAAGCGGTAGTGGCTGAGCACGCAGCGCACCCGCTCGCGCAGCGACATCCCTTTCGCCAGGTAGTGGCGGTGGCTCAGGTGGTGGAAGACGTCGTCGTGCGCCAGGGCGACATAGCGGCGGTGGATGTCCAGCGCCAGCAGCTGCATGTGGTCGCGGCGGAACAGCAGCACGCGCAGGCTGCGCGCGATGCAGGCCAGCCAGGAGGGCAGGGGATAGTGACGGCGTGCCAGCCAGTGCCTGGTCAACAAGTTGAAAACCATCGCAGCTCCGGAATGCACTTGTAAATACGGCAATTTTTGTACTGGGCCGAACCAAGCGTATTGGAATGGCACAAAACCCGTTTCGAATGCGTACGTGACAATTGACGGATTTTCAGGTACTTGCCCACTGGTATCATCCCCGCACGTTTTCTGAGGATGAAGCAGGATGGATTTCCACGAGCAGCGCAAACGGGCCCTTCAGTTGATGGAGAAGGCCGGCATCGACCACAGCACTTATGCCCCGCCCCTGATGCAGTTGCTGTGGCGCTGCGGCGTGAAGGTGCGGCCGCCGCATTTCATGAGCTTCGGCGCGAACGCATTGCTGTCGGGCGCCTGGTTCGGCGCCAGCTGGGGGGCGGTGATGTGGATCGGGTTCTGGCTGCGCCAGGGCGTGGGCGCGCAGCTTGCCGTGGCGAGCGCCTGCGGCGCCGGCCTGTGCTTCGGCCTGTTCATGGCCAGCTATTACGCGCGCCAGCGCAAGACGCACGCGCTGCCGAGCTGGGAGTCGCTCGGCGACATCGAACCGACGGCAGGTTTAGCCCGCCAGCGCTTTGACTAGATAATCGGTATCCCTGCGCAGGATCGACTCGTTGAAGCCGAGCTGCGCCTTCCCTTCATTGAGCTTGCCGAGCCTCACGTTGGCCTTCCGCAGGCGCTCTTCCAGTCCTGCCTGGCGCGCCGCCGCTATCTCCAGCACGGCCAGGTTGCTGCCGTTCTCGATGCGTTTCACCTTGAAGCCGGGCGTGCGCTCCAGCGCCGCCAGCAGGCGCTCGCCCGCCGCGCGCACGCGGGCATAGCGTTCCTCCGCGCCATCCAGCGCGTCGAGGGCCGGCAGGGCGGCCTGCCAGCCGTGGTAGATGGTGCCGCCGAAAATGTGGCGCAGCTCGCGCGCCTTGGTCATCAAGGGCCTGGGACCGGACAGCACGCCGCCGAAGGGTGCGCCCAGGTATTTGTAGAGCGAGACGTAGACGGTGTCGAAGTGCGCGCAATAGTCCGTGACGCGAAAACCCGGCAGGCCGCTCATGAGCAGCAGGCGCGCGCCGTCCAGGTGCATCGGGACTTTTTTTGCCCGTGCCAGCTTCGCGATCTCGGCCACCAGGGCCGGGGTGAGGCTGGCCCCCTGGGCCCGGCGCACCGGGCTTTCCAGCGCCAGCGCGCCGACCTTGATCGGGTACGGGCCGACCTCGGCGCGCTCGATCGCGGCGCCGATCTCGTCCAGCGTGGGCGCGGCCTTGCCCGGGGCCAGCGGCACCAGGTTGATGCCGCTGAGGGTGGTGACGGTGTTCGATTCGTCGCGGTAGACGTGGCTTTCCTGCTGCACCAGCGCGTGGCGGTTCTCGCCGCACAGCAGGCGCAGGGCGATGTGGTTGGCGAGGGTCCCGGTGGGCATGAAGACCGTGTCTTCCTTGCCGAGCAGTGCTGAAAACTTCGCTTCCAGTTCCGTCACCGCGCCGCCCGCCAGGTAGCTGTCGCCGGGTTTGGCGTGCTTGTCCAGCAAGCCCTGCAGGCGCGCGGGTTCCGCGGCCAGGTCGCGCGGCAGGGCATCGCCGGACAGCACCACCAGCGTGTCCATGTCCGTGGCCGGCGCCGCGTTGGCGGCAGGTGCGCCGCCGTACTGCGCGCGGGCGCTGCCGCCCGCCGCCAGGCCCAGTGAAGCGATCGGTACGGCTCCGAGGAAACTGCGGCGGTTCAGCGTCATGGACGGTCCTTAGATGTTGTCGACGGCCTTGCGCAGGCGCTGGCGCCAGCGCATCAGGGTGGCCGAGAAGGTGGCGAAATAGGCGCCCGCCAGGCCGACGCAGAACATGGTCGCCTCGCTGTCGGAAAAGCGCGGGTTCGGCCGGCTGCTGCCCTGGTTCATGTAGATCTCGATGCCCAGGTAGATCACGCGCGCCACCAGCAGCATCGCCACCAGGATGCCCATGCGCAGGGGCGGCGTGAAGTAATAGCCTTCGGGGGTGTCTTCGAAGCGGGTCTTGCGCACGCCGTAGCTGCCGAGGGCCAGGCCGGCGATCGCCCCGGCCGCCAGCGCCGCCAGCGACAGCGGGCGGTCGAGCAGTTGGGTGAGCGGCACCAGCACCATCGCGCCGAACACCAGCAGGCCGGTGTAGTGGCGCGACAGGATCGAGCGCTGGCGCGTCAGCTGGCTTTTCACGCGCTGGTAGATGCGCCAGACCAGGACGGGTACGAGGAGGATGAGGGCGACGGTGGTAATGCTCATTGGGCAGTTGCAGGTGAATCAGATACGGCGGCGGTGCGCTTGCGCCAGGCAAGCAGGCCGGCCGCGAACGTCATGTAGTAACCGGCGAGGACGCCGAAGATGCACAGGGTCAGCGGGCTGGTGACGAACTCGTGGTGATTGCCCGCGCCCAGCGCATAGAACTCGTAGGCGCGGTAGCCCATGCGGCCGATGAACAGCAGGGCGATCAGCATGCCGATCGGCGCGTGCGGCGTGAAATAGTATTCGCCGTCGACCTGTTCGAACTTCGTGCCTTTCGAGCCGATGCGGCCCAGGACGATGCCGACCGCCAGCCCGGCGCCCATGCCGGCCAGCGCGATCGGCGCCGTCTGCAGGCTCGCGGCCGCCAGCAGCAGGAGCAGCAGCGGGAAAAAGACGAGGGTGGTGCGATGGCGCCAGGTCTTGGAACGCTGGCGCGTCGTCAGGCGCTTGATGCGGCTGTAGACACGCCACAGCACGAGCGGGGCAACGACGGCGGCAACGACGGGAGTAGGCAGCATGACGGATTCCTTCATGTCGAATCCGCCATTGTAATCCAGCCGGGCGTCGGCAAACTGCCCTGCGTGGTAATGTTTTGACTCACAAAGCAGGAGAAACCGACCATGTTGCAAGTCCCGATCCACGCGCACCGCGCCCCCGATCCGGTGCCTACCGAAGAGCCGCCCAGGGAACCCTTCGATACGCCCGATCCGCACCAGCCGCCCATCCGCACGCCGATGAACGACGAGCCGGACATCGATCCGAATCCGAGCATCGCGCGCACGCTGCACTGATTTGTAAGTCTGATAAAACGCAAACCGGGGCCAGACCTTAACAAGTCTGACTCCGGTTTGTTTTTAGTCAAACGCCCAGGAATACAGCACGTCCAGCGCCGTATTGGTACCGGTCTGCAGCGCAACGGTAATGCGCGGCGTGAGCTTGTAGCGCAGGCGCACCACGCTGGTGGCGGTGGCGGCGCCCTGTTCGAAGCTCAGGTACAGGCGGGACGAAATCCGCTTGCCGACCGTGACCACCGTGTTCGCCAGGCCGGTTTCCTGGCCCGCGCCCTGGCGCACGCCGAATTCGTCGACGCCGAGGGCGTTCGCCAGCTTGCTCTGGATGCCGCCGGTGCCGCCTTTGCCGCCCAGCAGGGCGCCCGCCGCCGCGCTCAGCACGTCCGCTTCGTTGCCGGTCGTGCCTTCCATGCCGTGGCCCAGCACCAGCCAGGACAGTTTTTCGCTGTCGGATACGTTCGGCGCCGACACCAGTTTCGCCGTCGGCGACAGTGCCGTGCCGCGCACCTGCACGCCGGCTTCGACGTTGGTCTCGCTCAGCTGTTCGCCTTCCGGACGCTTGCGCACGGCAAGCACATCGATGGAGGGGTTGTCGTAAGGGCCGCTGAAGGTGGCGACGCCACGCTCGATCGCCAGGCGCTGGCCGTAGGCGGCATAGGTGCCGCTGACGACGCGCACGCTGCCGTTGATGCGCGGCGCGCCGTCGCCGACCTTGCGCACATGAACGTTGCCCGCGAGGTAGGCGTCGGCACCCATGCCGCGCAGGTGGAAATCGTCGCCGAGGTCGGCGGTCAGGTCGATGGTCAGCGGCACCGTCGCCGCCTTCTTGCCTGGGGTCTCCCTGGTATTGGCGCGGCCCAGAACGATGACGTCGTCCGACAGGGTGGGGCGGTCCTGCGGCGCGAATTCCACCAGCGCGCGGTCGGCCTTGAAATTGCCTTCGACGGCGAAGCGGGTCGCATCGCGCACCACGCTGGCCTGGCCGCTGAGGATCACGGTGCGGTCCGGGCGCGACAGCGCCTCCAGTTTGTCGGCCACCAGTTTCAGGTTCATGGTCGCCTCGCCGCCGGCAAAGCGCACGTTGCCGTCGATGAGCGCGCGGCCGCTGTTGCCCTCGAAGGCGAAGCGCTGCAGCTGCAGCTGGTCGCCGGCGAGCACGGCGCGCAACTGGCCATTGCGCAGGCGCAGGCCCTGGTCCGGCCAGCGCACGGCCATGCGGTCGCCGTTGATGGTGCCGTTCAGGGTCGGCGCGCCGACGGTGCCGGCGCCGGTGACGTTGAGCGCCAGCGCACCGTCCACTTCCAGTCCCGGCTGGCCGATCAGCGGCGAGACCCAGGCCAGCGAGCCGAGATTGGCGGTGGCGGTGAGCTTCAGCGGGCTGTCGTTGTCGAGGCGGCCACGGATCATCTGCGCGGTGGCGTCGGCCCTGGCCGTGCCGATCCGGCTGCCATCCACCGCCAGCTGGGCGCGCAGGGCGCCGCCGCTGACATCGGCGCGCAGGTCGAGCTGGCGCAGGCCGAGCACGACCGGGGCGACGTCGCCGGCGATCAGGTCGCCCTTTTCGCGGAACACGTGCAGGCTTCCGTCCAGGGCCGGCGGGGCGCCGGGCACGCTGGGCGCGCGCATGTCGAGCGCCCAGTCGGCGCCCAGGGTCATGTCGCCGCGCAGGTTCTGGCGGATCGCGTCGGAGGCCTGGGCCAGGTAGTTGAGGGGCACGCCGGTGGCATTGCCGCGGCTGGTCCAGCGCAGGCCGTTCTTGGCCAGCGACTGCACCGTGATGGAACCGGCAGGCAGGCGGATGGTGGCGTTGTCGAAGCTGATTTTTTCCGGCTTGGCCAGGCCGGCGATGCCGGAACCGGGCGCACCGGAAATGCGCAGCGGTGCCGGCGCCGCCAGCGCGAGGGCGTAGCGGCCGCGGTTCTGCAGCGCGTTCAGGGTGCCGCTCCAGGTGTTGGTATTGGCCGCATAGCCGCCGCTGACCGCGACATTGGCGTCGAAGGCGTCGCCGCGCGCCGCCGCCGTGATGGTGTGGGCGCCGCGGGTGCCGGTCGATTGCAGGCGCGCGGTGGCGATGCGGGTTTCGCTGCCCGGCGCGCCGCTGACGTAATCGGCGATCTGCACGTCCAGCGCCAGCGGGTCGGCGGCGCCGCGGCCGGAACCGACATTGGCGGTGGCGCGCAGCGATTTGAGGTTCTGGGTGCCCATCAGGCGCAGGTTCTGGCCTTCCAGCGAAGCCGTGAGCGAGGGCGTGTCCATCGTGCCCGACAGGGTGCCGGACCCGCGCAGCACGCCGGCATAATCCGGGCCGAGCGCGGCCAGTTGCGGCGCGTCGACGCGCCAGTTCAGGGTATCGCGGCCGCTGCCGAAAGCACCCTTCGCGGCCACCACGTTGGCGCCCAGGTGCAGGTCGACGTCGGCGTTCGAGACATGGCGCTTGTCGGCCGTCAGCCTGGCGTAACCCCACAACGGGGAATTCGACAGCGTCGACTGCTGCAGCGTCAGGTTGACGGAGCCGCCCATGTTGGCGCCGCTGCGGCCGCTGGCATCGAAAGCACCGTTGATGCTGCCGGCGAAGGGCGAGCCGAAGGCGGCCGGGTTCAGCTTCTGCATGGAACCCGTGGCCTTGACCTCGGCCACTTTCGCATCCCTGGTGCCGGCCAGCCAGGCTTCGCCGCTGGCGTGCAGCGCGCCGTTCTCGCGCCGGCGTTCCCTGGCCACCCAGCCCAGGTTGCGGGCATCGACCTCAAAACTGGTGCGCGGGGCGTCCAGCGTGCCGCTGACGACGCCGTTCGCCACCAGGGAGCCATACAAATCCTTGCGCAGGGCCGCCAGGTCGCGCCCTTCGACGCGCCAGGCCAGCTTTTCGCCCGGCTTGCCGAAGGCGCCACGCAGATCGACCGTATTCCGGCCCAGCGCCAGGCTGGCGTTCAGGTCGTGCACGTGGATGCCGCCCGCTGCCTTCGTATCGGCGCCCGTACCAGCACCGGTGCCGCCAGCAGCAGTAGCGCCGCCGGCATCGGCCACCAGCTTGCCCTTGCCGGACAGCGGCTGGTCGAACAGGCGGCTCGGACGCAGCGCGAAGTCGGCCGCGACCTGCCATTGCGGGGCGAGGGCGCCGCTTGCATTGATCTCGGCATTGATATCGGCCTTCGGGAAATCGCCGAAGGCGGCCGGGTCGAGGTGGCTGGCGACGACGTTGGCCTTGAACGGTTTCGTGTCCAGCAGGTTGGCGCTGCCCGTGACGCGCACGCTGCCCTTGCCGGCCGCGACGCGCGCTTCGCGCAACGTGAGCACGTTCTTCTGCAGGGCCGCTTCGGCCACCAGGCGCATGCCGGCGTCAACCAGGTTCACGTTCAGGGTCTGCGTGTCCTGGGTGTTCGCCACCGACAGGTCGCCGGCGATCGCCGTCGTCTTCATGCTGCCGTGGATCTGCTTCAGGTCGATGCGGTCGGTGTGCAGCGCGAAGCGCGCGGTGCCGATGCCTTTTTCCTCGGGGCCGCGTTCGACGCTGCCGCTGCCCGTAAAGCGCCCGGCGCCGCCCAGGTCGAGCAGCACGTCGCTGATCTTCATCGCATCCAGGTTGCCGCCCAGCTGGCCGCGCATCGCCCGCAGCGGCAGGCGCTGCTGGTCGATCGTGCCCTGTGGGCCGTCGTTGGTGAGGTCGACCGAGCCGGTGATGTTGCGCTTCGGGTCCAGGCGCGCCGCCACCGCCAGGTTCAGGTCGGCCGTCGGCAGGTCCGGGTTGAAGAAGCCCGGGTCGATGTTCTTCGCGTTCAGCGCGAAGGATTGCAGCGGGATCTCGGCAAACGGCGACAGCACCAGCTTCGCCGTGCCCTCGGCGCGCGCGGCCTGGCCGCTGGCGTCGATGACGGTGTTCTGCAAATCGCCGCCGGCGTGCAGCTTCAGTTGCGGGGCGATTGCACCGGTCTGGTTTGGCGAACCCGGGGTCTGGCTCAGGCTCGCATCGGCATTCAGTTGATACGGCAGGGCATTGGCGATGGTGCCGCTGGCCGCCACCTGGCCCCAGGGCGTATTCGCCTTGGCGTAGTCCAGCTTCCAGCGTTCCTTGTCGCCGTGCAGGCCGACGCGGATGTCGTCGATCTGCGTTTCCGCGCCCTTGTTGACGAACACCGCCCTGGCCAGGCGCGCATCGTCCACCGCGATCTTGAAGGGCGGCGCCAGGCGGGTCGGCATCTTGCTGGGCTCGTCGTCTTCCTTGAGCGTCTCCATGCGCAGCGACTTTGCATACAGCTTGTCGATCTCGACGCCGCGCGACAGGTATTGCCAGGGCTTCCAGTCGATGTCGATGTCGTCCGCCGTCATCACCGAGGTCTCGGTGCGGAACACGAGGTGGCCGATGTGCATGTGGCCGTACAGCGAGCCGCTCACGCCGGTGATGGTCAGCTTGCCGCCGCTGGCGTTGGCGACGCGCTGGGCGATCATCTGCAGCGTGGTCTCGCGGCCGCCGTACCAGACGACGCCGCCGATCACGACGGCGGTGACGGCCACGCCGATCGCGACCCGGCGCGGCCAGCGGCGCTTGTGCGCCTGCGCCGGTGCGTTCGGGGTCTCGGGGGTTTGTGCGTCGTCGCTCATCAGAAGGTAAATCCAAGTGAGAAGTGCAGGCGGACTTTGTGCACCGCCTGGCCGTAGGCGACATCGACCGCGATCGGGCCGACCGGGCTGCGCCAGCGCGCGCCCACGCCATAGCCGACCTTGGGCTTGAGGTCCTTGAAGTTGTCGGCGGCATTGCCGGCGTCGACGAACACGGCCGCGCCCCAGGGCGGCTTGAACCAGTAATCGTATTCGGTACTGGCGGTGAACAGGTAGCGGCCGGGCGCGATGGCGCTGCCGACCGGGATGCCCAGCTGCTGGTAGCCATAGCCGCGCACCGACTGGTCGCCGCCGGCGCGGAACAGGAAGGTCGACGGCACCTTGTCCTTGTCCTTCGAGCCGACCGCGCCGAATTCGCCGCGCAGGATCAGGGTGCCGGACGGGCCGAGCGGCTTGTACATGAGGCCGCGGATGTAGGCGCGGACAAACGGCTCGTCGGTCAGGATCGGCAGCGGCGCGGCGCCCAGCTGCAGGTTGGCGATGTAGCCGCGGGTCGGATTCACCAGGCTGTCCAGCTGGCGCTTGGTGATCGAGAAGGTCAGCGGCAGCGCCTTGGTGCGCGTGGCGGGCAGGTCGTCGATGGTGACCTGCTCGGTCAGCGCTTCGAGGCGCAGGCTCTTTTCCAGCGTCGGCGAACCCCAGGCGCGGGTCGCGTGGATGCTGGTGGTGCGGGTGATCGTGCCGCGCACGTCCTCGCGGTCGTAGCCGGCGCCGACGCTGTTGCTGTAGCCGTTCGACGTGGTCGGCCAGTAGAAGTCCGCGCCTGCCCGCTGGTGCAGCTGCTCGTACAGGATGTTGCTCTTCATGCGCTTGCCGAACACGTTCAGGTCGTCGTACTCGGCCTGGGCGCGGGCGCCGGTATTGGTCGAGAAGCCGACGCCGACCGACACGTTCTTGCGCTTGTTCTCGGTGACGCGCACCAGCACCGGCATCGTCACCGGGCCGGACGGCGCTTCCTGCTTCGGCCCCTGACCCTGGTTCAGTTCGCTGACCTGTTCCCGCAGCGCCGAGGACATGTCGAGGCTGACTTCGACGGTACTGAAATAGCCGGTCTCCTGCAGGCGGCCCTGCAGGGCCTGCAGCGCGGCTTCGTTGTATTCGTCGCCGGGGCGGATCTGGTTCAGGTTATTGATGATCGAGGGCGAATAGCGCTGCAGGCCTTCGATGCGCAGGGCGCCGAAATGCACGTCCGGGCCGCTGTCGATGACGACCTTGAGCGCGGCGCGGTGGGCGTCCGGATCGACGGTGGCGACGGAATCGAGCAGCTGGGCGCGCGGGAAGTGCGTCTGCGCGATCTGGCGCACCATGCCGCGCTTGGCCGATTCCCAGTCGGCGGTGCGGAAGCGCGACCCGACCGGCAGGCTCCAGCGGCTGCGCAGGGCGGCGGCGTCGAAGGTCGTCGCCTTCTGGTTGGCGTCGAAGGCCGCGAAGCCGCGCAGTTCGATGTCGACGTCGCCGACCGTCGTCGGCTCGCCCGGATCGACGATCACGCGCGCGACCGGCGTGGCGCCATCGGTATCCAGGCCGCTCGAGATCCTGGGCGTGTAATAGCCTTCGGTGGCGACCAGGGTCCTGGCTTCCTCGGGGGCGTTGCGTACCAGGCGCTGCAGCTGTTCGAGGTCGACGCGCGGGTTGCCGCGCCAGCGCATCAGGTCGAGGTTGTTCTCCAACAGCTCGCGCAGGTTGCGCGGCGCGTCGATGCGCACGGTGTAGCGCACCGCGGCCTGCTCGGGCGCCTCGACCGGCAGGGGCGTGGCGGGCGCGCGTTCCTGTTCCTGCAATTCCTTCTGGGTCTGGTCCTTGCTCGTGGTGGGGGCGGGCACCGGGTCCTGGGCCTGGCCTGGCGCCTGCGCCGGAGACGGGGTTGCAGCCTGACCTGCGGCGCCCACGGAAGCACACAGCGCGTTCACGGCCAGCACGATTTGTGCCAAAATCCGTGGTCGCGCCGATGCAATGGTCTCAACGTGGTCGGGTCGTGCGGGCAACATGTCTCTCCATTTTCTCTCTCTGCCGGCCACATCTTAACGGAATGTTAAAAGTGGCGGCGGACGCTTTAATTCAGGAATATCAACATGCATCAAGCTGATACCGCGCTCGTCCTGTTCAGCGGCGGCCAAGACTCCACCACCTGCCTCGCCTGGGCCCTGCAACGTTATGAGCGCGTGGAAACCATCGGCTTCGACTACGGCCAGCGCCATGCGATCGAGCTCGAAGTGCGCCCGACCGTGCTGTCGAAAATGCGCGCCCTGTCGCCGGAATGGGACCGCCGCCTGGGCGAGGACCACATGATCGACCTGGGCCTGATCTCGAAGATTTCCGACACCGCGCTGACCAGCAATGTCGAGATCCAGATGCAGGCGAACGGCCTGCCGAACACTTTCGTGCCAGGCCGCAACCTGCTGTTCATGATGGTGGCGGCCACGGTGGCCTACCGCCGCGGCCTGAACGTGCTGGTGGGCGGCATGTGCGAGACCGATTTTTCGGGCTACCCGGACTGCCGCGACGACACCATGAAGGCGCTGCAGGTCGCCCTCAACCTGGGCATGGCCACGCGCACCAAGGTCGAGACCCCGCTGATGTGGATCGACAAGAAGCAGACCTGGGAGCTGGCCGAGCAGTGCGGCGGCCAGGCCCTGGTCGACCTGATCCGCTTCGACACCCACACCTGCTACCTCGGCGAGCGCGGCGCGGCCCACGCATGGGGCCACGGCTGCGGCACCTGCCCGGCCTGCGCGCTGCGTGCGCGCGGCTACGAGCAGTACGCGGCGGAACGCGCAGGCGCCTGAGCAGCGGCGGGCTTCAACGGGTGATGCAATGCGTCTCGCGCTGCTGACCGACCTGCACGCCAACCGCGAAGCGCTCGAGGCCTGCCTGGCGCACGCCGAGCGGCAGCAGGTCGACCAGTATGCCTTCACGGGGGACTTCGTCGGCTACGGCGCCGACCCCGCGTGGGTGGTCAGGACCGTGATGGACTACGTGGGCCGCGGCGCGGTGGCGGTGCAGGGCAACCACGATTATTCGGTGGTGCGTCCAACAAGCCGGGACGCCGGACCGCCCCAGATGCACGCCGAAGCGCGCGAAGTGATCGAATGGACCCGCGGCCAGCTCGATCCGGAGCATATGGCCTTCCTGGCCGGGCTGCCGCTGACCCAGAAACACGGCAACGCCTTCTTCGTCCACGCCAGCGCTTACGATCCGATCCGCTGGGAGTACGTGACGGGCATCGAGGAAGCCGAGCGTTCGCTGAAGGCCAGCCGCAGCCGCATCGTGTTCTCGGGCCACGTGCACGCCCCGGCTCTGTACCGCCGCGCCGACGATGGCCGCATGGGCCGCCATGTGCCGGCAGGGGGGCAGCGCATTGCGCTGCAGCCCCAGCACCAGTACCTCGTGCTGCCCGGCGCCGTCGGCCAGCCGCGCGACCAGAACAACGCGGCCTGCTATGCGGTGTTCGACGACGAGGCCAGGGAGATCAGCTACTTCAGGGTCCCCTACGATCACGGTGCGGCGGCGCGCAAGGTGATCGCAGCGGGTTTGCCGATCGTGTTCGCGATGCGACTGGTGGAAGGCATCTGAACCGAATGCCTTTGGAGATGCGATGCATGTCCGCGGTTCACGATCCGTAGGGTGGGCACCCCGTGCCCACGTAGCCAATACCAATAAATGTTATTCCCGGTTCAGGTCCACAACATTCTCTCCGCCCCAATCCGACGAGTACAAACCATTTCGTACATAGCGGTGAAAGGTCGAAAACGGCCAGTCACTCACGCGTTCTACGTGTCCGTGCTTCACAGGGTTGAAATGGATGTAATCCGCATGCCGCTCGAAATCCAGTTCGTCCCGGATCTGATGCTCCCAGAACCGGCGCTGCCAGATCGTCGACTCACGATGCTTGCATGAGGACGCACTACGGGCGGATGAATCGAGTGTGATTTCCGAAGAGAAGCGCGACACCGAACGCTTGATCAGCGACCAGCGCGTCGAGAAATCGCAGTCCCCTTCAGGCAAAGTCCAGATGCAATGTAGATGATCGGGTAGCAGTACCCAGGCATCGATCGAGAAGGGCCGGGTTGACCGCAGGTTTTCGATGGCAATCCGGAGTGATCGGCGTACGGTATCAGTGCAGAGGATTGGTCGCCTGTTGTACGAAACGACCGTGAAGAAGAAGGTTTGGCCGGTGCGGGTACGTCGATAGTAGGGCATGGTGGCGATCGTATCGCCGTGTCGGCGTTGAACGGCGATACGGATCAAACGTGCGCGTGGGCACGGGGTGCCCACCCTACGACTGGTGATCAGACAGCGTGTTCACGCAGCATGCGGTTTTTGTTGGACCGCTTCACCAGATACCAGATGACGGCCAGCGGCAGCACCAGGGGCAGCAGCAGCGGCGAGATCGCCAGCGCCAGCACCACCGCGCCGATGCCAAGGCCGCCGATCAGGATGATGCCGACGCCTGCGAACACCACCGCCAGCACCACGCCCACCACCAGCATGACCAGCGCCGCGATCAGGGTGCCGCCGCCCGCGAACAGCATCGCCAGCAGGGCGCCGAACGGACCGTCGATTTCGTCGCCGTCGAAGTTGACGACAGGGCCGCTTCCGTAGACGACGACGTTCCACAGCAGCAGGGCGAACAGGAATGCGATGACGAAAATGGCGGTCTTTTTCATGATGGGCCTCGTGTGTTTCGGTTTGGAGTGAGGCCACTGTATCTGTATCGTCGGGGGCTCTCCATCGGCATGCGACAGGCTGCAATTTTCGGGGGGCGGGCGTGCGCAGGCAGCCGATGAACGGCTGGAGGAATTGGCCAAAATCAAGCCTTGCAATGACCGGCACGCTGTCTATACTGACAGCCTGCTCTGTCGCAGGAGGACCCCTATGCATTGCATTCCGATCCGGGCCGACAGGGGTGGCCACAAGAACCCGCCCTCGGCGCCACCGGCCATTCCGCCCATTATCATCACGCCGTTCAACAAACAGATCCCGAATCCGGCGATCGACCCGCGCAGCAATCCGCCCGGACCGCCCATCGTTCCGCCGCGCAGGCCGGATCTGCGGATGTAGCTGTACATACACCATGTGTGGTGCTTGTCCAGAGCGCCGGAATTTCCTATGATCTGACCTTTGGGCGACCATGCCCTGGTTAAGATTGGACGACATGAACGACGAAGCACCAGATCAACACGACGATGACGCTCCGGTACAGGAAGCCCGGCTGTGGCAGGACAACGGCTGGACCGCGCGCGTCATCAAGAACGAAGACGACGAGGGCTGGGCCGTCGCCATGTACAAGGAAGGCGAGGCCGAGCCGGCCCTGGTCGGTCCGTGGACGATGGGCCGCGACAAGAAGAACCCGAAGCCGCTCGACGTGAATGCTTTCAACACGCTGGTCAAGACGGCGCACGAAGTGCTGCGCCGCCACGAGCAGGCGCTGCATGCGAAGCTGCACAAGAGCACCGTGGTATCGACCGCCGACGGCGAGCTGAAGGTCACGCTCGATATCGTGCCGGACGAGGACAATCCCTACGCCATGCTGGCCGCGATCGACGAGATGGGCGAGCAGGTGGCCCAGGTCCGGGTCGCACCCGATTTCAAGCTGTCGCCGGCCTCCGCGCTGGCCTGGGTGGAGAACGATTTCCGCGCACCGCGCTGAAATTGATTTTAACTAGGCGCGCTAGCTGATAATATTTCCCGAACGCATCATTTGTGTCTTGGGGAGATCGATGGAAAACCGTCTTGCGCGCCTGGAAGCGGTACAGGCCATGCTGCTCGAAATCGGGCAGCTGTCGGCCAGCTGCACCGATATCACCGAATTCATCGGCGCCGTGCACCGCGCGCTGGGCCGCATCATGTATGCGGACAACTTCTACGTTGCCCTGTCCGAGCGCGAGGACAATACGGTGCGCTTCGTGTACTTCGTCGATACCGTGGACGAGGGGCCGAGCCCGCAGGAGCGTGTGACGCTGGCCTCGCCCGAGCAGTCGCCGACCGCCTGGGTGATGCTCAACAGGCAGGCGCTGTCGATGACCGCCGACGAGGAGCGCGCTCGGGAAAACGGCCATACCTGGGGCGCCGGCAGCGTCGCCGAGCACTGGATGGGCTGTCCGCTGCTCGACCAGCAGCACGAGGTGCTGGGCGCCATCGTGATCCAGAGCTACCTGCCCGAACACACCTATAGCGAGGAAGACCAGGCGCTGTTCGCCCTGATTGCCAACAGCGTCTCGAATGCGCTGCAGGGCCTGCAGAGCATGGACCGGCTCGAGCGCGCCGTACAGGAACGCACCGCGGCGCTGGCGCGCGAAGTGGCCGAGCGCCGCCGCGCCGAGCAGATCCAGCACGCGCTGTACCAGATCGCCGACCTGTCCGCCTCCGCCACGGGCAGCGACGCGCTGGCCGCCAGCCTGCATCGCATCATCGGCGAACTGATGGTGGCGAAAAATTTCCTGATCGCGCTGACCCATCCGGACAGCGGCGAACTCAGCGTTCCCTACTATGCCGACGAAAAGGACAGCTACGCCCCGGACCAGCGCTTCCCGCTCGGCGCCGGGATGGTGTCCTATGTGCTGCAGACGCGCCAGGCGCAGCTGCACGATGCCGGCAGCATCGCGCGCCTGCGCGCCGCCGGCAAGGTCAGGGAGCCGCTCGGGAACATCGACGTCGCCAGCTGGGTCGGCGCGCCGATGCTGGTGCATGACACGGCCTACGGCGTGCTGGTGGTGCAGAGCTACGACCCGGCCATCGTCTACACCAAGGCCGAGCTCGACCTGCTGGCCTTCATCGCCAGCCACGTCGCGGTGGCGATCGCCCGCATGCAGGCGGACCGCGCGATCCGCAAGACCAAGGACAGCCTGGAAAGGCAGAACGCGGCGCTGAACCAGGCGCTCACCCAGCTGCAGGAGGCGCAGTCGGAACTGGTGCGCCAGGAAAAGCTGGCTTCGCTCGGCCAGATGGTGGCCGGCGTCGCCCACGAGATCAATACCCCGCTGGGCATCTGCGTGACCGCCACCAGCCACCTGGTGGAGGAACTCAGGCTGACGAAGCAAGAGCTGGCGGCCGGCGAGATGACGGAAGAGAGCCTGAACGGCTTCTTCGACGTGGTCGACCAGTCGCTGCGCATCATGACCACCAACACCCAGCGCGCCGCAGCCCTGGTGCGCAGCTTCAAGCAGGTGGCGGTGGACCAGTCCTCGGACAATATCCGCAACTTCAACCTGTGCAAGTACGTGGGCGAGGTCCTGCTCTCGCTGCAGCCCAAGCTGAAGGGCAGGCCGGTCAAGGTAGCTGTGGACTGCCCGGCCGACCTGGAAGTGAACAGCTTCCCCGGCGCGGTATCGCAGATCCTCACCAACATGGTGGTCAACTCGCTGGTGCATGGCTTCGAGCGCGACCAGCCGGGCAACATCACGATCCGCGCCCGCCTGGAGGACGACGACATGGTCGCCTTCGAGTACGGCGACGATGGCGCGGGCATGGATGCCGACACGCTGTCGAAACTGTTCGATCCCTTCTTCACGACCAGGCGCGGCAGCGGCGGCAGCGGCCTGGGCGGCCACATACTCTACAACCTGGTCACCGGCGCGCTGGGCGGTTCGGTACGTGTGGAAAGCAGCCCCGGCAAGGGCCTGCAGTATGACCTGCGCTTTCCGCGCAAGGCGCTAGCGCACAAATAATTCCCTGAACCCGGTCGCCGGGTCATGCTCCCGGCTGAATCGGTGGGCGGGCAGCAGCATCACCATCACCTCGGCCGTGGTGCGCACCAGGCATCCCGGCCCCATATGACCGCCCGTCACCCGTCCCGACGCATCCGATACCGCGATGTGCAGATGCGGCCCATCGGGCGACAGCGAACCGCCCAGGCTCAGGATTTCGAGGTCGCCGTGCAGCGCCGTGCAGTCGGGCGCACCGGCGAAGCGGATCTGCGCCACGCTCAGGCTGCCGATGCCCTGCACGACGAAAGCCGCCTCGACACCGTGCAGGGCGGGCACGCCGGACAGGACCTCGCGCAGGTCGGCGTGGGCGGGAATGCGAAGGGGGAGGGGGCGCATGGTGTTCAATATTTTACAGTTCGGCCAGAGTAACTAACAGTTTCATTTCGGAAATATTATTCATATTGCCACCAAGACTTTAAAAATACCAAATAACAACACTTACCCATATCTGGTAATAGTTTTCCGCAAAGGAATTACGTATAGTGTTCGGTGCTTGACCGCAAAACCAACAAAATACCTCCAAAACCCGGAAAAATGTCACATAAATTTACACTCATCGCCTGCATGGGCGTATTCCTGTCGGGCTGTGCCGCGCTCACGCCTGCTACTGAAAGTCGTTATGTCAGCGCCGACGGCCAGCTGCAAATCCGCGGCGAACTGGTCGACAGCACCGGTGTCAAAATCTTCGTCAACGAAAACAAGGTGATCGACGAGCACGTCTCGCTAGTTCATGGCGATGGCGAATTTGCCGGCAATTACCAGGGCAAGCGCGTCAGCGCGGACTGCTCCACTTCCGGAGGACGCAAGCTGCACGCGACCACCTGCATGGTGGCCGTCGGCAGCGAACGCGTGCGTATCAGCCTCTGAGGCCGGAGAGTAGTTCGACCAGCTGGCCGATCTCGTAGGGTTTGGCCAGCACCTGCACCCCCGGTACGGTGGCACGCTGGTCGGTGTAGCCGGTGGCCAGTACCACCGGCAATCCCGGCCGGCGTTCGCGCAGGATACCGGCCAGGTCAATGCCACTGAGCTTGCCCGGCATGACGATGTCGGAGAACACGACATCGATGTCCAGCCCGGCCTCCATCATCGCCAGCGCGCGTTCGCCGTTGGCCGCCACCAGCACCTCGAATCCGGCTTCTTCCAGTCCGCGTACCACGGCTTCCCGTACCAGCTCGTCGTCTTCGACGAAGAGGATGCGGCCGCTGGCCCGCATGGCGGCCGCTTGCGGGTTGCGGCCGGGCTGCGGCGACAGCGGCAGCGTCGAGCGCGGCAGGTAGAGCTCGACGCGGGTGCCCTGGCCCGGCCTGCTGGACAACGCGAGCGATCCCTGCGACTGGGTGGCGAAGGCATATGCCTGGGCCAACCCCAGGCCGCTGCCCTTGCCGGGTTCCTTGGTGGTGAAGAAGGGATCCATGGCGTGTGCCAGCACCTCGGGCGGCATGCCGGTGCCGGTATCGATGACGGTCACTAACACGTGGTCACCGCCGCTGCGTTCGTGGGTCGGTTCCAGCACGCAGTTGCGCGCGGCGATCGTCAGGCGGCCGCCGTCGGGCATGGCGTCGCGCGCGTTGATCGCCAGGTTGAGCAGGGCAAGGTCGAACTGCAGCGGATCGACCGTCACCGGCCACAGGTCTTCCTCGCACTGCAGTTCCAGTTCGATACCCTGGCGCAGCACGTTGCGCACCAGCTGCACGGAATTGCGCAGCTGTTCGCAGGGCGCCACCGTCAGCAGCCTGGCGTCCTGGATACGGCCGAAGGAACCGAGCTGGCCGGTGAGGGCGGTGGCGCGGGTGATGGTGCGCTTGCAGGTATCGATCAGGCTCTGCACCTTCGGCTGGGTCGAGGTCAGCGCCGCCAGCTGCAGGGCCGTGGTCAGGGTTTGCAGCAAGTTGTTGAATTCGTGGGCGATGCCGCCGGTGAGGCGTCCGAGCGCCTCCAGCTTCTGGCCGCGCATCATGGCTGCCTGCGCGCGTTCGCTGGCAGAGACTGCTTCCTGTACGCGCTGTTCCAGCTCGGCCTGGGCGCGGCGGATCTGGCGGCTGGCCTCGGCCATGCGGCGCCCCACCGCGTCCAGCTCGACCACGCCCTGCGGCACGTAGACGACTTCGCGGCCTTCGCCCAGGTCTTCGGCATGGCCGCTCAAGGTGTGGATCGGGGCCAGCGCGCGCCGTCCGAAGCGGTGCGCAACAAAGCTCGCCAGCATCAGCAGCAGGAGCATGATCGCCGCCAGGAAGGCGGCGGCATGCAGGGGCACGCGGCGCAGCTCGGCGCTCGGGATGCTGACCAGCACCTTCCAGCCTGCGTTCGGCACCGTGCTGTAGAAGGCCTGCACCGGCGTGCCGGACAGGTTGCGGCTGAAGAACACACCCTCGCCGGCGGCGGCGAAATGGCGCATCGCGAGCTCGCTGACCGCGCGGCCGCGGAACTGCTCCGGGTCGCGCGAGCGCGCCGCGATCCGTCCCTGGCGGTCGACGATGGTGACCAGCCACTCGGCGGGCATGCGCTGCTGCTCCATCAGCCTTTGCAGGCTGGAAGCACCGATGCCCATGGAGAGGAAATAACGGATTTGCCCGTCGATCTCGACCGGTACCTGGAGCGAGAAGTCATGGCGGCGGCCGATCGGCGCCATGAACAGGTCCGAGACCAGCGGCTTGCCGGGGCCGTACTTCGCCATCAGCTCGCCGATGTTGGAGGCGCGCCGGTCCGGCAGCGCCGTGCCCAGCGGGACGCGGGTATTCAGCAGCTGGCGGCCGTTCAGTTCGTGCAGGATGATGACGGCGTCCGGTAGCGGCAGCGATTTCGCATTCGCGTAGAACTCGCTCAGGTCGCCGCGCGCCAGGGCCGGCGACTTTGCCAGCGTCTGCAGCACGCCTTCCTTGGTTTCCAGTTCGTTGTCGACCAGCAGGGCGAACACGCGCACCGCTTCCTTGACGCTGTTTTCCTGGGCGCGCCGCTCTTCCAGGTAGACATAGCCGACCGCCAGCAGGGCCGCGACGAACGCGGGCACCAGCACAGCAAGGATGAGGATCAGCAGTCGGGTTCGGATGCGCATGGGAAGTCGGGTAGGCCAACGGAATGAACCGCTGACAGTGTACTCCGGACAACATTTTCAGGGAGTCCGGAGTCTACCCGACAATCAGGCTTTTGTCCTGGACAGAACTGTGGCGTATCAGTCCGGCCAGCGGCGGTTGATCTCGTCCGCCTTGTCGAGGTTCTTGATGAGGAGATCGACGTAATGCGGGTCGAGATGGCGGCCCGACACTTCGCGCAGGTAGTCGCGCACCTGGTCGATCGGCCAGGCCTGCTTGTAGCAGCGCTCGTGGGTGAGGGCGTCGAACACGTCGGCCACCGCCACGATGCGCGCATACGGGTGGATCTGCTCGGCCTTCAGGCCTTGCGGATAGCCGCTGCCGTCCCACTTCTCGTGGTGCTGGTGGGCGATCACGGCGGCCGCCTTCAGGATCGGGCGCTGCGAACCGTCGAGGATCTGCAAACCCACGGTCGGGTGCTGCTTCATGACTTCCCACTCGTCCGGCGTGAGGCGGCCGGGTTTCAGCAGGACCGCGTCCGGGGTGGCGATCTTGCCGATGTCGTGCATCGGCGCCGCATGCATCAGCACCGCGGTCTCGTCTTCCGACATCCCGGATTCCTGGGCCAGCAGGTGGCAGACCTGGGCCATGCGGCGCACGTGGTTGCCGGCTTCGTTCGAGCGCGATTCGACCACGTCGCCCAAGCGCAGGATCAGCTCGGCCTGGGTATCGGTGATTTCCTGGTTCAGCAGGATGTTGTCGAAGGCGATCGCCACGCCTGAGCAGAACACGTCGAGCAACTGGACGTCGATCTCGGAAATCTCCTCGACACCTTTCAGGACCAGCAGCGACGCCTTGCCGCTGTTGTTCGGGAAGTAGCCGACATAGGTGTCGCCGTGCAGCTTGGAGATGCGGTTGTGGCGCGCCTCGTCGAGCTGGGCCACGAGTTCGGGGCCGATGTCGGACTCGCCCATTTCGCCGATGCGGGCCAGGATCTCGTAGCGGCTCTCGCCGGTGATGACGCTGGCGCCGGTCACGCGCAGCAGCATGCTCTGCTCGAGGCGCAGCAAAGCCACGACCTGCTGCAGCAGGCCGCTGGCGAAGTCCTTCAGGTTACGCTGCTGGAAGATATGGGCGGAGGCGGCGATCACGCGCTCCAGGCCTTCGCGGTAGGTCAGCTGCACGCGGCGCGCATCCTCGACCTTCATGATGTCGCGGTAGGCGCGCAGGGCGGCGAAGGTGGTGGTGAACAGCTTCGTGCGGTCGAGCTCGGTCTTTTCCTTGTAATCGTTGATGTCGTAATCGACGATCACGCGCTCCTCCGGCGCCTGGCCGGGCTGGCCGGTACGCAGTACGATGCGGGTAAATTGATTATCAAGCTCGTGACGCATCCAGCGTGCAACCTCGAGGCCGCTGTCCTCGCGCTCCATCACCACGTCCAGGAATACCAGCGCGATGTCGCTCTCGCGCGCCAGGATCTGCTTGGCTTCTTCGCCGCTGTAGGCGTGCAGGAAGCTGAGACTGCGGCCGTCCAGGCGGAAGCGCGACAGGGTCAGTTTCGTGATGTCATGGATGTCCGGCTCGTCATCGACGAGCAGCACCTTCCAGGGAGCGAGCTTGGGCGTGGCGGCAGACAGGAATGACATGACGATGTCCAGTATTGTTGATTTAGAGCATGGCGTATGCGAATCGATTGTAGTATGAGCAGTACCCATTAACAACAGGAAATACATTGCTTGCAACTTAAATAGTCAGAAAGCTGCAACGTGGCAATTTACAAATCTATTCAGCCGTAACGCTTCTGGCAGCGTTCGCACCAGAAGCTGCGCCGGTTGGAGCGGCCGAGGTTGGCCTTGTGGAAGGGGATGTGGCAGCGCGGGCAAATCTTCTGTGCGTGCGCCAGCCAGTGCTTCTTGAGGGTGAATTCCTTTTTCCAGGCCAGGAAGTCGAAGCTGTATTCACGCGCCTGCTCGACCAGGGCGCGCAGCTTGGCGGGCGGCAGGGCGCCCATCGTCGACAGCGGATGCAGGCGGATGCGGAACAGCACCTCGTTCTTGATGATGTTGCCGACGCCCGAGAAAATCTCCTGGTCGAGCAGGGCGTCGCAGGCCGGCATGTCGGGGTTCGCCCGCAACTTTTTCCTCGCCTTCTTCGGGTTCCAGGCATCGGACATCACGTCCGCTTCCCAGTCGTAGAGCTGGTCGAGGTCGCAGTCGACCTCCTTCACCGAGCAGGCATAGAAATTCAGGAAGCTGCCGTCTTCGAAGTGCAGCGACAGGCGCGGCGGCTTGTCCCGCTCTTCATTGATGCGGTAGGTGCCGAACAGCAGCATGTGGATGCGTACCACCATGGTCGGCATCTGGATGAAGAACTGCTTGCCCCAGGTGCGCAGCGCCACGATGGGCTGGTTCAGGAGACGCGAGGTATCGATGGCCCAGGTATTGCCCTCGGCGCGCACGATGGTCTGGCCGACGAAGCGGGCAGTCTGTTCCTTCAGAATATAGAGCGATGGTCCTTCCGGCACGGCGTTCTCCCTTTGCTGCCATTGTGCGGCGGAAGAGCCGGGCACTGTCGTGCGCGGACTAACATTCCATTACAAAGTGGTACTGGAAACAGACGGACGCGGGCATTAAATGAGGCGTATATTCATGAATAAAATACGAAACGACGAAAGGATAAGGACATGAAATCGCTCATGCAGAAAATGGCCCTGGCGGGCATGTTTGCGCTGGCCGCAGGCAGCGCCGGCGCCGCCGTCACGGTGAGCTATGTGGCACCGGACCGATTCAGCGATATACCCTTCGTGCCATGGGAGCGCGAGGAAGCGCTGAAGCAGCTGACCGATCACTTCACGAAACTGGGCAACAGCCTGCCGCCGGGGCAGGACCTGCGCGTCGAGGTGCTGGACGTCGACCTGGCCGGGCGCGCCATCCCGAGCGTGCGCGCGGGACGCGACATCCGCGTGATGCGCGGCCAGGCTGACTGGCCGCGCATCCAGCTGCGCTTTTCGCTGGAACAGAACGGCCAGGTACTGAAGAGCGGCGAGGCCCAGCTGTCCGACATGAACTACCTCGACCATCACACCCGCTACTTCGACAGCGAACCGCTGCGCTACGAAAAGCAGATGATCGACGACTGGTTCGAGAAGACCATCGGGCCGCTGCCGCGTCGCCGTCACCGCTGATCCCCGCATCCAGTGCAATGCGAACGCCGGCCCTTGCCGGCGTTTTTCATGCCTATTGCGCCTTGCCGCCCTTGTCCGCCGCCCTGGCCGACAGCCGGGCCAGCGGCTCCTTGACGGTGTAATCGGACGGCACGGCGAACAGGCCGGCCGCCGGCTCTTCGCGCTTTAGGCTGTCGAGGCGGAACACGGTGTCGCCGCTGCGCGGGTCGCTGTGTCTGGTGTAGACGGTCACCTGCAGCTCCGGCGCATACCAGGTCTCGTCCGAAACCACGATAGCGTTGCGGTTGCCGATCTCGCCGGCAGGGATCTCGTAGCTGCGCAGCTTGCCCTCGGCCTTGATGCCATTGAAGTCGCGCGTGCCAAGGTCCTTGACGGTGGCCTTGGCCGCCCATTTCATGTCGCCGAAGGCGCCTGCGGTCAGGGGCGCCAGGCGGATCTGGGCGTCGCGCAGCGCGGCACTGTTTTCCTCCAGCGCCTTCGACACCTGGATACGCACATCCTGCCGGATATGTTCGCGGGTATCGGCATCCATGCGGACGACGCGCTTGACGACGATCTCTTCGCTGCCGTCGTCGCGCTGGTGGCGCTCGACGCGGGCGCGGGCTTCTTCGCCCGCGCGGCGTCCGGCTTCGGCCGCCTTGCGGATGGCCTGGCGTTCGGCTTCGCCGAGGCGTGCGATCCTGGTCGCCGTGCGTTCCTCGGGCCGCAGGATCCAGGTGGCGCCGGCGACCGGATCGTGGATCGTGACGCGCTTCGTTTCGCCTTTGGCGTCGGTTACTTCCTGGCGGGTGCGGCCGGCGCTGTCGCGGTAGGCCATGGTGACATGCCGGTCGGCGATCTGGTTGCCGTCCGAGAGGTTCTGCTGGCGCTCGGTCACCATTTGCGCGCTGTAAGGCGCGTTCTTGATCGGGCGGACCTGGGCGCCGGGCAGGATGCTGAAGCTGGCCGGGCCGATGGCGCTGACCGTGCCGTCGCCCGTCCTGTGGAAGCGGTCGGCCTGGACGCGGATGGTGGCCGCGCGCGGATCATCGGCCGGGCCTTCCTCGGCCAGTACGGGCAAGGCCAGGGCGGCCAGCAGTGCGGCAAGAAGGCGTTTGTTGGTTTTCATGGTCATCCTCTCTGGTTAATCGATGGAAGTCAGGCGGACCGCCAGCGGCTGGCCGTCGGCGCCGAGCAGCATCTCGGCCCTGACGGTGTCGCCGGCGTTTTCGGGCGTGAGCGGGATCCCCAGCGGCGCTAGGCTGCTGCGGGACACCTCGGTTTCGATCATGCGCGGCGCCGGTTCCTGCTCGATGCGCTCCGGCGATTCGAGCGCGATGAACAGGCCGCCATTGCCGTCGCGGGACAGCAGGGCGCGGCCGCGGGCATCCGGATCGGCACCCAGGCGCGGGTTGAGCAGCAGCAGGCTGAAGACCGTGACGGCGGTCACCGCCGTCGACAGGCCGCCGGCGAGAAGCCAGCGGCGCAGTGCCAGCCTGCGGTACCAGGCTTGCTTTTGCGGATACTGTCGGGCGAAGGCCTGCAGCAGTTCTTTCTCGACGCCGCGCGGGGCGTCCAGCTTCGCCATCTCGCCGCGCAGTGCGTCGAACAGCGGGTCGATAGGGTCTCGGGTGTCCATGTGCTTGGTCCTTCTCATGCCTGGGCCAGGGCGGGCGCGACCTGCCAGCCGGCCAGGCGCTTCGCCAGGGCTGCGCGGCCGCGCGACAGGCGCGAGCGCACGGTGCCGATGTCGACCTGGCAGATGTCGGCGATCTCGGCGTAGGAAAGTTCGTGCATTTCGTAGAGGATGACGACGTCGCGGTAGTGCGGCGCCAGCTGGGCCAGGGCGCGCCGCACCTGCTCGGCGGCTTCGTTGTCCAGCAGGCGCGCCAGCGGGCCGTGATTGTCCAGCGGCTGGTCCGGCTCGGGGTCGTCGCCGTCGCTACGGCCATCTTCGGCCGCCTCGAAGGCGGGCAGCGCGACGTGGCGGCGGTCTTCCTCCAGTTTGAGGATGAGGTTGCGCGCCACGCCGAACAGGAAAGGTGCCAGCTGCCCGCGCAGCGGATCGAAGCGGAAGCGCTCGGTCAGCAGGCCCATGAAGGCTTCCTGCACCACGTCGGCGGCGGTGGCGCTGGAACCGCAGCGCAGCAGCGCGAAGCGGTACAGCGGACCCTGGTGGCGCCGATACAGTGCCGCGAAGGCGTCGGCGGCGCCGTTGCGCATGGCGCGCAGCAGGTCGGCATCAGGGGTGGTGGAGGTGGCGGCGTTCATGGGCGTGGTCGTGTACCCATATTCCGCTGAGGAACCGGAAAAGTTCCAGGTATTTTTCAAAAAACCGGCATGAACTTGAATTGCTGATGTTTCGGTGATCCGTCTCGTTCGAGGGCATTGCCTCCCCAACTGTTGTGCCCTTGCTGGAAGGATGCCGTCCTGATGAAGGGCACCGGTTCTGTCGCCACATCTAATATCGATTCAGCCAACCGGTTGCCCCCCAGAGTCGCGAATGTAAAGCAGGCGATGCGCCAGTATTCGCTAGTGGCTTGCCATCAACTTGAATTTGAATCCGTGGTTTCTTCTTGTTGAGCTCTAGATCGAGTCGATACAGCGTATCGTTCAGAGCACCCTCAACGCAATATCTGACGACTTTTTGCAAAACTTCCTTTTGCTCATCAGAAAGCGTAGAGATGAGCTTCTGGTATTCGCGATGGCCTGGCGAGTCGAATTCTTCTCGACATAACCCGTGGACACACTCCATGGCGGTGTTGCGAAAATTTCGAACGAAGAATTCACCAAGAAAATCAATCTCAGCCGACAATGAATGCCTCCAGTTGCAAAAGTTGAATCGGGCTGCGGAAAGCTGGCCGCGAGCTGCCATTGTTGCACAGGCCCGGCAGCTCTCTGCTCGCTGTTAGCCCTGGTTAAGACGTCGGGCGCTAGATATCTTTTGAATAGAGTACTTACCTCCGGCCGAATACGCTCGTAAAACTGCACGTCATTTGCCGCCATTTCCGTGCCCGGCCCACATGCGCCAACACTCAATCCCCCAAACTCATCGATTATCCGCGTTGCGATGGCAGGGGCTGAAAGGCGGCGTGCGTCGAGCGAGCTTCTTCCCTCCGCCCCGGCCACCCGGCTGCTCGAAAGAGTGGCTCGATTAGCGCCGGTATTTCCAGCATGTAGTGGCCTCAAAAAATCTACCAGGATGTCCGATTCCAGCTCGATCCCGGCCTTCAAGGCGCGGCAATGTCGACCCGCCGCAGGCGTTTTAACAGCCCCTCGACAAGATCGCGGCAACGCCATCACCGGTTGCAGGCCAGGACGAATACCCGCTTGCCTTTTCCAGGGTTGAATCGGTCGACATCCCGCCAGTTCAGGCAGACATTCGCTCCCAAAGGCGTCCTGATGCGGACTACTTTGTCTGTGCCGTCGAGTCCCGTTGTAACGTCTTCCGCTGTCGGACGGTGCTTTTTTAGATAGGCAGCTTCGATGTCGCGCGCCAGTTGCGCCTGGGGCGCCGGATGGAATGTTTTATCCGTGGCGGTGTCGGGAAGCGTTCCGCTCGAGGGCACCGGGGATGGTTTTACCGATGGCAGCGAAGAAGGTTCCGCCCGGGCGTCGAGCACGGCCGAAAGAAAAAGTAAAGCGACCGAGTGGTTTACCACGGAACTCATCATTCTTTGCCCTTCGTGATGAACGGTTGGACGATCATGGCGCTCTGCGGTGATCAGTGTATAGGACTCAGCAGGTCCAAGGTACACACAATCTCACGCTCAACAGCCAGGTCCCACGGGCAGGAACGGACGCGAAATGGACTCCCGCGGATGACGTCAGCGTGCGCGCCGGTAGTGCATGGCAACTGCGCCATTGCGAAGCGGTGTCGCGGAGATCAACTCGAGGCGCCGCGTACCGGGCAGTCCGCTCTCGTACAAGGTCGGGCCATGGCCGGCGATCCTGGGGTGGACAAGAAACTTGTACTCGTCGATCAGTTCCAGCCTCTCCAGCGCGGCCGCGAGCTTGCCGCTGCCGAGGAGGATGCCGTCCGGGGTCGCATCCTTGAGTTGCTGTACGCCCGAACGCAGGTCGCCGGCGATGTGGTGGCTATTGTTCCAGGGGAAGTCCGTGCGCGTCGAGGACACCACGTACTTGGGCTTGGCCTCCAATTTGACCGCCCATTCGCGCAGCGCCGGCGGCGCGTCCACGGCGCCGGAGGCGACCGCCGGCCAGTAGCTCTCCATCATCTCGTAGGTGACGCGCCCCCACAGCATCGCCCCATACTCGTCCATAAGGCGGGTGAAGAAAGCGTGCGTCTCGTCGTCGGCGATGCCTTCCTGGTGGTCGAGGCAGCCGTCCAGGGTCAGGTTGATGCTGAAGGTCAGGCGTCCCATGAAGTCCGGTCGCAGGTGCGTTCAATCGATCCAGTTCACACGATCGAACTTGCCACGAAAATCTTCCGGCATGGCGACCACCTGGCTGGTCTTGTAGTTGTAGAAGACAAAGCCCTGCTTGGCCATGGCGATCAGTTTCTTGTCCTTCGGGCGGGTGATGCGGAAGATGATGTCGCCGCCGTACTTGTTGAAGTCCATGACGCCGACTTCGAACAGCAGCTGGTCGCGCGCATGGGCTTCGGCGCGGTAGGTGGTGGCCAGGTCGGTGACGATGATGCCCGTGCCGTCGCGCTCGGTTTCGGCGACGCCGAATTCGAACAGGAAGCGGGCGCGCGCCTCGGAGATCATCGAGATCATCGAGTCGTTGCCGAGGTGGTTGCCGGCATTGATGTCGGTGACGCGCACCGTCAGCAAGGTCGTGTAGTAATACTGGTCTTCGGGGAAGTCGAGATGTAAGCGTGCCATAAGCTAAAAATAAGATGTCAATCCTGGCGGGTCAGGCGATAGATCAAAAGTGCGGCACGGATCGCGCTGCGTTCGATCGAGGCGACCTCGAGGTATTCGTTCGGCGAATGCGCGCCGCCGCCGCCGGCGCCCAGGCCGTCGAGGCTGTCGATGATGGGCGCCACGAACTGGATGTCGCCGGCGCCGCGGGATTCCGGCGGCACGGCGCCGATCGGACCCAGGCCGGCGTCCTGGCTGGCCTGCGAATATTGGTCCAGGATCTTCAGGTTGCCGAGCGTGACCGCCATCGGCGGGTAGGAATCGCGGAAGTTCACGGTGGCGCTGGCGCCGGGCAGGCTCTGCGCGACGATCTCGCGCATGCGCGCCTGGGCGCGGTCGCGCTGGGCGTAGTCGAGGTAGCGCAGGTCGCCTTTCACGGTGACGGTGTTCGCGATCACGTTGGTTTTGCCGAAGGCGGTGCCGCGCGAATTGGCGTCGTCGTAAGTGACGTCGGTGCCGCCGAGGATCACGCCGGGGTTGAAGGTCAGGCCCGGCTCCACGACCTGCTGGCGGAAGGCGTCGAGGATGCGCGCCGCCTCGTACACCGCACCGTAGCCGCCCGGGCCGAACACGCCCATCGAATGCGCCTGGCGCGCCCTGACTTCGAGTTCGAAGAAGGCGGTCGAGCGCCGGCCCACGGTCGCGGCCGCCATGCCGTCCTTGTTGGTCAGGCTGCCTTCGAAGCTCAGGGCGACGTCGCTGCGTTTGGCCAGGGCGACCATGTCGCCGCGCGAGACGGCTTTCGGATCGCCCGCTTCTTCCTCGTCGCCGGTCAGCATGACGGCGATGCGCGTGCCCTCGAGCGCGCCCACGCGTTGCAGCGCGCGCAGGGCTTCGACGATGATGACGTTGCCGCCTTTCATGTCGGACACGCCCTGGCCCTTGATGCGCAGGACCTTGCCGTCGGCTTCGGGCTGCGGTTCCCAGGCCGGGGTCGTGTTGCCGGGTTCAAAGACGGTGTCGAGGTGACCGAGCAGCATCAGGCGTTTGCCTTTGCCGGTGGACGTCGCGGGACGTTCGGCCAGCAGGTGGCCGGCACGCCGCATTTCCGGCGGCAGTTCGATCCAGCGGGTCTGGAAACCGAGCGCGTCGAACTGGGCGCGGAACAGCTTGCCGACCTCGCGCACGCCTTGCTGGTTCATCGTGCCGCTGTTGATGAGGACGCTTTGCTGCAGCAGTTCCAGCGCTTGCGGCGCGTGGGCGTGGATCTCGGCCACGATCCGTTGCTCGACCGGGCTCAGCTGCTGTGCTTCTGCCAGCTGCACCGTCACGGCCATCGCCAGGCCGAGCATTGCCTTCACCGTGACGCCCATCGCATCTTTCGAAAAATAATGATGCTCAACTGTACACCGATTCGGTGCCGGCTGCGCTGCCTGGACGAGGCGGATTCAGCGTTGCGGATCGGTGGGATAGGGCGGACGGCGGCGCATCTTCCGCACCACGCCGTCGCGGTCGAGCAGCAGCACCAGCTCGGTGTGGCGGCCGGCGCCGGCGTTGGCTTCGTACAGCCAGGTTTCCATGCCGCTGTCGAAACGGACAAATTTGGTCGGGCCGAAGGCGGCCAGTAGTTCGGCGCGCGTGGTGCGGCCGGGGACGACCAGCTGCGCGAAGCGGTCTTCGGCGACGACGGCGCCGGGCTCCTTGGAGCCGGTGGCGCAGCCGCCCAGCAGCAGGGCTGTGCCGAGGATGGCAAGCAGGCGCTTCACGGCCGCACCTCCGCCGGCGGGTCATCCATGTAGTCGAAGGACACCAGCGTATCGTCCGGCCAGCTGCGATCCCAGATCGGCGCGTAATACGTGCGGTCGAGCAAGACCTGGCAATCGCAGAAATGCAGCATGTCGCGGGTCTGCTCGCCGCCGGCGTAGAGCATGCGGAAGGGCAGGATCTCGGTGCGTGCGCCCGCCTGCAGGGTCACCGAAAAGACCGGATGCTCCGTAAAGAACAGGAAATTGCCGTCAGGGCTGTTGCACACCTGCTCGGGGGTATTCAGCGCACTCGAAATCCAGCCGAACAGCGGCGAGCTGTTCGACACCAGCCCCGCTTCCATGCCAACCAGGCATTCGAGGCGCAGGTCGCCCAGGCGCCGGGTGCCGGGCGGCAAACCGGGCGTGATGACCTGGGCGCGCCAGGTCATGCTGGTGGTCTTGCGGTTGGCGATGACGGCGGCATCCTCGCGCAGGGCCTGCTCGTTGCGCGGCAGCGTGAAGGTGTTGTCCTCCGCCACCGGAATCGGGATGGCAATGTGGTCGCCGAGCGCGCGCAGGGTGATGCCCTGCATGTTCACGCCGGGTGTGCGCGGCAGCAGGTGGAAGCGCAGCGTGGCCTGGGGCGCCAGCGCATGCTCGCGCTCGAAGCGTTCCATGCCACGGATCATCTTGCGGTAAGACTTGTCGACCGGATCGCGGGTCGAGGTGACGGTGACGGTCTGCGGCTTCGGTTCGGGCTGCACGTCAGGCTGTGCAGCGGCCTGTTGCGCCATGGCCATCGCTGGCCAGGCACAGCAAAGTAGCGCAGGGAGGAAACTGCCCAGCCGCATTGTCGACCGGCTTACCAGTAGCGAACGCGGCCGACGTCCATGTGGACGAATTGCGAGTCCGGGTAATAGCCGACCCCGCCTGCCTTTTGCGACATCGCGATCTTGTGCAGCTTGGCAAGATCCTGGCCGGGCACGCGCACATCGATGGCTTTACCCTCCATGTGCAGGCTGTGCTTTGCCACCCCGGTCGTGTTCTCGTGCAGTTTCGCATTCGTTTCCGGCGAACGGTAGCCTGAAATCACGTGCAGGGTCGGGTGGCTGCCGTACTGCGCGCTGATGCGGTCGAGTAGCACCAGCAGTTGCGGATCGATGGCCGACACCTTGTTGTTGCGATGGTCACGCAGCAACTTGTTGATGTCCTGCAGCGCTTCCGGGATGAACTGGCCTTCTGCCCAGAAAATACTGCGCAGGCTCTCGCCCGTGTGGGTGTTGTACAGGCGCAAAATGCGCTCGTTGGGCGGGGCCGTACCGGGCACCGTTGCCGCCTTGGCGGATTTGATGACTGCCGGCGCACCGATCACGGAAGCCAGCATGGCGGAGCTTTTGAGGAAGGAGCGTCGTTGGTTCATGAGCTTTTCCTTATGCTGTTCGTCAAGAGGACATGATACGCCTCATGCGAAAAGCATGCAGCGGACTCCTTCCCTAGAGGCTGTCAGTCAAAAACTACAAGAAAAAGAAATATTTCAGTTTTGCATATGATCACCTTACCGTCAGCACCCGGTCGATCAATCCATACTCCACACCCCGCTGCGCGGACATGTAATTGTCGCGGTCCGAGTCCTTGTCGATTTGCGCCAGCGTCTGCCCGGTGCGCTCGGCCAGGATGCTGTTGAGACGGTGCCGCTGGTACAGCACCTCGCGCGCCTGGATCTCGATGTCGGCCGCCACGCCCTGCGATCCGCCATGCGGCTGGTGGATCATGATGCGGGCATTCGGCAGGGCGAAGCGCTTACCCGTAGCGCCCGCCGCCAGCAGGAAGGAACCCATGCTGGCGGCAAAGCCCGTGCACAGGGTCGATACGTCCGGCTTGATGAACTGCATCGTGTCGTAGACCGCCATGCCCGCATACACCGAGCCGCCCGGCGAGTTGATGTACAGCGAGATATCCTTGTCCGGGTTTTCGGATTCGAGGAAGAGCAGTTGCGCGACGATCAGGTTGGCCGACTGCTCCGTCACTTCGCCGACCAGGAAGATCACGCGTTCCGACAGCAGGCGCGAGTAGATGTCGAAAGCGCGCTCGCCGCGGCCTGTCTGTTCGATGACGGTGGGGACCAGGCCGAGCGCCCGGGGAATATTCGCAATCATGGTCGTCCTTTCGCGTTAGAGTGGCATCACTGCTCGCTTGACGTTTCCCGAGCGGCCGCGTGTGACGGCGGAAAAAATAGTCGGGCGGCGTGTCACATCCGGGCCGTACCCGGCGTCAAGTGGAACCCGCACCGCAAAAGGAGATGACCGATGCCATGCCCCCTCGATACCGACGGCGCCCTGTTCGAGCAGCTGCGCCCGCGCCTGACCGCGATCAGCCGCCGCATCGTCGGCAGCGAGGCGGAAGCCCAGGACATCGTGCAGGACTGCTACCTGAAATGGCAGCGCGCCGAGCAGGCGGCGCTGGCCACGCCGGCGGCCTGGCTGACCACGGTCGTGCAGCACCAGTCGATCGACCGCCTGCGCAAGCGCGTCCGCGACGAGGTGGCGGAGCGTACGGCCGGCGAGCTGCTGCCCGATGCGCCGGCGCCATCGCCGGAAGAGGGTCTGTTGCAGCGTGCCGAACTGGGCACGGCACTGGCGCGCATGCTGGCAAATCTGTCGCCGTCCGAGCGGCTGGCGCTGGTGCTGCATGAAGTCTTCGAATGCGGACATGCCGATATCGCGGCAGTGCTGGGGACCAGCGCCGCGAATGCGCGGCAGCACCTGTCGCGGGCGCGCCGGCGCCTGCGCTTGCTGGAAGCCCAGCGTGAGGTGCCGGCGGAAGAGAAGCTGTGCCGGGAACTGGTGCGGCGCTTCCAGGCCGCGATCAATGGCCTCGATGTGCCGGCGATGGTGATGCTGCTGGGGGCTGAGCAGCCGGTGTCGGTCAGCGATGTTTCCGGGCCGGCGATGCGGGCATGTGCCAACGATTCGGTGTATGCGTTCAGGCTGGCGGCCTAGCGTCGTCCAGGCGCCGCAAGCCAATCAAGCCAGATTCTTATTCCAGTTTCCGCAGCCCGACGATACAGAACCCATGCCCGAAAGGATCGCTGCAAAAGGCGACCGGCGGATAGCCGGGCACGCGATGCACCTGTTCGGCCTTGGCGCCTGCGCCCAGCGCTTTTGCGAGTGTCGCCTCGAAATCATCGACGCGAAAATCGATATGCACCGGTGTCCAGTGCCGCTCGTACCTGCGCACGTCATCGCTGCCTTTTGCAGGGCGGGACCCTGCAGGCTTGGCGACGAGGCCGAGCGTCGATTCGCCGGCGCTGAGAACCGCATAGCCGGGATGGGGCCGGGCAGTTTCGATGAAGCCGAACACATCGCCGAAAAACTTCAGGCCCTCTTCGATGGAGGGCACATCGATCGAAACGGTTACTTTCATGTGGTTTCCAGTTTGCGCGCTGCATTGGCAGGCTGGTTCAGCAGGGAGCGCTGGCGCGCATAGGCAAAATACACGACCAGGCCCAGCGCCAGCCACGCCAGGAAGGCCGCCCAGGTGGTCTTGCTCAGGAAGGCCATCAGCACGGCGCAAAAGGCGATCGCAAGCACCGGCACGACAGGCACACCCGGACAGCGGAAGGCGCGATGCAGGTCGGGACGCTTCTTGCGCAGCACGATGACGGCGACAGAAACCAGGCAGAAGGCCGCCAGCGTGCCCATGTTGACCAGTTCGCCGAGCACCCCGAGTGGCACCACGGCGCTCAGCAGGCCGAAGATGATGCCGACGACCCAGGTGGCGAAGAAGGGCGTGCCGAAGCGCGGGTGGATCTCGGACAACTTGTGCGGCAGCAGGCCGTCGCGCGACATGGCGAACAGGATGCGGGTCTGGCCGTAGGCCATCACCAGGATCACCGTGGTCATGCCGAGGATGGCGCCGAGGTCGACGAAGGCCGCGAACCAGGTCTCGTGGGCGTACTGCAGCGCCAGCGATACCGGGTGGTCGACGCCGAGGAACTTCGCATAGGGAACGATGCCGGTCATGATGGCGGTGACGATGATGTACATGATCGTGCAGATCGTCAGCGTGCCGATGAGGCCGATGGGCAGGTCGCGCTCGGGACGCTTCACTTCCTCGGCGGCGGAGGTGACGGAATCGAAGCCGATGAAGGCGAAGAACATGAGGGCGGCCGCGCTCAGGGTGCCGCCAGCGCCGTGCGGCATGAAGGGATGCCAGTTCGACGGCTGCACGTGGCGCGCGCCGACCAGGATGAACAGCAGCACCACGCCCAGTTTGATGATCACCATGACGTTGTTCACGCGCGCGGATTCGCGCACGCCCAGCGACAGCATCCCCGTCAGCACCATCATGATGCAGAAGGCCGGCAGGTTGAACCAGGTCTGGAGCCCCGGCACCGCCCCGGGCGCCCCGCGCAGCGCTTCCGGCAGGTTCAGGCCGAAGCTGCTCATGAGGGACTGGAAATAGCCGGACCAGCCCACCGCCACCGCGGACGTCGCCAGGCCGTATTCGAGCAGCAGGTCCCAGCCGATGATCCAGGCGACCAGTTCGCCCATCGTGACATAGCTGTAGGTGTAGATCGAGCCTGCCACGGGGACGGTGGAGGCGAACTCCGCATAGCACAGGGCTGCCAGTCCGCAGCAGACGCCGGCGATGATGAAGGACAGCGTCAGGGCCGGGCCGGCCGTGACGGCGCCGGTCCCGGTCAGCACGAAGATGCCGGTCCCGATCACCGCGCCGATGCCCATCAGGATCAGGTCGAATGGACCCAGCACTTTTTTGAGGCCGCCCGGTTTGCGGCTCGTGGCCATTAAATGGTCCAGGTTTTTTGTTCTGAATAAGCTCATGTGCGCTCTCTGGTTCTGGTTATGGCAAGGCCATTCCCGGCCGCCAGTTGCGGGAAAGGCTTTGCGCCTCGTCGATTTGCTGCTCGTTCATTTGGCGCGCCAGGTGGTCGCGCTGTTCGCCGGCGTTGCGGTGCCCATTGGCGGCAGCGAGATTCCACAGCATGTAGGCGATGACCGCATTCTCGGGCACGCCGGCGACGTGATAGCGGTACATCAGGCCGAGCGCATATTGGGCGTCCGCCTGGCCATGTTCGGCCGCCTTGCGGAACCACGACACCGCCAGCTTCCGATCCTGGGGCACGGCATTGCCCGTGTAGTACATCGCGCCGATCACGTACTCGGCGGCAGGCACGCCCTGCAGCGCCGCCTTGTAATGCCACTCGAAGGCCTGCCTGTAATCGCGCTGCACACCGCTGCCGGTGTAGTACATCAGGCCCAGCAACTGCTGGGCATCCGCATTGCCGGCCCTGGCGAGCGGCGCGATTTCCTTCAATGCCAATGCATAGTTGTGCTCGCGATAGGCCTGCGCGCCTTCGGCGAAACCCGCCAGCGCAAAAAGGTGCAGGCCAAGCCCGAGCAATAGTGCTGCGATCTGCTTTTTCATTGTCTCGTCGGATGGTGAGAGAACCCAATGCAGTGCTTCGATTCCTTATCGACGAACGAAGAAATGGATTTCGACAAAATTTTTCACGCATGTTCCATGGCGTGTTAGCAAGACTATAATCAGCGCACTGGTACCACGTAAGGGCCAGCCGACGCCGATTTGATAGGACCAGATGTGGACTATGGTTTCCTGCTCGCCGATTTCGAGCGCCACCACGATGTCAGCGGCTGGCCGCGCCAGCGCACGGTGCACGCCAGCCTGCGCGCAGCCATCCTCGGCGGACGCCTGCCGGCCGGCCACCGCCTGCTGTCGACGAGGACGCTGGCGCGCGAACTGGGTATCGCCCGCAACACGGTCCTGTACGCCTACGAGCAGCTGATGGCGGAAGGACTGGTGTGCACGTCGCGGGGCGGCACGGTGGTAGCGCAGGTGGCCCTTGCCGCGCCGGCAGGGGAGGGCGCGGACCATCGGCCCTCGACCCTGTCCCGCCGCGCCCAGGCGCTGACGAGCATGGCCTCGCCCGGCATGCTGTCCGGCGCCTTCGCGCTCGGCGTGCCCGCGCTCGACGCGTTTCCGATGGCGGCCTGGCGCCGCGCGCTGGACCGGGCGTGGCGCGATACCGGTCCCTTCGAGTTCGATTACTGCGACGCCGCCGGCCTGCCAGTGCTGCGCAAGGCGATTGCGGACTACCTGCAGGCCGCACGCGGCGTGCGCTGCGATCCCGATCAGGTCGTGGTCACGAACGGCACCCAGGCCAGCCTGGAGCTGTGCGTCCAGCTGTTCACCGATGTTGGCGATACCGCCTGGATCGAGAATCCCGGCTACCTCGGCGCGCTGTCCGCGTTTCGCGGCGGCCAGCTGCGCACGGTGGGTATCGGGGTGGACGAGGAAGGCATTGCGCCAGGCCCGGACGATTGGCGGCGCACGCCGCCCCGGCTGATCTATACCAGCCCCTCGCACCAGTATCCGACTGGCGGCGTGCTGAGCATGGGCCGCCGGCTTGCGCTGCTGGACAATGCGGCCCGCGCCGACGCCCTGATCATCGAAGACGATTACGACAGCGAGTTCCGGCACGACGGCCCGCCGCTGCCGGCGATGCAGGGCCTGGCGCCGTCCGCGCCGGTGATTTATCTCGGCACCTTCAGCAAGACCATGTTCCCGGCCATGCGCACCGGCTTCATGGTGCTGCCGGTGGGCCTGGCCGAGGCCGCGCGTCCGGCGCTGGCGCGCCTGCCCATGCATGGGCGGGTCCCGGAACAGCGCGCGCTGGCGGCATTTTTGAGCGATGGCCAGTTCGTGCAGCACCTGCGGCGCATGCGGCGGCTGTATCGCGAGCGGCGCGATGCCTTGCTCGATGCGCTGGGCAGGCATGTCGGCGGCGATGTGCTGGTCCATGGTTCGGGCACCGGCATGCACCTGTCGCTCAAGTTTGCAGATCCGGACTGGCGCGACGACCATATCAGCGACGCCGCACGCGCTGCCGGCATCGCCGTGCATTGTATGACCCGGCATGAGACCGGCTTGCGCAAGACCGAATGGAACGGGCTGCTGCTTGGCTATAGCCAGATACCAGCTGCGGAGATGGAGGAGGCGGTCGGGCGGCTGGCGGGGATTGTGTATCGGGGCTCGGGTCTGTAGCTAGCTGGGGCGCCGCCTGGTCAGCAGGCCGGTGCACAGCAGTATGCAACCGGTGGCGGCCAGCGCAATGCTCATGTGGTCCCAGTCGCTTTCCGGAGGCACTACCCTGTAATGGCCCGGCGCCGCGGTGAAACTGAATCCGCCGACAGGCATCAGATCCGTCAAGGGCGATGCCAGAAGAATTCCCAGAACTAGGCAGAAGACACCTGTTCGAATGAGCCAGCGGGGCATGGAATTGCGCCGAAATATGTCGAGTTGCGGTTTGCGCTAAGGCGCTATGTGCGGTTTTGGCTGGTTCGGACTACTGTAGCGTCCGCTATCGACCCGAAGCAGACCAAAAACGAAACCATTTGCTATCAATGCGAGTACCCCGTGAGGTGCCAGAATTATCGAGCCGCCGATGAGCAGCACGAAGAATATCAGGATCGCAACGTGTCCGAAGCTGTGTGCTGGTCATTTTTGACGTACATGGGAGCGTAGAACTGCATCGACCGTATATGAAAGCCGATGTTCACGTTGCAGCTTTTCTACAAGAGTGAGCGGCAGATCGTATTGCCCTTCAGGCATTTGTTTGTAGAACGGAGGGGACTCAGTTCGCAACAGAATCCAGATGTTTCTCCCCGATGCACCCTTTACGCCGAGAACTTCGCGCTCAGAGACAAGACGCACCACAGGTTCGTTCAGAAGATTGTCCCGTGTTTGAAATTCGATTGCCTGAAGGGTTGACCACTCACTTTTCTCGCCGAAAGTTTCAACAAGCTCAGGACTCGAGCAGGACTTAACTACCAAGCCAACGGTCACAGATAATACCAGCGCCAAGGCAGCGCAACGGATGGAACTTCGATTCATATGCCGATTCAAAGAGCGGTTGAATGACCAAGAGGCAAACGACCGCTCCTGGCCAAACTCGGCCGTTCAAGATACGGCAACTGTCGACCCGAAGCGGACGGATTGATTTCCGCAATTAGCGGGGCCATATGCGTTCGACTAACTTGTCAACCTTAAGTGGCTCTCCCGCTGCTCCAGCTTCACGCTTCCAGGCTTCAGGCGCAGGCGCATTTTTAGGCGCGCCTCCTGCCAGGCCGACACCGACAGCAAACACGACAGGACCGCCGCTGACGGTTGGAGCAGGTATTGCACGTAGTCGAGTAACCAATGCGCTTGAGAGCTCAGACGGCAATACAGGGTCCATGTCAACCCATACAGCGGACTGATTCCCAGGTCGGATTGCAATTACCAGGAAACCTCCAGCAGGGTTGTAATCTCTGCCGGCAAGCACCTGTGCTGCAACCTCATTGACCGAATGGACAAAAGGTACGAGCGCCTCCACTGAAACCCGTTCCTGTATAACCGATTCAGGTTGCAAAAGAACGATGCCCTTCATTTCGTAAGGCGCTTCGGCGAACGCAATATTTGTGAAGGCTAGTGCAAGCAACAATACGAACCAACGCATAGTCAACTTCATGTTTGTTCCTGGTTTATTCAATGTCTGCTGCTGCCCCGATCCCAGACGTTCAAACCGTCCGCCACCGCTCGTGCCGGACACGTCGTCAGGCGCATTTTCTTGTTTTTGCATGGTCTTGGCCTCGGCGCATTGGACGTATTGCAGCTGGCCGAGCATAGCAGTTTGCCAATCGCAAAAACTCACGGACTATCACGGTCTGGCGGCCGGCAGGCACAAATGCCAGACCAGGATCGCCACCGGCACGATCAGCGCCACGAAGCCAAAGGCCAGAAAAGCAAACGCCGCCATCCCGCAGCCCAGCGCAAACGCCAGCACCGGCCAGAAGAACTTGGCGCAGCGCGCCTTCGTCGCCGCATCGGCCGCGCCGCGCAGGCGGTCGACCGTGTCGATCACCAGCTGGGTGACGTTCCCGGTCATCATCGAGGTTGGCGCCAGGTGCGACAGCAGCAGCTTGCTGGCGGCGCTGTGCGCGCCCATCGCCGCTGCGCCGAACAAGCCCGCCGCCATCGCCAGCGCACCGACATCGCGGCCGACCGGCTCGGCCAGCATGCCGCACACCATGAAGCCGATCAGCAGCACCAGCTGCAGCACGTAAGTCGGCTTGACCGCCGGCTTGTCGCGCCGCTCGCAATTCGCGACCAGTAGACGCGCCGCAGCCACGCCCAGGATGAATGCCGGGAAGGCCAGCAGTTTCAATAAGGTCGGCGTCTGTCCCGGATCGGCCAGCGCCACCGCGATCAGCACGAAGTTGCCGGTGACATGGGCGGTGAACAGGCCGAACAGAGCGGTGAAGCCGAGGGTGTCGACGTAGCCGGCGAGGAAGCCCATGCTTGAACCTTGCAGGCGCGAATAGCCTTGTGCGTCCATGCTGAGCCTCCGGTCAGAAAGCGAAGCAGCTGCAGCCGAAGGCGCCCCAGAAGCCGCCGAAGTCCTGGACCGGCACGTTCGACTTGCGCGCGCGGTCGTGCTGGTGTGCGTGCACGCCGCACGGGCCGGAGCACTGGTGCACCAAAGCCTGTGCTTGAGGTTGCGGCGCAGCCCGGCGCCAGTGTCCCGGCACCTTCTGCACCGGCGACCATTCCGGCAGCACCGGAATCGGCGGCGGCCCCAGGCTCGTGAACTCCGCCGCGCCGTAGACGATGTCGCCGCCGACCACGGTCAGCACCGATTCCAGCGCCTTGATTTCTTCCTCTGGCACGCTGAAGAAATCGCCTGATAACACCGCCAGGTCGGCCAGCATGCCGGCCTGGATGCGGCCCTTGCGGCCTTGCTCGTTCGAGAACCAGGCGCTGCCCGCGGTCCACAATTCCAGGGCGGTGCTGCGCTCGAGAAGACCGTTATCGCCGTACAGCGCCAGGCCGCCGACGGTGCGCCCGGTCACCAGCCAGTACAGCGCGGTCCAGGGGTTGTAGCTGGCCACGCGGGTGGCGTCGGTGCCGGCGCCCACCGGCACGCCCGTTTCCAGCATCTGCCTGACCGGCGGCGTAGCCCTGGCGGCGTCCGCGCCGTAGCGGTCGACGAAGTACTCGCCCTGGAAGGCCATGCGGTGCTGAATGGCGATGCCGCCGCCCAGGGCCTTCACGCGCTCGATGTTCTGCGGGCTGATGGTCTCGCAGTGGTCGAACATCCAGTGCAGGCCGTCGAAGGGAATCTCGCGGTCGATCTTCTCGAACACGTCGAGCATGCGCGTGATCGATTCGTCGTAGGTGGCGTGCAGGCGGAACGGCCAGCGGTTCGTCACCAGATGGCGCACCACCTTTTCCAGCTCGTCTTCCATGCCGGCCGCCAGCTCCGGGCGCGGCTCCAGGAAGTCTTCGAAGTCGGCCGCCGAGAACACCAGCATCTCGCCGGCGCCGTTGGCACGGTAGTAGTCGCTGCCCTGGCCCGGCGTCACCATCTTCGTCCAGCGCTGGAAGTCTTCCAGCTCCTGGCCCTTGTTCTGGGTGAAGAGGTTGTAGGCGATGCGGATGGTCAGCTGCCTGTTGCGGTCCAGTTCCTCGATGACGGCGTAGTCTTCGGGATAGTTCTGGAAGCCGCCGCCGGCGTCGATCGCGCTGGTGATGCCGAGGCGGTTCAGTTCGCGCATGAACTGGCGCGTCGAATTCACCTGCAGGTCGTAGGGCAGCTTCGGCCCCTTGGCCAGGGTCGCATACAGGATCATCGCGTTGGGGCGGGCGATTAGCATGCCGGTGGGGTTGCCGGCCGCATCGCGCTGGATCTCGCCGCCCGGCGGATTGGGCGTGTCCTTGGTGTAGCCGACGGCGCGCAGGGCCGCGCGGTTGAGCAGGGCGCGGTCGTACAGGTGCAGGATGAAGACCGGCGTGTCGGGCGCCGCGGCGTTGATCTCTTCCAGCGTCGGCATGCGGCGCTCGGCAAACTGGAACTCGCTCCAGCCGCCCACCACGCGCACCCACTGCGGATGCGGGGTGCGGTCGGCCTGCTCCTTCAGCATGCGCAGGGCGTCGGCCAGGGAGGGCACGCCTTCCCAGCGCAGTTCGAGGTTGTAGTTCAGTCCACCGCGGATCAGGTGCAGGTGCGAGTCGTTCAGGCCGGGGATGGCGGTGCGGCCGTTCAGGTCGATCACCTGGCTGCCCGCATCGCGGTGGCGCATCACTTCCTCGGTACTGCCGACCGCCAGGAAGCGGCCGCCGCGGATGGCGACCGCGCTGGCCTGCGGCTTGTCGCGGTCGAGGGTCGCGAACTTGCCGTTGATGAGGATGAGCGTCGGCGACTTGGCTGCGGTGGACTGTGCTTGCATGGTTCTATTCCTCGAAAGTCGGATGGATCAGCGGACCGGGGCCGGGACGGGCGCCAGCACCTCGTTATGGCCCTGGTTGCGCGCCGGGGCCTTGTGCACCATCGTGTAAGCATAGTCGACACCCATGCCGTAGGCGCCGGAATGCTCGGTCACGATCTTGATCACGGCATCGTAGGTGTCACGGTGGGCCCAGTCGCGCTGCCATTCGAGCAGCACCTGCTGCCAGGTCATCGGCACCACGCCGGCCTGCACCATGCGCTGCATCGCGAAGTCGTGGGCGTCCTTCGAGGTGCCGCCCGAGGCGTCGGCCACCATGTAGATCTCGTAGTCGCCTTCCAGCATGGCGGAGAGGGCGAAGGTGGTGTTGCAGACTTCGGTCCACAGGCCGGCCACGATGATCTTCTTTCGGCCGTTGGCGGCGAGGGCATCGCGCACTTTCTGGTCGTCCCAGGAGTTCATGGAGCTGCGTTCGAGGATGGGGGCGTCCGGGAACACGTCCAGGATTTCCGGGTAGGTCTTGCCGGAGAAGGACTCCGATTCGACGGTGGTGATGGTGGTCGGGATGCCGAAGGCTTTCGCTGCCTTGGCCAGGCCGACCACGTTGTTCTTCAGGGTCTGGCGGTCGATCGACTGCACGCCGAAGGCCATCTGCGGCTGGTGGTCGATGATGATCAGCTGCGAGTTCTGCGGGGTCAGGACTTCCAGTTTCGGGTTGCTCATGATGCTCTCCTTCTTTGTGTTCAGTGGATGAATTGGTCGATCAGATGCTTGGCCGCCGGTACTGCCTGTTCGCCGATCAGCATGCCCAGCAGGCCGATCAGGGCCACGGCGGGTGGCGCCGGCGAACGCACGCCCATCAGGCCGTAGATCACGCCGACCAGCAGGCCGGCGCCGAGGGAAATCAGGTACATGCTTGGCTCCTTCGTCAAAAATCATCGAACCGGTCGATGCTTCAGACTGTCTTGTGTTCGATGCGGTGAGCTCATTATGCGATGCCGAATCGGCAATGAAAAACGGATTATTTGTGCTCCTTGCATCGAAATTTTCGAATGCTTATCCGTGGTGCATAATTCGTGCGGCTGTGGTCCCGGCTTAGAATGGTCAGCCCCGAATCGAGGAGGTCCCGCATGCGCTCGTCCATGGTCCTCGGCCTGCTGCTGGCCGTGCTGATGTCCGTCTCCCATGCTGCGCCGCAGGGCGCCGTCGACATTCCCATTCCCGATATCCCCTATACGAAGTTCGTGCTGAAGAACGGTTTGACCGTACTTGTGCACGAGGATCACAAATCGCCGGTGGTGGCGGTGAACACCTGGTATCACGTCGGTTCCAAGAACGAGAAGCGCGGCAAGACCGGCTTCGCCCACCTGTTCGAACACCTGATGTTTTCGGGCAGCGCCAACTTCAACAAGACCTTTCTCTCGGCGCTGGAAGGCATAGGCGCGAGCGACCTGAACGGCACCACGAACAAGGACCGCACGAATTACTTCGAGACCGTGCCGACCTCGATGCTCGACTACGCGCTGTTTGCCGAAAGCGATCGCATGGGCCATTTGCTGGGCGTGCTCGACCAGAAGAAGCTGGACCTGCAGCGCGGCGTGGTGCAGAACGAGAAGCGCCAGCGCGAGAACCAGCCCTATGGCGTGGTCGAGCAGATCGTCACCGAGAACACCTGGCCGGCGAATCACCCGTATTCCTGGACCACGATCGGCGCCATGGAGGATCTCGAAGCCGCGTCGATGGGCGATGTCACCGCCTGGTTCAAGGACAATTACGGCCCGAGCAATGTGGTGCTGGTGCTGGCCGGTGACATCACACCCGCGCAGGCGCGCGAGAAGGTCGAGAAGTACTATGGCGACATCCCGCCCGGCGCGCCGGTGGCCAGGCAGCGCGCCTGGATCGCGAAACGCAGCGGCACGCACCGCAGCAGCGTCCAGGACCGGGTGCCGCAGGCGCGCATCTATCGGATATGGAACGTGCCGGGCGCGGACACGCCGGAGGAGGCGCTGCTGGACCTCGCTGCCCACGTGCTGGGCGGCAGCAAGACCTCGCGCCTGTACCAGCGGCTGGTGGTGAAGGAGCAGCTGGCCACGTCCGCGTTTTCCAGCGACGACTCCAGCGAGATCGCCGGCCAGTTCGGCATCAACCTGACGGCGCCCCCTGGCGGCGACGTCGCCCGCATGGAGCGCGTGGCCGACGAGGAGCTGCGCGCCCTGATGAAGACCGGTCCGCGCGAAGAAGAGCTGCGGCTGGCGAAGACGGCGATCCTGGCGCAGTACGCGCGCACCGTCGAGCGGGTCGGCGGCTTCGGCGGCAAGAGCGACATGCTGGCGCGCTGCATGACCTTCACCGGCGATCCGGACTGTTATAAAACCTATCTGAAGCGCATCCAGGCGGCGACCCCGGCGATGGTGAAACAAGCCATGCTTGACTGGCTGAGCGACGGCGACTACATCCTGGAAGTCGATCCTTTCCCGTCCGGACTGGCGCCCACGGTGACCACGCTGGACCGCAGCAAGGGGCCGCCGCCGGGCCACCCGGAAAAGCTGCACCTGCCGCCGATGCAGTCCAGCATGCTGTCGAATGGCCTGAAAGTGGTGCTGGCCGAGCGCCATGGCGCACCGGTCGTGAATCTGTCCCTGCTGGTCGATGCCGGCTTCGCTTCGGATTCGCATGAACTGCCGGGCCTGGCCAGCCTGACGCTGCGCATGCTGGAAGAGGGCACGCAGACCCGTTCCTCGCTGCAGATCAGCGCCGAGCTGGAAGCGCTGGGCGCTTCCTTCGGCACCACCACCAATCTCGACGGCGCCTTCGTCAACATGAACGTGCTGACGCCAACCCTGCCGCGCGCGCTCGGCGTGTATGCCGACCTGGTGCTGCACCCATCCTTCCCGCAGGCCGACTTCGAACGCCTGCAGCGCGACCGCATCGCGACGATCGGCCGCGAGAAAACCTTGCCGCGCGCGATGGCGCTGCGCGTGCTGCCGGGTCTCCTCTACGGCAGGGACCACGCCTACGGTCTGCCGCTGACCGGCACCGGGACCGAGGCCGCCGTCGCGCGCATGACCCGGGCCGACCTGGTGCGCTACCACCAGACCTGGTTCAGGCCGAACAATGCGACCCTGCTGGTGGTCGGCGACACCACGATGGCGGCCTTGAAGCCGCTGCTGGAAAAAGCCTTCGCCGGCTGGCAGCCGGGCAGCGTGCCGCAGAAGAACGTGACGACCGTGGCCCAGCCCGAGCGGACCGTGATCTACCTGATCGACCGTCCGGGTGCGCTGCAGAGCGACATCGTCGGCGCGCAGCTGGCGCCGCCACGCAATTCGCCGGACGCGGTGGCGCTGAACCTGCTGAACGACGTCTTCGGCGGCACCTTCAGTTCGCGCCTGAACATGAACCTGCGCGAGGACAAGCACTGGTCCTACGGCGTCGGCTCGTCGCTGGTGGCAGCTAGCGGGCAGCGCATCCTGTTCAGCGGTTCGCCGGTACAGACCGACAAGACCGCGCCGGCGCTGCGCGAACTGGTGCGCGAGTACGCCGACATCGCCGGCGCCCGGCCTATCCTGCAGCCGGAACTGAAGGCGGCGCAGGACAACGAGACGCTGGGCCTGCCGGGCGCTTTCGAAACCATCGCCCAGCTCGGCAACGGCTACGCCACCATCCTGCAATACCACTTGCCCGAGGACTATTACAACACCTACACCGACAAGGTACTGGCCCTGGCGCCGCCCGACCTGAATGCGCTCGCGGCGCGAACGATCCTGCCGAAGCGGCAGCTCTGGATCGTGGTCGGCGACATGCGCAAGGTCGAGGCAGACGTGCGTGCGCTGGGACTGGGCGAAGTGCGCAGGATCGATGTGGATGGGAATCCGGTGCCTTGATCCGCCTCTTTCCGGACGGCGTTTGCAATCAGATGTAACGATCCCTCGGCTACTGCCCGGGGGATGATGATTTTTTGTTACGGTTTGGCACAATTGGCAATCGTGCGCGGGGCTTCCGGCGTGTAGGATACGTCCATACACTTTAGTTTTTGATAATAAAAGGAGCCCATCATGAAGACCACGACCATTTCTCTCTCGACCATCGTTTTTGCGGCTGCCGTCATGATGACCGGTTGCCACAAGGCCGAACCGACCAACACCGAAGGCATGGGCCCGGCCCAGGCCGCAGGCGCGGCCGTCGACAACGCTGCTGCGAATACCGCTGCAGCTACCCGTGAAGCCGCCGCCGATACTGCCGCTGCTGCCGACCGTGCGGGCGACAAGATCGACGCCGCTACCGACCGCGCTGCTGCAAAAGCCGACGCCGCAGCTGACCGCGCTGGTGAAAACATGCGTGAAGCCGGCGCCGAAGTGCGTCAGGAATCGAAGGAAGCCGCCGCGGATGTGAAGGAAGGCGCGAAGGACGCGACCGCCGCAACCGGCCGCGCGCTGGAGCGTACTGGCGAGAAGATGCAGAACGCTTCGAAGTAATTCGTTAACCTGAGCGGATCGTCATCCCCGTGAAAACGGGGATCCATACTGAGCGTGTATAGCAAACTCAGCATGGATTCCCGCTTTCGCGGGAATGACGTGCACAAGCCGCGGGAATGACGTTTACACGCTTCAGGCCCCAGCCTTCGCCTTCTCCCGCTTCTTCTTCATCTCTTCCTGCCACTCCTGAAACCGCTCGATATGCCGCTCCCTGCGCAGCAGCTTCGAATGCGGATCCAGCGTATAAGCCATGCCCGCCGGCAGATCGACGCTGCCGCGTCCGTCCGTCATCGGCACACTCACCACACGCTCGCCCACCTTCACCTCGACCGGCATCGGGAAAGGCGTGTTCTTTTCGGTCTTCCAGGCCAGCTGCAGGGTATTGCCGCTACGCGTAGCCTGTAGATCCGGCAGTTCCTTCTGATACAGATAGGCCTGGAAGAACCAGTCCAGGTCGCGCCCGCTCACGCGCTTGACGATGGCCATGAATTCCGGCGTCGTGCCATAGCGCGGCGCGAAGTTGCCCGGGCGCGGGTCCGGCGTGCCATAGACCTCTTCGCGCACCGAGCGGAAGAAGGCATCGTCGCCAATCAGGCCGCGCAGCGTGTGCATGACCAGCGAGCCCTTGTTGTAGATGTCCTGGCCCGGACCGCCGCGCTTGGTATCGTAGACGTCTTCTTCCAGCCGCGGCTTGCCGGACACGATAGCCGCCTTGTTCATCACCATCGCGCGCTGCTGCATCAGCAGGGCGAAATATTCCTGGTCGCCGCGCAGCGCCTGCATGTACAGCGGCTGCATGTAACTGCCCAGGCCTTCGTGCAGCCACATGTCGTCCCAGTTGGCGTTGGTCAGCTGGTTGCCGAACCATTCGTGGGCGAACTCGTGCTGCAGCAGCTCGTCGAAGCCATAGGCCGTCTTCGCGTAGTTGTTGCCGTAGGCATTGATGGTCTGGTGCTCCATGCCCTTGTGCGGGGTCTCGACCACGCCCATCTTTTCGTCGCCGAAGGGGTAGGGGCCGATGGTGTTCTCGAAGAAGTCGATCATCTGCGGGAACTCGGCGAACAGTTCCTTCGCGCCTTTCTCGTTCTGCGGCAGGTACCACATGCGCAGCGGAATCACGTTGCCGTAGCGGCTGCGGTACTCGCCCGACAGAAGCTGGTAGGGCGCGACGTTGATCGAGATGCCGTAGGTGCTGGGATTCTTCGTGCGCCAGTGATAAGTGCGCCAGCCGTCCTTCTCGTCCATGCCCATGGCGATGCCGTTGCCGGCCGCGACCAGCGGAGATGGCACGGTGATGTGCTCGTCGACGAGCCTGGCCTTGCCGGTCGGGTGGTCGATGCAGGGCCAGAACAGGTCGCAGCCTTCGCCCTGCACGGCGCTCGCAACCCAGGGCTGGCCGTCGGGCGTTTTCGACCAGACGAAGCCGCCGTCCCAGGGCGCTTTCTTGGCCACGTGGGGCTGGCCGTGGTAGCGCACCCGCACATTAACCTGCTTGCCGGGTTGCAGGGCCTGCGGCAGGGAGATGGTCAGCTTGCCGTCCGGGTTACGCCAGCTGCCGGGATGCAGAGGCTGGCCGTCGACGTCGATGGCGTCGATCGGCAGGTTGCGGTCCAGGTCGAGTTCGATGCTGGCCAGCGGCGCGCGGGTGCCGAAGGTGAGCGTGACATCGCCGGCGATGCTGTGGGTGGCCGGCTCGATGCGCAGCTTGATGTCGGCCTTGTCGAATTCCAAAGCTTGCTGGGCTTCGCTGCGGGCGGCGCCGGAACCGAGGCTGTAGTCGGTGAGGGGAGGCTGGGTGGTGGCGCAGGCCGCCAGCAGCGCGCTGGCGCCGACGATGGCGATGTTCTTCATGGTGGTCGGCTGCTGCCGTCTCTGTGATTGATTTGGGGAATCTATCACAGGGGGCGGGGATGGTCAGTATTGACGTAGCGAGGCAGAAAGGGCGCGCCGCCGAATCCGCACCTGGTGAATACTTGTGCCAAGGAGGAAGCACTCATGAACGAACTGAATATCGACCTCGCCCGTACCGCGCTGGTGCAGATCGACCTGCAGAACTTTAATGTGAAGAGGGAACTGGCGCCGCACCCGGCCGAGCGGGTGGTGGGCAATTGCGTGCTGCTGGCTGGCGAGATGCGCAACCGCGGGGGCATGGTGATTTTCGTGCGCGTGCAGCTGGACGAGCTGATGATGCCGGTCGCCGACAACCCGATGTTCAAGCCAGGCACGCCGACCCCGCCGCCGGAAGCGTCGTACATGGCGGAGGAAGCCCAGGTGCAGGCGAGCGACCACGTCGTGACCAAGCGCCAGTGGGGCGCTTTCTATGCGACCGAGCTCGACCAACTGCTGCGCCGGCGCGGCATCAAGACCATCATCATGACAGGCATCGCCACCAACTATGGCGTCGAGTCGACCGCGCGCGCCGCCTTCGATCGCGGCTACGAGCTGATTTTTGCGGAAGATGCGATGAGCAGCGGAAACGCGGAAGCGCACAGGAACTGCTGCGAGAATGTGTTCCGCAACATGGGGCGGGTGCGTTCGACGCGCGACCTGATCGACGCGTTCCAGGCCGGCACCGGCGACGCCTGAATGACGTACCGGCGCCGATCTAAAACTTAACGGCGCTGGGCCGGCGCCTGGCCGTTCTGGGCGCGGGCATTGGCCTGGGCATTCGCCTGCGCCTGGGCGTTTGCCTGGGCCTGGGCCTGGGCCTGGGCCTGGGCCTGCGCCTGCTGGCGCTCCTGCTTCTTGCCCATGTGGTGGCCCACGGCACAGCCGACGGCCGCGCCGAGCACGTGGTGCTTGCCGAGGAAGTGGCCCCCCACGGCGCCTGCCGCGGCGCCTTTCAGGCAGCCGGGTTTGGCATAGGCGCCGGCCGAGGCAAGCGACATCGACATCAGGAGGGATGCGGCAATCAATTTGGCTTTCATGACATGACTCCGTTAGAAGGTGGATGGTCCAAGCCTAGGCTTGCCGAACCCTGCCGACTGTTCGCCATCCCACCGAAACGGGATTTCAGCTGCCCCTGGCGATGTCTGCCGTGATCTCGTAGGAACGCAGGCGCGCGGCGTGGTCGAAGATCTGCGAGGTCACCATCAGCTCGTCGGCACCGGTGCGTTCGATGAAGGCCTTCAGCTGGGCCGAGACGGTGGCCGGCGAGCCGATCGCCGAGCAGGACAGCACCGAATCCAGCATCGAGCGCTCAGGCGGACTCAGCAAATCCAGATAGCCCTCGACCGGCGGCTTCAGTTTGGTCGGACGGCCGCTGCGCAGGTTGATGAAGGCCTGCTGCATCGAGGTCGCGCGGAAGTGCGCTTCGGCATCGGTATCGGCGGCGAACACGTTAAAGCCGAGCATCACGTAAGGCTTGTCGAGCTGGGCCGAGGGACGGAAGGTCGCGCGGTAGAGCTCGATCGCCTGCATCATCATCTGCGGCGCGAAGTGCGAGGCGAAGGCATAGGGCAGGCCGAGCGCCGCCGCCAGCTGGGCGCCGAACAGGCTGGAGCCAAGGATCCACACCGGCACGTCGAGGCCGGCGCCGGGCACTGCGCGCACCTGGCGGCGTGGCGAGTCGGCAAAGTAATCCATCAGCTCCACGACGTCCTGCGGAAATTCGTCGGCGTCCGAGGCCAGGTTGCGGCGCAATGCGCGTGCCGTGGTGTGGTCGGAACCGGGCGCGCGGCCCAGGCCCAGGTCGATACGGCCCGGGAACAGCGACGCAAGCGTGCCGAACTGTTCGGCGATCACGAGCGGCGAATGGTTCGGCAGCATGATGCCGCCGGCGCCGATGCGGATCGTCCTGGTGCCGTTGGCAACATGGCACATCAGGACGGAAGTCGCCGCACTGGCGATGCCCGGCATGCCGTGGTGTTCGGCCAGCCAGAAGCGGTTGTAGCCCCAGCGCTCGCCATGCTGTGCAAGGTCGAGCGAATGGGCGAAGGAATCGGAAGCGGTGCCGCCCTCAACGATGGGGGCAAGGTCGAGTATCGAGAGAGGAATCATGGGTCCATGATACGCCGTTCGCATGAATCTCGCCGAGCGTGCCTCGCTTGACCCTGCCTGGGTGCCTGCCTATGATTCATTGGTTCAATTTTGCCAAGGCCAGTACCCATGATCCGCGCCACGCCCCCATTCCGCCGTTCCCTGCTCGCCGCCGCCTGCGTCTCTGTCTTGCTCAGCGGCTGTATCCACGGCCGCGTGGCGCCGGATGCCCTGGCGCCGCCGTCGGGGCATCTGGACGCTGCGCGCCTGCCGCAAATCGACGCCGCCGTGAACGAGGCCATCGCCGCGCACAAACTGCCGGGCGCTGTGGTGCACGTCGAGCATGACGGGGCAGTCTACGAGCGGGCGTACGGAAAGCTGAGCTACGAGCCGGATGCACAGCCGGTGAATACCGCCACCGTGTTCGACGCCGCTTCGCTGAGCAAGGTGCTAGCCACCGCGCCCTCGGTGCTGAAGCTGGCGGAAGAGGGCAGGATCGACCTCGAGGCCAGGCTGGTCGATTACTTTCCGGAGTGCGCGAACGGCGGCAAGGAGAACATCACGATCCGGCACCTGCTGACCCACAGCTCGGGCCTGCCCGCCGGGCTGCCGGCCAAGCCGGCCTGGCACGGCGATGCCGCGGCCCACGCGCTGGCCTGCCGGCAGGTGGTCACGCATCCGCCCGGCACCTTCTTCCGCTATTCCGACATCAACTACATCCTGCTGGGCCAGCTGGTGCAGAAGGCGTCCGGCATGCCGCTGGCCGAGTTCGCCCGCACCCGCATCTTCGAACCCCTGCGAATGCGTGACACCGGTTACGTACCGCTGCAGCGCCTGGACAGCCGCGCCGTGGCGCTGATCGCGCCGACGCAGAAGGGCCAGGCCGGCGACACCTCAGCGCACGGCGACCTTGCGCCCGGCCAGCTGCTGCAGGGCGTGGTCCACGATCCGACCGCGCGCCGCATGGACGGCGTGGCCGGATCGGCCGGCGTGTTCACCACCGCCCGCGACGTCGCGCGCTACGCCCGCATGCTGCTGCGCGGCGGCGAACTGGACGGCGTGCGCATCCTCGGCCCGGACAGCGTGCGCCTCTTGAGCACCGTGCAGTCCCCAAGCGGCATCGAAGCGCTGCGCGGCATGGGCATGGATATCAACTCGCCGTATGCGGTGCGCCCGCGCGGCACCGTGTTCCCGGTCGGCAGCTATGGCCATACCGGCTTTACCGGCTGCGTGCTGTGGATCGATCCGGGCTCGCGCAGCTTCTACGTGCTGTTGTCGAACCGGGTCTACCCGGACGACAGGAGCAATGTGCTGGAGCTGTACACCAGGCTGGGCACGCTGGCCGCCGAGGCCGCGATGCACTGAAACGACGCCGGCCCGCCCGGCGTTTTTCTTGTCGTATCAAGGGCTAGGTTCGTATGAAACTGTCTTTTTATTGTTCATAAAGTTTGCCGCGCGGCTAACGCGCGCACCCTTTGCCGCGACCGTTCTACACTTCGAACCCTCAATGCATCTTGTTGATATTGTTGAGTTTTTTGCCCCATATACATTAGGAGATCGACATGAAAATGAATAAATTGCTGAAAGGCCTGCTGGGCGCTTCCGTTGCAATGGCAATGTTCGGTACGATGAATGCGCAGGCACAAACGAGCGGCAGCACCTCCGGCGGCAGCAGCGCCAGCTCGCAGTCGGACCAGAGCACCGGCAGCAGCAGCTCGTCGACTCAGAAGTCGAGCAAGAAGAAATCGAAGAAACATAACGGCAGCTCGGGCTCGAGCAGCGGCGGCTCCACCGGCAGCTCGGGCAGCTCGTCGAGCGGCAGCATGGGCGGCACCAGCGGTTCGTCCGGCAGCAGCAGCGGCGGCAGCGGCTCGGGTTCGTCGGGTTCCAGCGGCACCTCGGGCAGCGGCAGCATGGGCACCAGCGGCTCGTCGGGTTCGAGCGGCACCTCGGGCAGCGGCACCATGGGTTCCGGCTCGTCGGGCAGCAGCGGTTCGATGGGCACCGGTTCGTCGGGCAGCGGCTCGTCGGGCACCAGCGGGTCGAGCGGCTCCATGGGCACCGGTTCCTCGGGCAGCAGCGGCTCCAGCGGCATGAGCGGCTCGTCGGGTAGCAGCGGTTCCAGCGGCTCCATGGGCTCCGGCTCGACCGGTACCAGCGGCATGAGCGGCAGCACCGGCTCGTCGGGCACCAGCTCGTCCGGCATGACCGGCACCGGCTCGGGTTCGGGCACCGGCACCAGCGCCACCGGCACAACCGGCACCGGTACCACCGGCACCGGCACCAGCACCACCAGCGGTGGCGCCGGCGGCACCGGCGGCCGCGGCTACTGATCGAATCCGCGGGCTGTCCTCGCAATGAAAAACACCAGCCTCCGGGCTGGTGTTTTTTTATGTGTCTTACGCCAGATGCCGCTTGAAGGGGCTGGCAAACTGCTTGTTTGCTCTATAGGCAATTGGCTCGTACACTGAGCCATTCATTACGTCCGCAATCGGCCAGCGGCGGCCTTCCAACTTCGAAATAAAAGAATTCTATGAGCGAGTCATCCGGCCAGAAAGACACCAAAATCATGGCCCGTTGGATTTGTTTTGGCGTAGCGATTGGATGCGCAATCGGTCTCGCGATCGGCCATCTTCCTCTTGGTATCGGTCCCGGAGTCGCGATTGGCATGCTTATCGGCGCCAAGACTGCGAAGTCCCGGCGCTAAATCTTCACGCTTGACCTTAAAAACAGCTCTGTTGACCAGCATAAACCTGAAGGGCCGCAATGAGTCGGGAGCTGCCCGTCGTGACAGTCTAAAGATTTGTCATCTCCGCAATCTGCTATGCTGGCTCGACTGTCTGCTACCGGCCAGAAGCAGACATATCATGCAGCATTAAGCCCTCTGTTCAGAACATCTCTAGTCATGTCATTTTCGCTCTTTCGGCTGAATTGCCCGGAGCAGCTCTTGAACAAACGTCTCGTGAACTCGCTGACGAGTGCGTTCCGAACGGCCCTGATTTGCGAGCATTAGGTGCTCAACAGAAAAGCCGAAGTTTCCCTTGTTCCGGGACAGTCGCTGCATCGCATCTGACACCGCAACCACGGAGCAAGCTATCTGACGGCGACCTTCCGAAGTTGTGGCACTCCATGACAGTTTTGGTGAGTACCGAAACATTGTATGACACGTGACTAAGCTCTCAATTTGACTTTGCAACTTGTTCTTGCCGTGGTCTTCCCGTAGTAATGGACTTGGTACGTACCACTGCCACTCATCGATCGTGATGCCACTCTGCGGGTCAACAAGTGGAGTGAATACTTCGTCCGGACGTGCCTCCAACACATGTCGAACCGTGTCCTCATCAGTAAAGATACGCATTCCCTTGCCTTTGCCCTCATGAGACACGGCACGAGTAACTGCATCTCCCACAATGAATGCACCAAGGGAATTATTCGGCTTGTTTGGCTCATGAACTCCACCGATAGCAAGGCCTCCGCGGCAAAGAAGCCCCATCGCGGCGGCCTCGTGCATTACATATCTCCCCGCGTCTGCCAGTGCGCCGATGTCCTCCGACCAAAGAAATGCAGCGTCTGACAGCTGTGCCACTCTTACTGCCTTGTACGCGTTCTTTGTCCGCATCAATGCCCTCCGGAACGCGAGTAAGATCTGAGCTGCGATTAACTGATGCGGAGAAGCCCCGTTCGGGTCGACCTTCCAAGGTTCGCACTCAACTGCACCCAGAGTGAGATGCCCGTTTGTTAACGCGCCGAAGCCAAGCATGTCGATAAACAACACGCCCCCCTGATAACTTTTCATACACTCCTCCTAATAGATGAGGTAGCGTATTAGAATCTCCGTGTTGTAATCTAACGGGCCTTACCTATCATGCTTTGCTCTGGATAGCCAGCAGCCAATTTGTGTTAATCCTCAGACGGGTGAAGCGCGACAGCAGAATTGCGGAAGAACTTTGACGATCTGTACATGAATGTTTGTCCGCTTTGGGTCGATAGCAGCCGTACACAACCGTGCTTCGGCAGCTAAGATAGCGGCCGTGTTCCCCAGCGGATTGATGCATGGCCCAAGCACTTCTTTCGGAAGACCTTTGGTCGCTTGTAGCAGATCATCTTCCGACTCATAGCAGGTCGCCAAAAGGCGGACGGCCACGTCTCAACGATCGCGCGACCTAACCGGTAGCCTATTTGTGCTCAAGACAGGGATACTATAGGAAAATTTGCCGCGCGAACTCGGCTGCGGCAGTGGCATGGCTTGTGGGCGTCGGCTTATCAAGTGAATGCAAGCCAGCGTTTGGCAGCGCGTCTACAAAGCGGTTCTTCGGCGGCTGCGCGAGCACGACCAAATCATGTTGGATCGAACTTGCGTTGACGTTGCCAGCGTACCCGCCCTGTGGGTGGCGAGCATACGGGCAGAAACCCTACTGATCGTGGCTAGCTCGGCTGCGAACACCACCTACTGATAGATCAGATCGGGTTGCCGCTACTAACCAAGATTTCCGGTGCCTAGGAATACGACTCGCGCTTTCCAAGATGGTGGCACTTTCCAATGATGGGCATCCTACTCGAGTCGCTTTCTAGTGAAAAAAAGACAACACTGAGACAACCAAGCAGTCGAATATCTGGGGTTCCTGGTAGCCAAGAACGTTGTCAGCTCGGTATCATGTTTATTTTGAACAATAGGGGATGACATGAAGGTATATCGAGCCTTGGCAGCGGCGGTTCTGCTTGCCGCATCTGCGCACTCAGGCGCGGCAACGATCATCGGCGTCGGCTCGAAGACGTGTGGCTTCTACAACGAGCAGATCAAGGGTAC
>Ga0265798_10000629_pt1 | contig 57802 bp, 66 predicted proteins | sample P3T30metagenome_FD_192430 | JGI IMG/M metagenome (GOLD analysis project Ga0265798, IMG submission 192430) | Plant litter microbial communities from East Loma Ridge, Irvine, California - P3 T30 | ecosystem: Environmental > Terrestrial > Plant litter > Unclassified | place: USA: California... | reverse complement strand
GATCCACCGTTAATGATGTTCATCATCGGTACAGGAAGTGTATTACCAGACACACCACCTACATAACGATAAAGTGGCATACCAAGCTCGTTAGCTGCAGCTTTAGCTACCGCTAAAGACACACCAAGAATGGCATTAGCACCCAACTTAGATTTGTTAGGTGTACCATCAAGATCAATCATTGCTTTATCAATAGCATTCTGTTCGAAAACCGACATCCCCACTATCTCGGCAGCTAATGTAGTATTTACATTTTCAACAGCTTTTAAAACACCTTTGCCCATGTAAGCTTTTCCACCGTCACGAAGCTCAACAGCTTCATGCTCTCCTGTAGAAGCACCAGATGGTACTGCAGCCCTGCCTAAAACGCCGTTTTCTGTAATAACATCAACTTCAACTGTAGGGTTTCCGCGAGAATCCAGAATTTGCCTGGCGTGTACTTTAATAATTATGCTCATAATCGTTTTTTTGGTTTATTTTTTTTCTTCTGTAATTTAATTGCTGTGTTTACCTTTTTCTATGTTTGTAATAAACTGATCGAAAAGGTAAGAGGCATCATGTGGGCCGGGGCTGGCTTCCGGATGGTATTGCACAGAGAAACAGTTTTTGTTTTTCATGCGCATACCTGCAACGGTACCATCGTTAACATGAACATGTGTAATTTCAAAATCAGGGTGTTTTTCAAGCGCTTCTCTTTCTACGGCAAAACCGTGGTTTTGCGATGTAATTTCGCCTTCGCCTGTAAGGAGGTTTTTAACCGGGTGGTTAATACCCCTGTGGCCGTTAAACATTTTATAAGTTGGGATGCCATTAGCAAGTGCCAATACTTGGTGTCCGAGGCATATTCCAAAAACAGGCTCATTTTTATCTAAGATTTGACGTGCCGTTTCCTGAGCTACTATAAGCGGATCCGGGTCACCGGGACCGTTAGAAAGAAAATATCCGTCAGGGTTAAAGCTTTTAAGATCATCATAAGTTGCATCGTATGGAAACACTTTAATGTAGCAGTCCCTTTTAGCCATGTTGCGAAGGATGTTCTTTTTAATACCAAGATCAAGAGCCGATATTTTATATTTAGCATCCGGATTACCTATAAAGTAAGGCTCTTTGGTAGACACTTTAGATGAAAGCTCAAGGCCTTTCATATCCGGCACAGCAGCAAGGCGTGTTTTAAGCTCGTCAATATCGCACTCTTCTGTACATATAGCAGCGTTCATAGCGCCATTTTCCCTGATGTAGCTCACTAAAGCTCTTGTATCAACATCCGATATTGCTACAAGATTTTGCTCCTCGAAATATTGTTTAAGACTCTCAGTAGAATTTACTCTTGAGTGGTTAAAACTAAAATTCTTACAAACCAGGCCCGATATCATTATCTTATCGGCTTCAACTTCTTCTTCATTAGTACCGTAATTTCCAATATGAGCGTTAGAAGCTACCATAATCTGGCCGAAGTATGAAGGGTCAGTAAAAATTTCCTGATAGCCTGTCATACCTGTATTAAAACAAACCTCTCCAAAAACGGTACCCTCTATGCCTATAGATTTGCCATAAAAAATAGTACCATCTGCCAAAAGGAGTATTGCCTTGTTCCTGTTAGTGTATTTCATTTATATGTTTGTTGTTGTGCGTTGCAAATTTACTTTAAAAAATCGTGATACTAAAAACACAAGGGTATTTTTGCATTTACCTTAGCCTAAAACGATTAAGGTTTGCAAAAAAAAAGGACAAACTATACAGTTTATCCTTTTTTTAGTATTGAAAAATCATTTTTTCATGATTATTCAGTAGCTTCTTTATTTTCGTCTGTATCAACAGCCGGCGCTTCAGTAGCTGCAGGAGCTTCCGCCACAGTAGCAGCATCAGCTTTCTTAGCAGTACGGCTACGACGGGTAGTTTTCTTAGCTTCTTTTTTAGTAGCGTTGTACAGTTCGTTAAAATCTACAAGTTCAATCATCGCCATATCAGCATTGTCACCTAAACGGTTACCAAGCTTAATGATACGGGTGTAACCACCCGGACGATCGCCAACTTTAGCTGCTACTTCCCTAAAAAGTTCAGTAACCGCATATTTATCGCGAAGGTTAGCGAATACAATACGCCTGTTGTGCGTAGTGTCTTCTTTAGATTTTGTAACTAAAGGCTCAATATATTGTTTAAGCGCTTTAGCTTTAGCCACAGTCGTATTAATACGCTTGTGCTCTATAAGAGAACAGGCCATGTTAGCCAGCATTAGTTTCCTATGCCCAGACTGCCTGCTTAAATGATTTACTTTTTTTCCGTGTCTCATTGCTGATTGTAATTTAAACCTAAACCTTTGCGGTACGGATTATTCTTTATCTAATTTGTATTTCGTTAAATCCATTCCAAAGTGTAAGTTCTTAGAGGCAACAAGTTCATCAAGCTCAGTCAATGATTTTTTACCAAAATTACGGAATTTCATTAAGTCGTTTTTATTAAACGATACCAGATCTCCTAATGTATCAACTTCAGCCGCTTTTAAACAATTTAATGCCCTTACAGAAAGATCCATGTCAACCAGTTTGGTTTTAAGAAGCTGCCTCATATGAAGCGACTCCTCGTCATAAGATTCTGTTTGTGCAATTTCATCGGCCTCAAGTGTTATTCTTTCATCAGAGAACAGCATAAAGTGGTGTATCAGTGTTTTTGCTGCCTCAGTAAGCGCTTCTTTAGGATGAATAGAACCATCTGTAATGATTTCAAAAACCAGTTTTTCGTAATCTGTTTTTTGCTCCACACGGAAGTTTTCTATTGTGTATTTTACATTCTTTACAGGTGTAAAGATAGAATCTGTAAAAATAGTCCCTATAGCTGCGTTTTGCTTCTTGTTCTCTTCTGCAGGAACGTAACCCCTACCTTTCTCAATGGTAAGTTCAAGGTTAACGTTGATTTTGCTGTCCATGTTGCAGATAACAAGATCCGGGTTTAACACCTGGAATCCTGAAATAAACTTTTGGAAATCACCTGCTGTAAGCTGGTCTTTTCCTGTAAAAGATACAGATACACTTTCGTTGTCGATATCTTCTATCTGGCGTTTAAAACGAACCTGTTTAAGGTTCAGGATTATTTCTGTAACATCTTCAACAACCCCCGGTATTGTGGAGAACTCATGGTCTACTCCTTCAATGCGAACTGAAGTAATTGCATAACCTTCTAATGAAGAAAGCAAAACTCTTCTAAGTGCGTTACCAACGGTCAATCCATATCCGGGTTCCAGGGGACGGAACTCAAATTTCCCCTGAAAATCCGTAGAATCGATCATGATAACTTTATCGGGCTTCTGAAAATTAAATATTGCCATATTTCGACTAATGTCAATTATTATTTGTTATACAACTCAACGATTAGTTGTTCTTTGATATTTTCCGGTATCTGGATCCTAGCAGGTACACTTACAAAAGTACCTTCTTTAGTATCGTTATTCCAGGTAATCCACTCATAAACACGAGATGAATTTGATAAAGATTGCTCTATAACATCAATAGATTTTGATTTTTCACGAACAGCCACTTTATCGCCGGGCTTAAGGTGGTAAGACGGGATATTTACTAACTCGCCGTTTACTGTAATATGCCTGTGGCCCACGATTTGCCTTGCAGCCCTACGAGAAGGTGCAATACCCATCCTAAATACCACGTTGTCTAATCTTGCCTCACAAAGCTGTAAAAGTACTTCACCGGTAACACCTTTAGTGGCAGCGGCTTTTTCATACAGGTTCCTGAATTGTTTTTCAAGAATACCGTAAGAGTACTTAGCTTTTTGCTTTTCCATTAACTGAACAGCATATTCAGATTTTTTACCCCTTTTTTTGGCTAAACCATGTTGCCCAGGAGGGTAATTTCTTTTATCGAAAGATTTATCATCTCCGAAGATCGCCTCACCAAATTTACGGGCGATTTTTGTTTGTGGACCAGTATATCTTGCCATTTCTAAAAATTAATGAATAGGGGATTATGAATTCAGGTCTTAGTATCCTCCGATAACCCTTACTCCTATTCGAATTATACTATAAATTAAACTCTTCTTCTCTTTGGAGGGCGACAGCCATTGTGTGGCATCGGTGTTACATCGATGATCTCTGTAACTTCAATTCCTCCATTGTGTAAAGACCTGATAGCAGATTCCCTGCCGTTACCCGGGCCTTTAACGTAAACTTTTACTTTCTTCAAACCAGCTTCAATAGCTACCTTGCTGCAATCTTCGGCTGCCATCTGAGCTGCATAAGGAGTGTTCTTTTTAGAACCCCTAAAGCCCATTTTACCTGCTGAAGACCATGAAATAACTTCACCTTTCTTGTTGGTTAAAGAAATGATTATGTTATTAAAGGTTGCGCTAATGTGAGCCTCGCCAGTAGATTCTACTATAACTTTACGTTTTTTTGTATTCGCTTTAGCCATTGCTACTTATTATTTAGTTGCTTTTTTCTTGTTAGCAACAGTTTTTCTCTTACCTTTTCTTGTCCTTGAGTTGTTCTTGGTGCGTTGGCCCCTAAGTGGAAGACCAGCTCTGTGGCGTATGCCCCTGTAGCAGCCTATATCCATTAAACGTTTGATGTTTAATGATATTTCTGAACGAAGCTCACCTTCTATCTTGAAGTAAGAAACAGCTTCACGAATAGCGCTGATCTCGTCATCGTTCCATTCCTGAACTTTTTTATCTTCGCTAACCTGAGCTTTCTCTAAAATTTCTTTAGCTCTGCTACTACCAATACCAAAAATATAGGTTAAAGCAATAACTCCTCGTTTGTTTTTAGGTATGTCTACCCCTGCAATTCTTGCCATAATTATCCTTGTCTTTGTTTAAATCTAGGATTCTTTTTGTTAATAACATATAATCTGCCTTTCCTGCGCACTATTTTGCACTCGGCACTTCTTTTTTTAACTGATGCTCTTACTTTCATTATTAATAGCTATTAGTATCTATAAGTAATTCTTGCTTTAGACAAATCATAAGGGCTCATTTCCAGTTTTACTTTATCACCAGGCAAAAGCTTGATGTAATGCATACGCATTTTTCCTGAAATATGAGCAATTACCACATGCCCGTTCTCTAATTCTACACGAAACATGGCATTGGATAATGCCTCAATTATTGATCCGTCTTGTTCTATTGCTGATTGTTTTGCCATAAAAATTGTTAAGCTACTGCCTTTCTATTCTTACCACTTTTCATCAAACCGTCGTAATGCCTATTCAGTAAATAAGAATTTATCTGCTGGATAGTATCGATTGCAACCCCAACCATAATTAACAGTGATGTACCACCATAAAACAACGCCCACTGAGATTGAACCCCAAAACTTACCACAACCGCCGGGAACACAGCAATAAGCGCTAAGAATAAAGAACCAGGGAACGTTATTAATGACATGATCCTATCAAGGTAATCGCCTGTCTCTACACCCGGCCTAACACCCGGTATAAATCCGCCGCTCCTCTTAAGGTCATCAGCCATTTTGTTAGTAGGCACCGTAATCGCGGTGTAAAAGTACGTAAAAATTATAATTAATAACGCAAAAACCACATTGTAGGCTAAACCAAACACGTTTTGAAAACTTGTTGTGATGGTTTGGGCCGCATCAGACTTAGAAAGCCCTGCCAGTGCAGCAGGAATAAACATAATTGCCTGTGCAAAGATAATTGGCATGACTCCCGAAGCATTAAGCTTTAAAGGTATCCATTGCCTGTTGCCGCCAAACATGTCCTGCTCAAATTCGCCAGAAGCGGTGCGCCTTGCGTATTGCACAGGTATTTTTCGTACCGCCATGATCATTAAGATACATGCAATAATAATAAATAACCAAACTACAATTTCAAGAAGCAGTTGTAATGGGCCTCCGTTGTTTTCTGTTACAACAGAAGTAAACTCCTGTATAAACGCTTGTGGCATTCTTGCGATAATACCTACAAGGATTAATAATGATATACCGTTACCAATACCCTTATCTGTAATTTTTTCACCCAGCCACATAGCAAATATGGTACCGGTTGTAAGTATTACTACAGATGAGAATAAAAATGGAAACGAGTCAGATGGTAATAGGAACGCCTCACTTGGCAAAGTCCTGTAAAGATTATAAATATAACCGGGACCTTGTACCAGTGTTATGGCAATAGTTAGCCAACGGGTAATTTGGTTTAACTTTTTCCTTCCACTCTCTCCTTCTTTCTGCAATTTTTGCAGGTAAGGCACCGCAATACCCATTAATTGTACCACGATAGAAGCAGAAATGTAGGGCATAATACCCAATGCAAATACAGATGCTTGCGAGAACGCACCACCTGTAAATACATCGATAAGCCAGCCTATACCACCTTGGGTTTGTTTAGATAAATTTGTTAGCCCTGTAGCATCAATACCAGGAAGGGTAACGTGTGCACCAAAACGGTACACAAGCAATAAACCTAAAGTAACTAAAATTCTGTTTTTTAGTTCTTCTATTTTCCAGACATTGACAAATGCTTCTAAAAATTTCTTCATAAGGCTATAGGGATTATAAACTTAAACTCACAGCCTCTCCACCAGCAGCTTCGATAGCAGCTTTAGCAGTAGCAGTAAATTTGTGGGCAGTTACTTTTAGTTTTGCCTTTAGCTCTCCTCTTCCTAAAATCTTAACTTGTTCATTTTTCGTAGCTAGGCGATTTTCTACAAACACTGCAAAATCTACAGTATCTGTAACGATGCCGTTATCTACAAGAGCCTGAAGTGTATCTAGGTTTATTCCTTCGTATTCTTTACGGTTGATGTTTTTAAAACCAAACTTAGGAACACGTCTTTGAAGTGGCATCTGGCCACCTTCAAAACCTATTTTCTTAGAGTAACCAGAACGAGATTTAGCTCCTTTATGGCCACGTGCAGATGTACCGCCTTTGCCAGAACCCTCGCCCCTACCTACTCTTTTGTTTTTATTGTGAACCGAACCTTCAGCAGGTTGTAAGTTACTTAAATCCATTTCCTGTTATTGTTAGTTAGCTTCTTCTACAGAAACTAAGTGTTTAACTTTGTTTACCATTCCAAGGATCGCTGGAGTTGCATCGTGCTCAACAACCTGACCCATTTTGCGAAGGCCTAAAGACTCAAGAGTCAGCTTTTGCGTTTGTGGGCAGTTGATTTTACTCTTAACTTGTTTTACTTTAATTTTTCCCATGATTTCCTTTGGATTAACCTTTAAATACTTTTTCTAAAGAAACACCTCTTTGTTTTGCAACAGTTGCAGCGCTCCTCATTTGAAGAAGGGCATCAAAAGTAGCTTTAACAACGTTGTGAGGGTTAGATGAACCCTGAGACTTAGATAATACATCATGTATACCTACAGACTCTAGTACAGAACGTACAGCACCACCAGCAATTACACCGGTACCGTGAGAAGCCGGCATTAGCAGTACACGTGCACCACCAAATTTACCTTTTTGCTCATGCGGTACAGACTGTCCTGATAGAGGGATCTTTACAAGGTTTTTCTTAGCATCTTCTACTGCTTTAGCAATAGCTTCAGATACATCTTTAGATTTACCAAGTCCATGACCTACTACACCGTTCTCATCTCCTACAACTACAATTGCAGAAAAGCCGAAAGCCCTACCACCTTTTGTAACTTTAGTAACACGATTTACACTTACCAAACGATCTTTAAGTTCAAGACCGCTTGGTTTTACAAGTTCTACGTTTTTATAATTATGATACATAATTTTTCTTAGAATTTAAGCCCGGCTTCTCTTGCGCCTTCAGCTAATGATTTAACACGTCCATGGTAAAGGTATCCACCTCTGTCAAAAGTGATAGATTCTATACCTGCCTGTAAAGCTTTTTCAGCGATAAGTTTACCAACCGAAGCAGCTGTTTCTATGTTAGTACCTTTAGTGATGCCTGCTTCTCTTGATGAAGCAGAGGCCAAAGTTACACCGTTTACGTCATCTATGATTTGCGCATAGATTTCTTTATTGCTCCTGAAAACAGAAAGTCTTGGCTGAGTTGCAGTTCCGCTTACAATCTTTCTGATCCTGAACTTAATTCTTTGTCTTCTTTCAGATTTGTTTAATGACATGATCTTTTAATTATTAAGCTGATTTACCTGCTTTTCTCCTTAATACTTCACCTACAAATTTAACACCTTTTCCTTTGTAAGGCTCTGGCTTGCGGAAACCTCTAATTTTTGCCGCAACCTGACCTAAAAGTTGTTTATCAAACGATGTTAATTTTATTATAGGATTCTTTCCTTTTTCCGATATAGTTTCTACAGTAACTTCAGATACAACTTCTAAAACTATATTGTGAGAAAATCCAAGTGCCATATCCAGTTTTTGACCCTGGTTAGACGCCCTGTAACCTACACCTACAAGCTCTAATTGTTTTGTAAATCCTTCAGATACGCCAATTATCATGTTATTGATAAGAGACCTGTATAAACCGTGTTTAGATCTTTCGTCTTTATGATCAGAAAATCTCTCTACTAAAACCTGGCCATCCTCGATTTTTACAGATACATCTGAAAATTCCTGAGTCAATTGACCTTTTTTACCTTTTACAGTAACAATGTTACCGTTAACTTCTACAGTTACGCCGGCTGGTATTGCTACTGGATTTTTACCTATTCTTGACATGGTACTAAGTCTTTGTTATTAGTATACGTAGCAAATTACCTCTCCACCAACATTTTGTTGTTTTGCCTGTTTTCCTGTCATCAATCCTTTTGATGTAGAAACGATAGCAATACCTAATCCGTTAAGGATCCTTGGTAGGTTAGATGCACCTGCATATTTACGTAAACCCGGTTTACTAATTCTTTGGATATCTTTAATTACACTCTCTTTAGTATCTTTATCATACTTAAGAGCGATTTTGATGGTGCCTTGTACAGCATTGTCATCAAATTTGTAGCTTAAGATATATCCCTGATCGAATAAAATCTTAGTGATCTCTTTTTTAAGGTTTGATGCAGGAATTTCAACCACTTTGTGGTTAGCCCTTACAGCATTTCTAATCCTTGTAAGAAAATCGGCAATAGGATCTGTATACATTTGTATTAATTTGCGGTTACGGTTTTCGGTCATAACTCTTAAGACCGAACCTGAAACCAATTTATAATTCTTTTATTTTACCAGCTGGCTTTCTTAACACCCGGGATAAGACCGTTATTTGCCATTTCACGGAAAGTAACACGTGAAATACCAAACTGGCGCATATATCCTCTTGGCCTGCCTGTAAGCTTACAACGGTTGTGTAAACGTACTGGTGAAGCATTTTTAGGTAGCTTTTGTAATCCTTCGTAATCTCCGGCTTCTAATAAAGCCTTCCTTTTCTCAGCATATTTTTCTACCATCGCCTGCCTTTTTACCTCGCGGGCTTTCATTGATTCTTTAGCCATAACTTAATTCTTTTTAAAAGGTAAACCTAATTCTGCTAATAGTGATTTTGCTTCTTTATCTGTTTGTGCAGATGTTACAAAGGTAATATCCATTCCTGATATTTTGTTAACTTTATCAATATCAATTTCAGGGAAAATGATTTGCTCCGTTACACCCAGGTTATAGTTACCTCTTCCGTCAAAACCTGTAGCTTTAATTCCGCTAAAATCCCTTACACGTGGCAACGCAGAGGTTACCAGCCTGTCTAGAAATTCATACATCCTCTCACCACGAAGTGTTACTTTAGCACCAATTGGCATACCTTTTCTAAGTTTGAAAGACGCAACGTCCTTTTTAGATATGGTAGAAACCGCTTTTTGTCCGGTAATTTTTGTTAACTCGTCTACAGCATAATCGATAAGTTTTTTATCAGATACAGCTGCACCAACGCCACGGCTCAAAATGATTTTTTCAAGTTTAGGAACCTGCATTACATTTTTGTAACCGAACTCTTCTTTAAGAGCAGAGATAACCCTGCTGTTATATTCTTCTTTTAGTCTTGGTATATAAGCCATCTCTATAATACTTGATTAGATTTTTTAGAAAATCTCACGTTCTTATCTCCTTCTTTCCTAACACCTGTTTTTGTAGTTTCCTTAGATTTAAGGTCCACAAGTGCAATGTTAGAAATATGGATAGGAGCCTCTTTCTTAACGATACCACCCTGAGGGTTTTTAGCGCTTGGTTTAGTGTGTTTAGACACCATATTAACGCCTTCTACGACCGCTTTGTTTTTTTCACGAAGCACACGTAGTACTTTACCTTCGCTACCTTTATGGTCGCCGGCAATTACCCTTACAGTGTCTCCTGATTTTATTTTTAGCTTTATCATCTTTTTAACAATTAAAGCACTTCAGGTGCTAATGATACAATTTTCATGAATTGTTTTTCACGAAGTTCCCTTGCTACAGGACCAAAAACACGAGTTCCCCTCATTTCACCAGCAGCATTTAACAATACGCAAGCGTTATCGTCAAACCTGATGTATGAACCGTCGGCTCTTCTCACTTCTTTTTTGGTACGTACAACAACTGCGGTAGAAACAGCACCTTTTTTAACGTTACCGTTAGGTGTTGCATCTTTAATAGATACCACAATTTTATCTCCAACAGAGGCATAACGTCTTTTCGTTCCTCCTAATACACGGATAGTTAAAACTTCTTTAGCTCCCGTGTTATCTGCTACTTTTAGTCTAGATTCCTGTTGTACCATAATTACTTCGCTCTTTCAATGATTTCAACTAACCTCCAACATTTTGTTTTACTTAAAGGTCGTGTTTCCATGATCTTTACCGTATCACCTACGTTACAGTCGTTTTTTTCGTCGTGTGCTACAAACTTCTTAGTTTTTAGTACGAACTTACCATATAATGGGTGTTTTACTTTAGTAGTTTGAGAAACCACAATTGATTTCTCCATTTTGTTACTAGTAACAACACCTATACGCTCTTTTCTTAAATTTCTTTTTTCTTCCATCTTTCAGCAGACTACAATTATTGTAACTCTCTTTTGCTTAGCTCAGTGGCCACTCGTGCGATAGACCTTCTTAGGGATCTTATCTGTAGAGGATTCTCTATTGGAGTAATGGCATGAGCTGATTTTAGGTCGGCATATGTTTTCTGTAACTCACCAAGTTTACCTTGTAACTCAGCTGCAGATAGATCTTTAATGTCTGATTGTTTCATAATAAATTTGGATTATGCTTCGAAATCTCTGGCAACAATAAACTTAGTTTTTACAGGAAGCTTTTGTGCAGCCAGGCGTAATGCCTCTTTAGCTACAGACAAAGGAACTCCTCCTACTTCAAACATAATTCGTCCTGGTTTAACAACGGCAGCCCAAAATTCAACTGCACCTTTACCTTTACCCATACGTACCTCAAGAGGTTTTTTGGTTATAGGTTTATCCGGGAAAATTTTAATCCACAATTGACCCTCCCTTTTCATAAAACGGGTTGCCGCGATACGGGCAGCCTCGATTTGGCGGGAAGTGATAAAAGACGAATCTAAAGATTTTATACCAAACATACCGTTTGAAAGTTCGTGACCTCTTTGAGACACCCCTTTCATCTTACCCTTCTGTACCTTACGGTATTTTGTTCTTTTAGGCTGTAACATTTTTCTTTAGTTTAAAATAATTACTTTCTTTTGCGTTGTTGGTTGTTAGGTCTATCACCGTTTGGCCTACCACCCGGCCTTCCGCCTTGTGGCCTGTCATTACGGTCTTGAGATCCTGCAGATTTAGATTGTTTTTTATCCATACCTACTAACGGAGAAAGATCTCTTTTTCCATAAACTTCACCTTTCATTATCCACACCTTAATACCCATCCTACCATAAGTAGTGTGAGCCTCGGCAAGTGCATAATCAATGTCCGCCCTGAAAGTTGATAGAGGAATCCTACCTTCTTTGAACATTTCAGAACGTGCCATTTCGGCACCGTTCAAACGGCCTGAGATCATTACCTTAATACCTTCAGCATTCATACGAATAGCAGCGGCAATAGCCATTTTAATAGCCCTCCTGTAAGAGATACGGCTTTCAATTTGGCGGGCAATACTTGTACCTACTAAGTAAGCATCAAGCTCTGGCCTTTTAATTTCAAAGATGTTGATTTGAACCTCTTTGTCAGTAATTTTCTTAAGTTCTTCTTTTAACTTGTCTACTTCCTGACCACCTTTACCGATAATGATACCGGGACGGGCAGTAGTAATAGTAACGGTTACAAGTTTAAGAGTCCTCTCGATTATTACTTTACTAACACTAGCTTTAGATAAACGGGCATGGATGTATTTCCTGATTTTGTGATCTTCGGCAAGTTTATCGCCGTAATCGTTTCCACCATACCAGTTAGAATCCCAACCCCTGATGATACCAAGGCGATTTCCTATTGGATTTGTCTTCTGTCCCATTTATGAATTGCTTTGTGTGTTATTGTTAATAGCTCCAAGCACGATAGTAACGTGATTAGAACGTTTTCTTATTCTGTGAGCACGGCCTTGTGGTGCCGGCCTAAGCCTTTTTAGCATCATCCCGCCATCCACTCTTATTTCTTTCACAAAAAGGCCTGCATTCTCTAAGCTCTCTTCGCTGTTTTTTTGCTGCCAGTTATTGATAGCAGAAAGCAACAGTTTCTCAAGCTTGCGTGAAGCCTCTTTTGTACTAAACCTTAATATATTAAGAGCTAATTCTACCTTTTGGCCCCTTACTAAATCTGCAACTAAGCGCATTTTTCGAGGTGAAGTAGGGCAGTTATTTAGCTTAGCAAAGGCAATAGACTTGTTAGCCTCTTTTCTTGCATCTGCAGTTTCTCTTTTACGAACTCCCATTGCTATTATTTTTTACCTTTATTTTTAGCACCAGCGTGACCCCTGAAAGAGCGCGTTGGCGAAAACTCTCCTAATTTATGACCTACCATGTTCTCTGTAACGTAAACCGGAACGAATTGACGCCCGTTGTGTACTGCGATAGTCTGTCCAACAAAATCGGGAGTAATCATAGAAGCGCGAGACCATGTCTTAACAACTCCTTTATTACCTTTCTCGATATTTTCCTGAACTTTCTTTTCTAATTTATAGTGAACGAAAGGTCCTTTCTTTAATGAACGTGCCATATCTTACTTATTATTTCTTTCTACGTTCTACGATATACTTATTACTCGGGTTAACTTTAGAACGAGTTCTGTAACCTTTAGCCGGAAGACCTTTTCTTGAACGTGGGTGACCACCAGAAGAACGTCCTTCACCACCACCCATCGGGTGATCTACAGGGTTCATCGCTACCGGTCTCGTTCTTGGCCTTCTGCCTAACCACCTTGACCTACCTGCTTTACCAGATACGATTAATTGGTGATCTGAGTTAGAAACAGCTCCAATAGTTGCGCTACAAGTTAAAAGGATCAACCTTGTTTCACCTGAAGGCATTTTAATGGTAGCATATTTGCCATCCCTCGCCATAAGCTGGGCAAATGTACCTGCACTACGTGCAATTACAGCTCCCTGGCCCGGACGTAGTTCAATACAAGATATAACAGTTCCCAGAGGAATTTTACTTAAAGGAAGGGTGTTACCAATTTCCGGAGCAGCATCTACGCCAGAAGTAACGGTTTGACCAACCTGAAGTCCGTTTTGTGCAATGATGTACGTTTTCTCACCATCAGCATAAAATAATAAAGAAATAAATGCTGAACGGTTTGGATCGTACTCGATAGTTTTAACCACAGCAGGAACACCAGCTTTAGTTCTTTTAAAATCGATAATACGATACTTTTGTTTGTGACCACCGCCTGTGTAACGCATGGTCATTTTTCCTTGACTATTTCTACCGCCTGAGTTTTTTTTCGGTGCGATCAATGAACGCTCCGGCTTATCAGTTGTAATAGTGTCAAAGCTATTAACAACTCTAAAACGCTGACCCGGGGTAATAGGTTTTAATTTTCTAACTGACATGTTGTTCTATTAGATATTGTTGTAAAAATCTATTGTTTCTCCTTCTGCAACCTGAACGACAGCTTTCTTGTAAGCATTAGTCTTTCCGGTGATTAAACCACTCTTAGTGTATTTAACCGATCTATCAGCCCTGTAATTCATTGTATTAACATTAACCACAGATACGCTGTAAGCAGCCTCAACGGCATTTTTAATTTGTATCTTGTTGGCTTTCTTGTCAACAATAAAACCAAAACGGTTAAAAACCTCACCGTCTTTAGTTATTTTTTCAGTAATGATAGGTTTAATTATGATACCCATGGCCTATTATTTGCTTAAATTATCTTCAATTCCTGCTAATGAACCTTCTAATAGAACAAGACTGTTTGCGTTTAATATCGCATAAGTATTTAATTCTGAAGTAGTTACAACACTAGTAGCCTTTAAATTGCGTGAGGACAAATATACATTTTTATTTGTATCGCCCAACACAATTAAAGATTTTTTATTTTCTAACCCTAAAGCTTTCAAAAAGTTAATGAAATTTTTAGTGCTTGGAGCTTCGAAATCGAAGTTTTCAACTACCACTAAATTTGATTCTTTTGCTTTAAGAGCGAAGGCTGATTTTCTTGCTAAACGCTTAAGATTTTTGTTTAGTTTGAAAGAGTAGCTTCTTGGCCTTGGGCCGAAGATGGTACCTCCACCTTTAAACAAAGGGTTCTTAATACTACCAGCACGAGCTGTACCGGTACCTTTTTGCTTTTTAATTTTGCGTGTACTTCCGGTAACCTCAGCTCTTTCTTTAGCTTTGTGGGTACCTTGCCTTTGGTTTGCAAGATATTGCTTAACATCAAGGTATACAGCATGCTTATTAGGCTCAATTGCGAATACTGAATCAGAAAGGGTTACCGTTCTGCCAGTTTCTTTTCCGTTGATATCTAATACTTTTACTTCCATTACTTCTGAATGATTACGTAAGAGTTTTTGTGTCCAGGTATAGCACCTTTAACTACAAGCAGGTTCTTATCAGCCACTACTTTTAAAACTCTAAGGTTTTGTACTGTTACATTTTCTCCTCCTGTTCTTCCTGCCATGCGCATTCCTTTGAATACACGTGAAGGATACGATGATGCTCCAACAGAACCCGGCGCCCTTAAACGGTTGTGCTGACCGTGAGTAGCCTGACCCACACCACCAAAACCGTGGCGTTTTACAACACCCTGGAAACCTTTACCTTTAGATACACCCTGAACATCCACGAATTCACCTTCAGTGAAAACGTCTACAGAGAGAACATCACCTAATTTGTACTCGTTCTCAAATTGGAATTCAACGACTTTTTTCTTAGCAACTGTACCTGCTTTTTTAAAGTGGCCTGCAGCCGCTTTAGTAGCATGTCTTTCTGCTTTGTCATCGAAACCAAGTTGTAACGCTTCATACCCGTCAACCGCGTTGGTTCTGACTTGGGTAACAACGCATGGTCCAGCTTCGATTACTGTACACGGAATGTTTTTTCCGTTTTCATCGAAAATACTGGTCATGCCGATTTTTTTACCAATTAACCCAGACATAAATTATTGTTATTAATTATTAATTCCCTTCAATTTGAAATAACTAGAATACTCCAAACAGGGGTGCAAAAGTAATTATTATATTTAGATTATCAAACAGTTACAAAAAATAAATTGTAAGAAATTGACATTTTTTTAAGCCTAAACAAAAAATCGCCGCTTTTATCCTTTAATTCTCCACACGATAAGGCATAAAAAAAATCTCCAAAGCAATGCTTTGGAGACTTTTCTTAAGAGTTAAATAAATAACTCAGACTTTTATTTCAACTTCTACACCACTTGGAAGCTCTAATTTCATTAGGGCATCAATAGTTTTAGAAGAAGAGCTATAAATATCAAGTAGCCTTTTGTAAGAGCTAACTTCAAACTGTTCCCTTGATTTTTTGTTTACGTGCGGAGAACGCAGTACGGTAAAAATCTTTTTGTGGGTAGGTAACGGAATAGGACCGGTTACCACAGCGCCTGTACTTTTTACAGTCTTAACGATCTTCTCGGCAGATTTGTCTACCAGGCTATGATCGTATGATTTTAATTTTATTCTGATTTTTTGACTCATTTTCTTTTAGATTAAGCGTTTCCTTTTGCTTTTTTGATAACTGCCTCTGAAATATTAGAAGGTGTTTCTGAGTAGTGAGAAAACTCCATTGTAGAAGTTGCCCTACCCGATGAAAGTGTTCTAAGCGTAGTTACATAACCAAACATCTCTGATAACGGAACGAAAGCTTTAATGGTTTTAGCACCAGCTCTGTCACCCATATCATTAACCTGGCCACGACGACGGTTAAGGTCACCTACTATATCACCCATGTTTTCTTCCGGAGTGATAACTTCCATTTTCATTATCGGCTCAAGGATAACAGCACCGGCAGCACGACCAGACTCTTTGTAACCCATTTTAGCAGCTAACTCAAAAGAAAGAGCATCAGAATCCACAGGGTGGAAAGATCCGTCTAACAAAGTAACTTTTAAGCTATCCACTTCGTATCCTGCAAGAGGACCTTGTTTCATAGCCGCTTTAAAGCCTTTTTCGATAGATGGAATATATTCTTTAGGAACGTTACCACCTTTTACGTTGTTTATAAATTGTAAACCTACAACACCTTCGTCTGCCGGCTCAATAATAAACACGATATCGGCAAATTTACCACGACCACCCGATTGTTTTTTGTAAACTTCTCTGTGTTGAGCCGATCTTGTAAACGCTTCTTTGTACTCTACCTGAGGTTCACCCTGGTTAACTTCCACCTTAAACTCTCTCCTCATACGGTCTACAAGGATATCTAAGTGAAGCTCACCCATACCAGAGATGATGGTTTGACCAGAAGCCTCATCAGTCTTAACCTGGAATGTAGGATCTTCTTCTGCAAGTTTAGCAAGAGCCATACCCATTTTATCTACATCTGCCTTAGTTTTAGGCTCAATAGCAATACCAATTACCGGAGCAGGGAAATCCATACTCTCAAGTACAATTGGAGATTTCTCTTCGCAAAGTGTATCTCCTGTTTTGATATCTTTAAATCCAACTGCTGCTCCAATATCACCTGCCTCGATATAATCAATTGGGTTTTGCTTGTTAGCGTGCATCTGGTAGATACGAGAGATACGCTCTTTGTTGCCAGAACGTGTATTAAGAACGTAAGAACCTGCATCAAGACGGCCTGAATAAGCCCTAAAGAAAGCCAAACGGCCTACATAAGGGTCAGTCGCGATTTTAAATGCAAGAGCTGCAAACGGCTCTTTTACATCCGGACGACGAAGGATCTCTTCATCAGTATCAGGGTTAGTACCCACAATACCTTCTTTATCCATTGGAGACGGAAGGTATTTACAAACTGCATCCAGCATGAACTGAACACCTTTGTTTTTGAAAGAAGAACCACATATCATTGGTATGATAGACATATCAATAGTAGCTTTTCTTAAAGCATTGTTGATCTCTTCCTCAGTAATTGAGTTTTCATCTTCAAAGAATTTCTCCATTAAAGACTCATCATAATCAGCAACAGCTTCTATAAGGGCAGCACGGTACTCACGTACTTCGTCTACCATATCAGCAGGAATAGGCACGATATCAAAAGTTGCACCTAAAGTAGCATCATGCCATATAATAGCCTGATTTTTTACTAAATCTACTACACCTTTAAAATCTTCTTCTTCACCAATTGGTAAAGTAATAGCCACTGCATTAGATTTAAGCATGTCTCTTACCTGCTGGCAAACAGCAAGGAAGTTAGAACCCTGACGGTCCATTTTGTTAACAAAGCCCATACGTGGCACCCTATAGTTGTCAGCCAGCCTCCAGTTAGTCTCTGATTGAGGCTCAACACCATCAACAGCACTAAACAAGAACACAAGGCCATCAAGAACCCTAAGAGAACGGTTTACCTCAACAGTAAAGTCAACGTGTCCCGGGGTATCTATAATATTAAAGTGGTATGGTAATGTTTCAGGTAGTGGTGTTCCCTGGTTAGTAGGAAAACTCCATGTACACGTTGTAGCTGCAGAGGTAATAGTAATACCCCTCTCCTGCTCCTGCGCCATCCAGTCCATAGTAGCTGCACCATCGTGCACCTCACCAATTTTGTGCGACTTACCGGTATAAAAAAGGATACGCTCTGTTGTTGTTGTTTTACCAGCATCAATGTGAGCAGCAATACCTATATTTCTTGTATATTTTAAATCTCTAGCCATTTCTAAATTTTTACTTTCTTTATGAATTAAAATCTAAAGTGAGAGAACGCTTTGTTAGCTTCGGCCATTTTGTGCGTATCCATTCTCTTTTTAACAGCAGCACCCTCTTCTTTAGCAGCAGCTAAAACCTCAGAAGCTAACCTTTGAGCCATAGATTTCTCATTTCTTCTTCTTGCATAAAGAATCATCCATTTCATTGCCATGGATATTTTCCTGTCCGGACGTATTTGCATTGGAATTTGGAATGTAGCTCCACCAACTCTGCGGCTACGTACTTCTACGTGAGGCATAACGTTAGTTAACGCATCTTTCCATATCTCTAATGAAGATTTTTCTGCATCCTGTTTTTTAGCTTCTACGATATCAATAGCATCATAAAATACTTTAAAAGCAGTTGATTTTTTACCATCCCACATTAAGTTATTTACAAAACGTGTAACTAATTGATCATTGAACCTTGGATCTGGTAAAAGCGGTCTTTTTTTGGCCTGTCTTTTTCTCATGTCTTTTTCTTAAACGTTTTTAAATTACTTTTTCTTCTTAGTGGGTGCAGCAGCAGCCTGTCCTGGTTTAGGACGCTTAGCTCCGTATTTAGACCTGCGTTGCGTTCTTCCGGCAACACCGGCGGTATCTAAAGCGCCACGTACAATGTGGTACCTTACTCCCGGTAAATCTTTAACCCTTCCACCTCTAACTAATACTATCGAGTGCTCTTGCAGGTTGTGACCTTCTCCAGGAATGTATGCATTTACCTCATTACCATTTGTTAAACGAACCCTTGCTACTTTACGCATTGCAGAGTTTGGTTTTTTTGGTGTTGTAGTGTAAACACGTGTACATACCCCTCTTCTTTGAGGACACGAATCTAAAGCAGCCGATTTACTCTTCTTAGTTATCTGGGCTCTCCCTGTTCTTACTAATTGTTGAATTGTTGGCATAATTAATACTAAAAATTTCTTATGTTTAAATAACCCGCTTTTTACGGGGTTGCAAATGTAGAAATAAAAAATTACAAAACAAATCCTAAAACATTAATTTTCAATCGTCTCTACCTGCTTTAAGCCATAATATATTTTTTGTGCATTTTTTGCGTTATTTGTACCTGTAACCTACTTGTGTTGAAAAGACTTTTTTACATACTATCATTTATACTTCTTGGTTTTACGGCAAGTGCTCAAAACTTTTACTTAAAAGCAGAGGGCCGCGATGCAGCGGAAACTAAAATCATCGACTCTATTTCTTATAAAAAAGCCCATAGTGATGCTAAAGGTGTTGCAGATGAGGCTGCATCGCTCTCCGCAAGTCTTTACAAAAGCGGGTATTTAGAAAACCGCGAACTGGCTCACCTTAAAGTAAACGATTCTACTTTTGCGTACTCCTATAATGTAGGTATAAAAATTAATACCCTGCACGTACATACCGGCGCACTTTCACCGCAACAAAAAAAATTACTGGATATAGAAAGCGACACCATTACTGTGCCGCTGCCTGCTGTAGAAAGCTACATGAACACCTACATGGCACTACTGGAGCAGAAAGGATACTCTATAAGCTCGCTACAGCTTAAAGATTACACCAAACGAGGTAATGCCCTTTTTGCCTCGCTTACAGTAAGTATAGAAAAGCAACGCACCCTTGATGACATTGTACTGGAAGGTTATCCCAGGTTCCCTGAAGGCATTCGGAGAAATATTTTAAGACAGTACCGTGGCAAGACCTTTAATAAGGAGAACCTGCAACGTGTTTACAATGATTTTAATGCCTTGCGCTTTGTTACGCAGCCCCGCTATCCTGAAATTCTATTTAAAAAAGATACCACTAAAGTATACGTGTATATAGCAAAGGCCCGGCCTAATACTTTTGACGGCTTTATAGGTTTTGGCAATGATGACAACAGCAACAAAGTGCGATTTAACGGCTATCTGGATCTGCTACTTAACAATGTGCTTAATACCGGAGAGAAGTTTAACCTGTACTGGAAGGGCGATGGCAACGAGCAAACCACTTTTAACGCTTCTATAGAACTGCCCTATATGTTTAAGAGCCCTTTAGGCGCAAAGGCCAGCCTGCGTATTTTTAAACAGGATAGTACTTTTCAAAATACTGCAACCGATGTAAACCTGGGGTATTACTTTAGCTACAATTCTAAAGTATATGTTGGCAGGCAGCAAACGGAATCAGTTGACATACAAAACTTGAACAGCACTACGTTAACCGATTATAATAACTCATTTTGGACATCTACTTACGAGTATGCCGAATATAATGTAGACGACTTTTTATTCACGCAAAAAACCTCGCTCTTTGTTAAGGGCGGCATAGGCAAGCGCGAGGGCAAGACTGGCGACAGCGACCAGTATTTTGTACAACTCAATTTTTCACATAATCTTTATCTAAACCGGAAAAACCTTATTAATATAAAAAATCAAACCTACTATCTTAATAGTAACACGTATATTATTAACGAGCTACACCGTTTTGGTGGAATTAACTCAATAAGGGGTTTTAATGAAAATAGCCTGCAAGCCAATCTCACTTCTGCACTAATGGCAGAATACCGCTACGTGCTTGCGCCAAATATGTACATACACTCAATTACAGATTACGCCTACATGCAGGACGAAACATCTGATATTAAAGAAAACCTATTAGGCCTTGGCTTCGGCTTCGGCCTGTTAACAAATAATGGGCTCTTTAATATTGTATACGCAAATGGAAGCACGAAAGATCAGGCCATAAAACTGTCCAATTCTATAGTCCACCTCAGTTTCAAAGCATCGTTTTAACATTTTGTTTAGAAATAATTTAACATTTAGAGTGTTATTATCTAAATATTATCATAAAACAGTTGATTTGAATAGGTTTTTATTAGACATTTGGTTTACAACTAACATAAAAACTTATAAATGAGAACACAACTAAGGGTCTTATTGACGCTCTTTTGCGCGTTGATGATGCAAATTGCATTTGCGCAAGACAGAACGGTATCCGGTACTGTTACAGATGAAACCGGATTCCCTATCCCCGGGGTTAATGTAGTGGTAAAAGGTACTGCTACGAGCACACAAACCGATATGGACGGTAAATTTACGGTTGCAGCTACAGAAGCACAGGTTTTGGTATTTAGCTATGTAGGTATGCAAACGCAGGAGGCTTCGGCCAGCAAGGCATCTTTTGCAATTGTACTTAAAGATGCAGCCACCGAACTGGAGGGCGTGGTTGTAACGGCTCTCGGTATCTCAAGAGATAAAAAATCCTTGGGTTATGCCGCACAAAAAATTGACGGTTCGGCTGTTAACACAGTTCCAACCAACAACTTTATCAATAACCTTTCTGGTAAAGTAGCCGGTTTAGAAATCAGGAACAACTCTAACTTTGGCGGTTCTACAAACATTGTATTGCGTGGTACTAAAAGTATTACAGGTAATAACCAGGCATTGATTGTTTTAGATGGTGTGCCTATTAACAACTCTAACCTTAATACTACCGAAGCAGCCAACTCAAGAACCGGGTTTGACTATGGTAACTCGACATCTGATATAGACCCTAACAATATAGAATCGGTAACGGTACTTAAAGGCGCCGCAGCTACTGCGCTTTATGGTAGCCAGGCATCTAATGGTGCAATTATGATCACTACAAAAAAGGGTAAAACAAACTCAGGCCTTGGTGTAACATTTAGCACTACTACATCTGTTGGCAGGTATAACAAGGACACTTTTGCAAAATATCAAAAACAATATGGCGCTAATGGCTATGGCGGTGGTAACGATAGCTTTAGCGAAGTAGATGTAAATGGCGATGGCATTGATGACCTTTTAGTAGACACTACTGCTGATGCTTCTTATGGTAATGCTTTCGATCCTAATTTGATGGTATATCAATGGAATGCGTTTGCACCTGGCAATGCAAATTTTGGCAGGCCAACACCATGGAGAGCGGCAGCTAACGATCCAGGAACATTTTTTCAAGATTCATTTGGAGCGCAAAATAGCATAAGTGCCAGCGGAGGTGACGAGAAAACCACATACAACTTTGGTTTTTCTAATAATTACGAAACGGGTATCTTACCAAATAGCCAGTTAAACAAAAATAATATTAACCTTAATTTTTCGCACCAGCTTAGCGCTAAAGTAAAAGTGACTGCTTTTGCCAACTTTACCGACCAGACGACAAAAGGCAGAAACGGCGTGGGGTATTCTGATAATGTACTTGGCAGTTTTAGACAGTGGTGGCAAACCAATGTAGACGTAAAGGAACTTAGAGATGTTTACAACGCAACTGGCCAAAACATTAGCTGGAATATGAACAACCCTGTAAATGGCGATGTAAGCCCGTTATACTGGGACAACCCGTATTTTAACCGTTATAGAAACTACCAAAGTGATGATCATAGCCGACTGTTGACCGGCGGTAACATAAGTTATGATGTAACTGATGATTTTAACATATTAGGGCGTGTTACAGTAGATTCATCTAATGATAGGCAGGAAATGCGCAAGGAAGTTGGTAGCGTTGCCGGAGAATTTGGAGTATCAACACCTACCCGCGAGGAAACATCGGGTTACAGACTATTTACCCGTAGTTTTTTACAAACGACTTATGACGTAATTCTTAATTACGATTTTCAAATGGGTAAAATAGGCGGTCATGCTTTAGCTGGTACAACTTTTATAAAATCTAAACTGGATTCATTTGATGGATCTACAACAGGCGGCCTTGTAGCACCTGGACAATTTAATCTTGCCAACTCAATATCATTTGTAGCTCCTGTTGAGGCGGAAATAAACTATGAAAAACAAGGTTTATATGGCCAGCTATCATTAGACTATGATAAGTGGATTTATATAGAAGGTTCATACCGAAATGATGTTACAACAGGATTGCCGTTAAGCAATAGCTCATATGATTATTATTCTGTTGGGGGTAGCCTTATCCTTTCAGAATTTATAAAACAAGATTGGCTCTCACTGTTAAAACTAAGGGGTAGTTATGCTATTGTAGGTAATGACCCTGCACCAGGAAGGCTTGGCGCACGTGTTAATAATGGTATATTAGGAAACAATTTGATGTACGGCAACAGCCCAACTTTTGTTGACTTTGAAACTCTTAAACCGGAAAAACAAAAAGCGACAGAAATTGGACTTGAAGCGAGTATGTTTAATAGCAGACTTGCACTAGACGTAGCTTTATACAAAACCAACACTACAGACCAGCTTTTTTCCGTACCGCAATCTACATCAACTGGGTATAGCTCATCCTATATTAATGCCGGCGACCTTCAAAATAAAGGTGTTGAGATATCTTTGAGCGGTGTCCCTGTTAAAACTGAAAACTTCACTTGGGATGTAAGATTAAACTGGTCTAAAAATAAAAATGAAATGGTTTCTTTGACACAAGGCAGGGAAAACCTTCAGTTGGCGACATTTCAGGATGGTGTGTCGCTAAACGCAACTGTAGGGCAGCCTTATGGAACACTTAGAGGGACAGGGTATGTTTTTGACGACAACGGTAATAAAGTTGTTGATGAAGACGGCTATTACCTAACGCAATCTGACCAGATAATTGGTAATATACAGGCCGACTGGATTGGCGGTGTTTACAATAAGTTTACCTATAAAAACTTATCGCTTAGTGTACTTGTAGATATTAAACATGGTGGCGACGTGTTCTCGCTGGATCAGGCATACGGACTTTATACAGGTTTATATCCTGAAACAGCCGGTAACAACGATCTTGGTAATCCTAAGCGTAATGCTATTGCCGATGGTGGTGGTATTATATTACCGGGAGTTCGTGAAGACGGATCGCAAAACACAACGAGAATTGAAGCTAACGGAGTTGGATCGGCTTATGGCACTAATGCGGGGCCTAACCAAGCTTTTGTATACGATGCTTCTTATGTAAAACTTAGAGAGGTTGGCCTTTCGTATTCCTTCCCTAAAAAAGTCATCGAAAAAACTGCATTCAGCAATTTATCTCTAAGCTTTTTAGGAAACAACCTTTGGATAATCCACAAAAATCTTCCGTATGCAGATCCAGAGGCAGGAGCATCTGCCGGTAACGTTCAAGGGTTTCAATCGGGTGTTATGCCATCTACAAAAGTATACTCAATTAATTTAAAAGCCAGCTTCTAATGAAAAAGATAATAATTACAGCATCGATATTACTACTCTTTGCTACCGCATGTACCAGCGATGATCCAAGTTATAACGATAATAAAGATAGGGCGTATGATGTTGCAGCAGAAACCCTCCTTGCAAATGCTCAGAGGGAATTAGCAGATCAAAGCACAACGCCAGAGGTTAACCTTAACCCCTTTAGATTTTACACCCAATACTGGGCATCTACGCAATATCCGGAAGAATCACAATACAATGTGGTAACACGAAATATATCTAATAATCTATGGAATAATTTATATAGGGATGTACTTGGAAATTTAGAGTCGGCTAAAGATATCATAGAAGAAAATGAAGATATTGATGCAGGCACAAAACAAAACCAGCTTGCCATAATAGAAGTTCTAAAAGTATATACTTTTCAGCTTTTAGTAGATACTTTTGGCGATGTTCCGTATACCGATGCACTAGATCCTTTAAATGTATTACCACGTTATGATGATGACGCTGCAATTTATCCGGCACTTATAACTCGCCTGGATGCTGCAATTGCTAACCTTAATGAAGCATCAGGGACATTTACCACAGGAGACGTTTTATTAAATGGCGATATAAGTCGCTGGATAGTTTTTGGGAATTCATTAAAAGTAAAACTGGGAATAGCCCTTGCTGACGTGAATCCTGCATTAGCTCAGTCTACAATAGAAAGTGCCGTTGCTAATGGCGTAATTTTAACTAACGAGCAAAACGTTACCTTTAATTACTCACCAACTGCGCCCGTAACGAATCCTATTTTTGCTCAAATAGTTTCGAGCGGCAGAAATGATTATGTTGGCTCAGAAACTATAATAAGCGCCCTTAGTCAATTAGATGACCCAAGGATAGGAAGATATTTTCAAACGGTAGACGATGATGATGACAATGATACCCCCGAAGTTTATATTGGCGGTGTTAATGGTGATGCAAATGATTATTTTTCATTTTCGCCACCGGGAGAGTTATTTGAAGAAGCTGCATTGCCCGGAGTTATAATTGAGGCTACAGAAATTAATTTTTACTTAGCCGAGGCTGCTGCCAGAGGGTATAATGTAGGTGGTAGTGCGGAAGAATATTATAATGCCGCTATAACTACATCTTTTGAATATTGGGAAGTTACTGGAAACGATAATGAACTCATTGATGCTTACCTGGCACAGCCGGATGTTGCTTACTCGACTGCCCCTGGTGACTGGAAACAAAAAATAGGTACACAAGCTTGGATTGCATTCTACAACAGGCCGTTTGAAAGTTGGAATGAATGGAGAAGGTTAGACGTACCAAGTCTTACGCCAGCGGCAAATGCAGTACCGGCGGCAAATGGGCAAATACCAGTGCGTTTAACGTATCCTATTAACGAACAGACAGTTAATAATGCTAACTGGCAGGCTGCCAGTAGTGCAATAGGTGGAAACACCCTAAACACTAAAGTTTTTTGGGATGTTGATTAATTAAAATTTTTTAACCTCTATAAAACCACCAGCAAAACGCTGGTGGTTTTTTTATACCTTTGCCTTATGGAAAAAGAACACCAGATATTCGGGATAAGGGCAATTATAGAGGCCATAAACGCAGGCAAGGAAATTGATAAGGTTTTTATTCAGAAAGATGCACAAGGCGATTTGATGAAAGATCTTATGAAGGCCATGAAGCAAAAAAGTGTAAACTTTAGCTACGTTCCTGTTGAAAAGCTCAATCGCCTTACCCCTAACAACCACCAGGGTGCTGTAGCTACCATTGCCCCTATTAGCTTTTACAAGCTGGAAGAATTGGTTGAAAAAGTTTTAGAAAGCGGAAAAACCCCACTATTCTTAATATTAGACCAACTATCTGATGCGCGTAACTTTGGTGCAATTATCCGTACGGCAGAATGTACCGGTGTAGACGGCATTATTATACAGAAACAGGGATCGGCTCCCGTAAACGGCGATACCGTTAAGACATCGGCTGGGGCGGTATTTAATGTCCCTATTTGTAAAGTAGAACACATTAAAGATGCTATTTTCCACCTGCAGGGATCGGGTATTAAGACCGTGGCTGCTACAGAGAAGACAGACAGTAATATTTACGATATATCGTTAAATGAGCCAGTTGCTATTATAATGGGTAGCGAAGACCGTGGTATTAACCCTTCTGTCCTAAAAATAGTTGATGAAAAAGCCAAGCTACCGATGTTTGGGTCTATAGGCTCGTTAAACGTATCGGTAGCCTGCGGTGCATTTTTGTACGAAATAGTTAGACAAAGAGGATAATTCAGACCATTAGATTTAAGCTTTTAAATAGCCTGAAAATTAAAATAAAAAGCAGTACACTTTATAGTTGTATTGCTTTTTTTATGCGCTAAATAGTTTACTATGATTGCCTGTTTTCATCTTCTTCTTTCGGTATTTCAATGTAGTCATATACGATCCTATAATTTAGATAAGGCGGTACAATTTCGTATTCTACAACTTTTATTTCTTCCGGTTTAGGCGGGTTTACAAAGTTGCCGTTCTCATCAAAGCGTTTCATGAACGGGTCGTTTTTAGCATCAAAGTCAGGCTTTTCCCAAGCATAAAAAGGCTGCCTTTTATATTCGGGAGTATCATAAATCCTTGAAAAAACTACACCTGCAATTAGGCCTCCTAAATGGCCTTCCCAACTGATGCCTTCTTCCACATCGGGGAAAACATACCATATCATACTCCCGTAAAGCATGATAATAAGCAGCGACAAAGCGACAAGCCTGTAATAGCCTGTTTGTATACCTTTAAAGAATACAAAGCTTACCAGTACATAAATTAAACCACTTGCTCCAATGTGATGCGAACCTCCTCTTCCTATCAGCCATGTAATAAATCCTGAAAGTAGTATCCCATAAATTATAATTTGCAGGGCATACCGCCGATAAAAGAAGCGCATGGCGGCCAGTAACAAAAAAAGTGGAATGGAGTTATTATATAAATGCTCTAAGCTACCGTGTAAAAATGGACTCAGTATGATTCCACGCAAACCGGTTAATGTTCGTGGTGCTATGCCGTAATCAGACAGGTATATATGAAATTTAATTTCTACCCAGTACACTGTCCACAAAGCGAGTGTGAATGCGAGTGGCCAAAGTACAACTGAAGGCGAAAACGTAAAGTGGTTGTCCTGGTTATTGTTCATACTTACAGCCACGTCAAAAAGCCAACCAAAAATATTTATCTGTTAAAATGTCAGAATTAATGAAGTTCCTGCCAAAATTTTTGAACTGTTTTAGCATTTCGCGAAGAAAGGTATTTTATATAATGTTGTAATTTTACACTATGGAAGCACCTTTAGCAGAACGCATACGCCCCCAGCATTTATCTGAATACATTAGCCAGCAGCATTTGGTAGGCCCTAACGGATCATTAACCCAGCAGATAGCGCGCGGTATTATTCCATCATTAATTTTATGGGGACCACCCGGTACTGGTAAAACTACCCTTGCACAGATAATGGCACAGGAAAGCAACCGCCCGTTTTACGTGCTTAGCGCTATAAATGCAGGGGTTAAGGATGTACGCGAAGTTATAGAAAAAGCCAAGCAAAGCGGCGGTATGTTTACTACTAAAAACCCCATTTTATTTATAGATGAGATACACCGGTTTAGCAAATCGCAGCAGGATTCACTTTTGGCAGCGGTAGAAAAAGGCTGGGTAACACTTATTGGGGCTACTACTGAGAACCCAAGTTTTGAAGTGATACCCGCACTCCTGTCGCGTTGCCAGGTATATGTACTGAATCCTTTTACAAAAGATGACCTGGAGGCTTTAATGCATCGTGCCATTGACGTAGATAAATATCTGAAAACAAAGAATATCGACCTTAAGGAAACCGAAGCCCTGATACGATTATCGGGCGGCGATGGGCGAAAGCTGCTCAACATTTTTGAGCTTGTGATTAATGCCAGCGAAACCGATGATGTTGAGATAACGAATGAACGGGTAATACAGCTTGCTCAAAAAAATACAGTTTTGTATGACAAGACAGGTGAGCAGCATTATGACATTATTTCTGCTTTTATAAAATCGATGCGGGGCAGTGACCCTAATGGAGCGGTGTACTGGCTTGCGCGAATGATTGAAGGTGGCGAAGACCTTAAATTTATTGCACGCCGTATGCTCATACTGGCGAGCGAAGATATTGGCAATGCCAACCCAACAGCGCTTATCATGGCTAACAATACGTTTCAGGCGGTAAGTACCATCGGCTATCCCGAATCGCGCATTATACTGAGCCAGTGTGCCATTTACCTGGCTACATCGCCTAAAAGCAATGCCAGCTATATGGCTATTGGTAAGGCACAAAGCGTGGTTAAGCAAACCGGCGACCTGCCTATACCGTTGCATCTGCGCAATGCCCCAACCAAACTTATGAAGGAACTTGGCTATGGCGATGACTACAAATATGCGCACGACTATGCTAACAACTTTGCCGAGCAGGAATTTTTGCCAGATGAAATAAGGAACACCGCTTTTTACGACCCAGGAAATAATTCTCGTGAAAATGGTACGAGAGAGTTTTTAAAAAACCGATGGAAAGGGAAGTATGGATATTAATTGCTAGAAAGTTAAAAGTCGAAAGTCATAAAGCAATAACGTTATGGACGCTGTAACTTTATGACTTTCGACTTTAAAGACGTTAGACTCTTGTCTAAAATTTGATATTCAACTTTTCGGTTACCAGTTTATCATTTACATAATATTCAAAAAACCAGTCGTTGCCTTTTTTAAATATTACTCCGGTTTTACCTTCGCCTTGTGCCGAGTAATAATCTGCCTGTGATGTTTTGTATAGCCTTGCCACTACTTTTGGGGTAGTATCAACAAGTTGGTAACCGTTAGCAATTGGTTGCGCAAACAGTTGATTCTCATTAACAACCGTAGGTGTAACGGTTATTGTTGTCGGCGTAGGTGTTTGGGGCGTAGCAGCAGGTACAGATGTTGTTGCTGCTGCAGGCTGGCCCGCCGGTATTATTGGGGTACCATTGTATTTATAATTTAACGCTGCCATAGAAGCTGCTGCTTCCCTAAGCGACTCATAATAGGCTTTCTTGTAATCTTTTTCCTTACTCCTGCCTTTTAATGATGTGTAAATCACTTTACCACTGCAATCTTTTAACAGGATGGTTATACTGGTAGAGAGAAAGCCTGAATCATCTACTAAATCACCATAAAGTGCACCACACTTATTAAAGGCAAGATCCTGTGGCAATTGGTCGTTTGTGTAAAATACAGTAAACCCGTATTTCTCAAAAACCATTTTCGTAAGGGCATTTAGGTTGTGCTTGTTCGGCTCTTTAAGAAAACTGAATTTTTCAGGGATGATTACATACTTGTAGTTGTTAACAATATCAGACTGTGCAAAACAAAATCCTGAAAACAATATGGCCAGTAGTACTAAGGCTTTTTTCATAAAAATTATAATAGTTGTTTTAATTGTAACAGGTTATTAACCTGTTTTATAGTTGGGTGAGCAGCTAAATTGTGCTCGTTAAAATAAATAGCATCAAGGCCGCAATTTAATGCGCCTTGCACATCGGATTCTATGCAGTCGCCTATCATAACACTGTCGCCCTTTAAGGCATTAGCAGCAGTAAGTGCGAATTCAAAGATTGCGGGATCAGGCTTTTTACACCCGGCAAGTTCTGAGTTGGTTACAGTGTCAAAATAATGGAGGATGTTGGCACTTTCCATCTTGCGTGCCTGTACTTCATGAAAGCCATTGGTAATAATATGAAGGCTGTATTTAGGTTTTAGGTAGTCTAAAATCTCAATAGCACCTTTGTACAAATGATTGTTAGTCGGCAAAAGCCTCACATACTCTACAGATACCTTCTCGATTAAATCATCAGAGATGTCATAACTAAGTGCAGTAAAAGTATCTTTAAGCCTGCCATATCTTAGTTGTGCCTGGGTAATTTTACCATCACGAAAAAGCTTCCAGTACTTGATATTTAAAGGTGAAAATAGACCATTAAATTCTTTAGGATTTACCTCAATGTCGAATTTTGGCAATAGCTCTTCGAAGGCGAGCGCAGAGTTTTTCTCAAAATCCCATAAGGTATGGTCGAGGTCAAAGAAAATCGCTTTTTTATTGTTGATCCTCATACTTATTTGCTAACTATAACAGCATTCTCAATATGATAGATCCAGTCATCTACATCGGCATCATTATACCTAAAGTTACCTTGTAATGTTACATATTGGTCTGTTTTTAACTTCATGCCGGGATTTTTAAACTTAATACCCATAATAGTTTCAGGACCTGCCTGACCACAGAAAAAGCATGAAGCAAAAACATTTTTACTAAGTGCGTAGCTTTTATTATCAATAGGTACTATAAAACCACTCATTAAGATAGGCTTATTGTTTTTAGCCTTAAGTGTTGGATTAATAACCGGGAACATAACACCTTCCGGGTAATCTTTGCTTGGCTTTTTAAGATATTTTATCTGGGCAAGCAATTTCCAGGTAAGTGTATCGCCTGCTTTAATTTTTGTTGATGCCGTAACATGGTAAGCCGGTACCGACGGCGATGCAACCGATGCCAATATGAATGCTGAAAGTATAAGCGATGCTAATAAAAACGTTTTACGCATTTGCCAGTGTTTTTGATATGTTTAAACTATAAGCCTTAACAGCAGGTATAACGGCCGCTAAAACTCCTACAAAGATAGTGAGCCCAAGCAAATATCCCTCTTTTTCCCAAACAAACTCAAGGGGGTTGAATGATATTTTAAACTCCGACTCTGATGACCCCGAGATCAGGCTCAATGCTACCCTTCCAACAATTGTACCAAAGATAAAGCCGGTTATACATAGTAAAAGGCTTTCTATAAGCACTAAAAGCAGCAATTGCAGGCGGCTTGCACCATTAACGCGTAAAAGGGCAAATTCGTATTTACGCTCTTTTAAAGTATTGTAAAGGGCTATAAATATACTAATACCACTAATAAGCATGATACCATATGCTAGGTATTGGAGGGCATCTAACCCAATACCGAACAGCGTAAAAAGCCTATTAATCTCCCTTGCGGGTGATGCTGCCTGCATCTTAGTATTTTGAGCCACCAGCCTTGGCCAGGTTATAAAGCCCATTTTGCCCCTAAACTGTATTAGTACTGCGGTAATTTCTTTTCCTTCTTCGCTTATAGCTACTTCCTCGTGTTCATGATCGTGCTCCTCCCCTTCTGCATGGGTTTCGTGGTCGTGATCTTCGTGCTCGTGAATGTCGGCAACAGCTTCATCATGGCCTTCGTGTTCATGCTGTTCTCCCGTGGTGCCCCCTTCGGAACCTTCATGCTCATGGTCGTGCATGGCCCAAACACTGGGCACATTGCACAAAATAAGGTTATCCATCACTTTACCTGTAGGCGATGCAATACCCGTAACGTGGTAGGCATGGTCTTCATGAAGCTCGCCTTCGGCGGCATCACCATGGGAGCCAAAAAATTTATCGCCTACTTTAATACCTAAGTTTTGGGCAATCTCGCTGCCCACTACCACTTCAAAGTTCTTATCGAACACCTTACCGTCTTTAAGTTCGGCGCCATATTTGGTTAAATATTCGGGTGTGGTACCTACAATGCGGTAGCCGCGGTAATTATCGCCGAAAGCTAACGGAATGGCACTTTTAACCATAGGGCTGTGCATCCAGGTTTTAGCTTCCAAATAATCTATGTTGCCCGTGGGTGCATCTACCTGGTAAACACTCGAAAGTATCAATTGTAGGGGACTACCCTGCGCTCCCAGAACCATATCTACACCGTCTATATTGGCGTTAAATTTCTTTTCAAACTGCTCATCCAATAAAATAAGCAGTGTTATAATGGCAACGCTGGCAGTAAGCAAAATAATGCTCAGCGCCGTGTTAAGGGGCTTAAACCAAATGTTTTTCCAGGCTATTTTAGTAATCATTATAAGGATATTTGGTTAGGAAAACGGTCTTTTAGCCTTTGGTCGTGTGTTACAATAATAAGTGCACTACCGTATTGCTTAGCGAGGTGCGAGAGCATATCGGCTACACGAAAAGCATTTTCGTCATCAAGGCTGCTGGTGGGTTCATCGGCAAGCAATAGCTTAGGCTGGTTTATAAGCGCGCGGGCAATAGATACTCTTTGCTGCTGGCCTATACTTAGTTGCGATGGTAGTTTATGTAGATGTTCGTTCAAATCAAGCTCCTGCAAAAGCTGTTTGGCTTTATCGGTAGCCTGTTTCCCTGTTGCCAGCCAGGAGGCCAGCACCACATTTTCGAGTACGTTTAATGAAGATACAAAATAAGACTGCTGTAAAACAAGGCCTATATTGATTCCGCGAAAGCGGTCTAACTTTTTCTCAGATAAAGTGGCAAGATCGGTTCCTTCTATAAGCACCTGACCCGATTGCGGCCTTAACAAACCTCCTAAGATGTGCAGGAATGTAGTTTTGCCACGTCCGGAACCGCCTGTTATAAGCAGGCTTTGACCCGCCAAAGTGGCAATGTCAGGAAAATTAAATTCAGCGTCCTTGCCATAGGCAAAGCGTATATTTTGAGTACTTATCATTAGGTAATATAATAAGATGGCAAGGTAACAAATGTACAGCTATTATAAAACGGCAAAATTACTTTATGCACTGGCAGCCGCGTTGTTCCTTTTCATATCAAAAACAATAATACTTTGCAGTATATCCTTTTTCTCATTTTCTCTTTCGAAAGCTTTTGCAAGGCAGAGCTTACCTTTTTTCATTGCATTAACGCAGCAATCGTAAATAGCCTCGCGGCTTTTAAGAGTGCGCATGCTCAAGTCCATCCGTATCTCTACAACAGATCGGTGTACTTTGGGATTGTCAATGTAGTGTTTAGCCTGGGCACTATCGTAGTTTTGAGACAGGTTAAAATCAACTAATTCAAATTCCTTTTTTTCCAGTTTTTCTAATACCATATCCGGCACCTTCCTATCCCGTACCTCAGGATCGCCGGGAAGGTTAAACTCCCCATCGTATTTAAAGGTCATCGTATACGTATCCATAACTTTCTTTTTGCTTAAAGTTACTGTAAGATAGCATATCTGATATTATGATTAACAAAAGGATAGGATAGAAATATGATAATTTTAGGGAATTTAAAATTGCGGTAGTAATACTCATATCTTAATTAATGCTATACTCCATTTTGGATACAACCACAAGTAGTTTGGATACGCTTAGAACAATACTTGTACCGAACTTTGTAATGCATTCAATAACAATATATATTATTTAAATAGACCATGAGTATTAAAAAAATCAATTTAGGAGCACAGGGGTTTGTAGTACCCCAGATAGGTTTAGGATGTATGGGTATGACCCAGATTGCCGGTGCCGACATTTACGGCAAAGCCGATGAGACAGAAGCCATTGCAACCATACATCGTTCGTTAGAACTGGGAGGTAGCTTTTTAGACACTGCCGACCTTTACGGCCCGCTGCTAAACGAGCGCCTTATTGCCAAAGCCATTAAAGGCAACAGGAACGCTTACCAAATTGCAACAAAATTTGCATGGGAAATTGATGATAACGAGCAGCTTACCTGGAAAATTAACGGCCAAAAAGACTACGTTCGTAAGGCAGTGGAGCGTTCACTTAAAAATTTGGGAACTGATTATATAGACCTCTACTACATGCACCGCCTTGACCCAGAAACTCCTATTGAAGAAACTATTGGCGCAATGGCCGATTTGGTTAAGGAGGGTAAAGTAGGCTACATTGGTTTATCGGAAGTATCATCGGAAACCATAAGAAAAGCGCATGCAATACACCCGCTTACCGCCTTGCAATCAGAATATTCACTGTTTGAAAGAAGTGTAGAGGAAGAAGGTATATTAGACACTCTTAAAGAACTGGGTATTGGCTTTGTGCCGTATTCGCCGTTGGGCAGGGGCTTTATATCGGGCGAAATTAAAAGTCCGGATGATTTTCCAGAGAATGATTTCAGGAGGAGCATACCTAAATTTCAGGGTGAGCAGTTTTACAAGAATATTGAGTTGTTACATGAACTTAATAAACTGGCTAATGAAAAAGGCATAACACCTTCACAGCTTACTATAGCCTGGACGGTTAATAAAGGCTTTGTACCAATACCGGGTACTAAACGTGTAAAATATGTGGAGCATAATATTACTGCTGCAAGTATAGAACTTACTAATGCTGAAACTGAAAGGCTTGAAAGTATTATTCCGCTTGGTACACCAACCGGCAACAGGTATGACGATTGGGGTATGACTATGGTGAGTCTTTAATTAAGAATTACGAGTTACGGTTCAGTTTCAGAAATTTAATCATCAATCATAGTAATCTAACCATCTAAAATTTAAAAAATGATACAAGCGAAAGGATACGCAGCACAGGATGCTGAAAATGATCTTAATCCGTGGAATTTTGAAAGGCGCAATATTGGCGCGCATGATGTACTTATTGATATTAAGTATTGTGGAGTGTGCCACACCGACCTGCACATGATTAAAAACGAATGGTTCCCGGGGATATTCCCCATGGTGCCGGGCCATGAAATTGTGGGTGTGGTGGCAGCTGTTGGCTCGCATGTAAGCAAATTTAAAATTGGCGACCTTGCCGGTGTAGGTGTAATGGTAGACAGTTGCCGCCACTGCGAAGAATGCAATAACGGACAGGAACAGTTTTGTAGCGAAGGTGGTATACAAACATATAATAATTTAGGAAAAGACGGGCTACCGGTTTATGGCGGCTACAGCAATAACAATGTAGTACACGAGCACTATGTGTATCATATATCAAACAAGTTAGACCTTGCAGCTACAGCACCGCTGTTGTGTGCAGGCATTACAACATATTCGCCACTACGTAAATGGGGCGTTAAGAAGGGGCATAAACTCGCAGTTGTAGGCTTAGGCGGCCTTGGGCATATGGGGGTTAAATTTGGTGTGGCTTTTGGCGCGGAAGTTACGGTATTAAGCACATCTGAATCGAAACGGGAAGACGCCCTTAAGCTTGGAGCGCATCATTTTGTGGTTACTAAAAATGCTGATGAAGTGGCTACAGTTGTCAAAAGTTTTGACTTTATATTGGATACTGTGGCTGCCGACCATGACATTAACCTATACCTGCCCATGCTAAAAACCAACGGTACCTATATTAATGTAGGCATGCCTTTAGAGCCCTTGCAGGTTCCTGCTTTTGCCTTGGCATCGGGTAATAAAACAGTAACAGGAAGTGGTGTGGGAGGTACACCGGAAACACAGGAAATGCTTGATTTTTGCGCGGAACACAATATCGTTTCAGATATCGAACTGATTGACATTAAAGACATTCACTCATCATATAACAGAATGCTTAAAGGCGATGTACGTTACCGTTTTGTAATAGATATGGCCACGCTCTAAAATTTCAAAAAGACAAACTCCAAATCGCAAACAACAAGCTGATAATCTGCAATTTGTTTTAAAATTAAACAGGAAGGGCTATCTTTACGGTAGCTCTTCTTTAAATTCGTTACTATGAAAAAATCAACCCAAGGCCCGCTGATACTTAATTCGTTATCAGATATGCATCGTGCTATGAATATCCCTGAACCGGAGCATCCACTCGTTAGCATTGTAGATTTTAAAGATATACCCTCACATTCCGACGTACTGGAACACGGCCTGGTGCTTAACGTATACATGATCGCGTTAAAGAAAGATTACAAAGGCAAAGTAAAATACGGGCAAAACTTTTACGATTTTGATGAAGGAATGATGTCCTTTATTTCACCCGGGCAAATATGCTACGAAAATGAGCCGGGTACTGAGCCGTTAGATGGTAGCATGCTTATCTTCCACCCTGATTTCTTACGTGGTTATGCTATAGATAAAAACATTAAAAGTTTCGACTTTTTCTCGTATGCATTGCACGAGGCACTATACCTGTCTAAAAAAGAAGAGGTTATGATAGAAGGCATTTTTAAAAATATTGCACAGGAATACCATAGCAATATTGATAATTTTAGCCAGGATGTGATTATATCTCATATAGAATTGTTGCTTAACTATAGCAACCGATTTTACAACAGGCAATTTATTACCCGTAAAAATGTAAATAACGACCTCCTTACCAAGCTGGAAGATGTTCTTGAGAATCATTTTAAGGACAATGAAATTTCAAGCCTGCCAACTGTTAAGTACTTAGCAGATAAATTAAATGTATCTTCCACTTACCTTAGCGATATGCTGCGTGCACATACAGGACAAAATGCACAACAGCATATCCACAATAAATTGATAGATAAGGCCAAGGAAATACTAACTACAACACAATTATCCGTAAGCGAGGTGGCCTACAGATTAGGGTTTGAGTATCCGCAATCGTTTAGCAAACTATTTAAAGCTAAAGCTAATATAAGTCCTTTGGAATACAGAAAGTCGTTTAACTAAAATACAAGCCAAAGCAAACTGAAATTGCATCTGTGAAGAATTACTTCTCGGCCGGTATCCTAAGCACCTGACCCGGATATATCTTGTCGGGATCCGACAGCATAGGCTTATTAGCGTCAAAAATAATATTGTACTTCTTAACATCACCATAGTACTTACCTGCTATTTTACTGAGTGAGTCGCCGCTTAGCACCGTATAAAACTGCGAAGCGGGTTCGCTTACCGTTACCCTCATAAGATTGTTAACCGTTTCTACTCCTCCCACGTTACCCACGGCAAGGTCAATTTTTTCGGCGTCAGATCCGTTGTCAACTTCCCCTTCAATGGTTACAGTTTGTCCTTTGGTTGCAATACGTATATTTTTATACACTAATCCCAGTTTCTTAATGAACGCTAATAATTCTGCCGCTTTAGTGTTCTCAGCATCAGCCGCAGAAAGATTAATACCTCCAAAAACCTGTGTACCCGCCTCTTTATTAAATGTTATTGTTGCCATTGTATTTATTTTTAGTTACAATTTACCAAACATAATAAGACAACTTTCTTAATACTATTACAATTAGTAAATCTTTATACTAAAACACCTTGCTATTATATTGTATAGCGCTAAAAGTTAAGACAATGTTAAGGGTAAATCAAATTATCGTATATTTGCACTGCTTATACTGAGCGGTTTACCCTCCCTAACCAACTACCGCTTAGGGCATTGTAGTTATGAAGTTACAATTTAAAAGCAGGCTAATTTTACTTCTCGCCAGGCTGTTACTCGTATATATTGCATTTATGCTTTGCCGGGTTTTATTCTACCTTTTTAATGATGAGTTAATAGACCCTCTTAATGATACCACAACCTGGAATTTATTGAAAGGCAGCCTCATGTTTGATACGGTTTCTATTATTTACATCAACATGTTGTTTATTTTGCTATCGCTCTTGCCTTTGCGTAAAACCGAAAACAAAGTATATCAAAAAGTGGTATTCACCATATTTATGATATTTAACAGCATTGGATTATTAATAAACACTGCCGATATTTTTTATTACCCTTTTAAACAGGCACGCCTTGTTTTAGGCGATTTTGTATTGCTTAAAGATGATAGCTTTATGCCTTTATTAGGCAATTTTGTTGTTGATTACTGGTACGGATTTCTATTTTACATTGCACTGGTAGCTCTTTTATGGTTTGGTTATAAAGCAGTAGGACTGAAACATACAGAGCAAACAAACAGGCGTTTTTATATTACAAATTCGCTGCAACTTGCAGTTATGGCAATTGCAGTTATATTTTTCGTGAGGGGTGCCACGTTTTCGGCGGCATCATTCCCAATTACCATGAACGATGCGTTTTTATATACACAAAACCCCTCGCATACATCGGTAATATTAAGTAACCCGTTCTGCATATTGCGTACCATGGGCAAATCTAACAAAGTGCCTAACTTAAAGTACTTTGATCAAAATATTGCCGACAACATGGCCCCTACAACCCATACGGCTATTGATTGGGAAACACACGATATCGACCGAAAAACGAATGTATTTGTTATAGTTCTCGAAAGTTTTGGCAAAGCACATCTGAAAGGATTTTCAGACCAGTTTAAACCTGGCCAAGAAACCAACACTCCTTTTATAGACTCGTTGATGCAACACAGCTATGTGTTTACCAATACTTTTCAAAATGGCCGCCGATCGATAGATGCATTACCTGCTATATGGGCATCCATACCATCGTTTAAAGAACATTTCTTATCACTGCCAAACTCAGTAGCACCCTATCATGGGCTACCGGAATGCATGAACGAAATGGGCTACCAAACCGCTTTTTTTCATGGCGGTGTTCGTGAGTCTATGGGTTTTGTGTCGTTTGGAAAAGTTACAGGCGTAAAAGATTTTTATTCCCGCCAGGAATATGAAGCAGAAAACGGCGATGGCGACTTTGATGGCAAGTGGGGTATCTGGGACCATAAGTTTTTTCCTTATGTGCATAAAAAACTAAATGGGATGGACAAAAAAGACAAGCCATTCTTTGCTACCCTATTCACGCTATCTTCTCATCACCCCTATGCCATTCCGGAAGGCATGGAGAATAAATTTACTGAGGGAACCATGCCTATTCACCGTGCTATTAAATATTCTGATTATTCACTACAGCAGTTTTTTAACAGTATTAAAAACGAACCGTGGTATAACAACACTTTATTTATTATTACTGCCGATCATTCATCGGGTGCCGATAGTAGGAAATTTAATAAGCAACCCTATGAGTACAGTATACCGCTTATGTTCTTTAAGCCGGGCAGTAATTTTGTAGGTGTAGATGACAAGGTAATGCAACACATAGATATTATGCCTACCCTATTGGGCATGTTGGATTATGACAAGCCATATTTTGCTTTTGGTACTGACCATTTTGATAAAGGAGCATCTAAAAGTCATTTTGCAATTAATCACTCTAATGGTGTATTTAATTGTACTACCGATGAATTCTGCTATATTTTTAATGAAAAAGATGTAATCAAAAAATTTGCATACAAAACCGATCCGTTAGGGAAACATAATCTTATTGCTACCAAAACGGCTAAAGATGACGCCACTATAAATAATATAAAGGCTTTTTTACAGGAATACAGCAGCCATGTGAGCAAACGTGATTACCTGCCGGCAGGCATAAGTGAGAAAGAGATGGCGCAGGTACAAAGGTAATGTACATCGGTCAAATAAAAGTGACAGCATCAAAGCGAGAATTCAATCGCTTTAATGCTTTTTTTATTATGTAACCTGATAACCGTGACATCTTTTCTTTTTAAGGTTCAAATTTTTACCAAATTCGTAAAATAAAGTATCTTCGCAAGGCAAAAAGAATCGTATTATTGGATTGGGAAGTCCGTTAACCTACTCTTTCGCAACTATTAACTTTATTTAAACCTAAATGAAAAAACTTATTTTATTTGTTACCATGTTTGTTATGGTGCTGCCGGTAAGGGCAGACGAGGGCATGTGGTTCCTTATGTTCATTGAGCGCCTTAACCACAGGGATATGCAAAAAATGGGCCTTCAGCTTACTGCCGAAGAAATTTACAGCATTAACCACCACAGCCTTAAAGATGCGGTGGTACAATTTAACGGTGGCTGTACTGCCGAGCTTATCTCTAAAGATGGCCTTGTACTTACCAACCACCACTGTGGTTACGGTGCCATTGCTGAATTAAGCACACCCGAAGCCAACTACCTTAAAGACGGTTACTGGGCAAAAGACCGCAGTGCCGAGCTTAAGCCGAGCAGCCTGTACGTGCGCTTTTTTGTGCGTATGGATGATGTGTCTAAACGTATTTTGGGCAAGGTAAATCCTAATATGACTGAAGCCGAGAGGGAAAAAACCATTAATCAGGAAATTGCGTTAATTGAAAAAGAAAACAATGAAGGTGGCAAATATACCGTTTCTGTTCGTCCTTTCTTTCAAGGTAATGAATATTACTATTTTGTTTACCAGGACTACAAAGATGTACGATTTGTAGGTACCCCGCCGGAAAGTATAGGTAAATTTGGTGGTGATACCGATAACTGGGAGTGGCCGCGCCACACGGGCGACTTCTCTATGTTCCGTATTTACGGGGATAAAGATGGTAACCCTGCCGAGTATTCTGCTAACAACGTTCCGTTACATCCTAAATATCATTTGCCTGTAAGCCTTAAAGGTGTTCAGGAAAATGATTTTGCAATGATATTGGGATATCCCGGCCGAACTAACCGTTGGATGCCAAGCGGCGGTATAGAGCAAAATGTTAAGTTTGCTTATCCTGCATGGGTAGAGTCAAGCAAACTTGGTATGGACAACATGAAAGTTCATATGGACAAGGATGCTAAAGTACGCCTTGAGTACGCCTCTAAATATGCACAGGTTGCCAACTACTGGAAAAACCGCCAGGGTATGATAGATGCACTTACCAAACATAAAACAGCTGCTACAAAAGCCAAAGCTGAAGCCGACTTTAATACTTGGGCGAACAAACCTGCTAACAAAGAAAAATACGGTACTGTTATAGCCACACTAAACAATTACTACGCTAAAACAAACGAGAAGGCCCGCCATGATAATTATTTAACCGGGCTGTTGCGTACCAGCAACTACGCTGCTATGCCATACTCGTTAGGCAAGGGCTTTGAGGGTTATTTTACTATGACGGGGACTGAGAAAGATAAAATGACAGCCGGCCTTCAGGAGGCTATAGATGAGTACTATGGGTCGCTTTACCTGCCATTAGAAAAAGATGTACTTGCCGCACAGCTGCACCTGTATGCTACAAAATCTAACGGTTATGAAATTGCTCCATATATTGCAGAGATCGGTAAGTCGAACAATTACGACTATACCAAATTTGTGAACGATGCTTTTGCAAACAGTATTTTTGGCTCTAAAGAAAAAGCTGAAGCTTTTCTTAAAAACCCGAATGCTGATGTACTTAAAAACGATGTGCTGTACAAATTATCTAATGATATTATGACAAAGTACAGGGCTAAGACCGAGGAGCAGGCTAAACTTGATGCGGAGTTCTCTAAAGCATTCCGTCTCTTGGTGGAAGGCATGAGGCAGGCTAACCCGGATGCTAAGTACTACCCGGATGCTAACAGCACGCTAAGGCTTACATATGGTAAAGTGCGCTCACTGCCTAAAGACAAGCGCAACGACGCTAAAAAGAACTACTATACCACCCTACAGGGTGAAGTGGCTAAATACAAGCCCAACGATGAAGAATTTGACCTCCCTAAAAGGTTGATGGAACTTAATGAGAAGAAAGACTTTGGCCAGTATGCCGATAAAGCAGGCTATATGCCGGTTAACTTCCTTACAGATAATGATATTACAGGTGGTAACTCAGGTTCGCCGGTACTTAACGGTAAAGGGGAGCTTATAGGCCTTGCTTTTGATGGTAACATTGAGGCAATGGCGGGTGATGTTATTTTTGACAAAGACCTGCAGCGTACCATTAACGTAGACATTCGCTACGTGCTTTGGATAATCGATAAATATGCCGGTGCTAAACACATTGTTGATGAAATGACAATTGTGAAATAGGTATAGATAATAGACAGATAATAAACAAAAACCGCCCTCATCAGGGGCGGTTTTTAATTAAAATATCTCTTTAGCGATAGCTTTAATGTTATCGGGTTTACCCATACTGTAATAATGCAATACGGGTATACCAGCCTTTACCAATTCCTTGCTTTGAGCGGTACACCACTCTATACCTACCTGCCTAACGGCATCGTTGTCTTTAGCACGAACAACCTCCATAATAAGATCATCAGGAATATCAACTTTAAAGCGGTGCGGAATAAGGTTTAGCTGCTTTTTAGTTGCGATAGGTTTAAGACCCGGTATAATAGGCACGGTTATGCCCTCTTTACGGCACTTAGCTACAAAGTCAAAAAACTTTTGGTTGTCAAAAAATAGCTGGGTAACAATATATTCAGCACCGTTCTTTATTTTTTGCTTCAGAAAGTAAATATCGCTGTCCATGCTTGGCGCCTCCATGTGCTTTTCGGGGTAACCGGCTACACCAATACAAAAATTGGTAGCCGATGTATTTTGCAAATCATCATCCAGATAAATACCTTTATTAAGGTTAGCTACCTGTGTAACTAGCTCTGTAGCATAATTATTACCCTCACGCTCCGGTTTAAAATACATTTCGCTTTTAACGGCATCACCTCTAAGGGCAACCACGTTTTGTATACCTAAAAAGTCAAGGTCTATCAAAAAGTTTTCGGTATCTTCTTTGGTAAAGCCGCCGCAAAGTATGTGCGGAATAGCATCTAATTGGTACTTGTTTTGTATTGCCGAACATATTCCAACCGTACCCGGGCGTTTTTTAACCACCTTTTTTTCCAGCAATCCGCTTGGCAACTCTTTATATTCGTACTCTTCACGATGGTAGGTAACATCTATAAAAGGCGGTTTAAACTCCATTAAAGGGTCTATACTATCAAAAATAGACTGTATATTTTGACCTTTTAATGGCGGAAGTATCTCAAAAGTAAACTGTGTTTTGCCGTTAGCGTTTTCTATATGTTCGGTTACCTTCATTTTATTATGGTTGTTGGTTGTCAGTTATCGGTTGTCGGAGGATGGGTGGACTGGCAACCATCAACCGACAACTAAAAACCAATTAATCTGCTATATTAGGGTTAAGCCATTTTGTGGCTGTTGTTGTGGGTATGCTACGCCTTTTGGCATAGTCTATAACCTGGTCTTCTTTTATTTTTCCAAGTCCGAAATACTTACTTTCGGGATTACCAAAGTAATACCCCGACACCGATGATGCCGGCCACATGGCAAGGCTCTCGGTTAGCGTAACACCTATTTGCTTTTCTACATCGAGCAATTGCCAGATGGTATTTTTCTCTAAATGGTCAGGGCATGCAGGGTAGCCCGGTGCCGGGCGTATACCGGCGTATTCTTCTTTAATTAGGTGCTCGTTGCTAAGGTGCTCATCGGCAGCGTAGCCCCAAATTTCTTTCCTGATTTTTAAATGCAGGTATTCGGCAAAAGCCTCTGCAAGGCGGTCGCCCAGAGCTTTAACCATAATCGAATTATAATCGTCGTGGTCTTTTTCAAATTCGGCAGCTTTTTCATCAACACCAAAACCGGTGGTAACGGCAAATGCACCCATATAATCGGTCTTGCCGCTATCTTTAGGGGCAATAAAATCGGCCAGGGCAATGTTTGGCGCTCCTTTGGTTTTTTGCGATTGCTGGCGAAGCGTTAAAAAAGTAGCTTTCTTTTTACCGTTCTCGTCATACAGCTCGATATCATCATCATTAATTTGCGATGCCGGAAAAATTCCATAAATACCACGCGCCTCAAGCCAATCTTCCTCAAGCATTTGCTTAAGCATCTTGTGGGCATCGGCAAACAAAATTGTAGCCTGCTCGCCAACCACCTCATCTTTTAATATGGCAGGGTATTTTCCATGCAAATCCCAGGTTTGGAAAAATGGGGTCCAGTCGATAAACTCCACCAGATCTGCCGGTTTTGGGTAAATAGTTTGCACACCAATAAAATTAGGCTTAACCGGAGTAAAAGCACCCCAGTCCAGCTTTAATTTATTTCGCCTTGCATCTTCAATGTTCAGGAAATTCTTATCGCGAGATCGGTTAAGATACCCTTCGCGAAGCGTATCATATTCAGCACGTATGGTCTTTGTATAATCGGCTTTCGTAGCGCTGTTAAGCAGGTTACCCGCAACTGTTACCGCACGGGATGCATCGTTAACATGCACTACGGTTTCGCGGTACTGCGGCGCTATCTTAACGGCAGTATGCGCACGGCTTGTGGTTGCCCCGCCTATCATAATTGGTATGCTTATATTAAGCTTATCCATTTCTTTAGCCAGGTACACCATTTCGTCTAACGATGGCGTTATTAATCCACTAAGGCCTATAATATCTACCTGTTCCCTAACAGCAACTTCTATAATTCTTTCCGGCGGTACCATCACACCAAGATCGATGATCTCGAAGTTATTACAGCCCAATACCACAGCTACAATATTTTTACCGATATCGTGTACATCGCCTTTTACGGTTGCCATAAGCACCTTACCAGCCGTTGAGCCTTTACCCTTACCTTCTTCTATAAAAGGCAATAAATAAGCCACAGCTTTTTTCATAACACGAGCCGACTTAACCACTTGCGGCAAAAACATTTTACCACTGCCAAACAGGTCGCCCACTACGTTCATCCCCGTCATCAGGTTAATTTCGATAACTTCAATAGGTTTAGATGCTGCAAGCCGGGCTTCTTCAATATCAACTTCAATAAACTCGTCTATACCCCGCACAAGGGCATACGTAAGCCGCTCCTGTACCGATAGGCTACGCCATTCCTGCGCCTGCTTTTCGGTAACTTTAGGTCCGCCTTTTACATTTTCTGCAAAAGTCAGTAAGCGTTCGGTAGCATCGTCGCGCCGGTCGAGCAGTACATCTTCTACATGCTCTAAAAGCTCTTTATCAATATCATCATACACCTCGATCATCTCCGGGTTAACAATACCCATATCCATACCGTGCTGAATAGCGTGGTATAAAAACGATGAGTGCATGGCCTCGCGCACCTTATCGTTGCCCCTAAAAGAGAACGATACGTTGCTTACCCCGCCGCTTACGTGAGCGTATGGCAGGTTTTGCCTGATCCATTTTGTAGCACGGAAAAAGTCGACCGCATTTTGGCGGTGCTCTTCCATACCTGTTGCCACAGGAAATATATTAGGGTCGAAAATAATGTCCTCAGGCGGAAAGCCCACCTTATCTACAAGAACATCATAACTGCGTTTACAAATATCAATACGCCTTTGGTAGGTATCGGCCTGCCCGGCTTCATCAAAGGCCATAACAATAACGGCCGCACCGTAGCGCTTTACTTTTTTGGCGTGGGCAATAAAATTCTCCTCGCCCTCTTTAAGGCTAATGGAGTTTACAATGCTCTTGCCCTGCGCCACTTTAAGTCCGGCCTCAATAATTTCCCACTTAGAGCTGTCTATCATTAACGGCACGCGGGCAATATCAGGTTCAGAGGCAATTAAGTTCAGGAACGTGGTCATGGCATGTACGCCATCCAGCATTCCCTCGTCCATATTAATATCTATAATCTGGGCGCCACCCTCTACCTGCGCACGGGCAATATCAAGCGCTTCCTCATATTTTTCTTCTTTAATTAATCGAAGAAACTTACGCGAGCCTGTAACATTGGTACGCTCACCAATATTTACAAAGTTGGTTTCGGGTGTAACAATTAAGGGTTCTAACCCGGAAAGTTTCAGGTAGCGATGGTTGTCGGTTGCCGGTTGTCGGTTGTCAGACGCTCCATCCCCTGATTGGCTGGCTGTTGAATCTAAAAAATCATCTATCGGCATTCTCTACAGCTTTTTATAATAATTGATAAATCCATTCAGTAACCTTTTGCATGACTGTATCAATTCAAAAATAACATTGAATTGCGTTTCATTTAAATATTTTTGATCTAAAGCTATAAAGCTTTGGGTTTCTAACTCATATAATGAGCCACGCGAAATGTGGAGAAAATTTATAGTATCTTTAGCAGTCTGCCTGCCACAGCCTTCGGCAATGTTCGAAGGCACAGATACAGCGCAGCGCCTTATCCGGTTTGTTAAGCCGTATATTTCTTCTTTCGGAAAATATTTCGAGAACTCGTATATCATATTCGTCAACCTTCTGGCTTCAAGCCAAACATCTAATTTTGTATAATCCATTTTAACCGGCAACTATTTAAGAACTAACTAATCTGGCAACCATCAACTAACAACCGGCAACTGCCTTGGTTGGTATTGATGAGCAACTTCGGCAATAAGCCTTATGTGCTCTGGGGTGGTGCCGCAACAACCACCAATTATGTTGATAAGGTTGTCATCAAGGTATTCCTTAATAAGTACCTGCATTTCTTCGGGGGTTTGGTCATACTGGCCAAATGCATTCGGCAAGCCCGCATTAGGGTGTGCCGAAACACTGAACGATGTATTGTGTGCCAGCCTTTTTAGGTAAGGTTTAAGCTGATCTGCACCAAGTGCACAGTTAAACCCAACACTTAAAAGCGGAATATGCGATATTGAAATTAGAAATGCCTCTACAGTCTGACCACTAAGGGTTCGGCCGGAAGCATCGGTAATGGTACCGCTAACCATGATTGGAATGTCGATACCCAATTCATCCTTAACTTCCTCAATAGCATATAGCGCTGCTTTTGCATTTAGCGTGTCGAAGATAGTCTCTACCAACAACACGTCGCAACCGCCATCTATCAACGCTTTTACCTGCTGTTTGTAGGCTACAATCAAATCATCAAACGTAACGGCACGGTAGCCGGGATCATTAACATCAGGGCTCATGCTGGCCGTACGGTTAGTGGGGCCTATAGAGCCTGCCACAAAGCGCGGGCGCGACGGGTCTTGTGCTTCAAACTCATCGGCTACTTCGCGGGCTATTTTAGCCGACTCATAATTTAGCTCGTACACTATATCTTCAAGGTGGTAATCGGCCATGCCAATGGTAGTGCCAGAGAAGGTATTGGTCTCCACAATATCGGCACCAGCCGCAAAGTATTGACGGTGCACATCTTTAATAGCTTCGGGTTGGGTTAGGGTGAGCAAGTCATTATTACCCTTTAACGAATGCGGAAAATCTTTAAAGCGTTCGCCGCGAAAATCTTCTTCCGAAAAGTTGTAGCGCTGCAACATGGTACCCATAGCGCCATCCAACACCAGTATACGGTTGTTAAGCGCTGTATATATTTTAGACATAACGTATAAGTTCAGAGTTAAGGTTGCGGGTTTAGAGTTACTAAACGTCGCGGTACTTTACTTTATATGTTATCTAATTGGAAGAGGAAATATTTAAAAAAAATATTTCTTGAGTTATCTATCTGCGCGTGTGCGTAGTAGAATTTAGCACCTTCTTTAAAGTTTAAAGGGTTGCTAAGGCTTCATCGGGTCTATTCCCTCTGCCTTTCGTGATAACATGTCATTGTGTAAAAGAACACTGCAAATTTATGCAATAATTTGCAAGAATGCAAATTTGTTTTTGCAGGGTAAATGTAGGTAATTGTGTAGCACTTATTCGTAAACTTGCACTCACATACCAAGTTGTACAAATACGCACCTCGATAATCATATATTATTAAATGAAAACATTTAAATCATACCTTAATGCCTCTTTAGCCGAAGACAGAAACCAGTTCCACATAATAGTTTTAGGCGATGCATCTGAAATAGAAAATACCGAAGAAAGCACTTGGGTATCCAGCGGCATTACAGATTACTGGAAAAGGGTTGAAAAGCCAAATGCAGAGCTTGATCAGCTACATGTACACATGGCTCGAAAAAAGCACGTAAACACTATATTACGAAAGATTTCGTGGCATGTTAACGGTTTTAAGCACGATAAATTGGCCTTTAACAACAATCTTAATGGTGTAGAAACCGCCCGCAACACAGCCAAGGCAGTTTTAAAACTATCTGCTGATAAAGTACTGGACCTTGTACCTAACGAAAATGCTCCTGCACTTTTGGCCGGCCTTGATTACCTGCCTAACAAATGCAAAATATTTGTTTTTAAAATTGCCACTAAACCTGCCTAATGTGATTACACCAACTCCTTAACCTTAACGGCCACTTCTAAAATTGCAGCGTACAAAGCATCTGCGGCGGCCTCTTTATCCTGAAAGCCTGTACGTATAAATTTGTACGCAAGTCCGCGGCCTTCAGCCATAAATTTAATGCCTTTTTCAAAACTATCAGGTAAAAACGGCAGGCTCTCGTTTATAGACACAATGCTGAAACCTGTACGTAAAAGCCCCGGATATTCCGCCGCCAGGGCTGCACTCGGTGTCGCATCTACCGCTATCAGGTTTTGCAAATCATTATCTATTACATATTCTAAAACGTCATCCAGCTTGAACGGGATAGCAAACTGAATAAAGTTGGCTTCCCATGCATAGTCGGCTCCTTCCTTCTCAAAAAAGGCAACGGTACTATTGGTTATTACCGGAAAGCGAAGCTGTGTCGCATCGGGTTGGGCATTCTTACTTTTCTTTACTACTTTATTTATCAATGCGCTGCCTGCATTACCAATGCCAAACAGCACTACATTTATTACCTGAGCCATATTTTCTTCTTTTTAAAAATTTTAAAAGAAACTGCCTTTGTTACCGGGACAAAGGCAGCTCTTACCAAACAAACAAACCTAAAACAAACTATTAATCTTTTAATTTACAACGGTGTAATCTTTATACAGCACCAGGTTTACCGGGGTATTGTTAACCAGGCTATCGTATACAGGGCTACGAAACTGCACCTCTTTCATCCAACGTTGTAACACATCTAAAGGCGCGGTTACAGCGGGCTTTAGCAGTATTTCTATCTTATTAAAACCGGGCCTTTCTTTTGCCGATGCATTGTTAAGGCTGCCTGTTATCTCTATTTGTAACGATCTTAGGTTGATACCCAACTCTGCCGCGACAAGCTGACCAAGGGCGTTAATACATCCTGCAAAACCAGCCAGTATATATTCATACGGGCTTGGGCCTTCCAGTTCAGGGTATCGGTTGTTTTGGTTTATCCGAAGATCTGTGTTCGTGGTTTTAACTACAAACTGGCTGTTGTTGCCTGTGTAGCCTAACACGTTAATGTTTTGTGTTTTCATGATGAGCATTTTTTGGTTGATGATTTAAACTCCTGTAATAAAAAAAGGCCTCTTAGTATTGCTACCAAAAGACCTTTTGCATCAGAGAGTTAATTTTATAACTTATCTATTACGTAGCCGTTTTGGTATAGGTGCACACAGCACCTGCATCATCCACGAAGATGAACAAATGACCTGTTTACAACAATTTACGGTTAACGCTTTCATATTATTTTGATTAATGAACTACAACAAAAAAGCCCCTGCATTCACTGCAGGGGCCTTATTATATTATTGACTGAAACTTTTACATTTATACAATAACGGCCCCTGCGGAAGGTTTCCACATCGAAAGGACGTTCTGACAAATAATTAGTTTCATGACGTATCGTTATTCTGAAATCCAAACTTAGTAAATTTATTAATACGCAACTATAATTTTACCAAGTTTTTAAAAAAAATATTCTTTCGTTGTCGGCACACCTATTTTAAAGTATGAAACTTTAAGCACCTGAAATGCAGCAGGCATATAACTATTTAAAAAATCGTATCTATAAGGTTAAATAAAAAAATGTTGCTTCATTTTTTATTCCAATTAGGTTTTATACCTTTGCCACGAAATAAATTAGAGGAAAGATTTGTACTGATTGCAACCTCACAAAAAAAATGCTAAAGCAGGACTCCCTCCCTTTAGCTGCGTTGCAAAGTCTTTTCCCTACTAAAATTATAGACTAATACTATGGCATATTTATTTACGTCAGAGTCAGTAAGCGAAGGGCACCCTGACAAAATAGCTGACCAGATCTCGGATGCACTGATAGACAACTTTTTAGCATTCGACCCTGAATCTAAAGTAGCTTGCGAAACTTTAGTAACTACCGGACAGGTAATACTTGCTGGCGAAGTAAAATCAAAAACATATCTTGACGTACAAAGCATTGCGCGTGAAGTTATAAGGAAGATAGGCTATACTAAAAGTGAATACATGTTTGAGGCTAATTCGTGCGGTGTGCTTAGTGCCATACATGAGCAGTCTCAGGATATTAACCAGGGTGTAGACCGCCAAAATAAAGAAGACCAGGGTGCAGGCGACCAAGGCATGATGTTTGGTTACGCCACAAACGAGACTTCAGATTACATGCCACTGGCGCTTAACCTTAGTCACGAACTTTTACAGGAACTTGCTGCACTTAGGCGCGAAAATAACGAGATAACATATCTTCGTCCGGATGCTAAAAGTCAGGTTACCTTAGAGTATGATGACAACAATAAGCCTGTGCGCATTGATGCTATCGTGGTTTCTACACAACATGATGATTTTGATGATGAGCCGGCGATGCTTGCAAAAATCAAAAAAGATATCGTAGAGATATTGATACCGAGGGTAGTTAAAAATAACCCTGCTCATGCTCACTTGTTTAACGATGATATTAAATACCACATTAACCCAACAGGTAAATTTGTAATTGGCGGCCCTCACGGCGATACAGGCCTAACGGGACGTAAAATTATTGTAGATACCTATGGAGGCAAAGGTGCTCACGGTGGTGGTGCGTTTTCCGGTAAAGACCCAAGTAAGGTAGACCGTAGCGCAGCTTATGCAACCCGCCATATTGCTAAAAACCTTGTTGCTGCAGGCGTGGCCGATGAGATATTAGTACAGGTATCCTATGCAATTGGTGTAGCTAAGCCAACCAGTATTTATATTAATACCTACAACACAAGCAAACTTAACCTTACCGATGGCGAAATTGCCAAAAAAGTAGAAGGCCTTTTTGATATGCGCCCTTACTTTATTGAGCAACGCCTAAAACTGCGTAACCCTATTTATAGCGAAACAGCTGCATACGGGCACATGGGTCGTACGCCACAGGTAGTTACCAAAACGTTTACCGCTCCTAATGGCGAAACTAAAACAGTTGAGGTTGAATTATTTACATGGGAAAAATTAGACTACGTAGATAAAGTAAAAAGCACGTTCGGTTTATAATAAACCAAATTATGTATATAAAAAAGGAGGTCCACTTTGGCACCTCCTTTTTTATTTGCAGTTGTACTGAACACAAAAAAAGAGGGATTGTTAAAATAACAATCCCTCTTTTTTAAAATACAACTATCTACTCTTCATCTAAAAAAACCGATTTAAAAGCTTCGTTAAGTTGTCCTTTAATTTCCTGTGGCACATCTTTTCTTGGAAACAGCAACGCAGGCATATCATCTGATGATTTACCAATAATAAAAACGTTTGATAGTGTTTTACCCCTAAAAAATTCAAGGTTGTTGTCGCGGATCTGAAGGGTTAGTGAACTGAAACGTTCTCTCTTTTGCTGATAGTCTGTTGCCATAATTGTGTAATTTATAAAGACACAAAGATAGCGCTTTTGTGTGGACTATTTACCATAACATAACCTCCACCTGCTAAAACAAGTCTATATTATCGCTAAATACGATCATTAAAGCGTTAAACGTAGTTGACATTTAGTTATCCAACATCATAAATTGGTTTTTGAGCAAACGATGATGTACCGCTATTTAGCAGAGATTAACTACTTTTACACGTAACTTAGCGTGTATGAAACAACTGCTTCTTGTATTACTTTTCACCTTTATTTACAGCCCTGCATTTTCACAGGAGCTTACCATTCCCGTTAAGCTACTGTCTAACAGCAAGGCAGGCCCTGAACGCTTTATCGGCACGGATGCCTTCGGGTGGAATTACACCACACTTGAAAACGAGTTCCGCAAAGAGAAAGACGGCCGCACCCTTAAATACAAAAATGTTGCGCTTGGCGAAATTTACAGGGTCGACTTACAAAACCCACTACAAATAGTACTATTCTACCGAAAATTCAATACTGTGGTACTTCTGGACAATCAGTTAAACGAAACTTCGCAGTTTAACTTCAGCACGCTGCCGGAGCAGGAACTTATTGTTGAGGCTGCCGGGCTGGCATCGCAAAACAGGCTTTGGCTGTATGACGTTACCACCCAGCAAATAGGACTCTATGACACGTCACGCGGCACTTTTAGGACTATCACCCCACCTTTTAACGACGGTATTAAGTATTACCAAAGCGATTACAACTACTTTTACTGGATAGATACCACCAGCAAGTGCTTTGTCGTTAACCTGTTTGGTAATGTTAGCTTTTTAGGCAATATACCTGACTTTAATACCGTACAGCTCCTATCATCTACTGAGGTGTTAATGAGTTCAGATGATGCGCTTTACATGTATAATTTAGCTACGCAAAGCACCCAAAAAATTGACATCGTTGAAAAAAGCTTTACCGGTTTTTACTATAAAGACCAAATTTTAAGTATTTTTACCAACAGCGAAATCATTCAGTATAAAATTACCCTCTCTAAATAATGCATATAGCTGTTGCAGGCAACATTGGCGCCGGAAAGACCACACTTACAGAGCTTTTAGCTAAACATTTTAAATGGGAAGCCCACTTTGAAGACGTGGTAGACAACCCTTATTTAGACGATTTTTACCACCAGATGGAGCGTTGGTCCTTCAACCTGCAGATCTATTTCCTTAATACCCGCTTTAGCCAGATATTACAGTTCCGTGAGAACGGTAAGAAGATCATACAGGACCGTACTATATACGAGGATTCTCACATATTTGCACCTAACCTCCACGCTATGGGGTTAATGAGTAACCGCGATTTTAACAACTACAAGTCACTTTTCGAGCTTATGGAAGGCTTTGTAGGCCCACCCGATTTGCTTATTTACCTTCGCAGTTCGATACCTAACCTGGTGAAACACATACACAAACGTGGCCGTGACTACGAAAACTCCATATCTATTGACTACTTAAGCCGCCTTAACGAGCGCTATGAGGGCTGGATACAAAACTACGACAAAGGAAAACTCCTTATTATCGACGTAGATAACAACAATTTTGTAGATAACCCCGAAGACCTTGGCGACATCATAAACCGCATTAATGCACAGCTTAACGGGTTATTTTAGCCGTTTGTCATGCTGACGAAGGAAGCATCTCACACATTTTAAATTAGATTCTTCTCTGCGCTTCGCTGCGTCCAGAATGACACACCCCCGATCCCAAAATAAAAAATCCCTTTCCGTTAAGAAAGGGATCAAAAACTGCTTAATATTCACTTTTGGACTCTGAGATTCGCTATTATTTGACTTTTTCTACGTCATAAAATTGCATCACCAAGTCCTCACTTATTTCTTCTTTTTTATGGCTGCAATTTGTGCATCCACTTCTTCGGCGGTGCCTTTAAAAACTTTCTCTTCGGTTTTTAATTCTTCCTGACTGGTTTTTGTTGATATCGTAACCGTAGCTGTAACATAACCATTGGCATCTACCTGCCTGTCTACCGATATATATTGGTCATCTTCCTGTCCTACCAAAACCGGATCGTTTTTAACGGTTTGTTCCTGCTGTGTGCCCTGAGCCGTAGCAGTTGTGGTAGCTGCCTCAGTATGCCCACCTAATATTGGAGCAATCACAAGCCCTATAAGGCAAGTTAGTTTGATAAGTATATTCATAGATGGACCGGAGGTATCTTTGAAAGGATCGCCCACCGTATCGCCTGTAACGGCAGCTTTATGAGCGTCAGATCCTTTATAGGTCATCTCACCGTTGATCATTACCCCTGCTTCGAACGATTTCTTGGCGTTATCCCATGCACCACCGGCATTATTTTGGAAAATAGCCCACAACACCCCTGATACCGTTACCCCTGCCATATAACCACCTAACATTTCCGCCACCAGCGCATGGTTATCAGAATAGATAAGCATACCCAGCAACACTATCGCAATAGGAAAACCAATGGTTAGCAGCCCCGGCAGCATCATCTCGCGCAAAGCAGCCTTGGTAGATATCTCAACACACTTGCCATACTCAGGTTTGCCGGTGCCTTCCATAATGCCGGGTATCTCCCTAAACTGCCTGCGGACCTCATACACCATATCCATTGCGGCTTTACCAACCGAATTCATGGCCAAGGCCGAGAACACCACCGGTACCATACCGCCTATAAACAACATGGCGAGTACGGGCGCCTTAAATATATTGATACCATCTATACCCGTAAAAGTTACATAGGCTGCAAACAACGCCAGCGATGTTAGCGCCGCCGATGCTATGGCAAAACCTTTACCTGTTGCAGCGGTGGTATTACCAACCGAATCCAAAATATCGGTACGGGTACGCACCTCTTTAGGCAGTTCGCTCATTTCGGCAATACCACCTGCATTGTCGGATATTGGGCCAAAGGCGTCTATAGCCAGTTGCATGGCCGTGGTAGCCATCATGGCACTTGCCGCCATTGCTACGCCGTAAAAGCCTGCAAATGCGTAAGACGACCATATTGCCGCAGCAAAAAGCAGTATGGTTGGAAAGGTAGAAACCATGCCCGTTGCGAGTCCTGCAATAATATTAGTACCTGCTCCCGTGCTTGATTTTTGCACTATGGCAAGTATTGGCTTTTTGCCAAGGCCGGTATAATATTCGGTAACCGATGATATAACACCGCCCACTAAAAGCCCTACCAATGCAGCATAAAACACGCGCAGTGATGATATATCTTTAGCCTCTTCGCCATAAAACTGCATCTTCATGGTTTCGGGCAGCATGTATTGCACTAAAAAATAAGATGACACTGCAACTAATAATATCGAGACCCAGTTGCCGCGGTTAAGCGCGCCCTGCACCTGGTCTTCTTTTGCGTTATTATCTTTAATGTTTACCAAAAACGTACCTATAATAGAAAATAGGATACCAAAGCCTGCAATAGCCATGGGCAGCAGGATTGGCCCTATACCGCCAAATGCATCGGTAAAATCAGGGTTATCCATAATAATATCCCTAAGCACATAATTACCCAGTACCATTGCCGCCAGCACGGTTGCCACGTAAGAACCGAACAAATCGGCACCCATACCTGCAACGTCGCCCACATTATCGCCTACGTTATCGGCAATGGTGGCTGGGTTACGCGGGTCATCTTCCGGTATACCCGCTTCAACCTTACCTACTAAGTCGGCACCTACATCGGCAGCCTTGGTGTAAATACCGCCGCCCACGCGGGCAAATAAGGCAATAGATTCTGCACCCAGCGAAAAGCCTGCAAGGGTTTCCAGCACAATGGTCATAAGTTCGCCCGGTGTTTTCAATACCCCTTCAAACTCGGCAGCAGCCCATTGGCCGTTCATGAAATAGTGAAAGAAAAATATAAAGAAAGCTGTAAGCCCCAAAACGGCTAAACCGGCTACGCCAAGCCCCATTACCGTACCACCGCCAAAAGACACCTTTAGCGCCTGTGGCAGGCTGGTTCTTGCGGCCTGTGTAGTCCTTACGTTGGTTTTAGTGGCTATTTTCATGCCCATGTTGCCTGCCAGTGCCGAGAAGAATGCACCGCATATAAAGGCAACAACAATAAGCATGTGTGTAGTAGGAACCAGATAAGCAATTATTGCCAGGGCAATACTCGCTATAACAACAAAAATGGCAAGCAATTTATATTCTGCTTTTAAAAAAGCAAGGGCACCTTCGTAAATGTAATCTGAAATTTCTTTCATCTTACCGTCTCCGGCATCCTGTTTTAACACCCACGATCGTTTAACTGCCATAAAGAGCAGCCCCAGCACGGCCATTACAGCCGGAACATAAATAATTATCGATTCCATAAAATGAGGTTTGGTTTGGTATTAATTTATCGGTTTGATTGTGAACCTATTGTAAATATAATAAAAAATGAAACCAAAAAAAGCAATACCCTTTGCAGAATATTGCTTTTTTTATATTTTATAGAAACCGGAGTTATTACCTGATGCTGAAAAGTTCTTCAGGCTTATCAGCTAAAGCTTCAAAACGGTCTACACACTCATCAATAATTGCACGGGCTTCTGTAACATCACCCCATCCGCCTACATCAACTTTTTTGTTCTCAAGATCTTTATATACCTGGAAAAAGTGCTCAATTTCTTTTAAAAGGTGCGGGTTAAGCTCGTTAAGGTCGTTAAGCTTGTTCCATATCGGGTCTGATACCGGTACACAAACCACTTTCTCGTCCGGGCCTTTTTCATCTGCCATATGGAAAACACCAATAGGCTTAACTTCCATAACACAACCTGGGAAAGTAGGCTCTGTAACCAACACAAGCACATCAAGCGGGTCGCCATCAAGTGCAAGGGTTTCAGGTATAAAACCGTAATCAGCAGGATACATCATAGATGAGAAAAGCATCCTGTCATAACGTATTTTTTTTAGCTTAAAATCGTATTCGTATTTATTCCTGCTACCTTTTGGTATCTCTATAAGTACATCAAAAGTTTTTAGTTTTGCTGCAGACATCGTAATAGTTTTTTCGTTAATCGTGCAAAAGTAGCATAAAAAAAATGCCATGCAAAAGTTTGCATCATTAAAACAGCCGTAAAATAAGGAGTTTACATAAATTTAATCACGAAAACGGTTGCGCTGCGTTAATAAAAAAAGCCTCCGTAAACAGGAGGCTCTCACATATACTTTTTTAAGCTATTAATTAGCCTTCTCTTCTTTCGCAAAATGCACCACATCCGTTTTCGTTACAATAAGGGTATCTATGCCCGCTTACTATCAGGAAAGACATATTACAACCGGTTGCACAGCCACGGCAGCTTACATTTTTATCGCCTGCTTCGGTATCTAAATTAAAATTAGACCCACCACGTTGTAGCATTACCCCTATTGAAGTTCCCTTAGTATCAGAACCTATCAGCATATATGCTTCTACTGAAGGTTCGTTAGTAGCGAACTTTTTTTCGATGTTAAGTGTGGTTACCTGCGTTTGTATACCCTGTGCGCGGAGTGAAACATTAAAATCGTCGATTATCAGGTCAGTATCCACGGTAAATGTTATATTCCCACCGGCATCAATAGTAGCTATGGTGCCCGCCCAGATATCGCCACGCGCTGTTGATGGAGTTGCACCATCAGTTCCCGGATCTTTAACCGAAGAGGCCTGAGGATTTTGAGGCACAATAGTGTCTGTCTCCTCTATACTGCAACTGGCCATAAGCACAACGGCAAAGGCACACGCAATTGATTTGAGTAAATTTTTCTTCATAGCTTTAGTAAGTTATTAGTTAGATGATTACGCCACTAAATTATAACAATTATAACATAGTTGTAGTAAAGAAAATGTTAATAACACAAAATATTTTGAAACTATAAAGAATGATCTGTTTTAATGCAATCAGCGCAAGGTGAGCAGGATAAGAACACAGCTCCCTTATTTGCTGTAGCAATAGGCAGGCATCCGGTGGTACACGTGCCGTGGCATCTTATTGCAACCGGGTTAGACTGGTCAAAATAAAAGTCGTTCCCCTTTAACTGTAGTAACGCGGCAATAGTTTGCCCATCTTCGCATTTACCTACTAGCATGTAAAAGTCTTTTGCAGCGTCACCCGTTGTCAGGCCTTTTACAATTTTAAACGTCTCGATGGTATTTCGATTTTCACCCAGGTTTTCCCATTCCGGTTGTATAACATCCGCTGCAGTTACTGTATAATTTTCGCCTTGAGCAGTACCCACAATATTCTCAGAATAATCACTTTCTTTTGGGGCAGTTTCTTTTTTACAGGAAACTCCAATAATAAGTAAAAAAAGTACTACGAAAAATTTGGCTTTCATAAATCTGTGGGAGTGAGATTTTTGACGAATTTACACTTTTTTTACCGATGTTAAAAATTTTTTAAAATCATTATTGATTTAATTTTCAACTTAAATAACAGCCACTTATGCGTAAATTATGTTTAAAAATAAAACCCAAACGAGCCTTTTACCGCAAATTTGTTGGCGCCAGGAACATCTAAATAACTACCCCTCCAGGCTAAATCTATCCTGAATACTTTAAATATGTTACCTACACCCGCATGATATTCCCAATACAGGTC
>Ga0265798_10000628_pt1 | contig 57813 bp, 90 predicted proteins | sample P3T30metagenome_FD_192430 | JGI IMG/M metagenome (GOLD analysis project Ga0265798, IMG submission 192430) | Plant litter microbial communities from East Loma Ridge, Irvine, California - P3 T30 | ecosystem: Environmental > Terrestrial > Plant litter > Unclassified | place: USA: California... | reverse complement strand
ATGGTCCCGGTGAACATGAGCCTGATCGGTCCTGACGGCACGGTGATCCAGGCAGGCACCGGCCAGAACGCCACGCAGCCGGGCGCTGGTGAGAGCGAGAGCCCCGACAACAACGCGGGCAAGGGCGCCGGCTTGCGCCTCGCCTACGACGCAGCAGGAGCAGCCTGATGGCCTCGAAGCGTGTCTCGATCGACGAATACCTGGGCTCGCGCGGCTACGGCGGCGTGGAGCGGAAGCACTTCGCCCGGGATTCGGGCGTCATCATCAAGGCCGCGCCCACCGGCATCGTGAAGGCGAAGTTCGACAAAGAGGCGGGCACCATCCGCTTCGTCATGTCGGCCGAGATCGAGGATCGCGACCGCGACATCGTCGTGCAGGCCGGCCTGGACACCACCGAGTTCGAGAAGAACCCGGTCGCGCCATGGTCGCACCGCGCCGGCGATCCGCCCGTCGGCACGTGGTCGGATCTGGAGAAGACCCTCACCGGCCGGCCGAAGCGCACCGAGGGCACGCTCACCCTGGTGCAGGGCGAGCCCATGGCCGACCGCCTCGCGATCCACTTCGCCGCCGGCAGCGTGCGCGCCTGCTCCATCGGCTTCATGCCCACCTCCATTGAGCGCCGCGAGGTGCCGGAGGATCAGCAGGGCAGCTACTTCTACTCGGGCTACATGATCCACGAGGCCGAGCTCTACGAGTGCTCGCCCTGCACCGTCCCGGCGAACCCCGCCGCGCTGGCCAAGGCCGCGGCCGAGGGCGACGTCATGGCCCGCGAGATGATCGAGGAGGTGCTCGACACCTGGACGATCGATAACGGCTTGATCGTCCCGCGTAAGGCTTTCGAGGATGCGCACCGTGGCGCCGGGCCGACCAAGAGCACCGTGGTGTTCGACGGCAAGACGTTCGAGGTGAAGGCCGGCGAAGGTGGCGCGCCCGTCCTCGAGCCGGTGAAGCCGTCCAAGGCCGAGCGCGTGGTCGAGGCGATCGAGAAGGACGAGAGCCTGCTCGGTCGAATCGCCAAGGCGCTCGGCATGAAGGGCAAGACGGAGGCAGCCGATCCGAAGCCGGAAGAGGACGGCGAGAAGCCCGCCCCCGAGCCGACGCCGGAGCAGAAGGCGGCCGCCGGCATGGCGGCTGACCTGCCGGCGCTGATCGCCAAGCACGAGATCATCGAGGCCGACGCCCGCATGGCGGCCCTCGACACCGAGATGGGGCAGCACGTCCCCGCGTAATCCGCCCGCAGATCAGCCGAGGCGGCAACCCGGTGGCGACCTGCGGGCGCGGCCACCTTTTCCAAGAGGAACACAGCAATGCCCACACTCGCTGAGCTCCGCGAGAAGCTGAAGGCTGCCCGCGACGCGGCGACCGCCGCACGCGCGAAGGCCGTGGCCGACAACGCCACCGACGCTGACCGCACCGCCTACAAGGACGCGCTGACCGCGGCCGAGAAGGCGCTGGACATGGTCAAGGACGCCGAGCGGCAGGAGGCTCTCGACGCCTCCACCACCCGCTCGGCCTCGGCCGCTGCCGGCACCGAGGTGCTGGAGCGGACCGCCGCCAACGATGGCCGCTTCGCCTACGCCCAGCCGGCCGAGAAGATGAGCGTCCTCGACGAGGCCACGCTCATGGCCGCCGCCTCCGCCAAGAGCCGCGCCTTCCTCCAGTCCGGCATCGCCAAATCGCCGGTCGAGATCCTCGGCGAGGAGGGCTACGAGGGCTTCGTGAAGACCCTGAAGGATCGGGCCTCCGCGAACGCCGCCCGTCGGCGCGAGAAGACCAACACCACCCTGACCTCGGCCGACGGCGGCATCCTGCTGCCGACCCCCAACGCCAACACCATCATCGAGCTGCTGCGCGGCGAGACCACGTTCCTGGCGGCGAACCCGCGGCGCGTGCCCCTCATCGGCGGCCAGTTCAACCAGCCGCGCGGCGCGACCTCGTCCACCGCCGGGTACGTCGGCGAGGGCATGAAGAAGCCGGTCGGTTCGCCGACCTTCAACGGCATCTCCATGCGGTCGAAGAAGATCGCCGGCATCGTCATGGTGACGATGGAGGCGCTCAAGTGGTCGCTGCCCGACCTGCAGGCCTACATCCGCGACGACCTGCGCCGCACGCTGGCGCAGAACATGGACCTGGCCTGCTACTTCGGCGCCGGTACGAACTACACCCCGCTCGGCATCCTGAACCGGCCGAACGTGAACGCCTTCGATGCTTCGGCCACCGGCGATACCGCGCTGTTCGCCAACCCGAAGGCCCCGACCGTGGCCGAGCTCGACCGCGTCGCCACTCGGATGATCCTGGCGATCACCGACGCCAACATCCCGGCGACCAACCGCTTCGCCTGGACGATGAACTACCACCTGATGCGCTACCTGGCGGACGCCCGCGGCGCCAACGGGCAGTACATCTATCCAGAGCTGAACAGCGACAATCCGACCTGGAAGGGCTTCCGGGTGCTGGTGACCACGCAGTTCCCCTCGAACGGCGGCGCCACCACCGACGAGTCCACCCTGGCGCTCGTCGACTGGAGCAACGTGCTCTACGGCGACGAGGAGGACATCACCGTCCGCACCTCGATGGAAGCCACCATCGATCCCGGCACGGGCTCGCTCGTCCACCTGTTCCAGCAGAACATGATGGCCGTGCTGATGGAGGCTCAGCACGACATCGCCCTGAACTACGATCAGGCGGTGTCCGTCCTCCGTCACGCCCGCTGGGGCTCCCTGTCCGCCACCTGATCGGGGCGATGATCATGGGCCGCCGGAATGAGCCGGCGGCCCGCTGAGGTTCAGGATCAAGGACAGCGGACATGCTGGCGAACAACACCAAGCTCGACCTGCGCCACTACGAGGAGATGGCGCGCAAGAACCACCGCGGCCTCGTGCCGATGGTCTTCGCCGAGACCACCCTGCCGTACACCATCGGCGAGATCGCGGGCTTCAAGCCGGCCGCCGCGAAGAAGCTGCACGACGACGGCACCGCGGTCCCGCACGAGTCCGTCTACCGGTCCGGCTCGCTGCCGGAGAAGCAAGCGGGCTCCGGCCTGGTCGATGAGACCCAAGACGAGGCGCGTCGTAGCGCCGTCGAGATCCCGGCGGACGTGCTGGAGGCCCACGGCCTGAAGCGCATGGCGCTGGCCAAGAAGATCGCGGGTCGCGACCCCGCCACCTGGGAGGAAGCCGACGCGATCATCAAGGCCGAGCAGCAGCGCCGGGCCGCGATGGTCGAGCGCACCGGCGGCGGTGTGACCAGCGAGTCCGGCCTGCTGGGTCCGGTCGCGTGAGCGACGACGCGAAGGCCGGTCAGGGCGCCAGCAAGCCGGCCGACGTCCGGACCGGCCAGGCCGCTGCCGACGCCCTGCGCGACCGCGGGCCGAAGACGGTCCGCCGTCCGCCGAACAAGATGCTCAGCGGCGATGGGCGCCGCAGCTACGAGACCAAGTAGGCGCCCGTGGACCTGCAGCGCATCTCGGATCCTCTAACGCAGCAGCAGAAGCTCGCGGTCGTCTCGATCGACGCGCTGAAGCTGCATCAGCGTGTCGCCGAGGACGACGAGGATGTGCTGATCGGCGATCTCCTCGAGGCGGCCTACGACTACCTGTCCGGGCCGGAGGGTTGGCTGAACGGCCACTGCATCCTGGAGGAGAGCTTCGAGCTGTACGTCGACACCATCGGCACCCGGCTCGAGCTGCCGATTCGACGCTTCGCGGATGGTGACCTCGTCAGCGTCGAGCGCATCGACCTCGCGACCGGGCAGTACGAGGACCTCGATGCCGGGCTCTACACCGTGGTGCGCGAGGACGATTACGGCGTGATCGTCAGCCTGTCGGGGCTGGCGCTTGCGGAGCGCGAGCGGTTCTGGCGCGGGCTGGACTGGAACGCCCACGTGGCGCGTTGGACGTCTCCCCCAGCCCTCAAGCCGCGCCTCTACCGGATCCGGTTCGCTGCCGGGGCCAAGTCGGCCGCCCTCGTGCCGAGCCCGCTCAAGCAGGCGATCAAGATGATCGCGGGCTACTGGTACGAGAAGCGGGAATCGATCGAGAGCGACCCGCGCACGCAGGCGCTGCCAGAGAACCTGACCATCGGCATCGGTCGGTTGGCCGGGCGCTACCGCGTCGCTGCCGACCACAGCTGAGCATCGATATGGCAGCCGGGCCGCTCGATCAGCGCGCGCAGTTCATGCGCCGCACGGTCACGAAGGATGCAGACGGGCAGGTGGTGTCGGTCGGCGACTACGCGCCGATCTTCCACCGCTGGGCGAACTTCCGGCCTCTCACCGCTCGCGAGGCAGCACAGGGCGGCGCCGCGCAGAACGTGGCGAGCGGTGTGCTGACGATTCGAGACGGCCCGCAGGCCCGCACCATCGTCAACGGGGACCGGGTGCAGCTGCTCGGCCGCGACTTCAACATCGATGGTGTCGCCCTGCCGGATCGATCCACCGGCACGATCGCGCTGAACATCTCCTCGACGCTCGGGGGCGCGTAATGCCCGACCTCGGCGCCACGTTCGGATACCTCGGGCAGGGCCAGGCCGCCCTCGAACTGACCGGCGCGGCTCGAGGCTTCGACCAGCGTCCAGGTGTGCTGTCCGGCCTCCGCTTGGTCGACACCGTCTCCGGCATCATCGGGATCGACCGCATCTCCGGCCAACTGGCCAAATACGCCGTGAAGCTGGCGCTGAAGAGCGACCAGGCCTCCCTGCACGCCGCCCAGGAGATGGTCGAGCTGATGCGCTCCCGGGTGCCGCAGGATTCCGGCCTGCTGCTGAACGGGATCAGCTACCGGCATGAGGGCGGCTTCTACGTCGTCGGGGCTAGGGCGGACCGCGGTGGCTACGATTACGCTCTGGCGGTCGAGGCCGGCCACCATGCCGGCGGCACGCACGCGGACGGCGACTTCTTCGCGGACACGACGGGCAAGGGCGGAAGGCGGGTGCGCGAGTCGCACGAGACCGACGTTCCTGGGCAGCCCTTCTTCTATGGCTCGGTGCGCGAGGCGCTTTCGGACTGGAGCAGCGAGCTCGGTGCCAGCATCGGCAGCTCGGCGCGGGAGGAAGGCCTCTGATGGCGACCGCACCGTCCACCCCAGAGCTTGCCCTCCGGGACGCCATCCGGACGCTGCTGAAGGCCGACGCGGGCTTCGTGGCGATCGCCGGCAAGCAGATCTTCGACGAGGTGCCGTCGTCGCTTGGAGACGCGGCGGCGAAGGTGAAGCCGCCGTACGCCTACTTCGGACCGATGCGGCGGACCGGGTACGAAATCGGCTGTAGCGAGTCGTGGACGATCCAGGCGCGGCTCTATGCCGTGTCCACCGCCTTCAACCGTGATCAGGGCTGGCTACTCATCGATGCGATGGTGCGCGCCCTCAACCAGCTCGAGCAGCCCGATCTGCCGCTCGCCGAGCCCTACAGCCTGCGCACGCCCCTCGTGGTCGGCCAGGCCGGGGACGTGATCGACCCGCTCCAGGCGAAGTCGGTCTTCTTCGATCTCACCACCAGCATCGCCCGGCCTCTGCCGGGACAGGAGGACTGACCATGGCAGAGCCCGCACTGCTCCCCGGCAACCGATTCCGCGCCTATCGCGGCGTGGGCGCCGCCGCCAAATTCGTGTGCTTGGCGACCGCGATCACCCTCACGCAGACCAATGCGTTCGAGGATGCCACCGTCGCCGATTGCGACAACCCGCTGGCCATTCCGGACCGGAAGAGCATCAAGACCTCGAAGTCGTGGGGCGGCCGTTTCGCCGGGTCCATGGCGTCCGATCACCTGGCCGAGTTCCAGGCCGATGCCGACAGCGACGATCCGGTCCCCTACGAGTTTCGCGTCGACCCGAAGGACGCGACAGACGCCGGCAAATGGGTCGGCGACGTGTTCGTCGAGAGCTTCGAGGTCACGAAGACCAACAACGGCATCGTGAGCTTCACCGTGCAGTTCCGCGGCGATGGCCCGCTGGCCTGGGTCGCAGGTGCCAGCACGTGAGCGTGGCGGACGCATTCCGCCAGGCTCAGCTCATCGTGAAGCGTGATCGCTCACGCATCATCGAAGCCGCCATGGCCGGCCGCCGAGCCTGTGCAGCCCTCGAAGAAGGGGACATGCAGAAGTCGGAAGTGCAGCTTGCGTGGATGGTTCAGCTGATCCGCGAGGAGCTTGCGGCTCAAGACGCGGCGAGAGTGGAGGCTCCTACTTCATGAGCGAGGCGGACACCTCCCGCACCCTCGTCACGGCGGCGTTCGCCGGCCGGGGGTGCCGGTTCCAGCTGCGGCTCGGCGAGATGGCCGAACTGGAGCGGCTGTGCGGCGCCGGCATCGGCGCGATCTTCATGCGGCTCGGCACGCACCAGTTCAGCCACCGGGACGTCTGGGACACCATCCGCCTCGGCCTCGAAGGCGGTGGCATGAGCGGTATCGCGGCTTCGGCCCTGGTGGTGCGCTACCAGAACGAGCCGCTGATGGAGTACCTGCCACTCGCCGGTCAGATCGTGGCCGCGGCGGTCAACGGCGTTCCCAAGGGAAAAGCCGAGACCGAGGGGGAGAGCCAAGCCGACCCGGCGACCTCTCGGTCTTCATCGGAGCCGGGGCGGTCGCGGGCTTCTCGCCGGAAGAGGTGAAGCGGATGACGCTGGCCGAATGGCACGTCGTCATCGAGGCCTTCATCGCCGCCAACAGCCCGCCGGAAGAGGGCACCAGCGAGGACGAGTTCCTCGCGGTGCTAGCCGAAGAGATGGCGGCAGGCCGCGCCTGACCGCTCATCGATAGCAGGAACGCCGACTTGGCCGAACCGCTCGTCATATCGTTTGCCGCGGACACCTCGCGCGCTCAGAGCGCGATGGCGACGCTGGCGTCGCAGATCGTGGGCAACATGACTTCGATCGGCGTCGCCATGTCCGGCGGCGCGGCGAACGCGAACTCGTTCAGCGGCAGCCTGTCCGGCCTGGCGAGCAACATCCAGCGCGCGGCCTCGGCCGTGGGCCAGGACGTCCGGAACATCTCGACGGCCACGGCCAACGCCGCGACAGCGGACAAGGCGACGCTGGAGGGTGTCGTCCGCGCCTTCACCGGTGCGGCCGCCGCCTCAACCACGGCCGGCACAGCGGTGCGGTCCGGCCTCACGGCTACCACCAGCACGATCACCGGCGTTGCGGCCCAGATCCCCTCGCTGAACACCCTCTTGGCGGTGTTCCTCGGGTTCGAGGCCGCGAAGCTCGTCTTCGACAGCGTGTCCGCTTCGATCGAGGCGGCGCGTAAGCACATCGCCGAGTACGTCCAGATCGGGAAGGATGCGGAGAAGGTCGGCGTCGGCACCGATTTCTTCCAGCGCGCCACGCTCGGCGCGGACAAGTTCGGCCTGAAGGTCGAGCAGGTGGTCGCTGCGCTTCAGCACGCCCGCGACGCCAGCGAGATCAAGATCGGCGAAGGCAAGGACGGCACGAACACGTCGGCGATCGACGGCCGCCTGCAGCAGAACGTCCGGGCCGGCAACCTCTCGGCGGGAGACAAGGCCGCCTTCGACAACGCGAACGGCCAAGAGGCCAAGATCCGGGTCATGCTCGACCTGATCGAGAAGCTCCGGGCCAGCTCGCGCGATGTCGCGGCGTTCGACCTCGCCGGCAAGTTCTTCGGGCCGGACTTCGAGCGCCAGCTGCGCAGCGGCGTCGACCTCACCAACCAGCTGCGCGACACGTTGAACAGCACCTCGACCACGGTGGCGGGCGTGCGCATCGTCGGCGCCGACGAGGTCGAGCGCGCCAATCAGCTCGACGCCAAGGCGAAGGACATCGCCGACACGTTCGCGAACGCCCTGGCGCCGATCCAGCGCGATATCTCGAACGCGGTGCTGGACACCTACAGCGCGTTCCTGAGCGTCGAGGCGGTGATCGCCCGCGTGGTTCAGATCGCGGTCAACCTCTACCAGACCATCAGCGGTGTCGTCGGGCAGGTGCGGGACCTGGTCGGCTCGATCCCGGGCATCGGCAAGATCATCACCGCCGGCAACCCGATCACCTTCCTCCAGGAAGTTGGCCGCGCCACGGGCGTGATCGACCCCGAGGTGCAGGGGCCGCCGGCGCCGCTGAACGTCAAGGTGCGCCCGAAGGGGCCGGACCGGTCCGCCGTTCTGCCGTCGCTGCACACGCCGAAGGGTCGAGGCGGCGGGTCCGAGAGCGAGAGCCTCGACGCGATCGAGACGCTGATCAATCAGTTGGAGAAGGCCCGGGACACCGCGAAGGCCGAGCTCGACAACGTCGGCAAGACCAACGTCGAGCGTGAGAAGGCGATCGCGCTGGCCAAGGCCGAGGCGGCTGCCCGGGAAGAGGTCAAGAAGGGCAACCGCACGGATCCAGCTCTGGACGACGACGAGCGCACCAGGGTGCTCGCCGCGGCCGAGGCGATGCAAAAGTACAAGGACGCCACCGACAACGCGCAGCAGGCGTTGCGGCAGAGCGCCGAGGCGGCCCGCTTCTTCGCGCAGTCGGCCTCCGACGGCCTGGCCGACGCCATCATCAACGGCAAGTCGTTCGGCTCGGTGCTGACCGACATCACCAAACAGCTGGAGCGCTCCGTTCTCACGGGTCTGCTCACCGGCACCGGGCCGCTCGCTGGGCTGCTCGGTACGGCGCCAGCCGCCAGCCTCGGGAGCAATGCGACGGGCGGCCTCCTCGGCAACCTGTTCGGCGGGCTGACCAAAAGCGGCGGCGCCTCTGCCGGGTCCCCGCTCCCTGGCGCCCAGGGCCCGAGCCTGCCGACTGGCGGACTGTTCGACATCTTCGGAAGCATCTTCCGCGCGAACGGCGGCCCAGTCTCGGCCGGCCAGCCCGTCACCGTCGGCGAGATGGGCCGCGAGCTGTTCGTCCCGAACGCGGACGGGAAGGTCATGCCGATCATGGGCGGCGCCGCCGGCGCAGGCCCGCAGTCGATCGACCAGAGTCGTTCGTACAACATCGACGCGCGGGGGGCACAGGTGGGCGTAGCGGATCAGATCACGGCTCGCCTCGCCGCTTACGACCAAGGGCTGAACCGGAGCCTCGCGGCACGCACCGCGGTGGCGAACCGGCGTTACAGCACCGGCCGCTGATCCGTGGGCATCTTCGACGCTGCCGGCGCCGCCGCTCTCCGGGGCGATGCGATCACAGCCGAGATCCTGGCCTTCTTCGATTTCGCCTCCGCGCCTCAGCGGGTGCACGCCGGATACGGGACGCTTCGAGCCGGCGGCTTCGACTGGCAGGGTATGGGCGGCCTCGGCTCGGTCTCGGACATCGAGAGCGCGGTCGGGGGCATCGCCCCCCTGGTGACCTTCACCCTGTCAGGCGTTGGGCCCGAGATTGCCAACGACGTCGTGAACGCGAAGACCGAGGTGAAGGGCCGGGACTGCTTCGTCTACCTGCAGCTCTACGACTCGGATCTGACGCCGCTCGGCGGGCTCTACACTCTCTATCGCGGGGTGATGGACCGGCTGATCCATACCGCCAGCGGGCCTGACATCTGGACCGCGCAGCTCACGGCCGAGACCCGGTTCTCGCGCCGCGGCCTGCCGCCTTTCGGCAACCTCACCGACCGGGACCAGCAAGCCCGCTACCCGGGCGATGCCGGCCTGTTCGATATCGCGGCTATGATCAACCGGAGGCGCCCGTGGAACCCAGAGATCCCGGAGGACGAGACTTGAGCGCGTTCCTACGCGCGATGGGGCGGGCGACCTTCGTCTGGGGCACGTGCGATTGCTCGCTCGTCATGGCGGATTGGTGCCGGAAGGTGCGCGGCGTCGACCCGGCAGCCAGCCTGCGCGGCCGCTACAGCACGGCGCGCGGCGCGGTGCGGCATGTCCGGCGGCTTGGCGGGTTCGAGACGATGGCGCGCTCGCTCATGGCCGGCTGCGGCTTCGAGACGACCGGGGCGCCCCGGCCCGGCGACGTCGGCCTGGTTCAGCATCCCGCTGTTGGCCCTGTGTTCGCGATCCGCTGTGCGCTCGGCTGGGCCGTGAAGAGCCCCGAGGGCGTGGCGGTCAACGACTATCCCACCGTCGTGGCCTGGAGCGTTTGATGCCGGCCGCGATCGGCGCCGCCGTCATCGGAGAGCTTGCTCTCGGCGCGACCGCAGAATTGATCGTGGGTTACGCCGTGCTGAGCGTGGGCGTCTATGGCGTCAACTACGCCGCGCAGGCGCTGTTCGGCGGGGAAAAGCGCGCCGATGCGCAGGTCACGGTTCGCCAAGCCGTAGCGCCGCGCCGCCGCGTCCTCGGGCAAGCGCTGGTCGGCGGCGTGATCTTCGTTCTCGAAACGGAGGAGTACGAGAGCGCCGACGACGACAAGGCGAAGATCCTCTACCGCGGCGCGGTTCATTGCGTCGGGCCAGTCAACATCCTCCAGTATTTCTTCGGCGACATCAAAACCAGCCTCGGCTCAGGGGCCGGGGGCATGGTTCCCGACAGCGTCTATCAGGGCAAGGTCGTGATCGAGGGGCACGGGGGCACTGAGGATCAGGCCGCGTCCGCTTCCCTGCTCAAGTTGCCATACTGGAACGACAGCATGCAGCTAAAGGGGCTGTGCTACTCGGTGGTGGTGGCCACTCCCCTGAAGAAGGGTAGCCAGATTTTCCCCGAAGGCGCGCCGGACGTCCGGCTGCTGGTGGCGGGTGCCCCGTCCTACGACCCCCGGACCGGTGGTTACGCCTACACTGACAACGCCGCGATCCTGCTCCTCGACTACCTAACGCACGAGAGTGGCTACGGCCTCGATCTCTCGGAGATCAGCCTTCAGAGCTTCATCGACCTCGCGAACGTCTGCGATCAGCCCGTGGCGCTGATCGAGCCGGATTCGAACGGAGCCACAGTCGAGCCACGTTATCGATCCTGGGGCAGCTACGACTATTCCGAGCAGCGCGCTGACGTGCTCGGCCGCATGCTCGCGGCGTGCGACGGCGAGCTCTACCAGGACGGCGACGGGCTGGTGGCGGTGCGCGGCGGCCGCTGGCAGGAGCCGACCTTCACCATCGACGAGAGCATGATCCAGGGCTGGGATCAGCTCGAGGAGGGTGATGAGGCGTACAACACCTTCACCCGGGTCAAGCACACCTACACCTCGCCCTGGCACGACTATCAGCCGACCGAGGGCGACCCATGGGACGATCTGACGGCTCAGGCCGTTCAGGGCGTGATCGAGACCGAGAAGAGCTTCATCCGGGCACCGTCGCACAGCCAGTCCCGGCGGCTGGCCAAGATCGCCATGGCCAAGGGCAACCCGCGGTTTCGGCTCACCGGCCTTCGGCTCTCGCCCGCCGGGCTGCCGGCCTACGGTGAGCCGACCGTCCGCCTCGTGCTACCGTCGTTCGGCATCGACACGACGTTCGCGATCATGCGCGGCACGCTGGCGATGGCGGGCAGCGCGCTCACCAACGTGAAACTCGACCTCATCAGCCTCGACGCCTCCGCCTACGCCTGGAGCCCGGCCGAGGAAGGCCAGCGACCGCTGCTGCCCGACACCTACAACTGAGGCCGGAATGGCTGATGTGCTGCCCTGGCCGAGCGTCCTCGTGCCGACTTCCGAAGATTGGTCTCTGCGCGGGGGCACCCGCTCCGGCGGTCAGACCTTCGAGGGGAACGAGCAGATCGTCGCGTCGCCGACGGCACGATGGAAGGCGAGCCTGACCATCCCGTGCATGCGGCGCGAGCAGACCCTGGCCATGCGTCAGGTCGTTGCCTTGGGTCGCACGCAGCCTTGGTTGGTCGGGCCCGTGGAGACCACCCGTGCGCCCTGGAACATCGACATGATCGGCGGGAAGATCACCTACGGCCGGGGCGAAAAGGACGGCGGCGACTTCGAGGCCGGCGAGGACACGTCGTCCGTGCTGAAGTTCAGGCTCTCCGGCGCTGCCGAGATGAACGCGACAAGCATCGCGGTCGAACGGGTCAAGGGCGGCGCGCTGGAACCCGGGATGGTCCTCTCGATCTACGGCCGGATGCACACGATCACGGCGATCCCGAGCGGAGATCCCAACACGCTCGGTCTGCAAGCCGCCCCTGGCGTCATCGGCGTTCAGATCCGGCCTTGGCTCCGCTCCGACTACGAGGATGGTGCTGTGATCGAGTTCGGCCGCCCACTCTGCCAGATGCGCCTCGCCTCCGACGATACCGGGGCCATGGAGCTTCAGCTCTCCCGCTACGGCACCGTGACGCTCGACCTCGTCGAAGCGTTCTGAACCACCCTCGCACATTTACTGAGGTTAGCATGGCAACTCCGAGGCCCGTTCCGGGCAACCCGGTCGCGACCTATGCCAGCATCATGGCCTTGTGCGATGCTGTGGATGCTGTGCTCGGGCAGTTCGCGGATATCACCGCGGGGTTTAACCAGCTCACGGAATATGCAACCGGGCGCGACCAGCAGCTGCAAGATGGCATCAATGGTGCCGTCGCCAATATCGCGCAACTCCAGACCGTTCTTCAAAACCGCATCGCCTCGACCCAAGCATATGCTTCATCGGTCAATCAGGCGCTCCTGGAGACGGCGAACAATCTCGGCAGGGTTGCCAGCGAGACCAGCGACAGCATCGTCGATATCCGATCGGATGTCAGTGCGATCAAGGACTTCGTCGACACCGCACGCACGGCGCTTGCGGACGCGCAGGCAGCGATCAAGCTCAAGGCGGATGCCGCCGAATTCAACGGGATCCTCACGGCCCGCCGTCTGGAACTCATGGGCACGGTCGGCAGACCCGGCGATGCGCCGCTGCGCTACACGGTCGTGGAAGGCTTTCTCGCTCTCGGCGGCGCACGAACCGCGCTGCCACTGATCCCGGACAGCATGCTACAGGCTGCGGATCAGGGCCCGATCGTGCGGCTCCCGGGCGGGGTCGTTCTGGCCGCTCGCGAGATCTTCGCCATCGAGATCGCCCGGGTCGGCCGGGCGCGCTTTGCCGTCCAGCGCCGCGTCGATCCCGTCGACCCCTCCGGCGACGCCGTCACCTGCGCGATCGTGTGGCTGGATCAGCGGCTCAACGTCATCCGGAGCAAGCTGGGATACACCATCGTCCGGCAGTTCGATGATTTGCGCATCGTGGACGGCAGGCAGGCCGTCGAGGCGCTGTTTTCCCGGGACGGCAAGTCGGTGCCTGGATCGATCAACGCCCCGTCGAATGCCCGCTTCGCCGTGCCGGCGGTCTTCACCTACGGACCGGATGGCGTCACCGACGTCGAGGTGCTCGGCGCCGACGATGTGACCAGCGCCACGGTGCTTGCCCCGGAGACGCAGGACACCGTCCAGCGCGTCAACGCGATCGAGAGCAAGGGATACGACGCCCGGATCGAGATCCTCGAGCAGAGCGTCGGCACGCCCAACACGATGACCTATCCCAGCCGTGCGGCCGCGGCCGCGGCGACTGTCCCTGCCAACATCCAGGCGCTCACCGTCCTCGGGACGGTACAATCAGGCGATGGTGGCGACGGGCTATTTCTGCGCTCGGTTGGGGCGCTCGGTGACGGCGAAGACGGCTTTGTCGATCAGGGCGGCGCTCTCTTCCGCCGCGTGACGATGAGCCAGGAGGTCTTCGACAACTACATGGCGCCGGCCTTCTTGCGCTGGGCCAACAGTCTGCCGCGCACGGAGCAGACCGACAGACCCTATCTCGCCGACGGCTTCTTGGTGGTGCCGCGATGATCGCCGCGCAGGATCCTCTCCCGCTGGTCTACCGCAAGGGGGCGACGCCGCTTCCCTTCGGCGTGCAGCTCGAAGGCCAGGACATCATCAGCCTGGAGATCAAGCGCATCCCGCAGCCCGGGCAGGTGGTGACCGTCACGGTAGAGTGGCCGGCACCGACGGGTACGGTCTCCCGCACGACGGCGGATGGCGGCGGCCTCACCCACGATCTGCGCCTCGACGTGATCTTCTGCCCGGTCCTGCCGGCGGAGCTCGACGCCTGCCCGGCGGGCGCAGTCGTCCCCTATCACGTCTCCGTCACGGACGCTGACGGGGTGATCACGCCGTATCTCGACGGCTTCCTCCAGATCCAGGGCTGAGCGGATGTCGGATGCGCTGATCACCTTGCCCAGCGGCGACCTCGCGGCGCAGCAGCGGCGGCTTACTCCGTGGGTCGTGCGCGTCGTCGCCCCCTTCTCCACCGGCACTGTCCTGGAGGCGCTGCGCGAGATCCGGGGCAATGTCGCCGTCGAGCGGAACACCCTGGAGGGGCTGAGCACCGCCATCGACACGGTCAACACGCGCATCGACGGCGTGGTCGACGACGTGTTCCTCGACACCCTGATCTACGGCTGAAGGTGCACCGATGAAGAAGCCCCTCACCGGCGTCATCTTCGCGCCGTCCCAGAACCGCCTCGACTTCTCGCAATCGAGCGTCGGCGCCGCCTTCCGACTCGAATACCTGCTCGCGGTCATCAACGTCGACAAGCGGACGCCGCTTTATGCCGTGAAGGGCGATGGGCTGGGGTTCACCGCCTTCGCCGACGGCGTGCTGACCCTGGAAGCTTTCACCGGTGGCATGAGCTCGACCGATCGGCTCGCCTTCTTTTACGAGGATGGGACGCAGCCGCTCCCGCCCGGCGCCGCGCAGGATGGCACAGACGCGACGGGCGTCGCACCTCCTGATGGCGCGGTCGGCATCCGAGGGTGGCTTTCGGGGATCTACGCACGCCTCGGCGGAAGCCTGAGCGTTATCCCATCGGGCAGCATCAATACCACCGACGTGCAGGGGAATGCGATCGCTGGGGCTGCTGCCACGCCGCTTGAGGCGGATCCAGATCGCCGCTTCCTGATGGTCACCAACACGGGTGCCAACCCGATGGCCTACCGCTTTGGCGGAGCCGCTGACGCCCTGACCGGCCATATCCTGGCCCCCGGTGAGTCCGAGCGCTTCGACGATAAGTGCCCGACCGGGGCGCTGAGCGTCTTCTCGACCGCCGGCACGAGCTTCTTTGTGACCACCGGCTGATCGCCCGACCCTCACCTTCTCACCATTGGACCGATTCCATGCGCAAGATCATCCTGGCGCTGATGGCGCTTGCCTGCTTGGTTGCGCCCGCGTTGGCGCAGCAGCAGCCCACCTACACCGTCGACCAGGGTAAGGCGGGCTCGGCGCCTTGGCCCGTCACCTGGGTGCCCGGTGCGGCCGTGGGCGCGGATCTGCGTATCGGCGGCGCTGCCGTCACATCCACCAACCCTGTGTTCGTGCAGCCGGTCGGTGGAAACACCGTGGCCGTGAAGACGGACGGCTCCGGGGTGACGCAGCCGATCTCTGCCGCGACTCTCCCGCTGCCTTCGGATGCCTCGACGGCCACCAACCAGGGGACCGCCAACACCATCCTCGCCCTGATCGAGGGCAAGACGCCCGTGATCGGCAGCCAGCCGAAGGCGGCGTCGCGCTCCGTGACGCCGGCCCTGGACCTCGCCAACATCGAGCCGGCCGGCGCTCCGATCACCGGCACGAGCATGCCCGCGGGCGGCACCGGCATCACGGGATGGCTCTCGTCGATCTACCAGGGGATCGTCGGCCGCCAGCTCTATCAGGTTACCTACTCGGCGAATCTGGCCGCCAGTGGCTACCTCGGAGAGGCCACGTTCGTGAACCTTGGGGCGAGCCCCAGCGCGTACACCTACGTGAACTGGGCGTTCTATTCGGCCCAAGACGGCACCTACACCGTGCAGGTGTCCAACGCGGATCAGTCGATCGCCTTCGTGATCGCGACCGGCACTTACACCGCCGGCGAGCTTGTGACCGGCCGCTCCTACGCCGTGCCGATCACCGCGACGGGCACGCGCTACCGCGCCTTCCTGCAGAACGGTAGCGTGGCCTCGATGAACGCCTTCGCTTCGGTCGCACTGTCAGCGAACTGACCGCCCGCCGCGCCCAGCCTATCAGGACACGCCCATGCATCGTCTCGACCGCGCCGTTGCTGCTGCCAGCGCCGCCCTTCTCGCTGTCGCTCCGGTGCACGCGGATTACGTGCCGAACCTGCGCTCGCCGGCGATGGATGCGCCGCCGGTCAACGACGTCATCCTCAATGGGCTCGGACCCAACACGATCAAGCGCGCCCTCTCGGGTGTCCTCGCCGACTTCCCGATCTACGCGCAGTGGTACGGGGCCAAGTGCGACGGCAGCAGTGATGACCGAGCCGCGTATCAGAAGGCGTTCGACGTCGCTAAGATCAGCGGACGTCCGGTGCACATCGGCGGCAAGGACCTGTGTGTCATCGGCGGGAGCCTCAAGGTCTCCGGCCGTCAGACGATGCAGGGCGACGGCCAGTCCAAGTCCATCCTCGTCGGCGCCTTCAACGGCCCGATCTTCATCTGGGATACCAACGGGCCCGGCGGTGTCGCTGACCAGGCGGAAGTCGGGAACTCCCTCATCACCGGCTTCACGCTGCGGGGGCAGTTCGCCCCCAGCGCGGACTACAGTGCCTCGCGCGGCTTCGTGTTCGGAGGCGGGAACAAGAACTTCTTTCAGTACAACCACTTCAGCGGCCTGACCTTCGAGAGTCTGTATGCTGCTTTCGATATCCAGAAGGATACGCGCCAGACCGAGTTCGGCGCCGAGAGCAACGCGGCTTGGCTCACCTTCAACGACATCACCATCCGCTCGGGGTCGCGGGATGCGATCTATGGCTGGCTCTGGAACTTCGGCTCGGGCACGGGCACCACGTACAGCAACATCAAGACCGCCTTCACCACACCCGATGCGGCGGTCTTCTACTACAAGGCCGGCGTGGTCGGTGACATCGTCATCAACGGCGGCCACTTCGGCGGAAACGGCTCGCGGCTGATCAAGGTCGACGCCGTCACGAGCTACCGCAACAACATCCTCGTCTCGGGCTCGCAGCTCGACGCGGGCATGAACGTGCCGTTCGACTTCGCGCCCAACGCCCCGGCCTTCGCGCGGATCTCGTTCACCGGCAACAATATCGGTGGCGGCGTGGAGATGAAATACCCGCCGGTCTCCAGCAGCCTGATCGACGACCAGCTCGCGGACCAGCGGCGGGCGGGCAAGGTACTGGTCCCGGGGCAAATTGCGGCCACCGGTCAGCAGACGAAGTCACTGTTCACCGTCACCCTCGACGGCCTGAACCCCTACACTGGCACGTCGTGCACGGTCGTAGTCTCCGGCCTCGTCGCTGGCTTGGCTGGCGGCGTGACGGAGACGACCTTCCTGATCGGTCGTAACGGCGGCGGCGCACCGAACGCGGTGGTTGTCGGGTCTCCGGCCAGTACCGTTGCTCTACCGCAGTTCTTCTCGATCACAGCGACGCCCATTGCCGGCACCGGAGACGTGACGATCAGCACCAACTTCGTGCCGTCAGCCGCGGGTTCGCAACTCGACGCGCAGATCCGCTGCATGGGCGGCACGTACAGCGTCACCCGGCTCTGAGCCGCAGAGACTTCACCATCCCTGAAATCGTGAGGACGACATGACCGTGGCTGAAATCCAGCGCGCTCTCTTGGCGCGCGGGTACGACCTGGGCAAAGCCGGCGCAGACGGCGACGCGGGCCCGAAGACGATCGCGGCGCTGACCGCATTCCAGAAGGCGGCCGGCCTGCACGCGGACGGCATCGCCGGCCCGCTAACCGTGAGGGCACTCGGCACGGCCGACGTGACTCAGCAGAAGGCTGAGCCGGCCATGCCGTCGTGGCTGGCGCTGGCCAGCCATGAGCAAGGCACCCACGAGGGTGTCGGCAAGGCGAACAACCCGAAGGTGGTGGCCTACTTCAAGGACGCTGGCTTCGCTGGCATCAAGGACGACGCGACATCCTGGTGTGCAGCCTTCGTCGGCGCCATGCTCGAACGATCCGGTCACACGCCGTCCGGCAGCCTTGCCGCCCGATCCTACGAGGGATGGGGCGTCGGTCTGAAGGAGCCCGTGCTGGGCTGTGTCGCCACCAAGAAGCGCGGCAACTCCTCTTGGCAGGGGCACGTCTTCTTCATCGTCGGGGCGGACAAGACGCACGTCTACGGCCTGGGCGGCAACCAGGCGGACGCGGTGAACGTGGCCACCTTCAAGCGCTCCGAGATCACCTCGTTCCGGTGGCCGGCCGACATGCCGCTGCCAACCGCCTCGAAGCTGCCGACCACAGTGGCGGGCGCCAAGGCCGGTGTCAGCGAGGCGTGATGAGCAACTACGTCATCTTCTTCATCCTGGCGTTCCCGGCAATGAGTATCGCCGGCATCTTCTTGGGCGGCATGATCGAGGGCATCGTGTTCGGCCGAGATAAGGCTCAGTCCTCTGTCGGACGTCTGAACGGGCGTCGCTAGCGCGCCCTGATCCAAGTCCCGCGGATCCCGCGATAGTTCGACCCGAGCCGGCCGGGCCAGCCGCGCAACCCCTGACATCGAGATCCGACATGAACCGCATCATTCTCGCGGCGCTGGCGCTTGCCTGCGTCTGTTCTCCAGTCCTGGCCCAGACCGCGGCCACCGTCGCTCAGCCGGCGACGGACACTGCCATCGTGACTGTGCCGCTCGGCACCTGGATCGCCTCCTACGCCTCGGCCGCCGTCGAGATCGTCACCGCCCTCGTCATGGCGGCCGTCACCTGGGGTCTGCGCAAGCTCCCCGCCAGCATCGGCGCGATCGTGAAGGGCCTCATCACCCAGCAGCTCGTCGAGAAGGCGATCAGCTTCGGCGTAAACACGGTGGCGGGCGCGGCCAAGGACAAGGCGCTCACCTTCGACGTCGGCAACGCGGTGCTGGCCAACGCCCTGAACTACGTCGTCGAGCACACCCCCGGCTGGCTGCTGTCGTGGACCGGTGGCGTGAATGCGATCCGTGACCACATCATCGCGCTCCTGCCGGTAGAGGATGGTGCGTCACTGGCCACATCGACCCCGACGGCGGCGGGCCCGACCACCACTGCGCCGGTCGCGGCCGGCTGATGTTCAGCCTCTCAGCCCTGCTGAGCGCACTGCTCGGCCTCCTCGCGAGGACGTTCTCGGACGCCATCGTGAAGGAGGTCGACAGCCTGCGGCACGACCAGGATCAGCGCGACCTCGGCGCGGCGGCACAGGCGAACGCCTCGACCGCCGCTGCCGAGGCGCAGGAGGCCAAGGCCCTGGCCGCTGGTGACGCAGCGGTCGACGGCCTCGACAATCCCGCAGATCTCCTCCCGGAGGCGACCTCGTGACCTGCATCGGCTTCGCCCTCGGGCTCGCCATCCTGCACTGCGACCTCGATGCGTCGGCGTTGCCGGCCGCCCGGCTGTGCGCGGTGATGACCTCGCCTGTGCAGTACGCGCGCACGGATGATCCGAGAACCCGGCGGCGGCTGCGTTCGATCAACGCGATCTGGCGGGCGACGTGCGCGGATCGCTCCTCGCGCTGATCTGAACCGCCGTCGCCGGGCCAATGGCGATGCAGCGAGAGGCCGACTGTCAGCCTGGCAGCGTCATCAGCCGGCCTCTCTGACCACCACCAACGCGAAAGGACCGCGCTAGCGATGGCTGAGCCCTTCCTGTGTCAAATCACCTGCCAACCGCAAGCCTGACGGATGGAACGCATCTTCACAGCCGCAGCCGATGTGCCGACTGGTATCCCGACTGGTTTGCCTCCCGGCGTCGCGGAGGCGGCGGCAAAACTCGCCAGCTCCGACAGCATCTTTGGGCCAATCGTTGTGCTGCTGGGGTTCGCCATCGCAGCGATGTGGTGGGAGATGCGGCGACAAAAAATGAAGGCTGAAACCGATCGAGAGGCGTCCCAAAAGGCTCACGACGAAGACCGGGACGAGTGGCAGCGTCAGTTGCAGGCGGAGCGGGACAAGCGCGTGGATGAGCTTCGCAACGTCATCACAGCACTGAACAACTCGACCGCCACCATGAGCGTGTTCGCTCAGACCCAGGCGGATCGGACCTCCACCCTCCAGGAACTCGCTAATAAGCAGGATCGCGTGTCGCTCGTGGCCAGCAACAATGCACAGATGCTGGATCGAAACCTGGCCGAATATCGGTCTGGCATCGAGCAGCTATCGACTCTGGTGCGTAATCTCCTTGGAGGCCAGCGCGCGTCTAACAACGGGGGCGGCTGATGGGGATCCGCGCCATGCTGAACGCATTCTGGGACCACGATACAGCGCACCGCCCCGAACGACCGAAACTGCGTCCGAACGATGCCAGCCTGAAGGCTGAGGCGGATCTATCTGCGAACCGAACGAAGGCTATGGAGGCCAATAATCGCGCGTCCATGGGCGTTGTACTTGATGCGACACGGGCAATGGCAACCGAAGCCCGCATCCGCTTGATGCTCGGCGGCATGATCGGCGAGACCGACAGAGGCAAGGTTCACGATGATCGGCATTAAACGCTTTTTGTCCAACCGGCTGACGTGGCTATCAGCCGGATACATCGTCGTGTTCTGTTCTGTCGCTCACTACACCCAGACCACGACGCTGGCGGAAGGCGCCAGAACGTCGGTGGTCGCGCTCGCGTTCATGGGCCTCATCGTCTACTCAAGCGTCGCTGTCCGTGCCTATCAGGCCGATCGCTGGCCCAACCCGCCGCTGCTGGCGGCTTTGGCCAACTGCCTGATCATGGCTGGGCTGGGCTTCGGCGGGCTGTTCCAGCTTCTTTGGCGGTTCTCAGACTTCGATCGCGAGCTCGTCGAAAACGCGGTCTATTCGTTCTTCGTGACGCTGATCGCGGCCGGCATCTTCATCCTGATCACGACGCCCAATCTGTTCGGCCGAGATGTGCCGACTTGGTCGCAGATCCGGCTCGGGCTGGCGTGGTTCATTGTGGTCGCGGTGATCCTGGGCCTGACCTATGCGTCACCAGACCTGCGCTGGCTTGCTGACGCGCTGAAGCCATTCCTGACAGGGTCGTGGCTGAGAGGGTGGTGCTAGCCGGCGCTCTTACCGCCGCCCCAGCCACCACGCGGTCCCGTACCAGCCGACTCCAGCTGCAGAGGTCCCGAGCCAGAACACGAGGATCTGAGCTGTTGACATCGCTGTCTCTCTACCCAACCGCCCGGCTCACGCCGCGGCGGTTTTTTCGTTTCAGCGCCCGCCACCGCCGGACAAGCTTGAGTCCACGCTCCCCGAGAGTTGGCCCGGCGTGCCTAGCTGCGTTCCGTTCGGGGCGGTGTCCAAGCTTGCATCTGGCGAGACGAGCCCACCCGGCGCTGGATTGAACGGCAGCACGGGCTCAAAAGCCTGTTTCCCGCCTGCCAACGGGGTAACAACGCGGTCCTGCCGGATTTGGGTCTCGCATAGCCCTTGGCAGATCGGAACCATCAAATCGGTCTGTTGGCAGATCGGCCTCATAACGCCCTGGACGCACGTGCACCGGCATAGCGCCGAGGCCGGAGCCGGCAGGAGCAGGATGGAAGCAGCGAGCAAAAGCGAGCGCATGACGACCTGGCCCAGTGCCCGTGAAGGGCGAGGGGACTGGATAGCACACCAGGCGCCATCTCACCCACCTCTGAGGAAATTCCGCGCTTCGGTGGGTTGGTGGTGCCTCGCTTATCGGTATGGTAGCCAGCCGGAGTGCCCGTCGTCAGACCCGCACCTCTCGCTCCAAGGACTGGATACATGAGCCAGAATAGCGCCGAAGCGTCCGAAGAACTCCAAAGCTTCAAGGACGCGAAGCTATGGGATGGCGGGTTCATGGACTGTGATCCGCTCAACCCATTGGGCTGGAGCAGCTATACGACGAACGGATTTGTCTCGATTTACCATGCTTTGATGTGGGCTGCTATCAAGCCGTACATGCCCCCAGGCGCGAGAGTCCTTGAGATCGGCCCTGGGCACGGAGCTTGGACGCGCGCGCTGCTTGAGTGCGGCGCTGAAACAGTCGTAGCGCTCGACGTGCAGACGAGGGAGTTCAACAACATCGACGCATGGGTGCGTGAGCATGCGCATAAGCTTCAGTATTACGTGGTCGAAGACATGAGCTGCTCGATGGTGGCGGACCAGTCCATAGACTTCATGTGGTCCGGCGGTGCGTTCGTGCATATGTCCGAGGACATACAGACCGCGTACATTACTAACATGTTCAAGAAGATGAAGTCTGGCGCTCACGGCTTCATTCAATATGCCGACATGGATATCTGGAACAACGTGGTTACAAACGAAAACCTGATGATCCATTCCGTTCTATCGCGAGCGATCGGTGGGAACGCCGGAGACACCGCAAAAGCTCTCTTGGATGACAAGGAAGCAATCAAGTCGCGCGCGGTTGTGCCAGAGGTAGTTCGCACGTGGAACGTCGTTGCTCCCGGCCGCTATTATTACGTCGGGCGGCAGTTCATGGGCGATGCCGTTGCGAAGGCCGGTTTCAAAGTCATCGACACGGCTTTCCTGCCCAGCCTGCGTGATCCGGTCGTCCATTTCCAGAAGCCGTAGTTCAGCATCGCGGTTGGAGAGGCAATAAACAGGGCCGTCGTTCTAGAACATCGCCTGAGAACAGTGCACATGCCAGACACGAAACACGCCCTGTTTGTTAGAACCTACCATAAGGACGCGGAGCGCCTGCACTACTGCCTCGCGTCCATAATGCGGTTCTGCGAGGGGTTTTCCGAAACTGTCGTCGTCTGCCCACCGTCTTCTGCCGAGGTGATCTCGCGCGTGGTGGCCAACTTTCCGGGCGTGATACACAAAATCACCAGAGAGTACGAAAGGGACTATCTCGGACAGCAGCGGGACAAGCTCAGGGCCTACGAATTTACGAACGCTGACTACATTCATCACGTCGACAGCGATTGCGTGTTCAATAAGAAATACGAGCCGCATTCGTTGTTCCGCGGTAGCATGCCGCTCCTATATCATCGCGAGTATGACTTCTTTTACAGAAACCGAATGTTGACACCCTGGCAACTTTTCACGTCAAGGGCCGCGCTGCGACAAGTCGATTTGGAATTCATGGCGATGCTACCGCTGATATATCCGCGAGAGCTTTGCCTGATGCTGAATTTGTGGCTCGATGAAAACCATGGCGGCGTGGACGCGCTCTTGGATAAGGCGGCGAGCCAATACGAGTTTTCGGAATTCAATCTTTTGGGTGCGGCGAGCTATTACAAATTTTGCGTCAGCATGGACTTTCACGCTCACGTCAACTGGGGACAGGAGGAGCCCGAGAGGTTTCTCAAGCAGTTCTGCTTGTCCTCGGGACATCTCGACCGGTCCATAGCGAACGATGAACTGCAGGAACTGCAAGAGATTACGGGAACGAAGCTCGACGCGGCGATCCTCTCATAATCGGATCGGACGAACGGCCAGCGCACACCAGCTATTTCAAGCCAGCGGCAGCGAGTTGATGGACCAAAAGACGAAAGAACATTTGGCTGAAACGCAGTCGTTGCTCTTGGACATCCAAGCGCAAATCATTGTTCTCGGCGCAATGGTCGCTGACTTGTCTGCAAATTATATTCGGTCTCACCCGAGGGAGATGCATGAGGCTGTGATCGAAGGTATCAAGAAGAACCTTCAATCCCATGCGTTGCAGATCGGATCGAACGAAGCGAAGCTTCAGGTGCGCGTGGATTTCGTCAACCACCAAATCCCTCGGCACGTGGCCATGCTGGAGAAGCACATCCGCAGTCGGCTCGGCGGTGGGAATTAGCCACTAAGTGGCAAGGTGGTGCGCTCAATCCCCCGCATCGCCCATCCCAATCTGCTCCAGCAGATCCTTGCCGGTAGCCGTCAGAAACCACCTCGGCTCGCGATGCCCGATCCGCGTCCGCTCCTCGACGAGGCCGAGTTCGGCGAGGGCCAACATCGTCTTCCGGTGAGCCCCGTGCCGCATGCCATTGCGTCCGTAGTGGCCGCAGGCCCGCAGGGCGGTGACGTGGAGACGGTTGGTGCGTTCGGGCGGCATGGGGCCGAGCTATCCCGGCTCGTCAGCCTCTACCAGCCCCCGGCTCACGGCCAGGCGCCACACGTCGGCATCGCTCCGGATGAAGTCGCCGATCCGCCAGTGCTCGAGCTCTTCGCCGATCGGTGCGATCTCGACGCCGGCCGCCTTCAGAGCTGTGGCGGCCCGCATGATCGGATCGGTGTCGTCGTCCGACATCTGTCAGCTGGCCGATCTGAGCTTCGGGTCCCAATCCGAAGGCTGAATGCTCGGAATGCGGTCGGGGAAGTGCCGCGCACAGGCCAACAGGAAGTACCCAAGGGCGTTGTCCACGAAGACCCGCTCGTCTCCTACGGTCACAAGAAGGCCTGGGCCATCCCAGCGCCCTTGATCCGCACCGCTGCCCTCTTCATCAGCGGCGAACGCCGGGACATATTCCTCGTCGTCAGGCTTGAATGGCACCCCGTGATCTCTGCCACAGTGCTTGGTTCCGTTCGCCACCCCGTCAACGGCGTCGTACCAGTGGTTGAGGTCCGAACGCAGCACATCGCGGATTCGCTTTAGCTCCGCCTCTGGCTTGGTTGCTGGCGGCCCGGCGCGCAGCAGATAGTCCGAGATGTGGAAGGCAGCGATCGCGGACAAGTAGGCCAGCCGTCGGTCGCCGGGCTTTTGCATGAACTCCCGCACCGTCGGCATGACGACCACTTCGACGTACTCGGCTGGCGTCACCTGACCGCTCCCTTCATTCCTTCACCGGATGAGCCAGCAGGATCGCGGTGCGAACCATGTTGCGCTTGTAGGCCTCCCGGTCGGTGAGGAGCGCGTCCTGGGAGGCTTTGTGATTCGCGACCGCCGCGACTAGGTCGAGCGTCCAGCCGTTGGCCAGCGGATAGGCCTCGCTCGCGAGGTCAGCCAACACCGCGTCGACCGCGGCGGTGATCTCGTCGTCCGTGACGTCAGACGTTTTCCGGAGTTCGGAGACGGTCGGGTTCGAGGCCATCCGGCACCGGTATCGCGCACGCAACGACGAGTCGAGACGGGTCCGGACGGTTTGACAATCGGACCCGTAAGCTATTGAAACCGGCCATGCAGTTTGACGCATTTTCGCGAGCTAAGTAGCGGCGATCAAACACACAAGCGGTGCATCATAATCCTTGTGTCGGGGGTTCAAATCCCTCCCTCGCTACCATTCAACTCCTTGTTATCATTAGCATCGACCGGTTGAGCCACATCCCGGTTTGACACTTTTCCAGCATCGGTTTGACGCTTGCTCTCGCTTCGGCGGGCAAATTCTGCGTCTAGCGTCGCCACCAAAGCCCGCATCTTCGGCGCCAGATCTGCCCCCTTCGCGTAGTGCCGCGCCATCTCGATCGTGCGCTGTCCGAGCGCGTCGGCGATCGCCCGTTCGTCGTGACCGATCTCGCGCAGCACCACCGCCAGCGTGTGCCGGAGCCCGTACAAGGTCAGACCGGGCTGGACCTTGCCGGCCTCCTCTAGGCGCAACCGGATCGGCCGCCACGACGCGCGGAATCCGCTGAGCGTCCACGGCTTCCCCTCGGAGTTCGCGCATAGCGTCGGAGCCTTGTGCTCTGGAGCCGCCGCCAGGATCATCGCGAGCGGCAGCGGCGCCGGCCAGAACACCGGTTCGCCGGTCTTCGATCGGCTCGTGGAGAGCTCTCCGTCCCGGTAGGCTTCACGCTGCAGGCCGAGCGCGTCCTTCGGCCCGAGACCGGTGAACATCATCAGCGCCACCGGCGTGAGGATGTGCGGCGGCGCGGCGGCCAGCACCGCCTCGCGCTCCGCGTCCGACCACGGTCGGTTCGCGTCTGGCTCGCCCTTCTTCTTGCGCAGGTCCTTGATGCCGGTCGCCGTGTTGGCCGGGAGGTGGCCGCGCTCGGATCCCCAAGCGAACAGCAGCGACAGGACCGCCTTGACGTAATTCCCGAAGCGCCGGCCCTTTCGCTCGGCCGCGCGGTCCCGGACCTTCACCACGAAAGGGCGGGTGAAGCGGTCCAGTGCGGTGCCGTCGATGTCCTTCAGGTAATCGAGGACCTTTTGGTAATCGGCCTTCGTCTGCGGCGCGAGGTCGGTGAATGCTGCGTGCGCACGGTAGGCGGCGACCAGGCTGCCCAACGTGCCAGCTTTGGGTGCTGCGGCGACCTCAGCGCTCTGGCCGATACGCGCCACCTCGGCAAAGAACGCGGCCGAACCAAGCGGTGCCGCCTTCAGGTCGATCTTCTCGTTGGTGGCGCGGTGGTAGCACCGCATGACACCATGGCGATCGGCGAAGATCTTGAAGCCCTTCACTCGGATGCGCGTCACCCAAGCCTCGCTAGGATATCCTCATCGCTCTCCTGCGACGACTCCCGCTCTGGCAGCGCCTCAAAGAACAGATCGATCTGTGCGCGGTCCCACAGCACGCGGGTGCCGACAGCTTTCGGACGAGGCATCAGCCGCTCGCGCACCATCTCGTCGAAGGTGGTAGTCGAGACGCCCACGTAGCGGGCCGCCTCAAGGCGAGAGAGTCCTTTAGGAGCGAACGGCAGGGGCGGTCGCTCAACCCGCTCTGGTGTGCGGACGCTACGCGGCATCGCCCCCTCCCCGCTCTTTCGGCATCCACAGCACCGGCCGGGCGTGATCTGGAATCCGCGACCGGCCCCGCGCCATCGGGTGCATCGGCGCGCCGTCGGCGGTCAGGCCGAAGCAGTGCACGGTCGGCCAGGGCGCCTCACCGGTGGTGATCTCCTCGAGCACGTGGTCGACGAACTCAGGATCCCATGCGCCGGCGCCCCAACAGGCCACGACCAGCGCGGCCGCCTTTGCCTCGCGCACGAGCAGCGGCAGGTTGCTGAAGTGGATCACGTCGCGAGCGTGCCAGTCCGGGCCGTTGTCCATTAACTGCGCCCAGGCGCGGCACTCGGCCGGCGACGGGGTGCGCAGCGGGTAGAGGTTGACCGCGGTGAACCCGCCGTAGCCCCACGACCTGGCAAAGTGGATCCAGCGGCGCACGGTCGGGTCGTCCTGCCGGTGGTCGGCCGTGCTCGGGTTCAGCCCGATGAAGCAGACGTGGCCGCCCTCGCTCGACCACGTGCGGGTCAGCGTGAAGCGGTAGGCGCCGCAGCGAGACAGGTTGGCCGAGCGGGCGATCGTGTCGGCGAAGGGCACGCCGAACAGGTCGGGGGTGGCGAGGGCGGCGGTCACAGCCAGACCCCCATCTCGTCCGAGACGTCAGTCGTGATCGGCTCGACAAAGTAGGACGCGACCCAGGCCGGCAGCCCGAGCGGATACATCCGGCGCAGGTCGCCAACGGTCCAACCGAGAACCCCAGCCGATGGCGTCAGAGCAACGTCGAGGCCCGCGCGGATGCAGCACGAGACCTGATTGATGAAGCGGTGCTCCCGCTGATCAACGTTGCCGTTGCTGTATTGGCGCTCGCTGTTATGGCCGCGATCGTAAAGGATGCGGTCGACCTCGTCGCCGACGTAGCACCCCGGTCCGTCCCAACTCGCGATCTCGGGAACATCGTTCTCCAAGATCCAGAGGATGTGCCGAACCTCCTTCATGATCTTGGCGCGGCGTGCTGGCGTTACGTCCATCGTGCGTAGGGCCATGCGGCGCGCGAAGTCGTACCAGCGGCGATACTGAAGTCGGGTCATGCCGCCCCCGCGATTTCGAGGGCGGCGGCCGGGGCGAGCCGGTCGATGTTGCGCGCGTGGACGGCGAAGGTAACTGCCTTCATCGGACGCCTCCACGCGACATGACCGGTGTCGAGAGCGCCCGCTCAATTGGCCAGCCGTACCGGCGGACGCGGTTCTTCACGATGTCTGCCGGGAGACCGCGCTCAGCCGCCAAGTCGCCGATCAAGACGTAGCGGCCCGCATACTGGATCGGCCGATTCCGGCTGTAGTTCCGGTTCTGCTCGCGATTGGTCGCCCACCGGCAATTTCCGGGCTCGTAATGGCCGTCGTTGTTCTCGCGGTCGATGGTGAGATGCGGCTCGTAGCCGTTCGCGAGAGCCCAGTCCCGGAAGGCCTCAAAGCTCTCTGCCCATGCCTTGCAGACACGAATGCCGCGACCGCCGTAGCGCTCGAACGCGGGCTCGCGCGCGTTGCTGCAGCGCGCCTTCATCCCGCACCAGATGCTGTAGAGGCGCGAGCGCTTCTGGCCGTGCGTGCGACGGTTGGCTCGGCTCGGGGCGCAGGTGTTGCACCCGGCGCTGATGCCTCGCCGCAGGCTACCGCCGTCGACTGCTCTCTCGGTGCCGCAATCGCATCGACAATTCCAGCGCTTCCCGCCGGCATGGCTGCCCACCATCCAGCGCCCGAACCGCTGACCGGATAAGTCAATCCGCGCAGTCATGCCGCCTTCTCCAAGGTGTCGATGTTCTGCTGGATGCAGCGGAAGCTCACCGCGCAAATCCAGGGGTTCGCGATCCAAGCGCCTTCGCCGTGAAGCGAGCACCAGAGCTGCTGGAAGGCGATTGAGTGCAGATGCTGGTTGCCTACGCCGTGGTCGCAGATCGGGTAGACGCCTTCAGCCCGCGCATCCGCCTCGCTGATGTCGTTCAGCCGCTCGACCCGGACCTCCGTCACCAGGAGCGTCAGGCGGCTGGCCCAGCGCGGCATGAAGAGGCTCGGGCGGATCTTGCCGCCCAACTCCCGCTCGCCATCAGCGAGATACTCCAGCACGCTCCCTACCGGGATATCGCTTGGCTTCGGCGCTCGACCCAGCGCTTCATCATGCCAGTCGAGCCCGTAGGACGCGCGCCACGTCTCTTTCACCCACAGCCGGTCACCAACGGCGTAGGGTAGCGGAAGCGTCGCGAGGCAGCCGGTGTCCCGGCAGATCACCTCCGGCGCCCCCGATGCTCCGAACTCGATGTGGCTCGGGTCGGTGCTCGCCCACTTGGGCAGCTTCAGGATCCGGCGCGTCTGCGTCTTCCGGTCGGCGAGCAGCGCCTGGACCATAGCGGCGCTGAACAGGATGGGGCGGTCAGCCACGGGCCACCTCCTCGACAGCATCCTCCGCCGGCGGCTCGCCGACGAAGACCCAGACAGGCGGATGCGAGGTGCCGACCACCGACAGGTAGATCGGCGCGCCCGCCACCATGAGCGCGATCTCTTCCATGGTCGGCAGCCAGGCGGAGACCATGCGGTTCACGCCCGGGCTGTGCGGCTCGTCGCGGATCGGCAGGCCTCCGCAGATGCCATCCTTGGCCTCATCCCAGTCCTTCGGGGCTCCGAGGTTGCGGGTCGCGCCCGCCACACGTCCGATGTGCATGGTCAGGCCTCCCCTGGAGCTTTGACCATCCAGTCGACGCGGCTCTTGGAGACCGTCGCTGAGGGCGTGTCCGTGTGGACGATCGAGGCGATGAACAGCCGGCCGGTGACCAGCAGCCGGAGCCTGTCCAGCCAGTCGAAGTGCAGCTGGATGTCGGTGCGCATCCATCCCTGGAGAGCCTCGCAGCCCTCGGGCTCCTCGCCGAGGTGGTAGCGGAAGCCGAGGCGGCGCCAGATGCGCTGGCGTAGGGTCGGCACGTGGAAGAAGGCTTGTTTCTCCGTCTGCATCACGCGGTCCCCTTCGTCGGTAGTGGTCACGCACGAGCTCGGCGCCGAACGCATCGAGCTCGGCCTGGATCTTCTCCATGCGGGACAGGTCGGCCGTGGTCGGGTCGGCGCCCGGTTCCAGCATCGTCATCAGGCTCGACCAGGCGTGCTGAGCGCCAGCCATGAAGGCCTTGCGGAGGTCGGCCACTTGGTGGTCCGGCGCGTCCGCCGGCAGCCACATGGCGGCCAGTCCCGCCCATCCGGCTTCGATCAGCTTGCCTTCGTCGACGAGCTTGCGCGTCAGCTCTTGGGTGGCGCGCTCCTGGGGCGTCATCCGCTCGTTGCGGCGCCTCTGCTCACCCATGGGCTGCCTCCATCTTCCTGCGGATCCACGGCTCGCGGCGCTCCTTCCCGGGGCGCATTTCCGTCTCGGTGAAGCCCTTGTCGCCGCACAGCATGAGATCGATGCCGACCTGCCGGCTGAGGGTCTCGGCCAGGGCCGTCCGGAAGTCGTGCAGCCGAACCCAATCGCTGGGCACGTGGGCGAGCACCTCGGCCTCCTCTTCCGACAGCACGGCCGGCACGTTGAGAGCGGCGATGGCATCCTCCAGGCAGGTTGCCCGTGCGCCATCCACGCTCCACTCGCGGAGGCCGCCGCGATGCTCGATCCGCTCCTTGTCGGTCAGTGCCGGCCGGTCGATCGCCTTGAGGCGTCGGATCGTCGTGTGCTGCCAGATCGTGCCGCCGCCGCGCTTCCCGTAGTTCAGGTGCCCGGCCTCGCGCAGGGCACCAGCGCGCACGGTCTCCAGGGTGATCGGTTCACCCATGACGCACCTCCGGGAAGCCGTTGTGCTCGACGCCATCCAAGAGGCGGCCGGCGACCTTCTTGCCGACGCGGACCATGCCGGCCTCGCCGATCTCAGGGTTCGGCCAGTGGATGATGCGATGCCCGGTTCGAGCGAGCGATACGAAGTCACCCCGGCCCTGCCACGCTGCCTCATCCGCTGCGGCGCTCTGATCCAGTTCGCCCCACGCGCCCCACTGCTTGAAGAGGTACGCCACCCCCTCGGCCGCGCAGGCGTCGCGGATCTGGCGCGCCCAGTCCGGGTGCATCGGGCGGGCGCCGGGGCCGCTCTCGCCGCCGACGATGATCCAGTCGAGTTGCGGGAGCGTCGTGCGGCATGGGTCGCCGAACATCCCCTGTAGTTCGCCGGTCAAGCCGTTCAGAACCTCGGCGCCTTGGAAGCGCATGGTCGAGAGGCTGCGGAAGTCGATCGGCCCCAGCAGCGGCTCGGCCGACACGAACCGCACGGCGGCCGGCGTCGCCAGCAGGTCCGGCACGCGCTCGTCGGCCCGGCGCTGATCTTCGGCTGAGACGCCGATCCAGACGTTCTTCAGCGGCCAGAGCGGCCACGAGCTGCGCTCGTTCCCCAGCTTCAGGTTCTCGGCCGCCGCGTAGCAGTTCCAGCCGGCACCGCCCCGCGGGTCGCGGCTGTTCCTGCCGGGCCCGATCTCCTGAGACAGCAGCTCCAGCGCGGTGATGATCCGCGCCACCAGGTCGGGCGCCGACAGGTACGCCCGCATTCGGCCGGAGCGCTTCGTCAGCACCTGAAAGGTGTGCTGGGACGAAGCCGCCATGACAGCGAAGATCCGATCCAGCGCCTCATCCGGTACGCCCGGGTGGAACAGGTCGCCATGGGCGGCCACGAAGATGTTGCGCCCGCGGGCCCACAGCAGCGGCTGGAGAAGCCACTGCTGATTGAACCGGACCTCGCCCGTCCAGACCGGGCCGGCCTTCGTCTCTCGCGTGAGGCCCACGCGGGACGGGTGATTCCGCAGGCGGGTCCCGGCGAGTTTCATCGCATAGCAGTTCGTGCAACCCGGGGTGTCGATGGTGCACCCGGTCACGATCTGCCAAGTCGCGTCGGTCCATTCGATGGATGAGGTCTCAGCCATGGGCGGCCTCCGGCTCCTGCATCATCTCCTCGACGATCCAGAGCATTGCGCCGGTGACGCTGCGGAAGGTCAGGGGCTCGCCGCCCCGCTCGCGGTGCGGGTTCCAGCGCTCGTCGTAGATGACGACCTGGCCGGGCTCGCCTCGGATGCGGAAGGCTCGGGCGCGCTGGCCGTCCTGCGCAGACGTGAAGCCTTCGGGATGTGCCGCGCGCCATGCACTGGCCCGGCCTGGACACTCTTGGGCGATCACATCCCAATGTCCGGGGTTGCGGTAGCCCACCGAGAAACCGAGCGGGAAGAACGGCTGCGCGGCATCGAAGAAGTGCTTCTCCGCCTCGATCTCGCGAGCCCGCATGACGGCGTAGCTCGTCTTCTCCTCAAGGGTCAGATCGCTCATTGGGCGCCTCCCGTCGCGAGGGCGGCCCGGTCCAGGCGCTCGAGCTCGGCCAGGATCAGCGCGCCGGCCTTGACCAGGTCACGGCGGTTGTCGATCGGCTTCCACCACGACGGATCCCACGGCCACCGGTAGGGCGCGCCTTCCCGCTCAATGCGACGGCGCGCGTGGTCGTACAGGCCGCCCATGAAGGCGTAGCAGCCAGCGGCTGTCGCCATCTCGCCGTTGCCGTGCGTGTCGTCGTGCTCGGGCGTCCAACCCTCGGCCTCGACCTGACGGCGGCGCTCCCGAGCAATCTCGCCCAGCGCGCCTTCCTCAAGCCGCCGCAGGTATCCGATCTCGCGCCTCAGATCCCGCGCCTCGGTCAGTTCGTCAGCGATGGTCCGGTCGGACGGTTGGATCTTGAGCTTGTCGAAGCCGACGAGCTCCATGGCACGTCGGACCTGACCGCCGGTGATGGTCCGGTCCGCCTGCGGGTCGCCTTCCTCGACGTAGAGGAATTGGTACGTGATGAACGGGTTGGCCTCGTGCGCCGACACGTCCCGGCCGCGGTCCTCCGGGTCGATCGTCGCGGCGCAGAACGCCTTGAGGTAGGCCCGCAGCTCGCGGTTCTCGCGCTCCACGTCGGCGATCGCAGCAGCACGCTTCTCGGCATGCTCCTGACGCTCGGACAGCTCGCGGGCCAGCATGGTCGCATGCTGCTCGGCGGACCACGTCCATCGCCGGATGGTTGCCTGGGTCAGCGGCCAGTTGTCGTCGGCCGCCCATTTTTCCTTCGCCGCCCTGGCAGCGATGAAGGCGTTCAGCTCCGCGGCCCAGGCTAGCCCAGTCCAGAAGTCCGGGACGGCGTGCATATCGTCCGGACCGGCGACCTCCATGTACCAGAGGGTCTTCTCGCCATGGTCTTGCGGGGCGTCGATCATCTCGCGCGTGATGGTGCTGGACTCGGCCATGCTGCTACTCCGCGGCAAAGAGGGGCATCGGGACGGCCTGGGCGGCCGGGCGCACGCGGACATCAGCCTCGCGGTAGTTCGCGGCGACGAGCGCCTCAGCCATCTGCGGGCAGACAGAATTTCCGCACATGCGCCCCTGCTGCTCGAGGGTGAGCGGGACGATCGAGCCGTCCTCCAGCTCGCCGCGATCAATCACGTAGTCCGGGCGGAACCCCTGCGCGTTGAAGCGCTCGCGCGGGGTCAGCATCCGCATGCCGATGTCGACGATGGCGTAGGGCTGGCCCTCGACCATCACGGTGACGACGCCGCAGCAGTCCTTGGCGCGAACCGTGTGCAGCGGATCGTCGGCAGGCTGGGCGAAGGCGCCGGTCCCGTACCACTTCGACAGGAAGGCGAAGACGGCGGCCGCGTGGTTGCCGCCGCTGGTCGCGGTCGGCGCAGGCCGGTCGATCGGCGCGTCACGGCGGTCCGAGCCGCGCAGGTTGAGCAGGTGCGCGGCGACAACCTGCTGCTGAGAACCCTTCTGGCTGATCGTTGAGACCGGCTCGGTAGCCGCGTGGCCGACGACTCCGAGATTGTGCTGCGCGAGGAACGCCGCGACCACGCCGGCCTTACCCGCACCGCCCGCGGTGATCGTGCCGACGGGCTCCTCCGCGCTGGATCCCACCGACATGCCGAACTGCCGGGTGAGGTGGACGGCCGCCAGGCTGCCCTCGTTGCCGGTCGGCACGATGACGGGCGCGGGCTCCTCCACGGATCGGGCGCGTGGATCCTGGCCGGGCCGCTCGCCGTAGCGCGGGACGAGGCAGGCGCCGACCAGGTGGCCGGGCAGCACGTCGCTCGCCGTGATGGTGGCTGCCGGCAGATTGATCGCGCGGGTGCGGGGCTCGTCGCCCGGCTTCTCCTGTAGGCGCAGGGCCAGGAAGGGCGCCACAACAGCATGCGTCCCCGCCTGTTTCACGGTGCGCAGCGGATCCTCGGCCGGCCACACGTTCGGCGCGCGCCCCGTGGTCTGGCCGTTGGCGACGTTGACGATGACGGGCGCCACGATGCCGAGCGGGGCCGCCCCGCCGCCGTGCGTCTCGCTGGCGTGCGAGGTCACGGTGGCGAGCGGGCGATCAATCTCGTGGCCGGTGGCTCCGCGGTTGAACTTGGTCACGAAGGGCGTGACGATCGCGTTCTGGTCCTTTGGGCTGGCGCAGATCGTGTGCAGCGGGTCGCTGGCATCCCGGTTGCCGCCGCCCTGCTGGCCGTAGGTGACGAAGGGCTGCACCAGCGCGTCGCCGCTGTAGTGCGTCGAGGTCGGCATCGGCTCGTCGAGCCCGCGATCCCGCCGGCCACGGCTGTCCCCGTGGTTCACCCGCACCAGGAACGGCTTCGCCGCGTTCACGACGTAGCGCATAGTCCCCTTGGCGATCCGGGCCATGGTGGCGTCGGCGAGCGGCCGGTTGGCGCGGATCCCGTGCTTCGCCTTGATCTCGGCCGACGTCTCGAAGATCGAGGGGCACGGTAGCGACCAATCGATGATCTCGGCCGCGGCCCGCCAGGGCAGAAGCCGCCCGGCCCGCACGCCCTCGCTGTCCGGCGCGCCGTGGGTCGGCTCCGGCCAGACGATCGGCTTGCCGTCGCGGCGCGCGACCAGGAACAGCCGCTTCCGGATCGTCGGCGCGCCATAGTCGCAGGCGCGCAGCTCGCGCCACTCGACAACGTAGCCCATGGCTTCCAGGGCGGCGACGAACTGCTTGAACGTGGTGCCGCGCTGGACCGGGCACGGTCGTCCGTCCTCGAGGAGCGGGCCCCAATCCTGAAACTCCTCGACGTTCTCCAGGAACACTACGCGCGGGCGCTGGCGCTTCGGCAGGCTCTTGATCCAGCGCACGCCGACCCACGCCAGACCGCGGATCGCCTTCTCGCGGGGCTTCCCGCCCTTCGCCTTGGAGAAGTGCTTGCAGTCCGGGCTCATCCAGAGGAGCCCGACGTCCCGGCCGGCGCACAGGCCGACCGCATCGACGTTCCACACATCCTCCTCGATGTGCTTCGTGGCCGGGTGGTTGAGCCGGTGCATGGCCAGCGCCAGGCCGTCGTGGTTCAGCGCGTAATCCGGATCCCGGCCGAGCGCAGCCCGGATGCCCTCGGAGGCGCCGCCGCCGCCCGCGAAGCTGTCGATGACGAGAGGTGCGTTCACGCGGCGGCTCCAGGTGTTGGGTCTGCGAAGAGGGGGCCGTGGTCGGCGGGCTTGCCGCGGGCGAGCAAGGCCGTGCGGCGGCGCTCATCCTCACCGGTCAGCGCATTCGCGATTCGGCGGCAGGCCACGTCGAAGTGGCCTGGGTTGATCTCGATGCCGACGAAGCCTCGATCGCTGCGGACCGCCGCGACTCCCGTCGAACCGGAGCCCATGAAAGGGTCGAGCACGATGCGGCCGGGCACGGCCTGGACAAGCCGCGTCAGCAGGTCGACCGGCTTCTCAGTCGGATGCACGCGCTCGCCGTGATGGACGGTCGGATAGCGCAGGACGGACCCGACGCCTCGATCGAGCATGTCGGCCGGCGCGCCGTTCGAGGCGAACACGATGTTCTCGTGCTGATTGCGCCAGCACTGGCCCATGCCGAAGTGCTGCTTGTCCCAGACCAGGCAGTGGTTCACCCGGAAGCCGCTGGCCTCCAGCATGCCGTAGAGGTTCGGGGTCTGCCGCCAGTCGATGAAGCAGTAGGCGTGCGCCCCCTGCGTCATCCTCGGGCGGATGTCCGAGAACAGGCCCCGGATGAACCAGTTGAAGCCCCACGTCGTCATGGCGTCGTGGCTGAACCAATCCGGATCTTCCATCCCGCGCAGCATGGAGCCGCGCACCTGGCGCTCGCTGTCTCGGCGGGCGCCGCTGCTGTAGGGCGGATCGGTGATGACGAGCTCGATCGAGGCATCAAACTGCTCGACAGCCTCGCGGGCGTCACCGCAGTAGAGCGTCACGTTCTCGGCGAGGTGCTCGACGCGTACCGTCATCTCGCCGCTTCCTCGCCGCTCGCCGGGGCGGAGGCGCGCTCACCGAACGGTAGGGCGGCCAGAGCGTCCGCAAGCGCAGGCAGGTCGGTTGTCTGGACGGCGTACCTTGCAGCGGCCAGAAGCTTGTCGAAGGGATCGCGGTTCGCCCTGTATTCGCGGTCGAACTCGATCATGCGCGCGATCTCTTCCTTGAGATGCGCGTGCGTCAGACCTTCGTCATCTAGCTGCTGCTTGATGTCGTCGATCAGATAATTCAGCCGATACCAGCCGTTATACACGGCATCGCCGGCTGCTCTGACTGCAGCGTCAGTGATCTGGAGGCCGAAGAAATGGTGCTGCTCTATGCGGGCCGGCTCGGCGTCGAGCGTGACGTTCTTGGCCTCTGCCTCTGCGGTCGCAGCCGCGCGTGCCGACTCCTCATCGGCATGCAGCTCGCGCTCACGGTAGACCGAGCCTGAGCCTATGCCGGTCTCGACGGCCATGTAGCTGACCGCATCGCGATCGCCGTAACCCGATCGGATCTCGATAGCGCCGATGGTGAGAGAGCGGGTCTGCGGCTTCCATATCGCCCGGCGCAACGACGGAACGCCTCGAATATCGCCGTAGGAGCAGCATCGGATGCAGTCGGTCGTCAACTCCGCGCCGGCCGGCGTCAGCACCTTCCACTTCCGTGCGCCGAGGCAATCCGGGCACGGAAGCATCTCGGTTTCGTGGCTCACGCTGGCGCGGTAGACTGTCTGTCCGGTCCGGTACTTCGGCATCGGGAAGTCGACATTGGCGAGCTGCACGCTCGGTGCGTGGGACGTCATGGCTTCAGACATCGAACATCTCCGCAATGTCGCGATCGACAGGCAGGCCCATGGCCCGGTCGAGCGTGGCCTCGATCACGAGGTCGGCCATGCTGGGCTCGGCGTCGCGGCGCGCCTGGTCGGCGGCCCGGCGCTTGGCCTCGCGCATGAAGGCCGGGTGTTCCGGCACGCAGGCCCGGGCCGCCTTCAGCCCGTGCTTCGCCTTCACGTGCGAGAACAGCGCCTCGGTGTCGGCGACCGTGCGGGTGCAGTGGGGGCAGCGAATGGCGCTCATATCCGCGCCTCCACCACCGGCAGCCCGGCGGCGCGCGCCTTGCGCACCATGTCGGCCGTGCCCTTGCCGCCCGGGAACGCGATCACCGCGTCCGGTCGGCCCTCGGCGAGCATCCGTGTGTTCCGCAGCGGGCCCGCCTGCCGGCCGTACTGCTCCCAGTCCGCGCGAAAGCACGACACCGGGATCTCGCTGGCACGGGCCCAGCGCTCGGCGCCCGTATCAGCGCCGGTTGCTCCGCCCTGGATCACGTGAGTGATCAGCACGTGGGAGGCTCGGTTCAGCGCGTCGGCGCACAGCTCGGTGGCGTGTGCCTCCAGCCAGTTCCAGACGAGAGTTGAGTCGAGGTTGCGGCCTCCGCAGATGAGCACGCGCATCACGCGACCACCTCGCCCGCCGGAATGCCCTCGCTGGCCGGCGTGTCGCCCGGGAAGCCGTCGTCCGCCGCGTCAGCGTTGCAGGCCAGCCGGTCGAGCTCGGCGGCGATCGCGTCGAGGGCACGGACGTTGTTGGGCGGCAGGTCGGCCTTGAAGGCTTCCAGGGCGGCCACGCCCTGGCGAGCTGCATCACGCGCGTCGTTGAAGAGCTTGTCCCGACCGCCGCGGGTCGGCTGCTGCGTCGGGCTCTTCGGAGTTGGCGTCGGAGTCGACGGGTCTTTCGGGGCAGCAGCTGCCGTGGTCTCGCCCCGGGCCCATGCCGCGAGGGCAGCACCATGCTCTTCGCTCAGCCGATCGCCGTGCTTGAAGATCTCCTGGTGCGCGCCCTCCATCTTCCACGACTTCGGGTCGGACAGGTCGATGTAGCCCTTGCGGTCGGCCTCGAGCCGGAACGAGACCGTGACCTCGTAGGGAAACTGCGAGTTGCACACCGATTTCAGGATCCGGGTCGGCTTCTCGCCGGGGTTCTCGCCCGGCTTCACGGTCTCCTCGCCGCGGATCGAGAAGATGATCGGGATACGCCGCTGCAGGAGCGCGTAGACCATCGCCTTGTGCGCGGTCTTCGGCTTGATCCAGGAGGCCATCTTCATGCGCTCCTGCTTGCGGTAGTCGTCGCCGGCCATGCGCTGGAGCTCTTGAGACTGCCAGTCGAGCACCCCGCCGAGGCCCACCCATTCCATTGAGAAGCTGTCGATCAGGAGGGCGTCGAACTCTTCGCGCTCTGCCGCCAAGGCCGCCTCGGCGAAGCGGTTGGGCCGGAACGGCGGGTCCATGACGATCGCCTTGAAGCCGAAGCTGTCCTCAGCCACGCGCTTCGTGCGGCCGCCCTCAGTGTCGAGAACCGCAACCCGGCCATTCGGGCCGGCGATGCCCCGGGCGAGGCGACAGGCGGACCAGGTCTTCCCGGAGTTGGTGCCGCCGGTGAGCGAGACGAACAGGCCGACCCGCTCGCGGGCTGCATCGGCGCCGATGAAGCTGAAGCTCACGCTGCGCTCTCCATATCGAGGGGGCGGAACGGGCTCTGCGCGATGTCGTACGAGACGCCGGAGAGCTGCGGGTCGAGCTCCTCGCGCTCGGACCAGCGGCGGGCGGCCCATTCGGGGTAGTCGAAGCGAACGATCTGAGCCGGGTAGCCCGGCCACTCGCCGGCAGCCCGGCACCGATTCCAGACGTGGATCGCGGCGGCGACCTTCCGCGCGCCGATCTCCATGCCGGCGCCGTCGGCCTCGGCGACGCTGAGCGCGTGCGGGAATTCGTTCTCGACGAAGATCCAGCGGAAGCGGATGCGGCCAGCCAGGTGCGGCAGCAGCATCGAAAGCACGTGCACGTAGAGGGCGGCCTGAACCTCCATCTGCATGCTCTCGACGCGACGGCCGAGCAGCTGCGGAGCGGCGGACTGATCGCCGGTCTTCACGTCCCAGATGATGGCGTGGGTCGGGTGGATCTCGACCCGGTCCATCATGATCCGGAGCCAGGCGCCGGACCGGTCCTGGGCGACAGCAACCACCTCGGCGGGCGCCTTGGTGAAGCCCTCGCAGCCCGGGATGAGCGCGAGCTTTTCCGCGACCTGGTCGGCGAGCGCGTCGGCCTTGTCGGCGTCGGGCTGCAGAATGGGGCAATGGCCGTCTGCGTAGGCCTGGGCGCGCTGCGCCTTGGCTGCGGCTGAACGGTAATCGTCGGCGTCGATCAGCACGACGTCGGATCCCTGCCCGAGGATCAGCTTATGGGCGACGGTGCCGATCTCCTTCGGCCGGCTCGGGTCGCGCTCCGCCTCGACCTGGCAGCCCAACCGCGGGTGCGCGATCCAGGCGTGCTGCGGGCTCGCCTCCAGAAGGGTGCGGGCGATCGATGAGGACAGCGACGGCTCAGGTGCGCAGTCGGCGTGGTAGACGTCGGCTGGCATCTGATAGAGGCCCGGGCCGCCGACGTAGCCCGCGAGGTGTGGCTTGATCTTCATGGCCATCACTCCGCCGCTTCGGATTTCAGGCCGCGACCCATCTGCCGGGCGCACCGATCGGATTCCGTCTGAACGGCGGCGAGGTGCTCGGGATCGAAGGGCGCGGCGATCGCCTCGGCGCAGAGCCGCTGCAGGTGATACCGGACCGCCTGCATGGCGGAGGCGCTGTTCAGCGCGTCGCCGAACCGGACATCCCGCCCGAACGAGCGCACGATGGCGACGCTGAGCTGCCGGTCTGAGCAGCTGGCCATCAGGGCGCGATGCCCCTTCGCGTAGAGCGCCTGCGCGGCGCGCTCGGGCGTCATCTGCTCCGGGCGGGGCAGATGGTCCACCGGCATGACGGCGCGGGTCATGACGACCTCCGGGGCTGAGAAGGGCGGGAAGATCACAGGCGTCCCTCCGGGTTGCGGATGAGGAGGAGCAGGACGGCGAGAAGGCCGAAGAGGAGGAGGATCGGCGGCGCGAGATCGACGACGGTGACGGCAGGCGCCGGCTCGCAGATCGCGCCGGTGGCGCAGAGCGTGATGAGCACCGTCATGGCAGCATCAGCTCGAGCAGCGCGCGGCGCTCGTCCTCGCGCAGGTGCCTGAAGGCGACGAGGAACGCGGCCTCGTCATCGTCCTGGGCGGCCAGCGACGGCCTCTCGAAGGCCTGCGGCTCCAAACCGAGCAGCTCGGCGATCACCGGAATCCGGGCGCGTGGCATGCGGCTGCGGCCGCTCTCGACGTGATGGATCATCACCGACGAGGTGCCGATGTGATCGCCGACCGCGCCCATGGAGAGCCCGCGAGCAACCCGGGCGGCGCGGACCATGGCGCCGACAGCACGGCGGTGCTCAAGCGGCGGTGAGGGCTCGCGCCGGGTGATGGCGGCAGCGCTCACAGCGTGCCCCCGCCGATCGCGACCATGCTACGCCCGGCCCGGACCTCGTCGAGGTCCACGACGCCGGCCGGAAGTGGCTCGGCATCCATGTTGATCGCGTGCGCCCCGCTGTGGCGCATGAGCGTCTCGACCACAGTGAGCGCGCCGGCCGTGTCCTTGCGGCTCAGGGCCATGCGGATGACCGCCAGCTCCTGGACCACCACGGCATGCGCCAGGGCGAGGCGCTGGATCTCCAGGCGATGGACGCGATCGGACCGCACCGCGCGCTCGGCGAAGGTATGCAGCTGATCGAGCTCGTGCTGAGTCACGATGATGGCGGGTTGCGAGGTCACCGACGCGCTCCCTTGCTGGGCGGATTCAGGTCGTCACCGACAGCGCTGCGCTCTTCCGCGCCGTCGCAGAGCCGATGGATGTGGATTTCGGTGCAGCCCTTCCGGCGCATCTCGCCGAGCCATTTCTGGCCCGCATCGCGTCCCAGCCCGGCGGCGACGCCTTGCAGCTGGGCGATGCCGTGCCCGTCGCGGGTCACGCCGATCGCGACCGCCTCGATCAACTCGTCGAGCTCGACGTGGCGGGCATCCCAGATACCGACGACGTAGCGGCGCCCGGATGCGCCTCGCCAAGCCGACAGCGCCAAGGCGGGCGTGCCGCGCAGGCCGGCGGTGGTGCGCAAGCGCTCCTCGCGGGGGAGGTCATGAAGAGCCGACATCACGCCGCTCCCCGCACGAGGCGCTGAGCCTCGCGATGCGCGGCCAGGATGCGGTCGACGGCGGCCTCGGTGATGGTCTCATCGGCCAACACCCGCCGGACCTCGTCACGGATCGTCAGCGTGTCGGCGTTCCGGTAGCGGCGCAGGACGCACCGCCGCAGGTCCCATGGCTCCTGAGCCGCACGGTGGATCAGATCGTCGGCGGCCATCAGCGCGCATCCTCAGCAGAGAGGCAGCGGCCGGTCCGAGCGAAGTGCTCGCCGGCCATGAGGTGCGCGGCGACCGCCTGCTCGGCCGTCAGCGGCCGGGCCGTGTTGGCGCGCGGGAGGAGGTCGGGCCTGAGGTCGTTGCGGGACACGCCGCTGACGGCAGCGACCGTGTCCACATGGCCGGTCGGGCAGAAGACCCAGCCGGTCACGGTCGAGACGTGCAGGCCGAGCTGATGCGCCAGGCGAGCGGCACCACCGGCCGCGTTGACGGCGCGGCGCATGGCGGCCGAGGCTCGCATGGCCTGGGCGGTGGTGGCGAAGCGCGGGCGGGCGGCCATCACGCCACCTGCCGGATAATGGCGCCGAGCCGGCAGCGGGCCGCGTGGCCCATGCGCTCTGGAAACCGGCACGCCGGGCAGCCGGGCTCCGTCGTGCCGCCGTTGCAGTTGACCTGAGCCGACCACTCTAGGGCGACGACTTCCGCGCGGCCGCGGGCGACCTCGTGGTTAAGCACAGCCTGGAAGAACTTGCGCTCGACGGCGCGGGTGGTTGAGCCGGCCATCAGCGGGCGGCCCGGTAGGCGGCCACGTGATCGGCGACGACGCCCGGCACGAACGGGCCCAGGCCGATCGTGAGCATGGCGAGACCGACGTAGGTCATCACCTCGGGGAGCGGCGCGGTCGAGAGGTAGAGGTCGAGGGCGGTGAGCATCGGGGGCTCCATCGGCTCTGTGAGCGGCGATGAAGAAACGCTACATGATGTAGCGGTATGGGTCAACACACCATGTAGCGATTTCGCTCAGACCAGCCGCGTACGGCTTTGCCGGTGGTAGCGACTGATCCACACTCATCCACAGGTAGCAAAAATTTTGTTCTTGCTACGTTCTGTTTTCGAGGCGGATGATCTGGGCAGCCAACCGGAGGAGACCGATGCCGAGCACGGAACGATACGCGGTGCAGACGTTCACGAAGATGCCGACGGGAAGCTTCACTGCCGGGCGATCAATCCCGTGTAAGACGCTGCAGGAGGCGCTCTCGAAAGCAGAGCAGAGCTGTAGCGGCAAGCAGGATCGCGGAGCGGCCGCGTACCTGCTGAAGGGAGACGAGCATATCGGGGAGACCGAGGGGCCGGTCACCATCGGTGTCTACGGCGCCTGTCCGCCCGAGATCACCGACGACCTTCCGTTCTGATCGCGCTACTCGGCCGCCTGCTTCGCGGCCTTAGCAACCTGGGACCAGCTTCGGGCATGCACAGTGCTGATGATGCCCGAAGCCCACTTGATGCGAGCATCGGAAATCAGCGGTGCGTTGTAGCTTTCCAAATGGAAGCGGCCTTTTTTCGAGCCCTGGAGGATTCGCTTTAAGTAGCGATCTCCCGCTCCTGTCATAACGACCGCATATAGACCAACGAGGCGCTCCGGGTTCTCTCCATGTTTGGAGCAAAGAACCACGTCGTCTGGGTCGAATTTCGGATAACCCGAGGTGCCGCTTACACGGAACGCGATGGTTCCTTCCTCGACAGGGAACGGGACGGAGATCTCGTATAGATCATCGCCGTCGGCAAGCTGCTCGGATGCGGTCTCGATCACCCCGCCCGCGCTCACGAGGCCCTTCACGCCGACAACGTTGAGGTCCTCGACGTTCTGGGCCGGAGCATCCGCGTCGCCGAACAGGATTCCGCGGGCGGTCACGTCCACCCCATCGAACCGAAAGCGCGCCGCATAGCGCTCCGCGTCATCCTGACCGATGGTCCGGGTGCCTCCCTCATGGGCGCGGTACGAACTCTCAGGCCACTCGTTCTGCAGAGCAGCTTCGCGCGCCGAGCGGTAACCCGCAGCTGCTCGCGCGGACTTCAGGCGTTCGCCCTGCTCTTTCCTGATTTTCTTCGCGTCCATAACACGCAAGGTAGCGATGGGAACGCTACGCGCCGTGTTGACGTTTGTCGCTACCTCATGTAGCGATTGTTCCATGAACTCGTTCTCCGATGTCATAGACGCGCTTGGCGTCGCGAAAGCCTCCGAGATCCTCGGAATCCCGGAGAACCATGTTCGGACGCTGAAGGCGCGAGACAGCATCCCAGCGGGCTACTTCAAGCGGTTGGTGGATGCGGATGCTGGCCGATCGGTCGGCATCACCTTCGAGCTGCTCTACGGCCTACGCGACAAGATCCAGGATCGGCGTAGCTCGCGGATAGCGTCGCAGACCGAGGCCGCCTGATGCCGGCCGCCCGCGACCTCACCCTCGACGAGCACGGCGTGAAGCGCGCCGGCCACTACGTCGCAACCTGCGGCGTCGCGCCGGCGGGCGGCATCTTCATCGTCGCCGACATGTTCACGCGGCTCGATCCAGAAGCCGCTGATCACCTGGCCGCTCTGCTGCGCCAGCACGCCGAGAACGAGCGCGTCGTCGAGACGGCCCGCCTGATCTGCGCGGAGGCTACGCGATGATCACGGCGCTGCTGACCGCTCCGCTCGTCGTCTCCGTCGCCGTCGGCGCAGCAGCTCTGATGTGGTGCCGCGGGCTGTTCCCGCTGGTCGTCACGACGCTCGGCGCCGGCCTCGTCTGGGTGCTCGTCGTATGAGCGCCTCATCCCTTTCGCGCGTTGGCGCGTCTGATCTCGACCAGGGCCTCCGCAGGACTGCCCTGTGCGGACCCCGTACGCCGGGCACGGGCCGAGAAAGCCCCGGCATCCCTTCATCGCGTGCCATCGCCGTCGCCAGTGTCGGGGCCGCGGCCTCGGTGGCGGTCTCCAGCGTGGAGCCCACCGTGATCGATGCCCGCTCTCTCCTGACGCTCGGCTCAGCGTGCCGCCGGGCCGCGATGGCGTTCGCCGTCCAGTCCGCCGCTCTGGGCCGGGCCGCGCGTTCTGCCGGTCGTATCGAGCCGCAGGAGGCCATCGAGGCCGCGCAGCACGCCTTCGATATGGAGCGCGCGGCTCAGCACCTTCAGGCCGAGGCGCAGGACGCCGAGCTGCTGTCCTGGCTTGCTCATCGTGCGGCCGGTGGCTCGGTGATCCTGGTCGCTGCGAGGCCAGTCATCGTTGCGCGGGATGAGCGTGCCCCTGAAGCGGTGACGCTCGTTCAGCGCCTGGGCCGTGCGGTCCAGCGCCTGCCCGTATTCCGGCGGGCTGCCTGACATGACGATCTGCGCGCCCATGATCTCACCGGTCGGGCCTCGTGCCCGCGCGCAGGATACCGCCCGGATCGTCGCGTCGTCATCGCGTCTACGGGCTCGGTCAACCATTCGTTTTTCCTCTCGCTCCGTTGGGTTCCTCCCCGGAGCTGAGGCGCCCCGCGGCCTTCGATCGAGACTCGGACCCGCCGCGGGGTCCGCCCTTTCCGCACCTCTGCCCGTCCGCCTGCCAGCTGTTGGCCGGGGTGCTCTTCGTGTGTCTGCACAGGTTCTCCACACCCTGGGAGATCGCTGATGTCGGCCGCCTCCTGCATCCCCGGCCCGTCCTCATCCCCGATGTTCACAGCATCGGGGAACGACATGCGGAAGTCTGGGTCCAGCGATACCCAAGGATGGGTGATTGAGCCCCAAAGATGGGTGGCGCAGTGGCGCCAGATTCATCCGGTGAAAGCGGCGCAGTGCGTCGCCGACGCCATCAACGCACCGGCGCGCACGGTCGAGAAGTGGTTCAGCGGTGAGGCCAAGCCCTCGCTGGATTACGTCGGCCCGATCCTGAACCGCTACGGCCTCGCCTTCGTCGTCGGCGCCATGGCGAACCCGGTGCCCTGGCTCGACGACCTCGCCCGCGAAGAGCGGAAGCTGAAGCTCCTGGCTGAGCGGCGGGCCATCGACGAGATGCTGGCTGAGGACTTCCGGAGGGCGTCGCGATGAGGCCGATCCGCTTTCACGTCCTGCGCCTCCTCGAGTGGGTCGCTCAGCTGGACGAGGCCCGGGCCAACGCCCGCATTCGCTCGATCGTCGCTTTCCGGAACCGCCGCGCGGACGACGCCAAGCGCTACGGCGCCGCCGCGGACGCGATCTGCCCGCCGGCCGAATGGAATCCGCGGCTCTGGGATCGCGACCAGGATCCCCGCACCGACACCCGGGAGCGCCGGCCATGAACACGCCGTTGCGCACCATCGCGACCGACGAGCTGCTGGCCCCGACACACGTGATCAGCCGTGCCGTCACCGCCTGGCGCATCGCGGCGACCGACGAAATCGCCACCGAGAGCCGGGTCACTGTCATCGCCGATGGCGAATGCGCCTACGTCACAGTGCCCAACGACTTCTGCCGGGCCGCCACGCCCGTGACCGGCGACTGGCTGCTGATCGACCGCGATGGCGCGGTCTCGCATCGCCGCGCCGACGTGTTCGAGGCTGAAAGCCTGCCGGTCCCGCGCGCCAATGCCGGGTGCCTCGCTGGCCTGCCCCCGCGAGTCCCCCGCTTCCCCGGCTGAAAGGCCCGCCCACGCGGGGCGCTCCCGCGCGACTGGAGCACACGATGACTGAAGAGCAGCCCGAAACCGGTAGCGCCGTCGACTTCACGGCGCAGGTCGTCGCCAGCTACGTCCGCGGCAACCACCTTGCAGCGTCCGAGCTGCCGGCTCTGATTGCTTCCGTGCACGCGGCGATCGCCGGCGTCGGCGCGGCCGGCGCCCCGGTCGACGCCGATTCGACCCAACCCAGCCCGTCCGAGATCCGCAAGTCGATCCGGCCCGACGGCCTGGTCAGCTTCATCGACGGCCGGTCCTACAAGACCCTGAAGCGGCACCTCACCCGGCACGGGCTCGATCCGCATGCCTACCGCCAGCGCTTCGGCCTGCCGGCCGACTACCCGATGGTCTGCCCGAACTACAGCGCCCAGCGCTCCGAGCTCGCCAAGAGCCTCGGCCTCGGTGTCATCGGCGGCCAGGCCGCCCGGAAGCCGCTCGCTGCGGTCGCCTGATCCACCCCTGATCGAACCACCAGGCGGGCTAGTCCCGCGAGGAGAGAGTCATGGCCGAGAAGCTGAAAGCGAAGAAGGACACCGGCATCGCGCCGAGCGTGCTGAAGAGCCTTATCGACGTGTGCAACTCGCACAAGGGCGACATGGACGAAGCGCGCGGCGAGCTCGGCGCCGCGGTGAAGAAGGCCGAGGACGTGCACGGCGTGCACCGGAAGGCCTTCAACGACTGCCGCAAACTCACCCGCATGGAGGACTCGGCCCGGGCCGATTACCTCCGCGCCTTCGACGACTACCGGGCGAAGCTCGATCTCAACCCCGCCCCGGACCTGTTCGACGAGGGCAAGGACGGCGACGAGGCCGCCCGCCGTGCCGCGAAGGGAGCCGAGGCGGCAGAGCAGGACCAGGTGGCCGAGAACAAGGCGCGCCTGAAGGGCATCAAGCAGCTCGAGCCGGCGGTGCACTGAGCCATGGCACTGCCGAAGATCCTCGCCCTCGATCTGGCCACCCGCCTGGGGTGGGCCTGCGGCTCGCCCGACGGGGAGCCGACCTATGGCTCGAAGCTCCTGCCTTCGACCGGGTCGGACATCGGGCGCTTCGGCGACGCCTACGACCAGTGGATTCTCGACATGATCACGCTGGAAAGCCCAGCGTTGGTCGTGTTCGAGGCGCCGTTCGTCAGCGGCACCGGCAACTCGAACACCGCCCGCAAGCTCATGGGCCTGTGCTGGCAGACCGAGATCGCCTGCTTCCGGCGCGACGTGCGCTGCGCCGAGCACAACAACACCTCCGTCAAGAAGGCCTTCGCCGGGCGCGGCAACGCGACCAAAGACGACATGATCGCCGCGGCCCGCCAACATGGCTGGGATCCGAAGGACGATCACGCCGCGGATGCCCTCGGTCTTTGGGCGTGCGCTGTGCACGAGAAGGCGCCGAAGTACTCGCGCCTGAAGCTCGGCGCCCTCGGGCGCCTCGGCGGGAGGGCGGCATGAGATCCTTCCACGCCGATGGTGCTGTCCGTCTGCATGCGGGCGACTGCATCGACGTGCTCGCCACGCTGCCGCCCGACCGCTTCGACGCATGCGTGACGGATCCGCCCTACCATTTCGCCTCGATCATCAAACGGTGGTCTGGCGTCGATCCATCGTCGCGGACGTCCGCTGGCGCCATGGGCCGGCACTCGCGTGGTTTCATGGGGCAGACTTGGGACGGCGGCGATATCGCCTTCCGACCGGAGACCTGGGCCGCCGTCCTGCGCGTGCTGAAGCCAGGCGCTCACTTGGTCGCCTTCGGCGCACCGAAGAACGTTCACCGCCTCACCTGCGCCATCGAGGACGCCGGGTTTGAGGTTCGCGATCAGCTCATGTGGCTCTTCGGAACCGGTTTCCCGAAGAGCCATGACGCTGAGAAGGCGCTCGGCAAGGTGACGGACAGCGACCTGTTCCGCGAGGCCGCCGCTGCTGCATCCGACAAGTGGGCGGGCTGGGGCACGGCGCTGAAGCCGGCCTACGAGCCGATCGTCCTGGCGCGCAAGCCGCTCGCGGGCACCGTCCAAGAATGCCTGAGGGAGCACGGCACGGGGGCGATCAACATCGATGCCTGTCGTGTTGCCACCGATGAGGCGCTGATCGGCGGCGCCGGCCTCCTGCGGTCTCACTACCGCGATGGCAAGGCGGCCCCTGGCGTCGAGAGAAACGGTTTCGAGCCGTCCGCGGCCGGACGTTGGCCCGCCAACATCGTGCACGACGGCTCGGACGAGGTGGTCGCGGCTTTCCCAGCGCAAGCCGGCGCACAGGCGCCTGTGCATCGTCGCGGATCGGACAAGTTCCGGAATACCTACGGCGCCTTTGCGGGCGACATCGACGAGGCCGGAAGCACGTTCCGTGGCGATTCCGGCTCGGCGGCTCGGTTCTTCTATTGCGCCAAGGCGACAAAGGCGGATCGAGCCGGCTCGAAACATCCGACCGTAAAGCCGATCGCGCTGATGCGGTGGCTCTGCCGCCTCGTAGCGCCGCCGGGCGGCCTGATCCTAGATCCTTTCGCCGGGACGGGGACAACCGCCGCGGCGGCCATCGCCGAAGGCTGCCGCGCCGAGCTAATCGAGCGCGAGGAAGCCTATCGGGCCGACATCGTTCGTCGCTTCGGCGGTGATGACGGGCCCGCGACCATCGCGGCAGCGGAGTGATGCCCATGCGCTGGGTTCTCGCCCGATCTGGAACGGTACTCTACCGCGGCAGCCGCGAAGACGTGCTGACCGCCGCCGAGCGCTACGGCCTCGTGTGCCACGTCGTGCCAGAGGTGCGGGCCCCGGTGCCCGGCCGCGGTTTCTACGACGACGGCGCCGAGATCCCGCCGCGACTGATGCAGAACGCCGTGATCTTGCCGGAGGAGATGCTTCCGGCCCGGCTCCGGAGACGCGCAGCATGAGCCGAGATCCCGACAACGTCGTGGTGTTCCGCCAGCCGACCGACCAGGTCGCGCCACCGCACAACATCGAGGTGGAGCAGGCGCTGCTCGGCCTGGCGATGATGCGGCCCGAGGTGGTGCCGGCGATCGCGCAGATCGTGCGCCCGGAGCACTTCTACTTCGCCGACCACCAGGAGGTGTTCACCTGCATCGAGTCGCTGGTGGCCGCCGGCTGCCCGCCCAGCCCGATCGCGGTGAAGGGCTACCTGCAGCGGCCGCAGATCGGCGACCGCCCGGCGCTGGCCTACCTCGCCGCCTGTGCCGGCGACACGATGGGCCTCGACGCCACGGGCTACGCAGCGATCGTGCGCGACCTCGCCTCGAAGCGATCGCTGCTCGCGGTGGCCGAGAAGCTGACCGAAATGGTCCGCACATCGCTGCCCGGCACGGCCGCCCAGGCGATCATCGATGAGACCGAGCAGGCGCTGCTCGATGTCCGCGCCATCGTCCCGCAGGCGCACCTCGCCGGCCAGTCCGCGCCCGAGGCCAGCCGCTGGATGCTCGACCGCATCAACCAGCTGAGGACCGGCATGATGGAATCCACCGCGATCTCGACGGGACTGTCCGAGCTCGACCGGGTCACGAACGGCGGCTTTCAGCGCGGCCAGCTCTGGCTGCTGGCGGGCCGCCCGGGCATGGGCAAGACGGTCGCGATGACGACCCTGTCCCGGCTCGCCGCGCGCGAGGCCGGCGTGCTCGTCTATCAGTGCGAGGTGACCCGGGATCAGCAGATCGCCCGGTATCTGTCCGATCTGTCCTACGTCCACAACCGGCCGCTGACCTTCGGCAAGATCATGGCCGGCGTCGAGATCGACGACGAGGAGGCCTGGAGGATCGAGCAGGCCGCGGCGAGCTTCGACAAGCTGCACCTGCGGCTGGAGTGTGAGCCCGGCGTCACGGTCGCCCAGATCGCGTTCGGGGTGAAGGCCGAGAAGCGGCGGCTGGCGAAGATCGGCGTGCGCCTCGGCGTCGTGTTCATCGACTACCTGAAATTCATCCAGGTCTCGGACCGGTACAAGAGCCAGCGCGTCCTTGAGATCGGCGAGATCTCGGGCTCGCTGAAGCAGCTGGCGAAGGCCGAGGACATCTGCGTCGTCCTGCTCGCCCAGCTGAACCGCGGGGTCGAGAAGCAGGAGCGTGAGGATCGCCGGCCGACCCCGGCCGACCTCCGGGATTCGGGCGAGCTGGAGCAGGATGCCGACGCGGTCCTGCTGCTGTTCCGAGAGGCTGTCTACGTCGAGCGCAAGCTCAAGGCGAACGCCACGCCGGAGCTCGCGGATCGCATGATGCAGGTCCAGCACAAGCTCGAACTGATCCTCGGCAAGAACCGATCCGGTCCGCCCGCCACGCTGAACCTGTGGTGCGACGTCGCCCATTCCGCCGTCGCCCAGCAATCCAGAGGGGGCATCTGATGACTCAACGATCCGACCTGCCCGCGCCGCTGGTGCCGGCCGACATCGACATAGCCGGCCTCTCGAGCTTCCTCCTCGACATCGACCGGCTGTTCCATTCGGAGCTCTGGGCACTGTCCACGGGCGAGGAATTCAAGGCCGCCGTGGCGCTCTGGGGCCACGCCTGGCGGCAGCGTCCGGCGGGCTCGCTACCCAACGACGACCGTCTCCTGGCGGCGTTCTCTGGGGCTGGCGGACGGTGGAAACGGGTCAAGGGAATCGCCCTCCGCGGGTTCGTCCTGTGCTCCGATAATCGCTTCTATCATCGGGTTTTGTGTGAGGACGTGCTCAGAGCCGCAAAATCGAAGGATGCGAGAAAGGAGAGGACGGCGGCAGCGACACGCGCTCGGCAGGCGAAGACCGAGCCGGACCAAACCCCTCCGTCCGGGGGCAAAAAACCCAATGGTGTCAACGAAACGCCCGACCGTAACGTTGGTCGTAACGGTCAACGTAACGAGGGACGTGACGAACAACGTCACGATGTACGTCACGAACGACGTGACGAAACCGTAGCGATCACGTCACGGACACCGTTACGTTCACCCATAGCAGGGCATAGCAGTACAGAAGAAGAGAATACCCCGGCGGGCGCCTGTGAACCTGTACCTGGTGCGCCCGCCGCCGCGCCGCCGTTGGCCTGGAATTGCCGGGAGAACTTCAACCGCGTCGAGCGTCGATGCCGCGAGGTGCTGCCCCGGGATTGGGTTCAGGACCTGGTCGTCAGCCCGATGGCCCGGCTGGAGGCCTCCGGGGTCGATCTCGAAGCCGAGATCATACCCACCCTGCTCGACCTCGCCGTGGCCCGCCGGGTGCCGATCCGGACATGGTCGCTGCTGGCCGACACCGTCGCCGAGCGCGTCGCCGTCCAGCGCCAGGGCCGCACGGCACAGGGCCTGGCCGCAGTGCCGGCAGCCCCAACCCCGGCCGAGGAGCTGATCGACCTCGGCGCCTCCGGCCGCTGGCCTGAGCCCACGCTGCGGAAGTGGATCGATCGGTTCCGGTCCGATGCCGGCGCCTGGTCGGAGGCGGTGCTCGGCCCGCCCCCCGGCCAGCCCGGATGCCGTATCCCGCCCCGGCTGCTGCTCGAGGCGGCGTGATGGTCCGCCACCGCCGCATCTCCGGCTCCGCCCTGCGCTGGGAGCGCATGCACCGGGATGCCGCGAAGGCGCTGGCCGCCCAGGCGGCGGAGGCCATGGCGGCAAGCCGCGCGACATCACCCTCTCCCGCAGCAGGAGAGGGGTCGAGGCCGAACGCGCAAGCCGCGCGGACGGGTCAGGGGGCATCGGGAGCGTAGCGTGAGCCAAAGGCTGACCCGGAAGCAGCGGCTGCGGTTGAAGTTGGAGCGGGAGCGGGCCCACAAGGCGTTCATGCGCCGCGGCGTGATCCTGCAGGACGAGCGGGCCGAGCGCGATGCGGCGGACGCAGCGAAGGCGGACGAGCCCACCGAGAGCCCGCGCGAGCGGCATGACCGTGAGCGTCGGGAGCGGGAGGCCGAGCGCATCGCCGCCCGCCGAGCCGAGCACGACCTGCCGGCCGGCAAGCAGTGGGCCATGGTGCAGGCCTGCGTCGGCCACACCGGCGAGCTGTGCGAGAAGCTCCGGAACGCCTGCATCCCGTTCTTCCGGCCCCGGGACGAGATCGAGCAGCGACTCGCCTCGGGCCGGATCCGGCGGATCCGCATGCCGCTGTTCGACCACACAGTGTTCGTCGGGCTTGAGCAGCGGAGCCAGCTGGAGCGCTTGGCCGTCGAGCATCCCTGGCTGATGGAGCGGCGGGTCTACGGCACGATGCCGTGCCTGCGCCACGACCGGGCGTTCGCATGGGACGTCGAGCGGATCGAGCGCCACGAGTCGCTGCTGGATGAGCAGGGCAAGCCACGACCGGCGCCGGTCATCCTGCCCGTCACCGTGCCCGACGAGGAGATGCGCAAGTTCGCTGAGGTCCTGATCGGTGCGGCCCCGACGATCGACGACCTGGACCGGATCGAGATCGGCGAGGCGGTGCGGGTGGTCGACGGGGCCTTCGCCAGCTTCGACGGCGTGATCGAGGAGGCCGACGTGGCGCGCGATCGCTACAAGGTGGCGGTCAGCATCTTCGGCCGGGCCACGCCCGTCGAGCTGGAGCGGCAGCAGTTCGAGCGGGCGTGACATGGCGGCGGCGTCCACAGCCGCCGCTTGACTCTCCGGTGCTGGACTGATTCACCGAGTCCCGCACCGTTCGCGGTGCCGGACGACCGCCCCTTGTACTCCCCGGACACCCGGGTCGAAGGATGAGCAGCGCGGCCCGGAGGGAGGCTTCGGACCCCCTCTTTGCTACGACTCTGCCCGCAGCACGGACCACCCCTCTCCCGTAGAGGAAGAGGGGCCGGAGCCCCACCCCTCAGTAAGGGAAGGGGACGACCCGGGTCCGCTCCCGGTTGTACTTCCCGTTCAGGGTCTCGCACTTGGCCCGGGCCTTGGTCTCGTTCTTGGAAGTGAAGACGCTGTTGCCGGTGTCACGATCCAGAACCATCCAGGCGGTCTTGGCGGTGGTGATCTTGGAGTTGCTGGTCATTTGCTTGGTTCCTCGCTGCCGATGACTATGTAATACTTGCCGATGCTTTGAGCGTCAACAGATATTCGCAAGTACAACGAAGTTTTTTTCAGCATTCGTTTGAGGAAGATGGACAGGCGGACGTCCAGCGGACTGTAAATCCGCCGCCTACGGCACGGCAGGTTCGAGCCCTGCCTTCCTCACCACCAGCGCACGGACCTCGCATGCTCGACTGGATCGGCCGAGGCCGCCGCATCGAAGCGAAGTTGGACGCCCTGCTGAGACGGCAGGCGGCCCACATGCAGGAGAGCGACATGGCCCAGCAGACGTTGCAGAATCTCATCGACCAGGTGCACGCCAACACCGCCGTGGAGGCAGCCGCCGCCGCTGCGATCACCGGCCTCATCGATCGGCTCGAGCAGGCCAATGCCATCGGCGACGGCGCGCAATTCGCCTCGATCATCTCCGAGATGAAGGCCTCGGCCTCGACCCTCGCCGCTGCGATCCCGGCCAACACCGCCGCTGCGCAGGATCCGGCCCCGGCCGAGACCGAGCAGCAGGCCAGCGACCAGGGCGCGCAGCAGTAATCCAGATCAGCGCACGCTGACCGGCGCGCCTGGGAAGCGTCCGGTTCGCCAGCGCTGAATGATCAGAGGCCGCCACGTGCTCTCGGCCGGTAGAGAGCAATCACCCGGCGGGGTGAGCGCTGGGCTGGAACGCCTGGCACCTAATTGCCGGAGGGTGACCCTCCTTCCCGGCCCTTCGACTTCCACCCTCCCATTCAGCGGGGGAGGTCAGCGACCATCGACGAGGCCTCGCATGCTCATCCTGATGTCTTCGGACAATCCGACCGGCGCGAAGCTGGAGGAGCACCTGGCCCAGCTGATCACCGAGATCGAGGCCAAGTGCCGCAAGATCGAGGGGGACCAGCGCTCGCAGGCCCAGACGGTGCTGCACAACAACCGCGAGATCATCGGCTACCTGAAGCTGGCGGTCCGCCATCAAGAGCACAGCCAGGCAGTGCTGGCAGCCATGGCCCCAGACCAGGGCCCCACAGGCAAGCCCCGCATCGGCGTGGGCTCCTGAGCCTCCGGCACGCCCCACGCCCGCCCACGGCCCCCGTAATCGATCCTGCGCGGTGATCGAATGAACCGGACAGCCAGGAAGGGGTGGGGGGTGTCGATTAATCGATCCGAGCTTTCGGTTCAGGGGCGGATGCCAAACCGATTCTCGCGGACCAAAATCGAAAAAATCTGATGCCGCAGATCTTCCGCGCTCGGAATGGCGGGCGTCAGCCGACGCGGCAGCGGGGCGCTCCGAGGACGCCGTATCGCGAGCGTGGGTACGATGCGCGGTGGGATCGGCGATCGAAGGCCTTCAGGCGCGAGCAGCCGTTCTGCCAGCGCTGCGCGGAGATCGGCCGGACGGTTCTCGGCACGGTGGTCGACCACAAGATGCCGGTGGCGGACGGCGGCGCGGTGCATTGCCCGGACGAGGGGCTGTGGACGCTGTGCGCGGCCTGTCACGGGTGGAAGGAAGCGCTGGAGGCATTGGCGCGACGGACGGACCAGATGCACTTGATCGTGCGCTGGTGCGATGACCCCAGCGCCCGGCCGGTGATGCGTGGACACATCGCGATCCGAGAGATGCCGGCATGTTCGAGCTGAATACGCGAGGTGCCAATCGCCTCGTCATTCTCACGCGCCAGCATGCCTACAAGATCCCGACTCTGCGCAACTGGCGTGATTTCCTGTTCGGCCTGCTCAACAACATGAACGAGGCGCGGCTCGGTCGGGCGGGGCTGGATGGGTATTGCCCGGTGCTGTTCGCGGCCCCTGGCGGCTTTCTCATCGTGATGCCTCGGGCGTGCATCCTGACGGAGGATGAGTTCCTAGCCTTCGACGCGGTCGAGTTCTGCGAGCGCGGCGAATACCGGATCAACGCCGAGCACAAGCCCGACAGCTTCGGCCGACTCGGCGCGAGGATTGTCGCGGTCGATTACGGATGGTGATCCGCGATGGCCAGATGCGGCCAGCAGGCTGAAGCGGGAGCGTCGCTGAAGGTCTCTGTCGAGGGAAGCGTGCTCGCTCACCCTGCTTTTCGGCAGATCCCGCGGTCCCTGTTCCCGCTGACCAGCTCTGAGGCGCAGGCGGAATACGACGCGCTCGCCCGGCTGCTGTTCGATGCGGGGCGGTTCACTGCCAGCGCGCATCGCAGCCTGTCCAGCTACGCGATGCAGTTCGACACGATCACGCGGGCGGCTGAGAGCGGCAAGCAGGTGCGGGGCTCGTGGTTCGCTCAGCTGGACAAGGCCCGGAAGGAATTGGGGCTCGATGACCTCGACAGGCCGATCGCGGCCCCTCAAGGGGCGCGGGTCAACCGCTACGCGCGAACGGGTTTCGCGAACCGCCGCTGATCAGCGCTTCAAGCCGGTCGAGATCGAGATCGACGGCGAGATGCAGGCCTTCCCAGACTACGTCGGGATGGCCGTCTGGTATTGCGAGGAGGTGGCGGCAGGGCGCGTGCCGGCGTGCGATGAGGAGCGGCAGGGCTGCCAGCGCTTCCTCGACATGCGCGCCCACGCGCTGACCGGGCGGGCGGACTTCGTCTGGTCGGATGCGCACATGATCGACGTGTGCGACTTCGTCGGCAAGCTCCCGCACGTGAAGGCCTTCACCGGCCCGATCGTTCTGGAGCCGGTGCAGTGCTGGTATCTCGCCGGCATCTTCGGCTTCCGGGAGAAGGCCACGGGGTTGCGGTGGACCCGCACGGTGCGGGTGTGGATTCCGCGCAAGAACGCGAAGACCACGCTCTCGGCCGGCGTGGTGCTGTATTGCGCCAACTTCGAGGGCGAGGTCGGTGCCGACGTGGTGGTCTCGGCCGCCTCCGAGGATCAGGCGCGGATCCCGTACGACGTCATCCGCAAGATGCTCGGCAAGGACGAGGATCTGCGGGAGATGACCGGGGCCGTCGACATCAAAGACGGGTGCGAGTTCACGGTATCGGGCGGCACGATCAAGCTGGCCCACGCCCGGGCGAAGAACCTCGACGGCTTCAACCCGCACGTCCTGCTGCAGGAGGAGCTGCACGCGCAGGATCAGGGCGTGATCGGCGTGCTGAAAACGGCGCAGGGCTCGCGCCAGGCGCCGCTGGACCTGGGCATTTCGACGGCGGGCCGCGATGTGAACGCGCCGGCCTACGACGACTGGAAGGTCTGCCGGCAGGTGCTGGCCGGCCGGCTGAACGCGCCGCGCATGTTCATCGCGATGTACGCGGGCTCGGAGGCGGACCGGGATCGGTGCTTCGACCCCGCGACGGTCGAGAAGCTGAACCCGATGTGGGGCGTCTCGCTGAACCCCACCTCGATCGAGGAAGAGGCGTTCGAGGGCCGGAAGTCGGAATCGAAGCGGCAGGAATACCTGCGCACCCGGATCAATTTCTGGTCCCGGGCCGCGGGCAACCTCGTCTCGCTGGAGGCCTGGGAGCGCTGCGCGGATCCGAAGCTAAAGCTCGATGTGCTCAAGGGCTTCCCGCTCTACGTCGGCATCGACCTCGCGAGCCGCTCGGATCTGAACGCGGCGGCCTACATGGTGAAGGCCGGGGACCGGGTCTATTCGACCGCCGATTACTGGCTGCCCGCGAAGTGCGATCGCCTGAAGGATGATCGGTTCGCCGACGCATTCCTGGCTTGGCATCGCCAGGGCTGGCTGCAACTCACCCCCGGGTCGTTCATCGACTACCGGGTGATCCTGAAGCAGATCCTCGCGACGCTGGACGGGCACAACGTCGTCGGGGTCGGCCTCGACGACTACCAGGCCAACCTGATGGCCTCGGAGATTGAGGCGGCCGGCTACCGGGTCTTCATCATCCAGAAGAACGCCCGGAACCTGACGGCGGCCACGGACGACCTCGTGGCCCGGACCGCGGATCCGGAACTGTTCCAGCACGATGGCAACCCGGTCACCGCGTGGTGCGCCGGCAACGTGGTCGGGCACTACGACCAGAATGCCAACGTGCTGCCGAAGAAAGAGAAGCCCTGGTCGAAGGCCAACATCGACGGCTTCGACGCCCTGGTCGAGGCCAACGCGCTGCGCCTCGACCACGAGGCCGGCCAGCTCGGCTCGACCGCCAAGCGCCCGACTGACGCGAACCCGTACCTGACGCGCGGCCTCGCCGGAGCATCTGCCTGATGAGCCAGACCGAAGCCGAGAAGTCCGAAGCCCTGGCGAAGGCCGCCGGCGACGTGCCGGGCCCGCTCACGGCCACGGATTCGGCCGGCTGGGACCAGTTCGAGTTCGGCTGGAACGACATCAGCGACTTCGTCGGGCTGGGCAGCCGGACGGCGCGCGGCGGCTTCTTGGGGCGCGATGCCGTCGGCATGGGGCTGGCGATCCAGTGCGCGGACAGGAAGGCGCAGGACATCGCCAAGGCCGAGATGCTGCTGTGGAAGCGCAAGGGCCGCGGCTGGACGATGGTCGAGCACAACCAGCACCCGGTCGCCCGGCTGCTGATGACCCGGCCGAACGAGCAGCACACTTGGACCGAGTTCTGGCGCATGATGATCATGCACTACGAGCTCGCGCAGAACGCCTACGCGCTGAAGCGCATCGCCACCGACGGCACGGTGCTCGAGCTGATCCCGATCCTGCCGGCGCGGTGCCGGGCCCGGATCGCCTACCCCAGCGGCAAGCTGTTCTACGAGATCTTCGCCGGTACGGAATATGAGCGGTCCGTCCTCGGCGAAACGTACATGATCGTGCCGGCGGATCGCATGATCCACCTGCGCGGGCGGCTCTGGGATGGGCTCTACGGCCTGTCGAGCCTCGCTCTGGGCTCGCCGATCTTCGACCTTGTCTCGGCGATCTCCGAGTATCAGACCAACATCTTCGGCAACGACGGCAAGCAGCCGATCGTCTTTGAGACAGACAAGGACTTCAGTGACGGCGCGCTCGCGGATGCCGCCTTCCGCCGGCTCAAGGGGCAGCTCACAGACCGAGCTCGCAAGGCCAGCGCCAACGGCGACCCAATCCTGTTGGAAGCGGGGCTGAAAGCGAAGGTGATCGCGCTGAACGCCCGCGATGGCCAGACCACGGAGAGCTTCAATCAGCAGGTGATGCGGATCTGCGGCCTGATGAACACGCCGCCGCACAAGATCTTTGCCCTGGAAGCTGTCGCCTACAACAACATGGCGGCCATGAACCGCCAATATTACAGCGACGTGCTGCATCCGACTGCGCACGGCATCCAGGAGAAGTTCCGGAACGCGCTGTTCCCGATGGACGATTGGCCGATCTACGGCCCGCAGTTCGATCAGGTCGCGCTCATGGCGACCGACTTGGATGCGCTGTCCAAGCTCGTCGACACCGCCATGAAGGACGGCCTGATGACCTTCGACGAGGCGCGCGAGGTCCTGCCGTTCCGGCTGAACCCGCTCGCCGGCGGTGGCAACCAGCGCATGGTCCCGGTGAACATGAGCCTGATCGGTCCTGACGGCACGGTGATCCAGGCAGGCACCGGCCAGAACGCCACGCAGCCGGGCGCTGGTGAGAGCGAGAGCCCCGACAACAACGCGGGCAAGGGCTCCGGCTTGCGC